>WNFM01228795.1_pt1 | contig 10322 bp, 7 predicted proteins | sample 5400271 | NCBI WGS metagenome assembly WNFM01 (sample SAMN13153352, study PRJNA577476) | soil metagenome | isolation source: 60 cm saprolite on Douglas fir-dominated hillslope | place: USA:California | collected 2013-09-17
AGCCGCGAACGGGTCTCGCAAACCACCCGAGCCGCTGACGCGTCAGATCGCAAAGGGGGCGGGCCTCGACCCCCGCGAGCTCCTCGCGCGGACCATCAGTAAGCTCTAGGAACCGCTCTCACAAGGGTTCTCTGGAACTTTAGAACTATAGGAGGTTCAGATGGGTTCCGTCGTAAGGCTGCTAACTGTTATCGCCATAGGCACCGGGGCTCTTGCGTCGGCGCGGGCGGTGCCGCTCTTTCAAGGTGCTGAGATGCCTCTCCGTTCCGCAGCTGATCTTGCAGTGGGATTGGCGCAGAGTGGTCACGCCGCGGGGATGGTCATTGCGCTGCCGGCGCCCTTAGAGGTTGCACTGGCTCGGGAACAAAGCCAGCCGAACGCATTTCTCATCAATCGAAGTCCGTTCGGAGTCTGGATTCGCAATGACGTATCGGGGGCTAAGGACATTCCGTCCCTTTCCACAGACGCTCAGGCGGAGGCTGCCGTCGTGGATTTCGCAGCTAGATCCGGTCTCCAAATAGCCAAGTGGCGGAATACACCCATCTATCTCCTCAAATCGCCGTACGCTGGGACTTGCGCAGCAAGATTGCGAGCGCCCCTCGCCAGCGCCGTCGTGAACCGAAATCTCGTCGAGCTCGTCGCCACGGCGATTCACGTTGCCACGAGTGCCAAAGTGCCGGGCGGCTTTGTGGGTTCGTGCGTCGGCGTAGCCGACTATGCCGCAGAGCCCGTGCAACTGGCTGCCGGCGAGACGTTGGAAGATGCCCTATCGCATGCCGTCAATACCTTCGGAAACGCGGTGTGGGTGGTAGTCCAGGATGGGGGCGCGAATTGCTCCGTCGGGTTGATTCGGCGCGCCCAGGGTGGAGGCGCGTGCAAGACCGCCATCACCTCGACGCTCGAGCCCACTCGCTAGCCGCGAACGGGTCTCGCAAACCACCCGAGCCGCTGACGCGTCAGATCGCAAAGGGGGCGGGCCTCGACCCCCGCGAGCTCCTCGCGCGGACCATCAGCAAGCTCTAGCCACCAGGCGCGTTCACCCCTTGTAGCCGAGCAACCACCGAGGCAGGACCAGCGTGAGGACCGGGAACGCCGCGATCAAGGCGAGTCCGATGAGCAGCGCCACGAGATACGGGACATACGCGCGGCTCACGTCATCGATGTCCACGCGGGCGATGCCGGCGGCGATCGTCAGGCCGACGCCCACCGGCGGCAGGAAGAAGGCAATCCCCATGGCGGCGATGATGACGATGCCGTAGTGGACGGGGTCGATGCCGAGCACGCGGCTGATCGGGAAGAGGATCGGACCGAAGATGAGGAGCGCGGGCAGCCCCTCCAGCAGCGCGCCGACCACGACGAAGAGGACGACGGTGGAGGCCAGGAAGCCCGCGCGTCCCGCGCCGAGACCGCCCATCCACTCGCCCAGCGTCTGCGGGACCCATTCGCGCACCAGGATCCAGGCAAACGCCGACGCCGCGGCCAGCACCCACAGCGTCGTCGCCGTCACGATCCCGCTCTGCGCGAGCTGACCGGTGATCTCGCTCGGACGGACGCCGCCCATGAAGATTCCCGCGACGAGGGCGTAGACCACCGCGATGAGGGCCGCCTCCGTGACGGTCGTCACACCCGAGAAGATCCCGCCGAACAGCACGACCGGGAGGCCGGTCGGGACGATCGCGCGACGAACCGCGCGCGCGAGGTCCGCGCGCGAGGCGCCGGTCGTCACCGGCCAGTTCTGGCGCCGCGCGCGCAGGGCGATGAGCGCGAGCAGGGCGCCCGCGAGGATGAACGCCGGTACGAACCCCGCCAGAAAGAGCGTCACGATCGACAGGTTCACGAGCGAACCGAGCACGACCATCGTCAGGCAAGGCGGCACGAGGATGCCCATGGCGGAAGCGGCCGCGACCACGCTGACCGACTCGGGCCCGGAATAGCCGGCCCTCCGCATCGACGGGATGAGAAGGGAGCTGATGGCCGAGACGTCTGCCGCCGTCGAGCCTGAGATGCCAGAGAAGAGGATCTCCGCGACGACCACGACCATCGCCAGCCCGCCGCGAACCTTCCCGACGATCGCCATCGCCAGGCCCACGATGCGCTCCGAGATCCCGCCCGACTCCATCAGCGAGCCGGCCAGGATGAAGAGCGGGATGGCGAGCAGCACGAACGAGTCGACGCCGCCGAGGATCTTGATGGGGAGAATGATCAGGCCCACCCCCCCGATGCCCAAGAGATAAGTGAGCGACGTCAAGGCCAGGGTGAACGCCAGGGGCAGGCCCAGCGCGCCGGTCGTGAGAAAGCCGATGACGAGGATGACGAGCGGCGCGGCGCCGGCGACGAGTGGTATCAGAACCGAGCCGACGGCGATGCCCGCCGTCGCGAGCGACCACACAAGCGAGGATCGATCGCGCCACGGGGCCACGCCCTCGCGATAGAGCTGCTGCACGACCACGAGAGACATGAGGAGGAGCGCAACGGGCAGGACCCCGGAGATCCAGGCGCCGGAGATGCCGCTGGCCGGAAGGCTCTCGCCCGCGCTCGACACGGTGAGCCGGCAGGCGGGAACGATCAGACAGCCGAAGAAGGCGAGCAGCACGAGGCGCAGGCCGCGATCGACGGCCTGGCGCCGCGGCTCGGAGAGCAGGCGCACGAGCGCCGTCACCCGCGGATGTTGCGCGTGACGCAGCGCCGCGACGCCCCCGACGCACATCAGCCATGCGAGCAGCAGCCGGGCGATCTCTTCGGTCCAGGGGATCGGTCGGTGCAGGACGTGGCGGCCGGCGACCTGCAGCCCCACGACGGCGGCCTGGGCGGCCACGAGGATCGCGATCGCCCACTGGAGCGCGACATCCGATCGTGACGCGGCGGCAGGGGAATCCGGGGGTGCGCTCACCCGCGGATGGCCTCGAGCCACGACGTCATGCCATTTGCGCGCGCCTCGGCGCCCCAGAGCCGCTCGGCCGCCGGCTGCAAGGCGCGGCTGTCGATGTCGCGGATGATCATGCCGTTCTTCATCAGCTGCGCCGTCGCCGCCGTATCCTCGTGCGGGCCCATGGCGCGCTGGCGCTTCGCGGCCTCGAGCGCCGCGCCCTCGAGTGTCGCGCGGAGGCCCGAGGGAAGCCGGGCAAGCGTCGCGGTCGACGCCCACAGCCCGACCACGCCCGCGATGTGGCGGGTGCGCGCCATGAAGCCGGCGATCTCGTAGAAACGCTGTTGCAGCGTCGTGCTCGCGTCGTGCTCGTAGCCGTCGATCACCCCGGTCTGCAGCGATGTGTAGACTTCGCCGAAGGCCATCGGCGTGGGGCTGGCCCCCATCAGCTCGATCGCCTTGACGTAGATCGGCGATTGAATGGTTCGGATCTTGAGCCCGGCGAGCTGGCTCGTCTCGGTGACGTCGCGCGACCGCGTGATCACCTGCCGGAAGCCGAACGAGTCGCCCCAGGCGAACGGCCGCATCCGGACGGCGCCCTCGAGATAATCCGCCGCCTCGCGTCCCACGCGGCCGTCGACCACGCCGTGCACGTGTGCCCAGTCGCGCCACATGAATGGGAAGTCGAAGACCTGGAGCTTCGGCGCGACGCTGCCCCAGATGGCCGTGCCCGAGACCATGAAGTCCACGAGCCCTTCCTGGAGCTGTTGCACGACCTCGCGTTCCTGCCCGAGCGTGCCGCTCGGAAAGACTCGAACGGTCACCGCGCCGCCCGTGGCCTTCTCCGCCAACTCCCGGAACGTGTCGCCAAGCACGTGGAGCGCGGTCGTGCCGGCGGCCATCGAGTGCGACAGCCGCAACACGATCGGGCCACGCTCGGTGCGCGACCGGCACCCGGCGGCGAGGGCTGCCGTCCCGGCGCCCGCCAGGAACGCGCGGCGACCAACCGGCGTGTGCACGGTGGGATTCTACTCGCTCGCATCGGATAGAATCCCCGGATGTCTCCTGCCGTCCCGGCGAGCGCGCCCAAGCGCGCCGGCCTGACGCTCACCCAGCAGATCATCCTGGGCCTCGTCGTCGGCGTCGTCGCGGGCGCGCTGGTCAGCCGCACGAACCCCGCGTGGGCCCAGTACTTCAACCCCTTCAGCCAGCTGTTCCTGCGGCTGATCAAGATGATCATCGCGCCGCTCATCTTCGGCACGCTGGTCGCCGGGATTGCGGGCGCCGGCCACGTGAAGGCGGTCGGGCGGATGGGCCTCCGCGCGATGATCTACTTCGAGGTCGTCACGACGATCGCACTCTTGATCGGGCTGCTGGCGGTCAACCTGCTCAAGCCTGGCGTCGGGCTCGTCCTGCCGCCGCCCTCAGGCGCCCCCGTGATCGCGGCCGGCCAGACGTGGGATCAGATCTTCCTCCACACGTTTCCGACGTCGATCATCCAGGCGATGGCCGAAGGCGACGTCCTCCAGGTCGTCGTCTGGTCCATTATTTTCGCGATCGCCCTGACGATGGTCGGCCCGAAGGCGAGGCCGATGATCGAGTGGTGCGAGTCGCTCGCCGAGGCGATGTTCAAGTTCACGAACATCGTCATGAAGTACGCCCCCATCGGCGTCGCGGCCGCGATGGCGTACACGATCGGCAAGGGAGGCTTCGGCGTCCTCTACAACCTCGCGTGGCTCGTCGGGACGCTTTACATCGCGCTCGCCGCGTTCTACCTGCTCGTGCTCTTCCCGGTGATGCTCATCTTCAAGGTCCCGATCGGAAAGTTCTTCACGGCGGTCAAGGAGCCGGCCGTGATCGCGTTCTCGACCACGTCGAGCGAGGCGGCGCTGCCGCGCGCGATGGAAGCCATGGAACGGCTGGGTGTGCCGCGGAGCGTCGTCGCGTTCGTCCTGCCCCTGGGGTACAGCTTCAACCTTGACGGTTCCACGCTGTACCTCTCGCTCGCCGCGGTCTTCGTCTCGCAGGCGGCGAACATCCCGCTGTCGATCGGGCAGCAGATCACGATGCTGCTGACCCTGATGCTCACCAGCAAGGGGGTCGCCGGCGTGCCGCGGGCCTCGCTCGTGATCCTCGCGGCGACCCTGTCACGCTACGGGCTGCCGCTCGAAGGCGTGACGCTGATTCTGGGGGTCGACACGCTGATGGACATGGGCCGGACGATGACCAACGTGATCGGCAACTGCCTCGCGTCGGTGGTCGTGGCGCGGTGGGAAGGCGTGTTCCAGGAAGCTACGGAGAAGGAGCTCGAAGTCGCGGCCGTTCGCGGCGAAATCTGATCCTCATGTCGTTAGGTTTGTCGGAGCCACAGCAGAAGTCGATCAAGAGCTGGTTCTACGCAGGTCTTGGTGAAGTGCCCGGGCCTGGAGCGGCGGCCCACCAGCACCAATCAGCCTGGTGGCAGGTCATGTGCCTGACCGGCGTGGACTATTTCTCCACGCTCGGCTACCAGCCGAGCATCGCGTTCCTCGCGGCCGGGGCCTTGTCTCCCATCGCCACGTTTGTCCTCGTCCTGTTGACGCTGTTTGGCGCGCTGCCGATCTACAACCGCGTCGCCGAAGCCAGCCCGAACGGACAGGGCAGCATCTCGATGCTCGAGGAACACCTCCCGCGGTGGAAGGGCAAGGCGTTCGTGCTCTGCCTGCTGGGATTCGCGGCGACCGACTTCGTCATCACGATCACGCTGTCCGCCGCGGACGCGACCGCCCACATCGTGGGCAACCCGTTCGTGCCGTCGACCTTCAACCACCCGATCGTCCTGACGCTGCTGCTGCTCGGGGCGCTGATGGCGGTCTTTCTCAAGGGCTTCAAGGAGGCGATCGGACTCGCCGTCGGCATCGTCTTCATCTACCTGGCGCTCAACGCTTTCGTCGTCGGATCCGCGCTCGTCGAGGTCCTCCGTCATCCCGCGCTTTTCGGCACCTGGCGGGACGCGCTCTACCGGCAGCACGGCGATCCGCTGACGATGATCGCCGTTGCCCTGCTGCTCTTTCCCAAGCTCGCGCTCGGTCTGTCCGGTTTCGAAACGGGCGTCGCCGTGATGCCTCTCGTCAAGGGCGATCCGAAGGACGACCCGGCGCACCCGAAGGGCCGCATCCGGAATACGAAGAAGCTGCTCGCGACCGCCGCGCTCATCATGAGCGTCTTCCTCATCGGCAGCAGCCTGGTGACGACGCTGCTGATCCCCGCGGACGCGTTCAAGCTCGGCGGTCCGGCGTCGGGCCGCGCCCTGTCCTACCTCGCGCACGGAATGTTCGGCGAGATGTTCGGGACCATTTACGACCTCAGCACAATCTCGATTCTCTGGTTCGCCGGCGCGTCGGCGATGGCGGGGCTTCTGAACCTGGTGCCGCGCTATCTGCCCCGCTACGGCATGGCCCCGGAATGGGCGAAGGCCACGCGCCCGCTCGTGCTCCTGTTTGGCGTGATCACCGTCGTCATCACGGTGCTCTTCAAGGCGGACGTGGAGGCCCAGGGCGGCGCCTACGCCACCGGCGTGCTGGTCCTGATGACGTCGGCCGCCGTCGCCGTCACGCTGCACTTCCGCGCGCGGCGCGCGCACTTCCTGGGGTTCGCGGCGATCACCGTGGTGTTCGTCTACACCACGCTCCTGAACATCTACGAGCGGCCCGAAGGGATCAAGATCGCCTCGTGGTTCATCGCCACGATCATCGTGACCTCGATGATCTCACGCGTCATGCGATCGACCGAGCTGCGCATCCGCGCCATCGAGCCCGACGATGTCACCCTGCAGTTCATGCGCGAAGCGGGCGCCGCGCCCGTCCGCATCCTGGCCATCAGGCCGGGCGACGGGCGCAAGGAGGCGTACGAGAACAAGATGCGCGAGGCCCGCGAGTCCCATCACCTGCCCGAGGACCAGTCGGTTCTCTTCCTGGAGGTCAGACCCGGCGACGTATCGGATTTTGCCGGCACGCTGAAAGTGACCGGCGCGGACATCGGCGGTTACCACGTGCTTCGCGCGACCAGCCCCGCGATCCCCAATGCGATCGCCGCACTGCTTCTGCACATCCGCGACCAGACCGGGCAGATTCCGCACGCGTACTTCGGGTGGACGGAAGGCAACCCGATCGTGTATCTGCTGAAGTTCCTGGCCTTCGGCGAGGGGGATACCGCGCCGGTCACGCGCGAGGTGCTGCGTCAGACGGAGGCTAACCCGCTTCGTCGTCCTCGGATCCATGTAGGGTGACGGCGGCCTCTTCGACGCCGTGGCCCTTCACGGCCGTGACCTGCAGCTCCAGCCGATCGTAGCGGATCGAATCGCCAAGCCGAGGCGGACGTCCCAGCAGCGTCAGGATCAGGCCGCTGACGCTGTCCACGTCTTCGTGGGCCAGCTCGAGGTCGAACACCTGCCCGAGCTCGTCGAGACGCATCGTGCCGGGCACGCGAAGCCGGCCGGCGGCGTCGCGCCGCGGGCCCGACCGCCGCTCGGGACTGTCGTCGATCTCGCCGACCACTTCCTCAAAAAGATCCTCGAGCGTGACGACGCCGGACGTGCCGCCGTGCTCGTCGATGACGACGGCGAATTGCGCCCGCTCGCGTCGCATCGTCGCCAGGACCGTATCGAGGAGCGCCGTCTCCGGGACGACCGGCGCGGGCCTGGCGCCGGCCGCCGTCACCGGCTGCCCGTTCAGCAGCAGCCGCAGCAGGTCCTTGATGTGGTACGTGCCGGTGATGTGATCCAGATCGCCGTCGTAGATCGGATAGCGCGTCCGCGGCGTGCCTCCGAGAATCCGGCGCAGCTCCTCCGGGCCGGCGCCGATGGGTATGCCGGTGATGCGGACGCGCGGCACCATCACTTCGCCGGCGGTCAGCTCGCCGAACTCGAAGAGCTCCTGCAGCACCTGGCTCGACTCGGCTCGAAGCGCGCCCTGCTCCTCCGACTCTTCGACGATGAGCTGCAACTCTTCGGGCGTGTAGTACTGATCGATGTTCTGCCCCTCATGGTGGATCCCGAAGGGCCGCAGGATCGCGATCGCCACGCTGTTGAGGGAGATGACGAACGGGTAGAGCAGCGCCTGGATCCAGAGCATCGGCGGCGTGAGCCAGAGCGCGATCCGTTCCGGGGACTGCAGGGCGAGCGACTTCGGCAGCATCTCCCCGATCACGATGTGGAAGTAGGTCAGGATCGAGACGGCCAGGATGCTCGCGAAACCGTGCGCCGCGAGCCACCGCGCCCACGTCGACACGCCGATCGCCTCCAGGATCCAGTCCGCGACCACGTGCTCGCCATACATGCCGAGACCCAGGCTCGCGAGGGTGATGCCGATCTGCGCCGTCGCGATGTAGAGGTCCTTCCGTTTCGGGGTGTCCAGGACACCCTGCACCAGCTTCGCCAGTCGATCGTTGCGCGACGCGCGCGCGTCAATCGCCGAGCGGGGCACGCCGACGATGGCGAACTCCGCCACCACGAAGAACGCGTTGACGAGCAGCAGGACCCCGATAATGAAGACCGCCGTGATCACGTCAGCCCTCCTCGTCCGGGTTCATCGGCGTCGACGTCTTCAGCGAGTCGCGGCGTGGTGACGATGACGGACGAGATCCGGCCGTTCTCGACGCTCTCGATCTCGACGGGCAGCTCCCAGACGTCGAGGCGTTCGCCGGGCTCCGGCATCCGGCCGATCTCCTGGACGATGAGCTCTCCCACGGTGCGGTCGCCCGTGGGCCACGCGCCTTCGACCCAGAGCCGCGAGCGTTCGAGCGGCAGATCGCCTGGGAGCCGCACGCGGCCGTCGGACAGGCGCAGCGGGAGGAGGCGCGGCGTCTTGAACTCGTCGGGCACGCCGCCGAGGAGCTCGCCCAGTACGTCCTCGAGCGTGATCATCCCGGCGACCTTTCCGGCCGCGTCCACGACGAGCGCCTGGTGGCTGCGCCGCTCGCGCAGGAAGCCGAGCAGGCGATCGGCGGGCATCGTGTCGGGCGCGCGCAGGGTCGGCCTGACCAGGCCCGCGAGCGTGCCGGTCCGGCCGCGCTCCAGGAAGTGCGTCACGACATCCTTGGTGTGCAGGATGCCCGCGACGTCGTCGAGCGTGCCGCGGTAGACGGGCAGGCGGCTGTAGGGGCTCGTGGCCACGATGCGAAGCACATCGCTCAGCGGCGTCTTGATGTCGATGGCGGCGAGCCGGTCGCGCGGGACCATCAACTGCCGCGCGTCACGGAGGCCCAGGCGCAGCGCGCGGTGGAGCCGCACCTGCTCCTGCGGCTCGAGCAGCCCGCCGTCGCGGCTCTCCGCAATCAGCAGGCCGATCTCCTCGGGCGAGTGCACGTGACGGTGCGTCGCCGGCGGCACGCGCAGCAGCCATCGGAGAAGGTTCGAGCTGCGATCGAGCACGGTGATGAACCAGGCGTAGAAGCGGCGCGACCACAGCATCGGCACCGTGGTCGCGAGCGCGGTCTCCGTGGGATACCGGAGCGCAATGGTCTTGGGCACCATCTCGCCGAAGACGACCGAGACCATCGTGAGCGAAATGAGCACCGCGGCGCTGGCGACCGATACCGCGGTCTCGTGGGACACCGGCCAGCGCGCGACGAGCGGCGCCACGCGGGGCGTGATGACGGCCTCGGCGTAGGCGCCGAGCGCCATCCCCGAGAGCGTGATGCCGACCTGGGATGCCGCGATGTAGCGCGTGAGCCGCTGCGGATCCTCGACGATCGGCAGCAGCTTCGCGGCCGTCGGATGCCCGTCCTCGCAGAGGCGCCGCAGCCGGCTGCGGCGGACGCCGACCGCCCCGAACTCGGCGGCCACGTACAAGGCAGTCAGCCCGATGAGCAGCAGGATGATTCCTGCGGCAAGGAGCACCCGGCGATCTTACTCGGATCGACCAGATCGCCATGGGCGTGATAAAGTCGACTTGCGATTATCGATTACCTATAGTTTAGGCCGATTTGTGGATTCCAACCCGATTCTCGACTTTGGAATAGATAGAAGCACGCTTCAGTACGTCGGACGAGACCTGCAGCGGCCCGAGTGCATCCTGGCCGAGAGCGACGGAACCCTGTGGGCCGCTGACGCGCGAGGCGGCGTGGTCAAGCTTGCGCCCGACGGCCGGCAGGAAATCGTGACTCAGCAGCCGTCCGCGCATTTTCAGAGCGCCGGTCTGGAGGCAAGCCGCTATCTCGAAGGGACCCTGCCGAACGGCCTCGCCTTTGCCAGGAACGGCGACTTTCTGATCTCGAACTTCGGGACCGACTGCCTGGAGCGGATGGCCAAGGATGGCTCTTCGACGGTCCTCGCCTGCACCATCGACGGCCAGCCCGTGGGGAAAGTCAACTTCGTCCTCCGCGACTCGAAGGACCGAATCTGGGTGACCGTGTCGACGCGCATCAGGAACTGGATGCATGCGCTTCGCGCCGACCTCGCTGACGGCTACCTGGCTCG
>WNFM01064364.1_pt1 | contig 10320 bp, 10 predicted proteins | sample 5400271 | NCBI WGS metagenome assembly WNFM01 (sample SAMN13153352, study PRJNA577476) | soil metagenome | isolation source: 60 cm saprolite on Douglas fir-dominated hillslope | place: USA:California | collected 2013-09-17
GAGCGGCAATGTTCCGCAATACGGCTACAAGGAGTGAGCAGCCGTTCCGCTTGCCTCACCGCGCGGCAGCGACTGCGAGTCGCGGCCTGGCCGGCGTTGCACCGACCCCGTCATTAAGCGCATACAAACCACGACGATCGGCCAGCGGCTTGAACCTCTCGGTGAGACCGACCACCGTCTCGGCGGCACCCAGCACAAGATAGCCGTCCGACGGCATCAGCTTGGCGATGCGATGCAAAATGTCGACCTTGGTCGGTTGATCGAAATAGATCAGCACGTTGCGGCAGAACACCACGTCGAAATTGCCCAGCGGTGCGAAGTCACGCAGCAGGTTGAGCGGCCGATACTGCACCATGGCGCGAATTTCGGGCGAAATCTGCCAAGTATCGCCGTTTTGGGTGAAATATTTGACCAGCATCTGCACCGGCAGGCCGCGCTGCACCTCGAACTGGCTGTAGACGCCGGCAGTCGCTTTTTCGAGCACTTCGCGGGATAGATCGGTGGCGACGATATCGATCCGCCAGCCGTTGAGCTTGTGACGCATCTCCTTGAGGCACATCGCGAGCGAATAGGGCTCTTGCCCGGTCGAAGCCGCAGCGCACCAGATTCGGAGGCGGCGTTGATTGGCACGCGCCGCGATGAGCGCCGGCATGATGGCTTCATTAAAATTGTCGAACGGAACTTTATCGCGGTAAAAGAACGATTCGTTGGTGGTCATGGCTTCGACCACCTGCACGATGAGCGGTTCGGAGCCCGGCGCACGCAATTTCGCGACCAGACCGCCGAGGCTGCCCAGGTCAAGCCTGCGCACGATCGGCAACAGCCGGCTCTCAAGCAGATACTGCTTGTCGGACGACAGCACCATCCCGCAAAGAGGCGCCCGATCTTTCCGGCAATCTGATCGAGCGGCAGTACCGCCGAGCACACCCCCGCGTTCGCTGCCGCGCCGGGCATGCCCCACACCACGCTTGTTGCCTCATCCTGGGCGATAACGCTGCCGCCCACCGCGACAATCTCGGCGGCGCCATTTGCGCCGTCGGATCCCATGCCGGTCAGGATGACGGCGAGAATGGACGGCCCCCAAAACCGCGAAGCGGAAGCAAACAGCGGGTCCACTGCGGGTTTACAAAAATTGATCGCCGGCCCGTCACTGAGCGTGACGATCGGGGCGTTGTTCGCTCGCTCGACCAACATGTGCCGGCCACCCGGGGCAACATAGATGTGGCCTGGAACGATCGGTTCGCGGTCGACCGCCTCGCTGGCCGGACGCCGGCTCGCGCGGGCCAAATGTTCGGCCAGAATGGTGGTGAAGGTCGCTGGCATGTGCTGCGTGATCAGTACTGCGGAGCGATCGATGACGGCGCCGAGTTGCCCGACGACGGTGTTCAAGGCCTGCGGTCCGCCGGTCGAGGAGCCGATCAGCAGCACCCGCGGCGCCACGTTGCCAAATGGGCGCAATCTGATGCGAGCGGATGGAACCGGCGGAATCGCCGGGGCGTCGCCTCGCGACGGATGGCCCTCTGCTCCGGACGGCGCCGACGCGGGTGCCGGGCTGCGCGCGGCCGTACGCGGCTTGCGTCGGGAGCCGAGATTGCGGACCTTTTCGATCAGTTCGCGCCGGAATTCGGCCGACGCAGTGACACCGCGATTGGTTTCTGGTTTCGGGATGTAGTCCGCGGCGCCAAGCGACATCGCCTTGAAGCTCGCTTCCACATTGTGACGGGTCAGCGTCGAGGCCATGATGACAACGAGGTTGCGGTCTTTCAGCAGCAGCAGCGGCAGCGCCGCCAGACCATCGAGCTCTGGCATTTCAATGTCGAGGAGGACGACGTCCGGCGTAAAGCGATCGAACTGATCGACAGCCTCGCGCCCCGTGCGCAGCGAGGCCACCACTTTGATACCGGGCTCCTCGGCGAGCCAGCGCGCAACGAGTCCGCGGACGACGACACTGTCGTCGACGACCATGACGCGGATCGCCTGCTGCGGGCCGGCTCGGACTGAAACGACCGGAATGGCTAAGCTCATGACATCCACGGCCGGCGGCGACTCAAGGCACCGTCGGTCACACGAGCCCCACCTGCTGGAACTTGGCCTCGACAATTTCCTTGTCGAATGGCTTCATGATGTATTCATCGGCGCCGGCATGGAGTGCGCGCGCAATGTGGCTGATATCGTTCTCGGTGGTGCAGAATACCACCTTGGGCTTGTCACCGCCGGGCATCTTGCGCAGCATGTTCAGAAACTGTATGCCATCGACATTCGGCATATTCCAATCGAGCAGCACCGCGTCGGGAAGCTGTTGTTGGCACTTTTCGAACGCGTCAGCGCCGTCCTCCGCCTCCGTAATCTCGAATTGCATGCCTTCGAGAATGCGGCGGGCAATTTTGCGAATAACGCTGGAATCATCGACCACAAGACAAGTTTTCATCGCGTGTTGCTCCGATTAGCCCGTTGCCGTCACATCACGCGGCGGTTGCCTCGAGTCCCATGTCGAGGACGCGCTCGACATCGAGGATGACAAGAAGCTGGCCGTCCAGGCGGTGCACGCCGGCTGAGATCTGTGCGAGTCTTAAATCGAGGTTGACGGGGTTGGGTTCACGCGCGCTGTTGTCGAGCTTGAGCACTTCGCCGACCGTATCGATGAGCAGCCCGTAGCTTTCACCCCTGCACTCGATGCCGACCGCCATCGGGGCCCAGGTGTCGTCGCGCTTGGGCAGCCCGAGGCGGCAGCGCATGTCGATGGCGGTGACGATGCGGCCGCGCAGGTTGAGCACGCCGGCGATTTCCGGCCGCGCCAGCGGCACTCGGGTCAGGCGCTGCGGCACGAACACATCCTGCACGCGCGAGATCGGCAAGCCGAACAACTGGCCGTGCAACAGCACCGTGACGTATTCAATCAGGCCTTCACCCTTGGAATTGTGCTGAACGCTCGTCATCCCGTTCTCCCTCATGCGGCTTCCTCGGCCGCTGCGATCTGTTCCTTGAGGGCAGCAATCAGACCGGGCCGGTCAAATTTCGCGACATATTCGTGGAAGCCCACCTCGCGGCCGCGCTCGATCGCCTCGGCAGAGGTGAGCGACGACAGCGCGATGATCGGCACGTTCGCGGTGCGCGGGTCCTTGCGGACCGCCTCGGCAAGCTCGTAGCCGTTCATGCCCGGCATCTCGATGTCGGTGACCACCACGTCGACGGTGGGGCCGTCGCGCAAGCACGCCAATGCGTCCTCGGCGCGCGCGACCGTCGTGACGTTGTAGCCAGCCGATTTGAGCACCGGAGTGAGCATGTTGCGGAAAAAGGCGGAGTCATCCACGAACAGCAGCGTGCGCGCCTTGGTGACGGTATTCATGTCCTTGCGACGCAGCCAGTCCTCGAAGGCGAGCGGCAGGTAGTGGCCGACATCGACGATTTCCGTGGCATGGCCCTTGATGATGGCCGAGCCCAGCACGCCCGGAATTTCGCTGACGATCTCGATCTGGAGCACGTCCTCGACGATGTCGACGATCTGATCGACCACGAGCCCCATGGAGCGGCCCTCGTCGGAGAACACCAGGAGCGGCTGCATGCCTTCGGTGCGTACGGTCGCGCTCGCATTGACGGTGACCAGCGGCATCAGGTGGCCGCGATACTGCACCATGTGGCGGCCGCTCGACATTTCGATCTTGGCGGCTTCGACCTCCTCGAGCCGCGTCACCAGTGAGAGGGGCACCGCCTTGGGTTCGGCCGAGCCCGCTCTGAATACCAGGAACGACGTGGTGTTGTCGTTGGCGCTGCGACCGGTCGCGGCTTTCTCCTCGCTGGCAGGCACCTGAGCGGTCGTGGTGCCGACGCCGCGGGCAATACCGTTGGGATCGATGATCATGATCACCGAGCCGTCACCCAGGATGGTGTTGCCGGAGAACATCGTGATGTGCCGCAATTTGGTCGACATCGGCTTGACCACGATCTCTTCCGTGTGGAACACGCCGTCGACCACGATGCCGAAGGTCTGGCTGCCGACCTGCGTTACCACGATGAAGCCGTTTTCCGGCTCGCTTTCGATGCCGTCCTCCATCTTCAGGAGCTTCTTGAGATGGATCAGCGGCAGCAGCTTGTTGCGCAGACGCAGCACCGGCGTGTCCTTGATGCGCTCGATGCGGTGGTCGGAGTTCGTCTGCGCCCTCACCAACTCAACCACGGAAAGCTGCGGAACCGCGAAACGGTTGCCGCCCGCCTCGACGATCAGTGCCGAAACGATCGCCAGCGTGAGCGGAATCTTGATGATGAAGCTGGAGCCTTCGCACGGCACCGAAGTGACGTCGATGGTGCCGCCGATGAGGTCGATATTGGTACGCACCACGTCCATGCCGACGCCGCGGCCGGACACGCTGGTGACCTTGGCAGCGGTCGAGAAGCCGGCCGCAAAGATGAACTTGTGGACCTGCGCCTGGCTCATTTTTTCGAGCTCGGCCTCGGTGGCGAGCCCGTTGGCGAGGGCCTTGCGGAAATGCCGATAATGATGTAGCCGCCTTCGTGATAGGCGGAGAGTCGGATCGTCCCCTTCTCGGGTTTGCCGAGCGCGCGCCGCTCGGCCGTGGTCTCCAGGCCGTGATCGGCCGAATTGCGCACCATATGGGTAAGCGGGTCCTTGATGAGATCGAGCACTTGGCGATCGAGTTCGGTCTCCGCGCCGTGCATTTCGAGCTCGATCTGCTTGTCGAGCTCGGCGGCGAGATCGCGGACCACGCGGGGCAGCTTCTGCCAGGCGTTGCCGATCGGCTGCATACGGGTTTTCATCACCCCCTCCTGCAGCTCGGCGGTGACGCTGGAGAGGCGCTGCAGCGGCGCCTTGAACTCGGACTCCTCGTGGCGCCGGACGATCTCGAGGAGCTGGTTACGGGTCAGCACCAGCTCCGAGACCATGTTCATCAGATGCTCGAGCGTCTCGACGTTGACGCGGATCGACTGGTTGGCGACCTTGGAGTCGGGTTGCTCCTCTTCGGCCGGGCCGCTCTGCGCCTGTCCGTTCTTCGCCGCCGCCGTGGCCCGAATCGTGTTCGCCGGCGCCCGACCCGCTGCCTTAGCGTCGACCGGCGCGGCGGCCTGCACCGGAATATCGTCGACCGCGGTTTCCCGGAACGCCCGTTCAAGATCGTCAAGCGAAACTTCGCCGGGACGAAGTTGCCGTTCCAGAATCTGGAAGGCAAGCGAGCCGGCCGTAGTCCCCGGCGCCGCTGCCAGCGCGCTTGGCGGTGGCACATCGGCCGCGGTGGCGGCAGCCGGCTTTACTTCCGCCGCCGGGGCGCCAAGTACCATCTTCTCCAGCTCACCGATCAGATCGCGGTCTTCCCCGGCGGGCTCTTGCCGGTTCTGTTCAAGTTCGTCGAGCAGTTGCTTGACACGATCGATGGTGGACAGAATCAGCGTAACGGCCGCGCCGGTGACTGGCATGCCGTCGCGGAATTTGCCCATCAGGGTCTCGGCCGCATGGGCGAGCGCTTCGAGCCGCGGCAGGCCCAGGAACCCGCAGGTTCCCTTGATGGTGTGAACCAGACGAAAGATGTTGGCGAGAATCTTCTCGTTGTTGGGATCCTGCTCGAAGCGCACCAACTCGACGTCGACGACATCCAGGCTTTCGTTGGTTTCCGTCAGAAACTCACGCAACAAGTCGTCCATTACAACCATCCCGATCGGGCGCAAATGACGCCGTACGCGTCTCGAGGGAGCGAGCGTAGTATCAACCGGAAGGGTTTAATTTTGGTTGCAGTGAAACTCCGCGCTGGCGAAAGCCGTCAAATTCGACAAAACCATGCAAATTCATTTTTCGTCGCGCGTTTCTACCTATTGATCGCCGTTCCGTTTACGGTTCGTTGAGAAGTCGGCGCGCTGAGTAATGCGCACGCTGGCAATTTCCGGCTCGCGGTCCATCGCGAAAAGCCGGCAATTGTCGGAACTACACGCTCGGCTATGCGGCGGGTGACGACGCGGCGAGCGCTGGCATTGCGCGAGCTGCCACCACGATCGCATCGCCTTCCGCCTCGATCGATACCGCAAGGCCGCTAGCGCGGCCAAGAAGACCTGCATAGAACGGCTGAATAGCGTGGGCGTCGACTACTCCGTTCTCGGGACTGCCAGCGAGCAGCGCCGGCACCGCCTGCGGGATGCGGGCATTGAGCCCGCGTGCCGCGATCTTGAAGGTCATTGTCTCGGGCAGCCCATCGCCTTCCACCGCCAGGATTCCACCCCGCGGGATCGACTGGGCAGCGACCAGGATCATGTTCAGCAAAAGCTTGACGCGGTTTTTCGGCAGCAGAGCGCTCGGCAGATGCCAGGCGAGCTTGATTTTCTCGTCCTCGATGAAGCCGCGGGCGACGTTTTCGGCGTCGCCCAAATCAACCTGCGCGCTGGCGGAACCCGCCGCCCCGAATGCGATTCGACAAAATTGTAACCGTGCCGACGCTGTCTTGGCGCTCTTCTTGATAAGGTCTAAGGCGAAGCTCCTGGTCTCTTCGTCTTTGGATTCCTCCAGCACCTCCAATCCGTTGACGATCGCACCCGACGGGCTGATCAGATCGTGGCAAACGCGCGAACACAACAGCGCAGCAAGATCAAGGGCTTCGAGCGTAACGGGTACCGACATGCGATTTTGCTCCTCAGGCGAGTGACACCTTGGGCCGACTCAGTACACTGATGCCCCGGAGGGCAGCGTCTGATACACTGCAGCGCGCGCGCCGCCAAGATGAACATAGCGACAGGCGTTGGGAACCGATGAGATGAGCGTGGGCCGGCCTGCAGTCGAAACAGCGATCGTTGACGAGGCCCTTTTGTCGAAGCTCACCGCAGAGGTCGCGGCAGCGGCCGTCGCGACACTTGCTGGGGCCTGCAACGTCCGCATCAAGGCCGATCGATCGCCGGTCACCGATGCGGACGAACGCTCGCAGGCCATATTGCTGCAGGCTATGGCGAGACTGATGCCCGGCGTTGCGGTGGTATCGGAGGAAATGGCGGTCCGGCCGTCACGGCTTGGCGACGTCTTCGTGCTCATCGATCCTCTGGACGGCACCAAGGAATTTGTGGCCGGATCGAGCGAATACACCGTCAACCTCGCAATCGTGCATGACGGCGAGCCTGTGGCCGGCATTGTGGCGGTACCGGCCGAGGGGCTCATTTATAGGGGCCGCGCGAGGCAAGGCGCCGAACGGCTGGCCATGTCCTTCAGCGGCGCTATCCCGAACTTAGCCGCTGCCCAGCCGATCAGAATCCGAAACGCTCCGCGGGGCGGAATCGTTGCGGCGGTGAGCCGCTCCCATCTCGATTCCGCGACGGTTGCGCTGCTTGACCAGCTTCATGTCGGGCATCGAGTGGCGTGCGGCTCGGCACTCAAATTCTGCCGGGTCGCCGAGGGTATCGCCGACATCTATCCGCGACTTGCCCCGACCTGCGAGTGGGATGTGGCGGCAGGCCATGCGCTGGTGACGGCGGCGGGCGGGACGATGACATTGCCGGGGGGCGGCATGCTCCGTTATGGCGACGCTGCGAGCGATTTCCGCATTCCGGCCTTTATCGCGTGGGGCGACCGGACCGGCGTGCTCGATGCCGCTTCCTTAAGCGCCTGACCCGCACCCGTCATTGCGATAGTACATGCCCGAGAATGTCCGGCCACCGAGGCTCGGCCTGCATGACGATCCTTGCGGATCGGCGGCGAACTCCTCGCGGGTCCGTGGATCGAAGAAATCAGCCATATCTGCGGATTATCGGGGGCCGGCGCACCGCGGCCAATGGCGATCGGATCGTAGCCACCGAAACGCGGCTCGTAGTCGCCGGGATTGTCCGCAAATGCGGCCCGGTTTCCGGGATCGCGGATTGGTAACCACCCATTCAGTGGTGGCGGCGATCGCCACGCTGCCCGCCCAAGCGACCAAAAACATCACCGGAGCGAGCCAGGCCCCGCTTATGAGCGGCTTCCCATACTGCCGTGCTGAGGTCATAGTTCTGCCGAAAGATGGAACGATTCGGTCTCCTGTTTGCCAAAACAGGACTGGGGCTGGGGCCATAGCGCCTTTGTGTATGAATCCCGTTAAGACGCCCAGGCGGCGGTCAGCCGTCCGCCGGACAACTTGAAGGAGCTTGCGATGCGCGCCACACCGCGAACATTCGCTTTGATCATGCTGATGGGGTTGGCGGCGTCGATTTGCCTAACGTTGCCGCGAACCGGGTCCGCCCAACCCGCGCCAGATTCAAATCCACAACAGAACTTCACGCCAGGCGAACTGGTCAATGCGGGGCATCGGTTTTTTGGAACCTTGTCGCGAGGGCTCGCCACCGTGATCGAAACGGCCGTCAGCCAGTGGGGCCAGCCAAATGGATATGTGCTGGGCGAGGAGGCGGGTGGCGCCTTTTTCGGCGGGTTGCGCTACGGCGAAGGTATGCTTTATACGAAAAACGCTGGCGATTTGAAGGTGTTTTGGCAGGGGCCGACGGTTGGATGGGATTTCGGCGGCGAGGGCGCGCGGACCATGATGCTGGTCTACAACCTTCCGGCGACGGAGGCGATCTACCAGCGGTTCGCCGGCATCGATGGTTCTGCCTATCTTGTGGGCGGTTTTGGCATGACGGCCCTGACCGCCAACAACGTAGTGTTGGTGCCGATCCGGTCCGGCGTTGGACTCCGGCTGGGAGCGAATGTCGGCTATCTGAAGTTTACCCCAACCTCGACGTGGAACCCATTTTAGACACGCGGTCGATCGCATCGGCGGGGCCGTCAGGATGGGTTAAGCCACCGGGTCCAGCCGTGGCCGGCCTGATGATAAACTCCGCAAAACCCATCCGCGGGTGTTCAGCACAGCACGTCCTTTGATGGATTTCGCAAGAGTTCTACCCATCTTACTCATGTGCCCGCGACAAGTTCCGGCCGGCCGCCGGACTCGGAATTTGGTTGATATATCGTTAACATAGTATCCAGAGCCTCCTTCGGGCGGATGGTGCATCGCAAATCGGGCAGGCAGGAGTGAACCGATCATGTATTTCGGTGCCGGATTTCTGGTCGCGGGCGTCTTGGCGCTCGTGCTGATCTCCTTTGTTCATCAGCGTGCGGTCCGCCTCACCCTGCGCCGCGTCGAAGACGCCGTTCCGGTGTCTCTGGCCGAGATTCAAGCGGACAAAGACAAGCTGCGCGCCCAGTTCGCCATGTCGGCTCGCAGGTTGGAGACGACCGTAGAGCAGCTCAAGGCCAAGGCCACCAATCAGCTCGGCGAGCTCGCGCGCAAAAGTGAGGCGATCGCCAAACTCAAAGCGCAACTGGCCGAAAAGACCGCCGTCGCCGACGAGCTCGATGCTAGGTCCAGGAGCCGCGGTGTCAGGGTTCACGAAACCGAGCAGAACCATGCCGTGCGTTCCGCCGCCGTCGAAACGACAGAACGGGCGCTCGCCGCCAGGGAAACCGAGCTTGCCAAGGCCGCCGCAGATATCAACGAGCTGACGATCGAGAGCGAAACCCAAAAGGTCGAAATCGCATTGCTTAAAACCCAGGTCGAACAGTTCAAGTCAAGGATCAACGAATTGGAGCTCGATGCTGAGAACGCGGCGCGGCGTCTGTTCGATGAACGGGTCGCGGTCTCGACCGTCAACAAGGCGCTGGAAGAGAAGCGCGAGGTCGAGGAAACATGGCGGGCCGAACGGGCCGAAAACGACCTCCTGCGGGAACGCATCGCCGACATTGCCGCTCTGGTGGCCCATATGTCGATGGACAAAGCCGGTTCGCCGATTGCCGAGATCCTCAAAGAAACCGCGAGCATTCGTCCGGCCGGTTTCGAGCGCGTTGCCAAGGGCGACGACGGACGACCGCCCGAGGGCAGCCTCACCGACCGCATCCGCAAGCTGCAGAAAGCCACGTCCCGGGTTTCCACCGCCTCGTAGCCGGATGCGGCAATCTAAGCACCGGCATGCTCGTCAGACCCGCGATCCCCAGCGATGACGATCCGATCCGGCGGATCATCATGCCCACGATCCGGGCCGGTGAAGCCTACGCGCTACCTGCGGACTGGACCGAGGCGGAGGCGCTTGCCTATTGGCACTCGCCAGGCCACACCGTATTTGTCGCCGATGACGGCGCGGTGGTCGGGACCTATTACATCCGGCCCAATCAGCGCGGCGGCGGCGACCACGTGGCGAACTGCGCGTTCATGACCGCCGCATCCACCAGCGGGCGCGGGGTCGCCAGCGCCATGTGCACCCATGCACTAGGATACGCGGCTGCCCTCGGATATGCCGCAATGCAATTCAATTTCGTCGTCTGCACCAACCATCGCGCCATTGCGCTATGGCGGCGGTTCGGATTCGAAATCG
>WNFM01334186.1_pt1 | contig 10319 bp, 9 predicted proteins | sample 5400271 | NCBI WGS metagenome assembly WNFM01 (sample SAMN13153352, study PRJNA577476) | soil metagenome | isolation source: 60 cm saprolite on Douglas fir-dominated hillslope | place: USA:California | collected 2013-09-17
CGCCGCCGTCAGCGTCGTCTTGCCGTGATCCACGTGCCCGATCGTGCCCACGTTCACGTGCGGCTTGGTACGCTCGAATTTGCCTTTTGCCATGACAGTTGATTCCGATTTGCCGTTGGTTCGTCTTTGGTTCTGCCGGTCACCTGGTGCCCATGATGCGGATTGAACGCATGACCTCTCCCTTACCAAGGGAGTGCTCTACCACTGAGCTACATGGGCCGAATTCGTTCTGGAGCGGGTGAAGGGAATCGAACCCTCGTCATAAGCTTGGAAGGCTTCTGCTCTACCATTGAGCTACACCCGCCTGTCCGTACGTTGCAAAGAATTCCGTTTCACCCAAACTTTTTACCGCGCTTTGCTGCAACTTCGCCCGCCTTTTTGGCCCGAGTGTCTGGTGGAGGGGGTTGGATTCGAACCAACGTAGGCGCAAGGCCAACAGATTTACAGTCTGCCCCCTTTAGCCGCTCGGGCACCCCTCCGGCGGAACCGATTATTTTGAGGCTTTTCCGCTAGTTGGTCAAGAAAATGGAGGGCTTACCAGCTCAGCGTCAGCGTGCGCGTGTCGCTGGCCGGGCCGCAGACGGCAGTTGCGCAGGTGCCCGACTGGCCCGCCGCGATCGTGCCGTCGATCGTATAGGTCTGCGTAGCGCCCGTCCCTGTGCCGGACGTAGACGGCGCGATGGCGAGCGAATAGTTCACTCCAAGCAGCGTCCCTGAGGTGGCATCGAGCACCATCGTATAGGGCAGAGCGGTCGTGCAGCGCACGCCGTACGACGTGCTTGCGGTGGCGGCCGAGACCTGGAATGACGTGTAGGTGAAAACCACGTTGCCTGGCGGGACCGAGATCTGGCAGGTGTTGGTGGTGAGCACGCTGACGCCGAACGTCGAGGTGTTGATTTGCGTCCCCGCACCGTTTCGCAGCGTGGCGGTCACGGTGTCGGTGTAGGTTCCCGCGGGCTGCGTGGCCTGTCCTGCCGCCATCACAATGTCGAACGGTCCCGACGTGCTTGCCGTCAGCGAGCCGCCGAAGTTGAGCGTGCCTGTGAAGCGCGTGGTCGCCGTGTCTCCCCATTTATTCGCGTTGGTAAAGGGTGACAAGCGGTAGGTGTCGTACTGGTAGCGCTTTGCACCTGATTGCACCCGGTTCAGGCCGCCCGCGGGCTGTAAGCCGTCATCTACGCCGAGCTGCCAGGCGAAGGTGCTCGAGTCGGCGGAAAGGCGATTGCAAGTCACGGTGTAGCTGCCGGTCGTGACATTCTGGGTGCCCGACGTCGGATCGTAGACTACGGTGACCGACGTGACCGACACGCTGCAGGTGATCGCAGCGCTCGCCTGCGACACGATCAGGGCAAGCAGCGCCCCGCCCAGGATTCTTGTCAGGAGAAGGCAGCGCCTCAACGCTTCACCCCGGCGCATACGAGGGGCCCGAGGCGCGCGATCTCGTCTTTCCCGCTGTCCGGCAGCGGGAGGTCGAGGTCGCAGCTCCGGCCGTTCCACTTGAGGCGCAGCGTATTCTTTGCCTGCAGGCCGGTGACGAAGGCTTCACCGCGCCGCGCGACGAAAAACTCCTTGTCGTCGCCCACCAGCTCGATCTCGGCGCCGGCCGGCGCCGGCTGGCCGTCCTCGAATTGGATCTTGATCAGCGCGCCGCGGCCCGAGCGCACCGGGAAGGTCAGCTTCACGCCCGAGCGCGCGGGCGGCACCGCGACCATCTCGATGGTGTCGAGCTCCGCGCTGATCGGCAGCTCGCTCGGATCGAGGCGCACGGCGTTGCGCCGGTAGGGCATGAGCCGTGGCACCAGCGCCTTGCCGTTCTCGTCGGTGTGCGTCAGCACCGTGCTCTGGAATCCCACTCCGACACCCGGATATCCCGGCACCTCGACGAGGGCAAAGCTGTCCTGCAGCTTGCGCGAGGCGAAGAACTCGCCGTCGGTCACGATGAGCCCGCCTTGCGCGCCAAACCGCGCCGTCTGCTGCTGGCTGGACGCGCTGACGTCCGCGGTCACGAGACCATGGCTGCCCTGGTAGTAATAGCCGCCTTCCGCGTACTCCTGTCCCAAGCGCTTTCCTGCCAGCACGCGCCACCCCGCGCCCGATTCGGCGCCGAGCGTCTTGCTCGCGCTCACGTAGCCGTCGGTCCGGCCGCTGCGGCGCGTCGCGCTGCCGGCGACCGTAACCCGGTCGTCCAACGGGATCAGCAGGTTCACGCCTACCGCGTTGCCGCTGTTCGGGCCCGAGACGCGCGTTGCAGTGAAAGTGAGCGAGCTGCGCTGCCCGACGCGCACCGAATAGTTCGCGCTGTAGGTATTTACCGGGCCGATATCGAAGATGTTGACGCGCGCGTATGCGACCCCGAGATGCCCGAAGTCCTCCGTGAAATACGTATAGCTCGCGAGCCATTGCTGGCTGTACGTAGGCAGCGCCTCGTTCTGCCCGATGCGCCGATAGTCCCGCGTCGCGCTTTCGGCGCGCAGCGTAAAGCCGTGCCGCAGGGTGAGGTGCTCCGCACCGAGCATCAACAGCCGTCCGGTGCCGACATCGTCGCTGCGGCTCGCGGCAACCGCCGCCTGGCCGAGCACCTGGCCGAAGAGACCCGCGCTGAGTCCCAGTCCCCCTCCGCTCAGGCGGCGCGACGCTTCCGCCTGCCCCTCCAGCGTAAGCGCGTTGCTGACGCCGTAGCGATAAAGGCCCGAACCGAACCCGTCGCCGTAGTTCGCGCTGTCGATTCCAAGATTCCTGCGCACCGCGCCGGCCTGCGCGCTCCAGTCGCTCAGGCCTTCCTTTAGCAGATAGCTGCTGGTGAAGAAGTTCTGCACCAGCACGGTTTCGCGCCCGAGCAGGTCGCGCACCACGAGCCGCGCCTGGCCGGTGCCGGTGAGCAATGGATAGTTGTCGATCGTGAACGGTCCGGAGGGCACCTGCGAGGTCTGGCGCAGCGCGTCGTTGACGTAGAGCTCCACGGTGCTCGGCGCGCTCGACTGCCCGGTGAGCGTCGGCAGCGGCTGGGTGATGAAGCCGGGCGAAAGCGCGAAATTGCGCCCGATCTGCACGCCGCCGAAATACACCTGGCGGCCCCAGGTCCCGGGCGCCGTGCTGCTGTCGCCGAGGCGAAGGCTGGTGTTGTCCTCCGGCCATTCGCGCGTGAAGGTGGTCTCGAGCCGGCGGGACGTGCGCGCCGGAAGCGTTTCGTCGTTGTTGAGATTGCGCCCGACAAAGGTGCTGGTCAGCACGCCCAGCCCGCTGGACAGGCCGAGCTCGGCAAGCGCGCCCAGATCGTTCGAAGACCCGATGCCGCGCGCCGCGCTGTGCGTGTAGCTGAGATCGTAGTTGACGAACGCCGAGGTAAGCGGAGGCATGATCGCAGGACGCTGCTCGACGGGCTGCGTCAGGCGCGTTATGGCGAACGCATTCGGGGAAAATTTGAGGTTCAGGCTCTGGTTGGCGGCGTTGAACTGCGCTTCGTACCCGGGCACGGATGCCAGCGGATACCAAAGCTGGCCGCGATACGGTACGCCTTGCGCGTCGGGCGAGCGCAGCACGCGCCATTCCTCGAATGCGTCGTCGGTCGCGTGCAGAACGCCTTTCACGTCCAGCAGCACCCAGCTGCCGGCAGCGGTGCCGTTAATGAAAATTTCCAGCGGAATCGGGCGCGGCACGGCGTTCTCCGCAGCCTGAGGCGCGCGCGGCGGCGCGGCTTGTGGCGAAAGCGCGCGCGCGAGGGTCAGCGGGCGCGCGGGGTGTACTTGCGCAGGTCGCGGCCGCTATTCCATTGCAGATCGATCAGCAAGCGCAGCGCCGGCTCGCTTACCGGCGCAGTGGTCCACACGCGAACGAACTTGCGGCCGCCGCGCGTCACGATGCCATAGCGCGTGCGAGCAACTGTCGGAGTAAGCTCGACGCCCGCCTTCTGGAAGCTGCCGGGCGTCGCGAGCCTTGCGCTGAGGGAATCCGCCTCTCCCGGGCGCAGGGAAACGATCTCGATCTCTGCAAGCAGTGGCTGGCCGAGCGACGACAACACCGTGAGCTTGCCCATTTCCGCCGCCCGGGCCGGCAACGGGCCCGCTAAGGGCAGCGCAGCAAGCAATGCCGTGCAGACCCGCAACGCCAGTGCAAATAACGGCGATGGTCGCAGGTTACTAAGGCACGCTTCATGGACTCGCCCGTGCTTACCCAATCGTCACGTCGAATGTCTCGGTAAGCCCATCGTCGTAGGTGACGACGAGCTGCAGCCGGCCACTCGGCACCGCGTTTTCCGCCTTGATCGGCAACAGCTTGCTGGCGCCTGGCAGGATATACGCGCCGCCTTCGAACCGCCCGAGCACCTTGTCGCCCTGCTTAATGACGACTTCACGGACCTGCGCATAGGCGGAGCCCTTGTTCGTGCAGCCGACGTTCAACGAGCCTTCTTTTGCGCGGCTTGCCTCGCAGGCCATCTCGCGCTTCGCGGGCGGCGGCGTGATGAACACGGGCATGGAAAGCGCGAGCGCTATCTGCACCCGGATGTTGTCCTTCGGGGCGCTTGCCTCGGGGATTTCGCGCAGGATCATGCGGTAGGTGAGCTGGCGGCCGGCATCAGCGGGCTTCAGCCGCGCGAGCCGCACGACCTGGCGCGCTTTCGCGCGGAGCTTGATGATCGGAGGCGACAGGATGAGGTCTTCGGTTAGCGCCAGCTCGTCCGTGCCGTCGGCCTTCTGCGACCACACGAACAGGTCGGCTTGAAGCACCACGGGATCGTCGCTCTCGTTCGTGATCGTCACGGCCACCGCGCGGTCCCGCGGCTTCATGTAGATCCGGACCGGCGTGACCGAGAACGTGGCTGCCAGGGCGGAATGCGCCATGGCAAGGAGGAGCAGGATTGCCGCTCCCGCCCAGGCGCGGCGGACGCGACGTCGAGCAGGAATCAACCGCATGGCGTGTTCTTCCTCTAGAAGCTGACGAGCAAGTCGAGCGGGCCGTCTGTGCCATCGACACTGTACACGCGGAAGGAAGTGATCGTGCCGGCGCCGTTGGTGAATTCGCCGAAACCGGCCCGGTTGTCCGGGCCGAGCGGCCCGAAGGAGTACGAATAGGCGCCGCCGTGGGTGCCGATAAACCGGCCCCCGGGCCGCGGGCCGATGCTCACGAACTGGCCCGTCTGGCAAACGACCCGCACGATCGCGCCCGTCTGATCGCTCAGGCTTTCACTGGTGCAAATTCCCGATGAACTAGTGGCCGGACCGACCGGCTGGGACAGCGTGATGCTGACCCCGAAGCTGCCGCTAGCCGTCCCCGCAGCGCACGGGTGGCTGGCCGCGAGCGCCGCCAGCACGCACAGCGCTTTGATCGTTGACAGGCGCAAGATGCACGCTCCTCTCAACGATGCCCGTTAGTAGTTGACGATAAGCGTTTGTATATTGTTCGTCGACGCTGCGTTGTTGCACGAGCCGATACCACACGTGCCGCCTTGACCGCCGGCCATGGTTCCCGTGACGTTGAACGCCTGAGCGGCGCCGCTGCCCGTGCCTCCGGCCGCGCTCAAGCCGAGTGAGTACGCCAGGTTAACCCCGCTGTTGTCAGTGATCGGCCCGAGGGTCGCAGTGCCCGGGGGCGAGGCGGCGCCGTTGCCGAGTTGCAATCCAAACGTGTACGGCAGGGTGTTGGTGCACGTGACGGTGAATCCTCCGCCGGTCGCGGGCTGCGCGCCGACCTGGAACGATGTGTAAGCGAAAGCCACGTTGGCGATCGCGGAAAGCGTGCAGACGGAAGTCAGCGTGATGTTCACGGTGAAGGTGCCTGACGTGTTCGCCGCCTGCGCACTACCGAAACCCATCCCTGCGGCACCTAGCGCCGTTGCCAAAATCAGTTTTTTGAGCTTTGTCATCCTGTTGTTTCTCCCTTATCTAGTTGTCCGAATACCCTTCTTATTCGCTTGTAGGGTTATCTTAACAAGTGGATCTGGGAGGCGTCAAAAAACTGCTGCAAATACTTGCAAGGAATCCGTCAGTTATCGTAAAAGATCCTCAGATTCAATCGGCGAAGGTCAGCCCCCGTACCGCACTTGGGACGCAATGGCCCTCAAGGCCGCTAGTGCACTGCAGCATGCGAGCCAGGAGGTCTTGGGGTTCTCGGGTGTCGGAACGTTTTCCAGCACGATCGTGAACCGGCCGGTGCGGCCGGTGACGCGAATCGTGTGCGTATTCAACGTGAGTGCCGGGTCGGCGACGACTCGGAGGCGGGTGCGGTCGAAGCCGACTCCCGCCATCGAAAGGACCGCGGCGATGTTCACGTTCTGAGGAAAATGCTGCACGCCATCGCGCGCCGGACCTTCGAAGAGCACCTGCGGTCCGCCCAGGTTCTCGAGATCGATCCCGATCGCCTGGACATACGGAATGCCTTGCCATGCCGCGGAAGGCTTCGCGACTTCGATTACGACTTCGTCGACGCCGCCGGCGCAAGCCGCCTTGAGGGCGTCCAGGCCGCCGATGCCGCCCGACGGGACGTAGAGCTGCGCTCCCCCGCGCTTTGCCGCTCGCTCTGCCTCGGTGCGAAGCGAATCGTCGGCGAGAGCCCCTGCCGACATCACGACGACGCTTATTCCGGCGTCTAGAAGCGCCACAAGGTGTTCGCGAACCGCGTCGTGCGAGGCGGCTTCCAACACCGCGTTCGGACGCGCCGCGAACAGGGCCTCGCGCCCCAGCACGAGCGGAATTTCAAAATCGCGGGCGAGCGCGCCGGCGCGCGCAGAGCCTTGGCGGCCGGCAATCGCGATGACGCTCACCCCGGCAAGCTCACCTCGCCGGGCGTGGTCCAGCACTAGCCGGGCTATGGTGCCCGCGCCTAACAAGGCAACGCGCAAGGGTTTTCTCCTGCGGGGGGAGGCGGCGATTCTCCCATAGCAGTATCATTTCGATGCCAAGGAGCTACCAACCGTGCGAATCGCCATCCTCGAGGACGATCCGGACCAGCTGGCGCTGATCAAGCGCTGGGTAAGCGAAGACGGCCACGACGTGCACGCCTACCTTGAAGGGCGCGAGGCCATGAAGCAGGCCGGCCGCGAAAGCTTCGATCTTTTCATTCTCGACTGGCAGGTCCCCGACGTCTCCGGCGCAGAGGTGCTGAAGTGGCTGCGCGCCAACGTCTCCAGCAGCGTGCCGGTGCTGTTCGTCACGGTGCGCGATTCCGAGCAGGACATCGTGTTCGCGCTCGAACAGGGCGCCGACGACTACATGGTGAAGCCGGTGCGGCGCCAGGAGCTCCTCGCCCGCATGCATGCGCTGCTGCGGCGCGCCTACCCGCGCGAGGAGCAGAAGCAGCTTTCCTTCCCGCCGTTCGAGATCGACATCCAGCGCGGCGAGATCCGCAAGGACGGAACGAAGATCGACCTCACGCCCAAGGAATTCGAGCTGACGGTCACGCTCTTCCGCAACCTGGGGCGCCTGATGTCGCGCGGCCACCTGCAGGAAACGGTGTGGGGCCGCAGCGGCGACCTCGCCACGCGCACCGTCGACACCCATGTCAGCCAGGTGAGAAAGAAACTCGACCTGCGCCCCGAGACCGGCTACCGCGTAGTGCCGATCTACAACTACGGTTACCGGCTCGAGCGGCTGGAGTCTCCGGCAACTTAATCCCTGCGCCACTCGCGCGCAGTGCCGTAAACCTCAGGAGTTTCTCCCGCAGGAAAAAAAAACAGGGGCAGCCTTTTGGGGGCTGCCCCTGGCGCAATTCCGACGCGAAAGAGGAGGAGGAGGATCCGCGGCGGCGCGACGTTGGAGTCGCGTTATTGCTATGCAGCAAATATTAGGTCTTTGCGCTTAAAGTTAGAATATGCGTGAATAGTAAAACACTCTTGCAGATTTAGCAAAGATGGCGGATACGCTAGCCGAAATGTCGGTGTTCTCCCGGGTTGTCGCCACCGGCAGCCTATCCGCTGCCGCCCGCGAGCTGGGCCTTTCGCCGGCGGTCGTCAGCAGGCGATTGGCGGCGCTGGAAGCAAGGCTCGGCGTGCGCCTCATCAACCGCACCACGCGCAGCCTTCACCTTACCGACGAAGGCACAACCTATTACGACACCTGCGCGCGCCTGCTCTCGGAGATCGAGGAGGCGGATGCCGCCGTCGCCGTAGGCCGCGTCGAGCCGCGCGGCCCGCTGAAGGTCGCGCTGCCCGCCTCTTTCGGGCACCAGCACGTCGCGCCGCTCGTGCCGAGCTTCGCCGCCCGCTATCCGAACGTTCAGCTCGCCCTCAGCCTTTCGGACCGAAACATCAACGTGATCGAGGAGGGCTTCGATCTCGCCATCCGCATCGCGGCTCTCGCCGATTCCTCGCTCGCCGCGCGCAAGCTCGCGCCGAACCGGCGCGTCGTATGCGCTAGCCCTGGTTACCTGCGGCGCTTCGGCACGCCGCACACGCCGCGGGAATTCGCCGGGCACAACTGCCTCACCACCAGCGACTTCAGCATGACCTGGGAGTACCGGAACCCGGACGGCGAGCCCGGAACGGTGCGCGTATCGGGGCGCCACGCCTGCGACAACTGGGAGGTGCTCAAGGAATGGGCGATCGCGGGGCTGGGCATAGCGCTCAAGTCCACCTGGGACGTGAGGCGGCAGCTCGAAGACGGCTCGCTGATTCCCCTCTGCCCGGGCTATACCTTCGATACCGACGTGGCCATCTACGCGGTTTACCCTCACCGGCGCTTTCTGCCGGCGAAGACGCGTGCCTTCATCGAATTTCTTGCCGACTCCTTCGGCCCCGAGCCGTACTGGGACAAGCCGGGCCGCGCCGCGAAGCGCCATCCGGGATCGCCAAAGCCGCGAATCAAGGGCCGCGCTGCTGTCTAACTCTGTGATAATTCTCGTGGAGACAGCTCGATGAACGCCCCGGCCGCGCAGTTGCCAGACCTCGCCAAGGCCTCCCTAGACGACAAATACACGCTGGAGCGCGGCCGCGTCTTCATGACCGGCACGCAGGCGCTGATCCGCCTGATGATGCTGCAGCGCGAGCGCGACCGCGCTGCGGGCCTCAATACGGCCGGGTTCGTGTCGGGATATCGCGGTTCCCCCTTGGGCGGCCTCGACCAGGCGCTGTGGCGCGCGCAGAAGCACCTCGAGCAGCACCACGTGAAATTCCAGCCCGGGGTCAACGAAGACCTCGCGGCGAGCGCTATCTGGGGCACCCAGCAGGTCGGCATGTTCCCGGGCGCGAGATACGACGGCGTCTTCGGCATGTGGTACGGCAAAGGCCCGGGCGTGGATCGCTGCGGCGATGTGTTCAAGCATGCGAACGCGGCGGGCACGTCGAAACACGGCGGTGTGCTGGTGCTCGCGGGCGACGACCACGCGGCGAAGTCTTCCACCCTGCCCCATCAGTCCGAGCACATCTTCAAGGCCTGCCTCATCCCGGTGCTTAATCCGTCGAGCGTGCAGGACTATCTCGACCTCGGCCTGCACGGCTTCGCGATGAGCCGGTTCTCCGGCTGCTGGATTGCATTCAAGTGCGTCACCGACGTGGTGGAATCCGGCGCATCGGTCGTCCTCGACCCGCAAAGAATCGTTGCGAAGATTCCGGCGGATTTCGCGCTGCCGCCGGGCGGTCTCAACATCCGCTGGCCCGACGCCATCCTCGAGCAGGAGGCGCGCATCCTCGACTACAAGGTATATGCGGCGATCGCTTATACGCGGGCAAACGGGCTGGACAAGATCGTCTGGAACACTGAAAAACCAAGATTGGGAATCGCCACAACCGGCAAATCCTATGGCGACGTGATGCAGGCGCTCGCCGATCTCGGAATAGACGAGCGTGTGGCGCAGGACATCGGCCTGCGGGTCTACAAGATCGCGATGTCATGGCCCCTCGAGCCGCACGGCGCACGCCGTTTCGCCGAGGGGCTGGAGGAGATCCTCGTCGTCGAGGAAAAGCGCCAGGTGATCGAGTACCAGATCAAGGAAGAGCTCTACACCTGGGAAGCGGACAAGCGCGCGCCGCGCGTCGTCGGCAAATTCGACGACAACGGCGAGTGGAGCCGGGCCGAGGGCCGGCCGGCGGGCAGCTGGCTGCTGCCGGCGCATTACGAGCACTCGCCCGCCATGGTGGCCCGGGCGATCGCTCAGCGTCTCCTGAAGCTGAACATGGCTTCTTCCCTGGGAAGCCAGTTCAAGGAGAGGCTGAGCTTTCTGGATTTCAAGGAAAAAATCCTATCGAAGCCCCGCGTCACCGCGGTCCGCCAGCCCTACTTCTGCTCCGGCTGCCCGCACAACACGTCGACCCGCGTGCCAGAGGGCAGCCGCGCCACCGCGGGCATCGGCTGCCACTACATGGCGGTCTGGATGGACCGCAACACCGCCAC
>WNFM01064753.1_pt1 | contig 10318 bp, 13 predicted proteins | sample 5400271 | NCBI WGS metagenome assembly WNFM01 (sample SAMN13153352, study PRJNA577476) | soil metagenome | isolation source: 60 cm saprolite on Douglas fir-dominated hillslope | place: USA:California | collected 2013-09-17
TCGAGCGCGGGCTCCTGCGTTAAATCCCCGAGCACAGCTTCGTCCGTTTGCTCCCTGACCGCTAATTCTTGAGCCGGCTCTTTGACCGTGCCCTCTCGCCCAAGCGTGTTCGCTGGGTTGACAATTACTTCTTCCGGTGTCTGCTGCTGCTCCTCAGCCGGTTCCGCTCTCACCTCCACTGGCTTCGTCTCCGGCTCGTGAGCGTACTGCAACTTAGAAACCGCCTCATCATGCTCCTTCTCAGTGACTGCCAGCGCAGCACGAGCTTCGTCCAGCCTCTCCAGAGTTTCTGCATACGACGACCGGGCTAAATTCAACCGGCCCTGCAGTCCGGCAAATTCCGATTCGACTCGATCCCGCTCATTTGCCAGCCTGATTCGTTCTTTTTCAATCCGCTCAATCTCCGTTTTCAACTGCTGGATCTCGTCTCGCATCGATTCGGTCCCATGGCCAACGAGAGCGATACGCTGAGCGTTCATCCGAATGTCGCGGGTGCTGGTCAACTCCGCGACGTGTCGCTCCATCGTCGTTATCTGTTCGATAAGCGCCTCGCGGGCCACCAATCGTTCGTCTAGCTCTTTCCGAATCGGTTCCACTTGTTCCAAGGCGCTATGCCGCTCGCCATGCAGACCGGCAACTTGGCTCTGCAGGCTCTCAATCTCAGCGCGAACCGTGCGCTGCCCGAGTTGCAACTCGGCCAAAACTTCCGCCGCCGCAGCCTTCTCACTTCGTGCTTGCTCGATCTCCTTCTTGATTGCGATGAGTTCATCCTGAAACTCGAGATATTTGGATCGCTCCGCCTGTAGTTCGGCTCGAGCCCGTTCAATCTCGTCAGCCACTCGGTCATGCTCGGCCAGACGCGTGGTCAGCTCATCTTCCGCCGCCGCGACTTGCCGCTTGACGCCCGCGACCTCTTGCTTCGCCCGCTCGATTTCGAGCACCGTGTTAGCCAGAGCCCGTTGCGCCTTCTCGTGTTCAATCTTATTCCGCATCAACGCCGACAATGCGCCGAGGAGCTCCTCTTCGGTTTTCGATAAGACGGTCCGGCTTAATTCCGGATCCATCCGTAGCCACGGAGGCGCATAGCCTTCTTCCGAAAGATGCTGAGATTGTTCCAATCCTAGAGTTATCTCCCCGGAGGATTGCACTGACTTCTGCCTTTCCTCTTCAGAAACCCCGCCTAGTGGGTCAGTCTCATTCGCCATAAAAATATGTTTCCAGCCGGGCATTTTCCAGGTTAGTCCCCTCCTGTCGAGGAAAAACGGGAATGCAGCGAGCAGCCAGCTCCGCTCCGTCAAATCTAGATACTTCAATGCGTATACTACCTGTTCTCATTATGGCTCTCTAAACGTAATCTACGAACCACAATCGCCATCCAAGCTCAACGCAATCTTCGGCGCCTAGTGTCTCTACTTTAATGTCCGTACGTTCTTCAGTCCGCATCAATCGTCCTGGTTGCTCGTTGATCTGACGGACCGCGTCTTGATAATAACCATCACCGAAACGGTGCCGTATTGCCATCAAGGCACTTAATCTGATTTGTGGTAAGAAAGAATCAGGAGGGTTTTGGCTGGGCACTTCAACCAAGACGAGAAACGGAGATTTGGCGGAAGTCTCCATGGTTGGAATCAATGCCATCGGATCACAAAGAAAATAGCTATTCATCGGGAGAAACCAATCGTACGTTTTAATGGATCGGGTTCCGAGACTTCTTTACTTGACGCTGTCGCTGTCCTGATAAATAGGTTGCCTCTTCTCGTGCCGGTGTAGCTCAGTGGTAGAGCAAGCGCTTCGTAAGCGCTGGGTCGTCGGTTCAATCCCGACCACCGGCTCCCGGATGGAACAGCGATGCCAAAGTTAATCGAGATCGATCGCTGTGGATTGGTCACGCGATTGATCGAAACGAGTCCAACAAAATTCCCTCCAGCCAATACTGCAAAAACCAGGCCTTGTCCCGCTGCCACCCTCTGCAATGCCTCGCGAATGAAACTTACCGCTCCATCTTCCGGATAGGGATGCGGAACGTCACAGCTAGCTGCAATCAGTTTATTTTGGCTCTAACGCCCCGCGTGCCAAAATTTCATTTCAGTGAGGCTCTACCGGATGCGCTTTCAGGAAGCGGGCCAGGGCTTCGTCCATTGAGGCCCAGTGGATCGTCCGCGCGAAAATACGGTAGACGTTATGCAAAATAATGTTGCGGTGGCGGCAATAATTATTGAGCGGAACGAGCTTATGTCCTATCTCAATTTTTGCTTCATAAGACGATCGACCGCTCACAATGGCGGAAAAGCCACGCGTTAAAGCTAGATCGACCGCGGCTTCCCATAAACGGAAAAAAAGCATCCATTCCTTCGGGCGGCTGTAATCCATGCCGCTGAAAGCATTTATCAGCCGGTCGCCGACATCGAAGAGCAGCATGAATGCGATCATTTCGCCTGTGACCTCTTCCCGGAGGATAATAAAATGGGCGGCTTGCTTTTCAGCAATGACTTCAAAAAACTTACGATTGAGCGTCACAAATTTCGTCGCAGACTTTTCATAGGTCTGCCAGAACAATCCAAAGATATCGTCAAGCGTCTTTGCGTCCGGACGCTGGACAATTTCCACGCCGAGCGCAACGTGCTCTCGACTGCGTCTCAGCTTCGTTTTCAGCTTACGCCGCCTGGATCCCTTCATGGCCGCGAAATAGTCCTCTTTTCGGTTTGACGGGAATTCGGCGACGGTGTTTGGGAGACTGATAACGCGAAAAAACCTCCGCTGATGCGAGAGCCAGTTCAAGTCGGCCGACGAGCTCTCAGGAAAGTCTTTCCAAACAATCAGAGGGGCACGAACCTCATTGGCCTTCTTTTCCAGCGCAACTTGGAGAGAAAGAAGTGCAGCACGCCGATTAACATCGGAAGTAAGGCCGACACTGCTTTCCTCGACGACCGGAGAGCCGACAAATAAGGTTCGCTGGTATAAGACAGACGGCACGATCTTTCCAACCAGCCGCAATAGCCGCAAAAACTCCTCCGGCGCAAACTGCTCGACGGGCAGGTCCATTAGGAAAACCGGCGCTATTCCAACCGGACGACCGAGATGTTTTATCAAGCCATAAAGAAGGGTAAACTGGTCGTCGATGCCGGATTGATCGAGGGTTTCGTACCACCAGCGGCCCTCAGCTGGGGGCTGAAAGCAGGCCTCCCAAAGGCCATTTGGAATCTGCGAGGCCTTCTTAAAGAACTCAACCTCATAGGCGTGCAGGTTCATGTGCGTGCTACGACAAGGCCAACGCCAATAAAAATCAGACATAGCTTTCCAGCGGGCAATCCTCTCAATCCATAAAAACCCCGATCAAACGAAGAATGAGATTCTGTTGGCGCAGATGCACGTCTGCCCCATGTTGGTGTCCGCTCACGAAACGGATTATAAAGCACGTTAAGGCCTTTTGTGGGTGATTTGACCAAAAGAAACCGCGCCAGGATTTGATTACAGCTCATTTCACCGCAAATCCGGGTGCAGACTACCTTTTCTTTTCCGGGCATTCGGTTTGTCTGACAGCGTGGCACTACGCTCATCGTTCACGAGGATAACAGAGCCCTTGCAGTGCTTCAATTTCCGTTTCGTGAGGTGAGCCCGGCGAGCGCAACGGGAGCCGACCAAACCGCCAGCCAAAGCAATGGTTGTTCGCTGTATGCAGCCTTAACCAAGCCCAGAATCGCCAGTAGATAGCTGCCGATCCCAATAGTGGCTTCGACGCTCCCGAGAGGAAGATGGATGTCAGCTCTGCTTGCTGTGGTAGCCGCCAGCAACGGCACATAAACGTCGGCGTCATGCAGCGCTGCGAGACGCACGAATCGTTTTTCTGGTTAAAACGTCTATGACCAAGAACGAAATGACGAGGCCGAGAACCAGCGCTCTACCGCGTTGCCAGATTGGTAACAAGTCGGAACTCTGGTGAGCGTCTCGCAGCAGGACTACGGCTCGACTGTAGACCGATAAAGGCACTCTTTTGTGACCCGTAATTGATGAAACTGCAAAGCCAGAATATGCCGAAGACTAAGAGCTCAAATTCTTGGATTCGCTCCATTTGTGGTAGAAATACTACTGTGAATGCGATCGCTAAACCCATCCCGAGGATGATCCCGAGCAATCTTTGGGAGAATCGAATCGCCGCCGGATCAATTGCAGAGGTCGCCATCAGCGAAGTGGCAACCACCGCGAATGGTCCGTTGGGAATGTCGAACCATAGCCAGGTGCCTAGCGTCGCAAACATAACCAGCACCACCCGGCCGGCGTGCTGACGCGCTAATCGACGCGATTGCTGACTCGGCAGTTTCAAAGACGTTGCGGCCTTTCGATCTTCCTTCCGATTAGGCTGAAGATTTACGATGGCTGCCAAAAAAATACCCAGTAGAATCTGGGCGCCGCGAATGAGGGCGATGTTTACTTCAGGATTATTCTGAAACAGTCCAGCCGTCGCTACGGTCGTCGCTGTAAACCCGGCAAAGCGGCAAAAGGGAGAAGGTGGATCGACTGCGCAACGGTAAGCAACAGCGCCCGTCCAGACCGCAAACAGCAGACAGAAGAGAAAAGCACTCTGAGAAACGGTTAGCATGGCGATTCCGATGAATGTCCCGAGCGCGACACCGCATGACTGTTTGCTGAAAAGCAACCAGGATGCGCTTCTATCTGCGTGACGGCTGAGCACGATAGCCATACAACTCCAATAAGGTTCCGGCCACGCGTAGGTGTAGCTAATCCAGATGGCAAGCGAGCAAGCAAGAGCAGTTTTCATCGCCTCGTTTGCCGCGGAAAACTCGATGGAGGTCTTTGCGTCTGGGCTCACCGCACCTTTTAGTTTGTGGAATCGATGGAGACCACGGCAGTTTGACCCAAGCGCAGCGGGAAGGCTGGATCTGGATCGATGATATCTACCCGGACGGGGAATCTTTGAGCTAAACGGACCCAGTTAACGGTCGGAGCCACCGTTGGCAGCGAACCCGACAGGACTACGTCCTGCTGGGTTATGCCCCATCCCACACCCTGCACGACCCCGTGGAAAACGTGACCTGGATACGCCACGAGTTCGATTTTGGCCTTTTGTCCAGTCCTAATCTTGTGCAGTACCGTTTCCTTGAAATAGGCGATGGCTCTCCATGAATCGTCAGTGACCATGGTGAAAAGTGGTTCTCCTACCTTAATATAGTTGCCGGGAGGAAGGTCCAGGTTTGTTACCATTCCTGCCTTTTCCGCCATGACTCGGGTATAACTCAGATTTAGCTGGGCGTTATCCAGAGCTGCCTTGGCGGCCAAGACACCTGCGTTATCGCTGCCTTGAAGTTGTAAAGTATGCTGAGCCTTCAGAAAGCTCGCTTTTGCCTGATCACGCTTTGTTGTCCAGTCCTGTAGTTCCTGGATCGAGATGACTTTAGTCTGAAACAGCTTTTCTGCTCTTTGGGCGTCGACCTCAGCAAGAGCAAGCGTAGCTCGCGTGTGTTCGACTTCGTCTCGTAAGGACTCCAGGTCCTGCAACGCCTGCAGGTAGTCCGCCTTAGCTTTATCAACTGCTATTTGAAACGGTGCAGGATCGATTTGGAGTAATTCTTGGCCCTTTTGCACCTTCTGGTTATCGGCGATTTCGATCTTTTTCAGAGGCCCGTTCACTTGAGCGGCGACTCTGATCACGTCGGCCTGGGATATACGCGTCATCGGTCAATGGATGTTCGAAGCGCTCGTGCCAGTAAGACAAACCACATCCAATAGCCCCTAAAATCAGAAGCAGGCGCACGAAACGCATGTCGAAGTGCCGCTGCTTGGATCGCGAAAGAAGCGAAACGTGCTTTGCTACAGCGAGACACGCTCTCTTCGGTTCTCCTAAAATCGGATTCATTCGGACTTTCCTACCACTGTCCAAAAAAGAGCGACCAGAGCGCAAAAGCCAAGATCACCGCCGAGCTCGCATAGTCGACCGTAAGCAGTTTCGTCTGACGCAGTTTTAGTTGAACAAGCTTTCCTAAAATGAGACTTACCAGTCCGCCGATAAGAAGGCAGACTAACCATATCGGCATGTAGATGCCGCACCAATTGAGTTCGTACATCATAGTCACGGTAGCGAATCTTCCACGACGATCACGCAGCGGCTGATTTGATAGTCATAGGTCAATGCTTTTATCTTAGGAGTTCTTTTTCGTCGGGTGAACGGGTTGGACGTGCTTTTTCCCAATCTTGGATGTTTGCTGCTGTTCTCCAACGCCCTGTCTCGACTTACTGACAGCGACGGTCGCCGGTTTCCGGCTTTCTTTACTCTTGAAGTAGGCACCGAGGATCGGAAGCCCGAGTCTTGTGAAAGTGTCCGGCGTTTCAGCCTTGCTAGCACGATTTATCAGCTCCAATGCTCATCGGACGCTAGGATTCAACGAGTATGTTCCCACAAGCGTTGCTTGCCCGAGTATATGCCCGGTTAATGCCGGCCTTATCTGAGTCCCGGTAAGCTGACCATGTACCTCGAGGTGAGACACCTCCAGCGCATAAAGGGTGAAAGCATAATGATGTAGTAACGTGTCATTCCACGGTGGGCATGGTCCGTCGTAACCGTAGTAGGTACCACTCATCTGATCATCACCAGCAAACCACTTGGTGAAGTCATTTATCCCATGCCTAAATCCGCTCGGAGCAACCGGTCCTGGCTTGCCCCTGGGAACCACACCTTCACTTTGACTGCCAGCCAAAATCTCACGAGCGGTCCCAGGAATATCGAGTAGGAGCCAATGAAAAAACTCGACGCGCGGCGACGTTACGGGAATCTCTCTATCTTCCTCGTTTACGTCATCGCGTTTGCTCGGCACATCACAGTCGTGACAGATGAGCACAAACGATTTTGTCTGTTCTGGTACGTCCTTCCAAGCCAGGTGCGGATTACGGTTGCTGCTAAGGGCGACATGGTGCTTGGAATCCAATACTGCAAACGCAAACTCGCCCGGAATACCAGTACCATCTTTGAAACTATTGCTTGTTAGTTGCATAGCGATGTTTTCTTCAGAATAACCAACTAAGGTCGGCAACGATGAGCGACAGCCTTGCCGCTACCGCGACGTGGATCATAAGCAATGGTCATGTACGTCATGACGAGATCGATGCTGGCTCTCTCTTCTGGTGTTTGATTCGGCGAATACTGAATTGTTGAATTGGCCATTTAGTTCCTTTCTTACGACCCGAACAGCTGACGCCAACGATCATATGTTTCGAGATCGTTGGCCGACTTTTCTACTTGGTCGTGCACTTTTTGTCCCGGCGCGGGATCCACCTGATAGTTCACAGCGGCCTTGGGACTACCGGTCTCATAGGTAGAACATCCCGCGAGCACCAGGTAAGCGGTTGCACAAGCGATGCTTAATAGTCGCGGCAAACTACGGATAAAAACTAAACTAACTGGATATGATAATTTCATAGGTATGGATCGCGTTCCCGCTTTCCAATACCATTTAAGCACCAATGTAGCGATAAGTCTAAACGTAATATTTTAGACCTCGTATAAGAAAACTTATAAGTCTACCATTGAGCCTTAGCTTTTAGCAGAGTATCTCGTACTGCCCGATTGCGCGGCAGTCGGATGTTTCGCGCGGTGTAGGCGAGGTACAAATGGTTTGAAGGGGGGTTGCGCGGTTGTATCAGCTCTAACAGCTCGCCTCGCTGCAGCTCAGCCTCGCAATAATATCGCGGCAGAACGGTGATCCCTGCTCCTGCGATTGCGAGTCCCATAAGTGCCCGCAAATTCGGAACCACCACTGCGGCCCTTCTTTCCTCCAGACCTTTTCCGAAAACGCTCTCCCAGAAATCAGATATCAAGGGCAGATCCTCGCCATAGGCGAGCAGTGGAGCCTGCGCTAAATGGCCTGCGCTCAGCTCTGAGTTCCGGGGCAGCAGATTCGCCCAATAGAGCGACGCTACTAGGACAAGCTCTTCGTCATAGAGCCGATCATATAGGATTCCAGATTTTGTGATCTTTACCCCGGTCACCGCTAGGTCAATGGTATGTTTGCTCAGCTGATCGATCAGCTTGTCCGGAGATGCTAGGGTGACTCTGAATCCCAATCCGTTTCGAACAAGTTGCGACAGGGATGGAAGTACGCGCTGGGTCAGAAACTCGACCGGTCCCCCGAGATGTACGGTTCCCTCATAATCCGAAATCTGTGCTCTCTCTCCTAAGAGCTCGAGCGCGTCGATGTGAGGACCGCTGCTTCGAGCCAGCTCGTGACCTGCTGCCGTTGGAATGATTCCGCGCGATGTTCGCGTAAATAGATCTCTTCCTATCTGCGTCTCTAGAATCCGCAGCTGGCCAGAAACGGCGGGCTGGGAAAGATTCAGGTACTGAGAAGCTTTTTTAATGGATCCACTGCGGTACATCGCTATAAAACTGCGTAAATACATTAGGTCAGCCATAAAGATAAATTATGGCTTATCCCACCGTGACCTTCAACGGGGGTCAGCCCGCGACCATTACTTTTGTAGCCTTATACTCAATTGATACCGCACCCTGGCAATTCTTAGACCTTGGCGATGTGAGCGGTCGGCCTCGCCAAGATCTCCGCGACCACCTTCGCCGTCGTTTTCAATTAAAACGACAGTCGGTCTAGCCAGCCTAGAGTCTGCGTTAGGCCTGTCTTGGAAGCGGTTTGAATCGCTATGGTTCTACTGCGTGTCCATGCCGGACAACGCAGTAGAACCATAGCGGGCGAGTTTCGCGGAGACGGAGAAGCTGGGGCGAGGCATCGGGAATATTTTGAAGTTCGCTTTCGAGCGGAAAAATGGATGGTGGTCGTTTTCGCAAGCGCCTGGCTTGACGCTGCGTTGCCGATCTTGCTAAGACCAGACAATGCAAAGACTCGGGTTTGTCGTTGTGCTTTGGGCTGCCCTCGCCGCAGGCTCGCGAGCCGGCGATTTTAAGCTTCCGGCTGATAATCCGATTGCCTCTATTACCATTCCTGCCGCGTGGAATCCGTCCGAGCATCAGGATGGCGTCGAGGCTACCTCGGATGATGGCTCAGTGCATTTTGCCGTTAAAGCCGCTGACATCTCCGACGGCTTCAAGGCGCTCGGGGAAGCGACCAAGTACTTGGATAGTAAGGGAGTCACGAGAGATGCGGATTCTTTGCAACAATCCAGGAACAATATGAACGGCATGACTTTTGTGCGGTTCAACTGGGATGGCAAAGACTCCGCGGGGGCTTGCAAGGTGAGTATCAGCGTCGTGATCATAACGCCCAAAAAAGAGGGCCTTCTGCTGACTTGCTGGACTTCGCAAGAAGGAGAGGAAAAATACGAGCAGGACCTGACGGCGATTGCGCGGAGCATCAAACGGCTTTGAGGCGGCTCCAACACTGCACGCGGCAGGTCGATGGTTGACCCCAAGGATGCATCGGCGGGCATGGGGGTACTTCCTGGTCAAGCTCGCGAAAAACAGCAACGCCGGACTCGGTGAGTTTGTGCCGCTGGGACAAATCACGGAAGACCTCCCGTTTCCCTATTTGAATCTGAACCACGTTCTCGTCAGAATGTACTCTCGGTGGAAACAGAAACGGCGGAAACTCAACGCGATAAATCGACTTATCAGATCACCCGTTTCATTCTTCTACGGCTTCTCGGACTCGTGTACGCGATCGCTTTCCTCGTTGCCGCACAGCAGCTGATCCCTTTGATCGGTTCTCATGGCCTTCTGCCGCTCGATTTGTTCTTCCAACGCGTTCACGAGGCATTGGGTTCCGACTGGGCGGGATTCCTGAAGCTTCCCTCGATTTTCTGGCTAGATCACTCGGACGCCGCTTTATTGCTCGTTTCCTGGACCGGATTTGGCCTCGCCTGCGCAGTGGTTGCGGGCTTCGGCAACTCGATCATTTTCGCGATTCTCTGGTTCCTTTACCTGTCGATAAACCATGTCGGTCAGGACTGGTACGGCTACGGGTGGGAATCACAGCTTTGTGAAACCGGTTTTCTCGCCATCTTTCTGGCTCCCTTCCTTGATCTCCGCCCGTTCTCAAAGAGCCAAGTGCCGATCCCAGTGATTTGGCTTTTTCGCTGGTTACTTTTTCGCCTGCTGGTCGGCGCTGCGCTGATCAAACTGCGGGGAGACTCCTGTTGGCGCGATCTCACCGCGCTTTACTACTATTTTGAAACCCAGCCATGTCCGAACCCACTGAGTCGGTGGTTTCATTTTCTACCCAAACCAATTTTGCAGTTTGGTGTCCTGTTCAATTTTCTGGCGGAACTAATCGCGCCTTGGTTTATCTTTTGGCCGCGAATCGCCCGTCACATCGCTGGGACTGTGATCGCCCTCTTTTTT
>WNFM01143369.1_pt1 | contig 10317 bp, 11 predicted proteins | sample 5400271 | NCBI WGS metagenome assembly WNFM01 (sample SAMN13153352, study PRJNA577476) | soil metagenome | isolation source: 60 cm saprolite on Douglas fir-dominated hillslope | place: USA:California | collected 2013-09-17
CGTCGAGGGCCGGCGGGAGTGGGTGCGCGCGTTCCCCAAGTGGTTCGAGAGATATCTCTTTGCCGACGTGACGCCCGCGCGCGCCAAGTAGCAGATGGGGCCACTCTCGTTACGGAAACATGTCCGTACCGTTCGTTCCCAGGCTGCCGATGGCGATGGTGTGCATCCTATGCTGAGGCTCGAATTCGATCCGCAGCATCGTCACGCCGCGTGAGCCAGGCTGGATGACTGCTTCGCCGAAGTACAGCGTGCCGAGGCCAAGGACGAGAAGCGAGCGACTCTCGCTGTCCGCGAGCGTCATCGAGACGCCTAGTGGCTGTTCGTCGAGCGAGACGTCGTCCCGGTCGCGAAGAGCGCGAAAGGTCTGCGCTGCATTCACCCGACCGGCGTCGAGTCGCACGTCAATGACTCGGCCGTCGATGGTGACATTCTTCAGCCGCAAGGAGTCGAACGTAATGGCCGCCTCTTCCGCGCCGTGTGCCTGGCGGCCCACCATCCGCGCGCTCATCTCGTCGATGTGTACGCGGCCCAGGATGTCGATGTTGCGCAGTGTCACGAGGGACGTCGTGACCGAAACCTTGCCGTCGTCCACGCCGCTGACGGCCGATATCGCTTCATCGAAACGGATTCCACTGGCGTCGTAGTGCGGGGCGGTTTCCGAGGCCTGACCGCCCGCTGGCGACAGCGAAACCGCGGCCGCCGCCGGCACGTCGCCTCCAATGGCAATGGCCTGAGCGTGGAAGTGGTGATGGACGGCGAAGAGCGGCGACGCCACCAGGACAAGTGCAACCAGGAGCCATGGGCGGATTCGCATAAAGTCCTCCTTGAACACAGGGACGTGTAATCAACAATCATATTCCGGCGATGCCCGATCACCCAGTCATGCGATGCAAACGATGCAAAATCTCGTCGAGGGGGAGATCCCAATTCCCGTGAGGAGTGTTCGCGAAGGGCATCGAACCGATGGCTCGGTCGTTGCCCGTTCGTCCTAAACTACCGTGTCGAAATGCGCTTGCCGGTCATGAAGGCGCCCGAACCGCGTCGCGTTCTCATCGCCACGATCGCATTGACCGCGCGAACGGGCACCGCGGTGTACACGCGCGATCTCGCATTTGCGTTGCTGCGTCGCGGCCATCTGCCGATCGTCTATGCCAGCCAGACCGGCCCGCTCGCTGAGGAGCTCCGTCATGCCACCATTCCCGTCGTCACCGACCTCGATGACGTGGCCGCCCCGCCCGACGTCATCCATGGCCACCATCAGCTCGAGACGCTGACCGCTTTGACGCGATTCCCGCGCGTTCCCGCGCTCTTCGTCTGTCATGACGGGCTGACCTGGCACTCGATCCCGCCCATCGGACCGCGCATCGGCCTGTATGTGGCCGTCGATCGAAACTGCCGCGATCGGATGGTCTTCGAGCACGGCATCCCCGAGCAGTCGATTCACGTGCTCACGAATCCCGTGGACCTGCGGCGGTTCGGGCGCCGATCATCCTTACCGCCAAAACCGCGGCGGGCGTTCGTATTCAGCAACAACGCCGAGGAAGAGACGTGGGTCAAGCCCATTCGAGGCGCGTGTGAGAGCCGCGGCATCACGCTGGAGATCGGCGGATCCGCCGGCCGGCCCATCGACCGGCCCGAGGACGTGCTGCCGCGGTACGACCTCGTCTTCGCGAAGGCGCGATGTGCCATTGAAGCGCTTGCGGCCGGCGCCGCCGTGATCGTCTGCGACGCGCAGGGCCTTGCCGGCCTGGTCACCACGGACTCGCTGGCGGCGATGCGCCAGCTCAATTTCGGCGCGCGCACACTGCGCCGGCCGGTCACCGCCACGGACATCGGAACGGAGATCGATCGCTATGATCCCGCTAACGCCGCCGCGGTCTGCGACCGGATTCGCCTGTCGGCCGACATCGACCTTCTCGTCGACCAGTACGCCGGCCTCTATGACGAGCTGTGCGCGCAGCCGCCGGCAGAAGGTGACGAGATGCTGGCCGTCAGCCGCTCTCTCTCGCGAATGGCCGCGCACCTCTACGCCCACGTCGGAACGGAGGGGCCAGCGAGGTCCAGCCTGCTGCGCAGGCTCCGGCGCCGCCTGGAAAGGCTGCTGCGCGGCTACTAGACGCTTGAACTCGATTGCACGTTCCAGAGGTGTCGGCGGATGGAAGATCCGAGCGTGCGTGGCCACCCGCAAGAACCCGCTGAGAACCAGATCGGCGACGCCGAATGCCTCCTCGCTGGAGATGATTGCCTCGAGCCAGTCGCGGAAGCGGCGATGGTCAGCGACGTCTTCGCGGTGAGCGTACAGCAGGATGTTGACGTCGGTGAGAATCACGATCGGCCTCCATCACCTCGAGCAAAGCAGCGCTATTGTCGAGGTCAATACCCGGATGAATGCCTTGCCCGCGGAACGTGGGTATCTTCCGGCTCGAGCGCGTTCGCGGCGTGCCTCGGCGAGTCAGTGACTCGCGGAGTGCATCCTCGATCACCGCGGTAAGCGTTCTGCCATTCGCCGCTGCCAGCTTCTTTGCCTCAGTCAGGAGGTGCGGATCGAGCCGTATGGTCGTTCTCACGTGCATCAGAACATACGGAGCAGTCATCAATATGTCAACCGACGCAGCGGCGAGGGACATCCGCACCTAGACCACATTGCCTTGATCATTTCGTGTGCGCCGGTGCTTCGCAGCCTTCGACTCCATCTCCAGCGCCGTCGCCAACTCGCGCACACGGCGCCGGATCTCGGCACTGTCCACGGCGGCGAATCCCAACTGTAAGCCCTCGCGCGCGGGCGGTCCTCGGCTGTAGCGGCCCAGCGGCGTTACCTCTACTCCTCGTGCCGCGGCGGCCTTCGCGACGGACTCACCCTCCAGTCCCGTGCGCAACCAGCCTGTTGTCTGCAGCCCCGCCTCCACCGGCGACACCTCCAGCAAGCCCGCCAGGTGTTGCCGGGCACCGTCCAACAGCAGCGACAACCGCTCACCGTAGACCTGACGCATACGCCGAAGGTGCCGCGCGAAGTGTCCCGGGTTCGTCAGCGACTTGGCGGCCGCGAAGCGGTCCACCAGGTCCGACCACCAAATACCCGAGTCGAAGCGATGGAAAGAGCACCTTGCTGAAACTCCCAGCGAAGAGGACGTGTCCCTCACGGTCGAGCCCCTGCAACGCCGGAACGGGGCGGCCCGAGTAGCGGAACTCGCTGTCGTAATCGTCTTCGAAGAGCAGCGCACCAGACTTCCGTGCCCACTCCAGCAGCTTCAGGCGCCGCACGAGGCTCAAGGTGGTGCCCAGCGGAAACTGGTGGAGGTCCAACACGCGGCATCACGGCTTTCCCTGAAGGCGTCGAAGAGCGGCCTGTTTCAGCGCCATGTTCGTTCCGGCGCGGGCGATCGCTCTGACCTCGGAGTCCGGAAGCGTGGGGAGAATTCGAAGCGCGAAGGCCTGAGGGGTCTTGGCGTTGTGGATGAGGGCAATTCGTACGTCGAGGCTGGCCATCCATTGACCGGCCTTCATGATCACGTCGGCGATCTGGTAGGTGAGGAACGAGGACTTCGCAAGCCGGCCTACTTCATCCACCGTGAGCCGAGGATTTCGCAGAACCGAGAGCAGCACTCTCGGGTCGTTGTCCTGGAGGAGAAGGGCTCGCTCGGTTCGGTCCGCCTTCACCGCGAGAAGGATCTTCTCCATCTGTGAGAGATCGCGTACCCGATCCCAGGAGCTCTGGCTCTTCTCCCGTGGTTCGTGATCCTCCACGGCTGCGCCGATGGATTGGCCAGCAGTCGAGCGAGGATCTCGTCGGCATTTCCCTCGACCGCGAGTGCGAGTCCGTCCGGCAGCGCTGCCACCACCCTGGCCTGCACGAACGTCTCGCCGCCCCAGGGGCCGCGAAGCGTGATCAGCAGAACGGTGTCCAACGCTACGGTTTCGGAAGTCGGGAGGCGGAGCGCGCCAAACGAGAGATTGGCGCGGTGCTCGTCTCGCAGCTCCTGCTCGTTCTCGAACGCGGCGGTGAACGCCGCTGACGCGGTGCGTTGAACGTTCATCGAGTCGCTGCTCGCTGCGTCACTCTACATCGGACCTGTCCGGGTGACGTTGCGGAAGTGATGCTCGATGAAGAGCGTGGAATCAATACGTCTGATCACAAACTGGATCATCTATGATCGCTCGAAGCGTGACGAAGGAGAAGCCGCTGATGTCAGTCGTTGATCGAATTCGCGAGGTCGGGATCATTCCTGTGGTGCGCGCGCAATCGGCCGACGAGGCGCTCGCCGCCGTCGACGCGATTTGCGCCGGCGGAATCCCGATCCTCGAGATCACCATGACCGTTCCCGGCGCCGTAAAGATCATCAGCGAGCTGACGAAGCGCCTCGGCGACGAAGCGCTCATTGGCGCTGGCACCGTGCTTGACGCCGAGACGGCCCGCCAGTGCATTGGCGCGGGAGCGCGATTCGTCGTCAGCCCCTCGCTCGACGTGTCTACCATCGACGCATGCCGCAGCCTGCGAGTGCCGATCTTTCCCGGAGCAATGACGCCGACCGAAGTCGTGACGGCGTGGAAGGCGGGCGCGGATGCAGTCAAGGTGTTCCCGGCGAATGCAGTGGGAGGCGCGACGTATCTGAAATCCCTGAAGGCGCCGCTGCCGCAGATTGAACTGATCCCCACAGGCGGAGTCTCTCTGACCAACGTTGCCGAGTTCATGGCTGCCGGAGCGCTGGCGGTCGGAGTCGGAGCGGACCTCGTCAATCTGGATGCCGTCCGCAATGGCGACGTCGCTTCAATCACCGCGAAAGCGCGTGAGTACGTCTCGGCAGTAAACGCGTCGCGAGGGCGGTGAGTTCAGGGGGCTATCTCGATAACCACCCGCCATCGACGGCCAGCGTCGTGCCGTGCACATACGCAGACGCTGGCGAGGCGAGGAACACAACCGCCCCCTTCAGATCATCGGGCGTGCCCCATCTCCCGGCCGGAATCCGCACAAGGATCTCGCGGCTGCGTATTAGATCTTCGCGTAGCGCTTGTGTGTTGTCGGTGACCATGTAACCGGGCGCAATGGCATTCACGTTGATGCCGAGCGGTGCCAGCTCATTCGCCAAGGCGCGCGTCAGGCCGAGCAAACCGCTCTTCGCTGCCGTATACGCGGCGACGCGGATGCCCCCCTGAAAGGACAACATCGAGACAATGTTAATGATGCGCCCTCCGCTCTTTCGTTCGACTAGTCGTCGCGCGAAGGCACGGCTGAGCGCGAACACGGAGCGAAGATTCACCTCCATCACCGCGTCCCAATCGGCGTCCGTGTATTCGAGAATGGACGAGCGGCGGACGATTCCCGCGTTGTTGACCAGGATGTCCGCGCGGCCCGCGCGGTCGAGAATCATCTCCGGCGCCGACCGATCTTCGAGATCCGCCGGAATGGCGATGGCACGGCGTCCGGAGCTTTCGATCCGTGCTGCGACTTCGCTGACGTCGCCGCGCGCAACCAGCGCTACGTCAGCTCCCGCCTCGGCAAGCGCCAGGGCCATGGCCGCGCCGAGACCGCGTGAGGCGCCGGTCACGATCGCGAGCTGCCCGTCGAGCCGGAACAGGTCCAGAACGGTCATGCTGCCACACGCTCCACGTCGCGCCCGACCCGTCCCAGCTCCAGACCGAGGTATTCGCGAGCGTTGAAGAACGAGACGTCCTGCGCGATTCGTCCCAACGACCCGCGATCGTCGGGGAGAAGGCCACGCCGAACGTCATCGCCGAGGAGATTGCAGACCAGGCGACGGAAGTATTCATGCCGCGAATACGACGAAAAGCTCCGCGAATCGGTGATCATGCCGACGAAACGCGAGAACAGGCCCAGATTCGACAGTGAGCGAATCTGCGCTGTCATGCCGTCGAGTTGATCGAGGAACCACCACCCCGAGCCGTACTGCATCTTTCCGGGCACCGAGCCGTCCTGGAAGTTGCCGATCATCGTGGCGAACAGGTCATTGTCGCGCGGGTTGAGGTTGTAGAGGATCGTCTTCGCCACCTGGCTGGTTTGCTCCAGGCGATCGAAAAACCTCGACAGTGGCCGCCCCATTTCTAAATCGCCGATCGAGTCGAACCCGGCATCCCGGCCGATCGTGCCCAGCTTGCGCGTGTTGTTGTTGCGCATGGCGCCAAGGTGATATTGCTGGACCCAACCGCGTTGGTGGTCCATCACCGCCAAGCGGTGGAGCAGCGCGGACTTATATCGCCGCGCCGCGCCGGCCTCCACCGTCTTTCCCATGCGCACGCGGCCGAAGGTCGAGGCGATCTCGGAATCTGACCAATCGTCCGCATAGATCTCCTCGAGACCGTGGTCGGACATCCGGCAGCCCACTTCATGAAATGCCGCATGGCGTCGATCGAGCGCCTCGAGCAGTTGCGCGAGATCGCCGATGGACATGCCGGCAGCCGCTTCCAGTCTCTCGATCCAGGCGTTAAATGAGACTGGATCGTCGACAGCTAGTACGGCATCAGGGCGCCAGGTCGGCACTACGCGGGTATCGCCGTCGGCGTTCGCCAGGGCCTGATGATGCTCGAGCGAGTCCGCCGGATCGTCGGTCGTGCCGACCAGGGCAACACCGGCCTGGCGAAGCAGGCCCTGCGTCGAGACCTCCGGCTGCCGCAGCAGCTCGTTGCAGCGATCGTAGATCGCGCGGGCATTCCGTTCGGAGAGCAGCTCGGTGATGCCGAATGGACGCTTCAGTTCCATGTGCGTCCAGTGATAAAGCGGGTTGCGCATCGTGGCCGGCACTGTGTTCGCCCAGGCCTCGAACTTTTCCCAATCGGACGCATCACCGGTGCAGTAGCGCTCATCAATTCCATTGGTACGCATGGCCCGCCACTTGTAGTGATCGCCTTCGAGCCAGATCTCCGCCATTGAGCGGAACTGATGATCACGCGCAATGTGCGCGACCGGCAGATGGCAGTGGTAGTCGATGATGGGCAGGTGCTCGACGTAGCGGTGGTAGAGGTCACGGGCCACCTCCGTGTCCAGAAGAAAGTCGTCGTGGATGAATGGCTTCATGTCAGCTCCTCAATGCGCTCGAATTTCGGTGCCAGTAGATGATGAATAGCGAAGGCGACAACGTATGCCGACGCGCAGACGGCAAACAGAATCTGATATCCCCCGGTCACGTTGCCGAGGGAGTGATAGCGGTCGAGCAAGCGCCCGGAAAACCAGGGGAATAGAATGCCGCCGATCGATCCGGTCATCCCCCCTAATCCGATGATGGTGCCCACGTCCTTCTTCGCGAACATGTCGGACACCGTGGTGAAGAGATTCGCCGACCAGGCCTGATGGGCCGAGGCGGCCAGACCGATCAGGAGGACCGCCGGCCAGTCGCCCACGCGTGTGGCCGCGATGATCGGGATCACGCAGATTGCGAACAGAAACATCCCGCTCTTCCGCGCGCGCGTAACGCTCCACCCGCGACGAGTGAGATATCCAGTGATCCATCCGCCGAAGATGCTGAGCACTGTGACGATGTAGTAAATCGTCACCAGATGAACCCAGCTCTTCTTGATATTGAGCCCACGCGTGGCCTTGAAGTAATCCGGCAGCCAGATGAGGAAGAACCACCAAACCGGATCTGTAATGAGCTTCGCCACGATGAACGACCAAGTCTGCCGATAGTGCAGCGCTCGAAGCCAGCCCATGGGGTCGGTCGGTTCCTGATCCCTGTCGCTTTCGATCAGTTCCCTCTCGACTGGCGACACGCCCTTCCGCCGCTCGGGAGTGTCGTAGAGCGCGATCCAGAAGGGGAGCCAGAGGAAGCCCGCCAATCCGGCAAAGACGAACGCCCAACGCCATCCGAGACTGTAGGCGATGAGCGGGATGGTTGCGGGAGCGATGATCGCGCCAACGTTCGTGCCGGAGTTGAAGATCGCCGTGGCAAAGGCGCGCTCACGCTGGGGAAACCAGGCTGCCACCGCTTTAATCGCCGACGGAAAGTTGCCACCCTCGCTGAGGCCTAACGCTGCTCGTGCCGTGAAGAATCCACCAACGGAGCCGACAAACGCGTGCCCGATCGCCGAGAGACTCCACGCCACGATCGAGACTGCATAGCCGAGCTTCTCTCCGAAGCGATCGACAAACCAGCCGAACAGCAGAAGGCCGACTGCATACGCCGCCTGAAACGCGGAGTTGACCAGGCCGAACTGCTCATTGCTCCAGCCGATCTCTCGGTCGACAAACTCCTTGATCAACGCGAGGATCTGGCGATCGACGTAATTGACAGTCGTGGCGAAGAACAGCAGCGCGCAAACGATCCAGCGCACGTGAGTCGACGCGGCACCTGCCGCAGCAAGACGCCCGGCTTGCCGATCGAGGACTGTCACCTGGCCACCGCAGTCTTCGTTTCGCGCCTGACCCGCAGGGTCGTCTCGAAGAGAAAGCTGGTCGCCGGCGGAGCCGTGATCACGAGCTGATAGCCACGCTCCTCGATTGAGCCCGAGGTGAGCGAACCGGGAGGGCCGGGGGCCTTGACGCGGGCCGTACGCCTCTCCAGTGTGGCACCGTGGGGTGGGCGTGTGATGACGTCCATCACGACGTCTCCCGCGTTCACAGCGAAGGCGTGGGAACGCGCCTGGAATGGTGTGTCAGCGTTCAGGTTCCACTCGACCTTCTTCGGCTCGTGCGTCTCGATCCGGTCTCGAATCCGGAGCGTGCCTTGCGGATCGAGAACGACTTCTCGCTCGTAACGGTCGACAGAGGCCTGGCTGGGATAGGCGGCCGCGGCCTCTCCCACAATTCGGGCCTTCCCCTCACTCAAGTTCGCTTCGACGATCCGGATGCGATCGAGCGACTCACGCGGCATGCCCGCCCAGACGTCGTGGTTTCCCTCCTTACCCTGTCCGAAGCCGCCTACCGTGATCGTGTTGTGGTTGCTCGATCGAGGTACGCCCAGGTAGCCGGTATCTCCGGTAAGGTATCGCCCGCGCGCATAAAAGATGAAGCTGTTCGCATCGGGATGGGCGTGACCCGTACTGGGCCGCCACTCGGGAACCTTCTTCTCCAGCGTCAGCGCCCGATGTCCTTCGGGCGGACCCGCTTTGAACGCCAGGACGGTCGCATCTTTATCCCATGACGTGCGAACGTAGACGACGCCGGAATCCTGGAAATGATGTCGCAAGGGTATTCGGGAAATTGGCGCCGCCTCCAGCGTCGGGTCGCGCCACAGTAGCGTCCAGTATTCCTCATGGTTGCTCTGACCAAGTGCTCGGAGTCGCTCGGCGACGGCCTGCGTCTCCGGATCGCGCAGGCGAGCGGCGACGCGATAGAGGATGTTGTAGTTGCTGCGCAACCGCCCTCCCGGAAAGACGCGCGGATAGTCAGCGCCTTTGTGTGCGCGCGTTACCGGTCCCTCCCAGATGTCGCCGAAATCGACGACGCTTTGTCCGTCGGGAAGGATGGAGTGCGCCACATACAGCTTCCAGTTTCGAAAGACGTCGCGATCCCAGAGGCTCTCGCCCGTGCAGTGCTCCCAGGCATCGAGGAAGTGGACGAGCCACGGCGCAGAAAAGGTCCAGTACTCGAAGCCCTCGTAGTAGTGTCCATCGGGACTCAGTAACTGGCCGGCGCGGTGCTCATGGGCCCGTGCCAGCGCCGCCCACTTCGGCGCGTTCTTCGACTCGCCGAGGAGTGCGAGAGCGGCGATGCCGAGCCCCGACGTGGTGATGAAGTCGTGGTTCTGGGTGAAATTGAGTTGCTTCTTCGACGCGAAGTAGTCGTAAACGAGGTCTGCGTGACGCTCCAACGAGCTCCGAATGCGTTGCCGCTCCGCATCGGTCAGATCGTGATACAGGAGATCGTAAGCCCATCCGATCGCGTAGAGCAGATGGCCGGCCGCCAGATCGAGGTTCGGCAGGTTGTAGGTATAGCCCCACGGCTCATAGTCAATCGCGGCGAACATCCATCGCCGTGCCGCATCGAGGTACTCGGGCTTTTTCTCGATGGCATACGCGAGGCTCACTTCCGCGATCGCGTACGCAACCGTGTTCTGCGCTCGCCGCTCCTGCGGTCCTGGCGGTATGGGCGGGCCGCTCTGAAGCGCCGCAAGGTTGGCGATCACGCGCGTCCACTCCTCGCGGTGCGTCGTTCGCGCGCGTATACGAAGAGCTTCCAGCTCTTCCCCGGTGACAAAGACCCTCGGATGCGCTCCCTCGAGCTCCGGTTTCAAATGAACTGGACGGGCGAGAAGGTCGGCGAATGCCGGGATCTCTTCGCCCCGTGCGGCGATGCTCGCAAGGACGGCCACGAGAACGATACTGGCGATTCGAATCATCAAGCAGCTCCTGTTAATCAGGGTGACCAGA
>WNFM01306960.1_pt1 | contig 10317 bp, 6 predicted proteins | sample 5400271 | NCBI WGS metagenome assembly WNFM01 (sample SAMN13153352, study PRJNA577476) | soil metagenome | isolation source: 60 cm saprolite on Douglas fir-dominated hillslope | place: USA:California | collected 2013-09-17
TGGCCGGCCCATCGTGAAGCGAGTTTGATCATGAGCGCAATTCAGGAAGTCGTCAGCGAAGCCCCGGCGGTAGAGGCCGTTCCTAAGAGGGCCATGACGCTCGGCAACGGAACCTCGCTGATCATGCTGGCATTGCTGATCGCGGCACCCTTGTTCGTGAAGAATTTCATTATCTTCCAGCTGACGATGCTCTTGATCTACGGGCTCGCGGTGCTGGCGCTGAACATCCTGACCGGCGGCAGCGGCCAGTTTTCGCTGGGCCAGAGCGCGTTCTACGCGGTCGGCGCCTACACCTCGGCGATCCTGATGGAACATGTGGGGATGAATTACGCCCTGACATTGCCGGTCGCCGGCGTGATCTGTTTTGCCTTTGGATTCCTGTTCGGCCAGCCGGCGCTGCGCCTCTCCGGCGTCTATCTGGCGCTGGCAACGTTTGCGCTCGCGACGGCCATGCCGCAGCTGCTAAAACTCGGGTACTTCGAGCAATGGACCGGCGGCGTGCAGGGCCTGGTAGTGACAAAACCCGATGCGCCGTTCGGGCTGCCGATGTCGCAGGACATGTGGCTTTATTATTTCACGCTCGCCATCACGATCGCGATCTATATCTTTTCCGTCAATCTCCTGAAGTCGCGCTCCGGGCGCGCCTTCATGGCGATCCGCGACAATGAGATCGCAGCCTCCGCGATGGGCATCGACGTCGCATTGTACAAGACGCTGGCGTTCGGGGTGTCGGCGGGCATCACCGGCGTTGCCGGTGGCCTGGGCGCGATCGCCGTGCAGTTCGTCGCACCGGACGGCTACACCATTACGCTCGCAATCTCGCTGTTCCTCGGCATGGTGGTCGGCGGCGTCGGATGGCTGCCCGGATCGATCGTGGGGTCGGCCTTCATCATCTTCGTGCCCAACATCGCGGAGGGAATTTCAAAAGGCCTGTCCGGCGCGGTGTTCGGCGTGCTGCTGTTTTTGGTCATCTTCCTGGTGCCCCATGGCGCACGGCAAGTCGCCATGGTGGCCCAGCAACTGGTCGGCAAGCTCAAGAAGAACTAGCGCAATATCAACTGAGGAGAAAAAATGCTTTCTGAAAAATTACGTATCGCCGCGTTCGCGACGGCGGTCATCACTTTCGCTGCCTCGAGTGGCAGCGCACTTGCCCAAAAGAAATACGACACCGGCGCGACCGACACCGAAATCAAGATCGGCAACATCATGCCCTATAGCGGCCCCGCTTCCGCCTATGGCGTGATCGGCAAGACCGAAGAGGCATACTTCAAGAAGATCAACGCCGAGGGCGGTATCAACGGCCGCAAGATCAATTTTATCACCTACGATGACGGCTACAGCCCGCCGAAGGCCGTCGAACAGGCGCGCAAGCTGGTCGAGAGCGACGAGGTTTTGCTGGTTTTCAACCCGCTGGGCACGCCGTCGAACTCGGCGATCCAGAAATACCTCAACGCCAAGAAGGTGCCGCAACTGTTCGTCGCCACCGGCGCCACCAAATGGAACGATCCGAAGAATTTTCCGTGGACCATGGGCTGGCAGCCCAGCTACCAGAGCGAGGCGCATATTTACGCCAAGTACCTGATGAAGGAGAAGCCGGACGCCAAGATCGCCGTGCTCTATCAGAATGACGATTTCGGCAAGGACTATTTGAAGGGCCTCAAAGACGGGTTCGGCGCCAAGGCATCGATGATCACGGCGGAAGAAAGCTACGAGACAACGGAGCCGACGATCGACAACCACATCGTCAAGCTGAAATCTACCGGCGCCGACGCGCAGTGGGACAACGATCCCGGCATGAAGAAATTTTACGCTTTCCTCGAGAAGTATTATCCCGAAGGCAACAAGCTCGACGGCTCCGTGGTGTACGGCTACGGCGCGGCGCAGACCATGGTCAAGGTGCTGGAAATGTGCGGCGACAACCTGACCCGCGAAAACGTCATGAAGCAGGCGGCGAGCCTGAAGGATTTTACGCCCGACACCTTGCTGCCCGGGGTCAAGATCAACACCACCGCCACCGACTTCGCCCCGATCAAGCAGCTTCAGATGATGCGCTTCAAGGGCGAGAAGTGGGACCTGTTCGGCGACATCATCAGCGGCGATCTCTCGAACTAAGGTTCTGCTTCACGGGTCCGTGACCCGCCCCCGTTCGACTAAATGACGCCCCCTGCGAGCCCGTCGCAGGGGGCTTTTTCTTGATGGGCCCGTGCAGAGGGTATTCAATGCCCGCCAGGAGCCAAAAGCGCTCCCAATCAAAAAAATTGACACACTCAACCAGATCAGGGAGATCAAAATGCCTGCTATCCAATTGCGATTGGGGGCCTTTTCGGCCGCCCTCGCATTAGTCGCGTTAGCCAGCAGCGGCGCGCTCGCGCAAAAGCAATACGACACCGGCGCCACCGATACCGAAATCAAGATCGGCAACATCATGCCCTATAGCGGGCCGGCTTCGGCTTACGGCGTGATCGGCAAGACCGAACAGGCCTACTTCAACAAGATCAACACTGAGGGCGGCATCAACGGCCGCAAGATCAATTTCGTCAGCTATGACGATGCCTACAGCCCACCGAAGACGGTCGAGCAGGCCCGCAAGCTGGTCGAGAGCGATGAGGTGTTGTTCATCTTCAATTCGCTGGGCACGCCACCGAACTCGGCGATCCAGAAATACATGAATACCAAGAAGGTGCCACAGCTGTTCGTCGCGACCGGCGCCACCAAGTGGAATGACCCCAAGGAATTCCCCTGGACCATGGGCTGGCAGCCCAACTACCAGAGCGAATCCCGCATCTACGCGAAGTACATTCTGAAGGAAAAGCCGAACGCCAAGATCGCGATCCTCTACCAGAACGACGATTACGGCAAAGACTACGTCAAGGGCCTGAAGGACGGGCTCGGCGCCAAGGCAGCCTCGATGATCGTTGCCGAGGAAAGTTACGAAACCACGCAGCCGACCATCGATTCGAATATCGTCAAGCTGAAGTCGACCAACGCCGACGTGTTCTTCAACGTCACCACGCCGAAATTCGCCGCCCAAGCGATCAAGAAGATGACCGAAATCGAATGGAAGCCGATGCACTTCCTCAACAACGTGTCCGTCTCGATCGGCAGCGTGATGAAACCGGCCGGTTTTGAGAATGCGCAGGGCATCATCTCGTCCTCCTACCTCAAGGATACGTCCGATCCGCAGTGGAAGGACGATGCCGGCATGAAGGCCTTCGACGAGTTCCTCAGCAAATACTTTCCCGAGGGCAACAGGGTCGATGCCTCCGTGATGTACGGATACACCGTCGCGCAAGGCCTCGTGTTTGTGCTGAAGAACTGCGGCGACGATCTCAGACGGGTAAACATCATGAAGCAGGCTTCCAGCATCAAGGGACTTGAGCTCGGCGGGCTTCTTCCGGGCATCAAGGTTAATACCAGCGCCTCCAACTTCGCCCCGATCTCTCAGCTTCAGCTCATGAAATTCAAAGGCGAGAGCTGGGAGCGCTTCGGCGACATCATCTCAGGCGACGTAGGCGGCTGAGACCTTACCGGTCCGACCCCTATTGCGCCGGCTGACTACTAAAGAAGCAGCCCCTGCGGCTTTGTCGCAGGGGCTTTTTGTTGCTGGCCGCCGCCAAATGGTATTCAATCCCGCCCGCGTCGCAAGAAATTCCAATCAACAAAATGGCGCCCGCACAAGCATCTCAACCATGGAGGATCCGGAATGCCTGTTGCCACCAGCAGAGTAGCCATTGCTTCCGCCGCGTTCATCGTGTTCGCCGCGTCGAGCAGCGGCGCGCTCGCTCAAAAAAAATACGATACCGGCGCCAGCGATACCGAAATCAAGATCGGCAACATCATGCCTTACAGCGGTCCCGCTTCCGCCTACGGCGTGATCGGCAAGACCGAGGCCGCCTATTTCAAGAAGATCAACGATGCCGGTGGCATCAACGGCCGCAAGATCAATTTTATCAGTTACGACGATGGATATAGCCCGCCGAAGACCGTCGAGCAGGCGCGCAAGCTGGTCGAGAGCGATGAGGTGCTGTTCATCTTCAATTCGCTTGGCACGCCGCCGAATTCCGCGATCCACAAATACATGAATTCGAAGAAGGTGCCGCAGCTGTTCGTCGCCACCGGCGCCACCAAATGGAACGACCCTTCGAACTTCCCGTGGACCATGGGCTGGCAGCCCAACTACCAGAGTGAAGCGCGGATTTACGCAAAATACCTGTTGAAGGAGAAGCCCGACGCCAAGATCGCCGTGCTGTACCAGAACGACGACTACGGCAAGGACTATCTGAAGGGGCTCAAGGATGGTCTGGGCGCCAAAGCCGCCTCGATGATCATCGCCGAGGAAAGTTTCGAGACCACCGAGCCCACGGTCGACAACCACATCGTCAAGCTGAAATCGACCGGTGCCGACGTGTTCGTCGATATCGCGACGCCGAAATTCGCAGCCCAAGCGATCAAGAAGGTCGCCGAGATCGAGTGGAAGCCGCTGCATATCCTCAACAACGTCTCGGCTTCCGTCGGCGCCGTGATCAAGCCGGCGGGCTTTGACAGTTCGCAAGGCATTATTTCGGCCGCTTACCTGAAGGATGCGTCCGATCCGCAGTGGGACAACGATCCCGGCATGAAGCAGTTTTATGATTTCATGACCAAGGATTTTCCGGAAGGCAACAAGCTCGACGGCTCGACCGTGGTCGGCTACGGCGTTTCGCAAACCCTCGTCGAGGTCATCAAAAAGTGCGGCGACGATCTGACCCGCGAAAACGTCATGAAACAGGCCGCAAGCCTGAAGGATTTCCGCACTGAAGTCCTGCTGCCCGGCATCATGATCAACACCTCACCGACCGATTTCGCCCCGCTCAGCCAGCTTCAGCTGATGCGGTTCAAGGGCGACAAGTGGGAACTGTTCGGCGACGTCATCTCCGGCGACGTCGGGGGCTGAGTTCCTACCCCGCAGGGCCGGTGTGATTCTGCTCCCTCGCCCCGCTCTTGCGGGGTCGTGACGAGCGAAGCTCGCTCTGAGAGGGTTGGGGTGAGGGGCTGCTTCGGCGAATTCTCAAACCGAAGTGCCTGCGGTGAGTCCCCCGAAATTCTCGCGATGCGAGAATTTCGACCTCTCCCCGCAAGCGGGGCGAGGTGAAGGCAGGCCCCCGCTGCGTGCTGCGGGGGTTTTCTTTTGGCGAAATCGGATGGATAAGCGGGGTCGCATGTTTCCATCCGGATTCCCGTGAGAAAATGACCGACAGACGCCCCCTCTTGCGCGCCATCTTCGATGCCGCCGTCGCCGCCGCACATCCCGAATTCGTGCTATCTGCGCATCTGCCCGCGGCACCCAAGGGCCGGGTGGTCTGTCTTGCCGCCGGCAAGGGCGGAGCCGCACTGGCTGCGGCAGCGGAGCGGCACTATCTCGACCGGTCTGGCCTGCCGCCATCGCGTCTCGAGGGCATCGCGACCACCCGCCACGGCCATGGCGTGCCGACGCGGCGGATCAAGGTGATCGAGGCCGGCCATCCCGTGCCCGACGAGGCGAGCCTGGAGGGCGCGGAGGAAAGCCTGCTGATGGCCGCGGGCGCCGGCGCTGACGATCTCTTGCTGGTGCTGTTGTCGGGCGGCGGCTCGGCGAACTGGATCGCGCCGGTCGAAGGCGTGTCGTTTGCGCAGAAGCAATTCCTGAACCGGGCGCTCTTGCGCTCGGGCGCGCCGATCGGCGAGATGAATATTGTTCGCAAGCATTTGTCGCGAATCAAGGGCGGCCGGCTCGCCCGCGCCGGGAAGCGCGCCGAGATCGTGACGCTGGCGATCTCGGACGTGCCGCATGACGATCCGTCCGCGATCGCCTCAGGTCCGACGGTACCGGATCCTTCGACGCTTGCCGATGCGCGCTCAATCGTCGCGAAATACGGCCTCAAGGTCGACGACGCCATCCATCGCGCGCTCAACGAGGCCAAAAACGAAAGCTGCAAGCCGGGCGATCCCGCTTTCGCGCGCGCGCAATTCGAACTGATCGCGCGGCCGAGGGCTTCGCTCGACGCCGCGGTCAGGGTAGCGCGGGAGGCGGGCTACACCATCGTCGACCTTGGTGCCGATCTCGAAGGCGAGGCGCGCAACGTCGCAGCCGATCACGCCAAGCTTGCATTGCGGGCGCGTACTGAGCGCAAGCGCGTCGCGATCCTGTCGGGCGGCGAATTGACCGTCACCGTGCGCGGCAACGGCCGCGGCGGTCCCAATCAGGAATATGCGCTGGCGCTGGCCGGGCTTCTCAAGGACACATCCGGCATTTCGGCATTGGCGGCAGATACCGATGGCGCCGATGGCGGCGGCGGCAGCGCGAGCGATCCCGCCGGCGCCATGATCGACCCCAGCACGTTTGCGATGATGGCCTCGCTCGACCTCGATCCACAGACCTATCTGGACAACAACAACGCCTCGGCCTTCTTTGCCGCCACCGGCGATCTCCTGCTGACCGGCCCGACCCTGACCAACGTCAACGATATCAGGGTGATCCTGGTGGATGGGGCCTAAATAGATCCATCGTCATTCCGGGGCGTGATCGGGGAATGACCTGCGTTAAAGCTGCCGCGTCCGCCATTTCCGGCCAGGCCGATCGCGGCGGCAAAAATATTAACCCTTTGTTGAGGGAATTCTAAGGAACTCGCCAAAAATTCAGGCATCTCAAGGACGCAGTTCACCAGCTTCGGCTTCTAATAGGCGGCTCCGCTGCGTCGGAGCGCCGCAAAAATTGCGGCAGGGGAACGCTGATGTCGGATTCTGTCGCGCGTATCATCGATCCGGAGCCCGCCCGCCCGGCCTCGCTGCTTGAGCAAGCCATCAATCACCTCTCGCTGGGACTGATCATCTTCGACCGCAAGCGCGAGGTCGTGTTCTGCAACGAACGGTATAGGGAGATCTATGGTCTCTCGGCCGAGCAGGTGAAGCCCGGCACGCCGACCAGCGCACTGATCCACCACCGGCTCAATCTCGGACTTAAAATTCGCGCAAAACCCGAGGAGTATGTCCGCCAGCGCGTCGAAGGCGCCGTCGTCGCCGCCACCACCGTGCAGGAATTCACCGACGGCAGGGTCATCGCCTATACGGTCCACCCGATGCCCGATGGTGGCGGGATGGCCACGCATGAGGACATCACCTCCCGGGAGGAAATCAGCACTCTGCTGAAAGCGCAGCACGAAGTCGGCAAGCAACAGGAAGAGGACTTGAAAATCCGAAACTTCCAGTTCGACACCGCGATCAACAACATGTCGCAGGGACTATGCTTCTTCGACGCCGCCCATCGGCTGATCGTCTGCAACGACCGCTACGTCGACATGTATGATCTCCCGCGCGACCGCGTCGGTCCCGGCACGCCGCTCGCCGAAATTGTCGACCTGCGGTTCGCGGCGGGAAGCTTTCCCGCGATGTCGAGGGATGAATATTTGCACTGGCGCAGCAATGTTGCGATTTCCGCCGAGCCGACCGACAGCATCGTCGAACTCAGGAACGGGCGCACCTTCAAGATTCGCCATCGGCCGATGCCCGACGGCGGCTGGGTCGCGACCCATGAAGACATCACCGAGCAGCGGGCGTCCGAGGTCAAGATCGAATATATGGCCCACCATGACGCGCTGACCGACCTCGCCAACCGGGTGCTGTTGAACGAGCGGCTGGAGCAGGCGCTGGGCCGCCGCATTCATCGCGAGGAAATGGTCGCGGTTCACCACCTCGATCTCGATCAGTTCAAGGCCGTCAACGACACCTTCGGCCATCCCGCCGGCGACAAGCTCTTGAAGATCGTCGCCGAGCGCTTGCGCGCGCTGGTCGGCGAGACCGACACCATCGCACGGATGGGCGGCGACGAATTCGTCATCGTGCAGGCCCCGATCACCGATCCCGCCGACGCCACCGCGCTCGCCCAGCTCATCATAGGGTCGATCAGCGAGCCCTTTGATCTCGACGGCCATCAGGCCGTGATCGGCGCCAGCATCGGCATTACGGTCGGCCCCAACGACGGATTGCGGCCCGACCGACTGTTACGCAATGCGGACCTTGCGCTATACCGGGCGAAAGGCGATGGACGGGGCACGTTCCGCTTTTTCGAACCGGCGATGGATTTGCAGATGCAGACCCGCCGCGTCATGGAGCAGGACTTGCGCAGGGCGCTGCCTGCCGGCGAGTTCGAGCTCTACTATCAGCCGGTGGTCAATCTCGCGAGCAGCGAGATCAGCGGATTTGAGGCCCTGATCCGCTGGAACCATCCTGTAAAAGGCATGATCGCGCCTGCCTCCTTCATTCCCTTGGCCGAAGAGATCGGCTTTATTGTCCCGTTGGGGGAGTGGGTGATCCGGCAGGCGTGCGTCACCGCGGCGGAATGGCCGGAGCATCTCCATGTCGCCGTCAACATTTCCGCGGCGCAATTCCGCAGCCCCGGCCTGATGCAGGTCATCGTGGGCGCGCTTGCGGCTTCACGCCTGTCCCCGACGCGGCTCGAGATCGAGATTACCGAAACGGTGCTGCTGCAAAACAAGGAGACAACTCTGGCGGCGCTTCACCAGTTGCGGGCGCTCGGCATCCGGATCGCGATGGACGATTTCGGCACCGGCTATTCCTCGTTGACCTACCTGCAGTGCTTTCCGTTCGACAAGATCAAGATCGACCGGTCGTTCGTCAAGGACATCACGGAAAACACCGGCTCGCTCAATATCGTCCGCGCGGTGGCGGCGCTCGCCAATGGCATGGGCATGACGGCTACCGCCGAGGGCGTCGAAACCGCAGAACAGCTCGACAGGATTACGTCTGAAGGCTGCACCGAGATGCAGGGATATTTGTTCAGCCGGCCGCTGCCGGTATCCGAGATCGAGCGGTTGTTTCTTTCACGGCGTGAGGCGCGTGAGGCGCCCGGCCGCATTGTCGCGGCGTGATTGAGGCCGCCTCACCTCTCCCCGTCCTTTACGGGGAGAGGTCGGAGACGTAGCGCAGCGAAATCTCCGGGTGAGGGGCGAGGCAGGGCGCTCGCTATAAATTCAGTGTCCGAAGACCGATCATCCCGTGAGAATCCGTGAGCACCGGAAATGCGATGAAGATCGTGCCTTGCCCCTCACCCGCTCGCAAGATGCTCGCGACCTCTCCCCGCAAAAGAGCGGGGAGAGGTTAAGATCAAAACTCCTTTGCGATCGTGGCCAGCATCGCGAGCAGCGCGGCGCGGTTGGCGGGGCCCAGCAGTTCGTTGAGGCGCGCTTCGTGCTTGGCGGCGACCAGCTTCTTCGCGCGCGCCAGCACCGCTCTCCCTTTATCGGTGAGGACAAGGATGTGGGAGCGGCGATCGTTGGTCGAACGCATCCGCGTGCAAAGATCACGGCTCTCCAGGCCATCGAGCATCGCCACGAAATTCGGCCTGAGGATGCCGAGCGTGTTGGCGATTTCGGTCTGGTTGCGTCCCGGATTCTTGTCGAGCAATAGCAGCACGGAGAACTGCGCCGGCGTCAGTTGTAAGGGCGCGACGCAGCGCAGAAAATCCTCAAAAACTTTCAACTGCGCCCGCTTGAGCGAATAGCCGAGCAGCTCGGACAATTCCCCGAGCTGCAGCGCCATGCCATCCGCCGCCTCGGCAGGCTCCTTGCGGGCGGGGCGGGACGCCTTGGCAGTTTCCTTGGCGGCTTCGACCACAGCGGTTTTGGAAACAGTCATCGCCCGATGCTCGCAATCCCGGTAGGCTGCAAACGGCCGGGGCCGCACCGGCCTCGCCCTTGAGGTTATATTTAATAATTGTTATAAACCATATCAAATATCGCCAGCATTTTTCAACTGCTGTTATCGGACGGACCGGCGGCTTGCCAGAGCACCGCGACCGGCCCGAAGTGTGAGGGGGAGCGCCCGGTCTTGAACACGACGATCATGCTGTTCCTGCTGCAGGACGGCATTACCAACGGCGCGATCTATGCGTTGCTCGGCCTTGCGCTGGTGCTGGTGTTCGCCGTTACCCGCGTGATCCTGATTCCGCAAGGCGAGTTCGTCACCTATGGCGCGCTGACTTATGCCTCGCTGTCCGCAGGCCAGATGCCGGGCACTGCACGGCTGGCGGTGGCGATGGGCATCATCGCCTTCGGCCTCGACCTGTTCTCGGGGCGCCGATCGCTGCATTTCAAGCTGGTCGGGCGCGCGTTCGCGGTCAATATCATGCTGCCCGCAATCATCTTTGCCCTGACCTCCTGGTTCGCCGGCCGCCACCCCCCGGTCGGCGTCAACATCGCGCTGTCGCTGATGATCGTCGCGGCGATCGGGCTGTTTCTCTATCGCATCGCGTTTCAGCCGATTGCGCACACTTCGGTGCTGGTG
>WNFM01223765.1_pt1 | contig 10316 bp, 7 predicted proteins | sample 5400271 | NCBI WGS metagenome assembly WNFM01 (sample SAMN13153352, study PRJNA577476) | soil metagenome | isolation source: 60 cm saprolite on Douglas fir-dominated hillslope | place: USA:California | collected 2013-09-17
CGCGAGAATTGCGGCGACCGGGAGGAGCCGTCGCGCCATGCTGCACAAGGCGGCAAGCTACGAGGACCTCGTCGGCGGGTTCCGCTGGCAGGTGCCTGATCTCTACAATATCGGCGTCGATGTCTGCGACCGTCATGCGACGGGTGCACGCCGCCTTGCCCTGATCTTTCAGGACGAGGGCGGCGCGGTCCGGCGCTTCAGCTTCGACGACATCAAGGCGCAGTCGAACCGCTTCGCCAATGTGCTGGTCGCGCATGGGCTGCAGCGCGGCGACCGGCTCGCCATCCTGTTGCCGCAGGTGCCGGAGACGGCGATCGCCCATGTCGCCGCCTACAAGGCGGGGCTGATCGCGGTGCCGCTCTTCACGCTCTTCGGCGAAGACGCGCTGGAATACCGGCTGGGCGACAGCGGCGCCACGGCGCTCGTCACCGACAGTGCCGGCTACGCCAAGATCGCTGCGCTCCGCGCGCGCCTGCCCGAGCTGCGTCGCGTCTATCTGATCGACGGCAGCGAAAGCGGCACTGATGATTTCGCGACCCTGCTGGCGCTCGCCTCCGACGCCTTTTCTCCGATAGTGACGCGGGCGGACGACCCGGCGCTGCTCGTCTATACCTCCGGGACGACGGGCAATCCGAAGGGCGCGCTGCATGCCCATCGCGTGCTGCTCGGGCATCTCCCCGGCGTCGAGCTGCCGCACGAGTTCTTCCCGCAGAAGGGCGATCTCTTCTGGACGCCGGCCGATTGGGCGTGGATCGGTGGACTCATGGATGTCCTCATGCCGGCTTGGCACCACGGCGTCCCGGTGCTCGCCTATCGGGCACGCAAATTCGATCCCGAGGAGGCGATCCACCTGATGGCGGCGCATGACGTGCGCAATGTCTTCCTGCCTCCGACCGCCCTGAAGCTGATGCGCCAATCGCATGGCGGCCGGCGGCCCGCCTTTGCGCTGCGGAGCGTGGCGAGCGGCGGCGAAACGCTCGGCGGCGAGCTGCTCGATTGGGGCCGCGCGACATTCGGGCTGACCATCAACGAGTTCTACGGCCAGACCGAATGCAATCTGCTGGTCGGCAATGCCGCCGGGCTTTTCCCGGTGCGGCCGGGCTCTATGGGGCGGGCGATCCCCGGCCACGATATCCACATCGTCGGCCCGGAAGGCGAAGAGGTACGGCCGGGCGAAAGCGGTCTCGTCGGCGTGCGCGGGCAGGATCCGGTGATGTTCCTCGAATATTGGCGCAACCAGTCGGCGACGCGCGATAAATTCGCCGGTGAGTTTCTCATCACGGGCGATCTCGCGCGGCAGGACGAGGAGGGCTATTTCTGGTTCGTCGGCCGCTCAGACGATCTCATCACCTCGGCCGGCTACCGCATCGGCCCCGGCGAAATCGAGGATTGCCTGATGAAGCATCCTGCCGTCGCCCTCGCCGCGGCAATCGGCGTGCCCGATCCGGTACGCACCGAGCTGGTCAAGGCGTTCCTCGTGCTGAAGCAAGATCACGCACCGTCCGACGCGCTGGCGCGTGAGATCCAGGATTTCGTCAAGGTGAGGCTCGCCGCACATGAATATCCGCGCCTCGTGGAATTCGTCGACGCCTTGCCGATGACGACGACCGGCAAGATCATCCGCCGCGCGCTGCGCGAGCGTCAGACATAATATGAGGGCGTCAGTTGTGCGGTGGCCGTATCCTTCGACTTCGCTCAGGATGAGGTGGGGTGCGGATGGAACACTGACCTCATCCTGAGCGAAGTCGCCATTCGAGACGCCGCCTGCGGCGGCTCCTCATGGTGAGGGGACCGGGGCCGAGATGCGCTGCTCTCGTCGGAGACACCATGAGCAAGATCGTCGATTATTTCTTCAGTCCGGTTTCGCCGTGGACCTATCTCGGCGGACCGCGGCTTGATGCAATGGCGCACAAATACGGCGTCGAATTGCGCTACAAGCCGTGCGACTACGGCAAGGTGTTTCCAGTCTCGGGCGGGCGGCCGCTCGGCCAGCGGGCGAAGCAGCGCCAAGCCTATCGCCTCGTCGAGCTCGAGCGCTGGCGCGACTTTCTCGGCATGAGGCTCAACCCGCACCCCAAGCACTTTCCGGTGGCGAGCGATTTCGCTGCGCGCGCCATCGTCGCGGCGAAGCAGAGCGGCGCCGAGCCCGGCATTCTCACCAATGCGCTGCTGCGCGCGGTGTGGGCGGAGGAGCGCGACATCTCCGACCGGGAGATTGTGGCGGCGATCTGCGACGAAAACGGCCTCGACGGCAAGGCGCTGATCGCCGCCGCCGACGGCGCCGCGGCACGCGACGAGTTCGAGGCCAACACGGCGGAAGCAATCGAGCGCCAAGTCTTCGGCGCGCCGACCTACATCTACCGGGACAAACCCTATTGGGGCCAGGACCGGCTCGACTTCCTCGCGCGCGCCCTCGCGGCGGATTAGCGGCTCAGAACGGCACGCCGACCCGGACGTTGCGCACGCCATGCTCGCTGCCGGAGCCGCGCAGGTTGGTTCCCTCGCAGGAGGTCAGCAGGACAAGCACGGCCAGGGCGCAGAGGAGAGAGCGCATGACGGGAGATCATAGCAGGGATGGCTCTAGGCTATAAGCCTTAAGCTTAAAGCTTACTGCTTATAGCTTACCGCTGCTGCAATCAGAACTTGAACCCCATTCGCGCGCCGGCATTGGTGATGCCGGCATTGTGGCTGCCGAGATTGGCATTCGAGATGTGGTCGACCATCCCCGAGATGCTGAAGACCGGGGTGATCTGATAGCCGAGTTCGACGCTTTCGCGGAACAGCACCGGCGAGCCGAGCTTCTTGCGGTTGGGCGGCGCGCTGTCCTCATAACCGTCCTGCGCGGCGCCACCCAAACTGCCGTAGATGGTCAATGCGTCGCTTTTGCCGACGATGTGCTTGAAGATCGGCAGGCCCCAGGTCAGGCCGAAATAGAGGGCATCGGTGTTGCCGTCGGTATTGACCCAGCCGCCGATATGCGGCCGCGGCGCACCGATGATGCTGAGGAAGCTTGGCGACCTGAAGAGAATCTCGCCATTGATGTCGTCGCCGGTCTCGAGATGGCGACCACCGAGCGTGATGTCATGCGCCATCACGCCGATCTTGGCCTCGTCGATAAACCCGCCTTGCGCTACCGCCTCGCCCGTCGCGGCGAGCGGTATGATCAACGACAAAGCTGCGAGACGACGTCCGAACACACCTGACCTCACCGCGACCCTCCGAGCTACTCGGCTGGCCGGCAATCTACACTAACTCCTCTCGGCCGCGAAGGTTGAATTGCGCGCCGAATCAGGCTATTGCGGCGACGGCGCGTTGCCGAGTTTCGCGGACTCCTCATGACGAGATCTTCAGCGATGGCCGGCATCTGCCGCTGCGTCACGCCAGGTCGGCGAGCAGCGATTTCGCCAGGAAGCGGCGGCCGGCGCGCAGGATTGCCTGCGAGAGGGTGTCGTCGAGGACGCCGCGCGCCAACATCAGCGTGCCGACCAGACTGGCAAGCAGGGCGATCGCCTGCCCCTCTTCGTCGCCGCCGCCAGGCTCGCCCGCCGGTCGATCAGTGAGCTTGCCGCCGAGCGCGGCGAGCGTGCGGCGCAGCTCCGTCTCGAAACCTCCACGCACTGCTTCATCCTGACGTGCGAGATCGCCGCCGAGCGCGGCGATCGGGCAACCTTCCGCCGCTCGGTCGCGGTGCGCCGGGCTGAGATAGCGGCCGATCATCTGGGCGAGATAGCGGCGCCCCGGCGCGTCCTCGATGCCGTGCGACCACGCCGCGCGAGTGTCCGCCATGGCGTCGCCGATCACCTCGGCGAGCAACGCCTCCTTGCTGGCAAAATGCAGGTAGAAGGCGCCATGGCTGAGGCCGATCGAGGCGAGGATCGCCTTGATCGTCGCGCCTTCGATGCCGTGGGCGAGGAAATGGCGGCGCGCCGCACCGAGAATGCGGCGGCGGGTTTCCTGCCGGTGATCGGCACGATAGCGCATGCAACCCCCTCTCCGCCTTTTATATGATCATTATCATACTACGGTAGCAGCTACCCGTACAACACGAAGCTTTACGCGATTTATAGTATGATGATCGGTCAATAAAGACCCAAGCGATGTCCCCTTGGCCCTTCTCCCGGGCACAATTGACTCGCCTCGGACGCCATGGGAGCTTGCTCGCGATCGATCGGTCAGTATCGGCAGCGAGAAGCGGCGAGAGAGGGATGAGGGAGGCGGCGCACGACTGACATGAGCGGCGAAACCGACCGCGACCGACCGCTCTACGGCCGCACCGACCTGACCCGGCTGATCGATCCGCAAGCGATGGCGATCATCGGCGTCTCCGCCAATCCTGGCGGTTTCGGCTCCCGCACCCTGGCCAATCTCGGCCATTTCGGCGGACACGTCTACGCGATCAATCCGAAATACGATTCGCTGCATGGTGCCAGGTGCTACCGCTCGCTCGCCGACTTGCCGGAAGTCCCCGATTGCGTCGTCGTCGCGCTGCCACGCGAGCGCGTCGAGGCCGCCGTCGAGGAATGCGCCGCGCGGGGCGTCGGCGGCGTCGTCATCTATGCGTCGGGCTACGCTGAAACCGGGCTGGCCGAACGCAAGGCCCAGCAAGATCGGCTGGCCGCTATCGCGGCCGCGGCGCGCATGCGCATCGTCGGGCCAAACTGTTTCGGCATTGCCAACAATCTGACCCGCGCCAGCGCCCTCTTCATTCCGCGCCACGACCAGCTGCCCCACCATCTCGGGCCGATCGGCATCGTTTCGCAGTCCGGCGCCCTCGGCTACACGATGGTGCAGGCGAGCGAGCGCGGCGTCGGTTACTGCCACTACCTCGCCGCCGGCAATTCCTGCGACGTCGATGTCTGCGATTTCGCGAGCTACCTGGTCGAGGAGCCGGCCTGCCGCGCCGTCGCGCTCTGCTTCGAGGGTGTGAAGTCGGGCGCCAGGCTTCTCGCGCTCGGCACCAAGGCCGAAGCCGCCGACAAGCCGATCATCGTCTATAAGGTGGCGAACGGGGCGGCGAGCGCCGCGGCGGCGATGTCGCATACCGGGACCCTCGCCGGTTCCGATGCCGCCTATCGCGCCGCCTTCGAGCGCTGCCGCTTCATCGTCGTCGACGATCTCGAGGCGGTGTTCGAGACGGCCGGGTTCTTCGCCAAATCGGGGCGGCCGAAGGCGGCGGGAGTCGCCGTGATGGCGACCTCGGGCGGGGCCGCCGTCATCGCCGCGGACATGGCCGAGATATTCGGCGTGAAGATGCCGCAACCCGGCCCGGCGGCAAGCCGCGTGCTGACCGCGGCGATCCCCGAATACGGCTCGGTGCGCAACCCATGCGATGTCACCGCGCAAGTCATCAACGATCAGGATTCGCTGATCGCCTGCTGCACGGCGCTGCTGGAGGATCGGGAATACGGCGCGCTCTTGCTGCCGCAGGTGATGACGCTGCCTGACCTTACCCCCGGCCGTGTCCCGCTGATCAGCGAGCTGTCGCGCCGCACCGGCAAGCCGATCTGCATCATCTGGCAGACCGAATGGTTGCAGGGCCCGGGCGCCGATCTCTACGAGAACGACAAGCGCGTCGCGCTTTTCCGTTCGTCGCGGCGCTGCTTCGCCACGCTGGCCGCCTGGCACCGTCACGACGAGCTGTGCAACGCAACGCCGGAAGCGCCGACCCGCTCGAGCCCGCCAGCGGTGGAAGCGACCGCCGGCAAGCTGCTCGCCGCCGCTGGCGGCCGGCTCACCGAACGCGAGGCGAAAGCGATCCTCGCCTGCTATGGTGTCCCGGTGACCGGCGAGCGCCTGATCCGCACCGTCGAGGAGGCAATCGCCGCTGCGCAGCAATTCGGCTTTCCGGTCGCCCTCAAGCTCGAATCGCCGGACATCGCGCACAAGACCGAGGCGGGGGTCATCCGCCTCGATCTCGGCGATGCGGCTTCGGTCCGCCGGGCCCATGGCGAGATCATCGCCGCTGCCGCGCGGCTGACGCCGCCGCCGCGCATCAACGGCGTCCTCGTCCAACCGATGGCGCCGAAAGGCATCGAGCTCGTCATCGGCGCGCGGGTCGACCCGCAATTCGGCCCGCTGATCGTCGTCGGCTCGGGCGGCGTTCTCGTCGAGCTGCTGCGCGACAGCGCCGTCGCGCTGGCGCCGATCGGGCGACAGACGGCGCTCGCCATGCTGCGCCGCCTCAAGGGCGCGAGGCTCCTCACCGGCTTCCGCGGCAGCAAGCCCATCGATCTCGCCGCCATTGCCGACGTCGTCTGCCGCGTTTCCGAGCTGATCGCCGACCACCGTGCCGCGATCGCCGAGATCGACGTCAACCCGGTGATCTGCGGCGCCGACGGCCTCGTCGCGGTCGATGCGCTGATCGTACGGGCGCCGTCGTGATGCCGGGGCCGTGATGCCGGGGCCTGATGCCTAACCGGATACCCGGCTGCTAGAATGGCGGCCGCTGCAAAGCATCAACGATTCACCCGGAGGGTCGCATGACCGTCGCATATGGACAGCAAGGCGCTATCGCCATCCTCACCATCGACAATCCGCCGGTCAATGCCTTGAGCGTCGCCGTCCGCCAGGGTCTCATCGACGGCGTCAAACGCGCCATCGGCGACTCCGCCATCGCCGGCATCGTCATCATCGGCCAGGGCAAGACCTTCATCGCCGGCGCCGATATCCGCGAATTCGGCAAGCCGCCGCAAGCGCCGCGCCTCACTGTAGCGATCGCCGAGATCGAGGCGAGCGCCAAGCCGGTGGTCGCGGCGATCGAGGGCGTCGCCCTCGGCGGCGGGCTCGAGGTCGCGCTCGGCTGCCATTTCCGCATCGGCACCAAACGCACCCAGGTGGGGCTCCCCGAGGTCAAGATCGGCATCGTCCCCGGCGCCGGCGGCATCGAGCGCCTGCCGCGCCTTATCGGCCTCGAGCCCGCTCTCAAGATGATGGTCTCGGGCGATCCCGTGCGCGCCGACAAGGCGCTTGCGCTCGGCATTCTCGACGCCATTGCCGAGGACGATCTGCTGGCCGAGGCAGTTGCCTTCGCCGGACGTCTCGTCGCCGAGAAGACGCCGATACGGCGGCTCGGCCAGAGTCTGATCGCACTGGAGGGCGTCGATTGGCGCGGCTTGCTCACAACGTCGCGCGCCGGCGCAGCGAAAACCAATCGCGGCCAGATCTCGCCGCAGCGCGTCATCGACTGCGTCGAGAACGCGCTGACGATGCCGTTCGACCAGGCGCTCGGCGAGACCATCCGCACCATCAACGAGCTGATCCCTTCCGAGCAGGCGAAGGCGCTGCGCTACGCCTTCTTCGCCGAACGCGAGGCCGGCAAGATCCCCGACATCGACAGCACGATCAAGCCGCGGCCGGTGCGCAACGCCGTGGTGATCGGCGCCGGCACGATGGGCGGCGGCATCGCCATGTGCTTCGCCGATGCCGGCATTCCCGTGCGCATACTGGAGAGCTCAACCGAGGCGCTCGACAAGGGGCTGGCACGGGTCGAGCAGAACTACCACGACATGGTGCAGAAGGGCCGCATCCGCGCCGAGGACAAGACGAAGCGCATGGGCCTCATCACCCGGGCGGCGGGCTACGATGCGATCGGCGACGCCGATATCGTCATCGAGGCGGCCTTCGAGGAGATGGCGATCAAGAAGGAGATCTTCGCCAGGCTCGACAAAGTGTGCAAGGCCGACGCGATCCTCGCCACCAACACCTCGACGCTCGATGTCGACGAGATCGCCGGCGCGACGACGCGGCCGGAGAGTGTCGTCGGCCTGCATTTCTTCAGCCCGGCCAATGTCATGCGCCTGCTCGAGATCGTCCGCGGCGCCCAGACGTCGAAAGAGATCGTCGCGACGTCCCAGGCACTCGCCAAGACGATCGGCAAGGTCGGCGTGGTGTGCGGCGTCTGCCACGGCTTCGTCGCCAATCGCAGCCGCGGCCCGCTGACCCGCGAGGCCTCATTCCTCGTCGACGAGGGCGCCCTGCCGCAGCAAGTCGACAAAGTGCTATACGATTTCGGCATGGCGATGGGACCGTTTGCCGTCGGCGATGTCGCCGGCATCGATGTCGGCTGGCGCGTGCGCCGCTCGCTCGATGCGACGCGGCCGAAGGACCAACGCTACTCGCCGACCGCCGACCGGCTCTACGAGCTCGGCCGCTACGGCCAGAAGACCGGCAAGGGCTGGTACCGCTACGAGACGGGCAGCCGCGTGCCGCTCCCCGATCCCGAGGTCGAGGCGGTGATCCTGCAGTCGTCAAAGGATCAGGCCATAACCAGGCGGGCGATCAGCGACGAGGAGATCCTGGCGCGCTGCCTCTATGCCGCGATCAACGAGGGCGCCAAGATCCTCGACAAGAAGATCGCGCTGCGCGCCAGCGACATCGACATCATGTGGCTCTACGGCTTCGCCTTCCCGCGCTGGCGCGGCGGCCCGATGTACTACGCCGACACGATCGGACTGGCGAAAGTCTACGAGACCGTGTGCGGCTTCCACCGCGAGCACGGCGCGCTGTGGACGCCCTCGCCGCTGCTGCAACGCCTGGCCGAGAGCGGCAAGAACTTCACCGGGACGTAAGGTCAGGCGTCAACCCGACGGCGCTAATCCGCCGCATCGATCCGCCGTGGGCGGGGCTCGGCGGCACGGATGATCGGCGCTAGCTTCGTTGGCGCGGTCGCCGATCGCGGCGCCGGACGGCGCAGCGCACGACCGAGCCGGTCGAGATAGAGATAGATCACCGGCGTCGTGAACAGCGTCAGGATCTGCGACAGGATCAGGCCGCCGACAATGGTGATGCCGAGCGGCTGGCGAAGCTCGGCGCCGTTGCCGGTGCCGAAGGCCAGCGGCAGCGCACCGAGGAGCGCCGACATCGTCGTCATCATGATCGGCCGAAAGCGCAACCGGCATGCCTCGTAGATCGACTGCTCCGGAGCGAGGCCCCTGGTGCGTTCGGCATCGAGCGCGAAGTCGATCATCATGATCGCGTTCTTCTTGACGATGCCGATCAGCAGGATGATCCCGATCATGCCGATGATCGACAGGTCGCTATGGAAGAGGATGAGCGCGAGCAATGCGCCGACCCCCGCCGACGGCAGCGTCGAGAGGATGGTCAGCGGATGGATGTAGCTCTCGTAGAGCACGCCGAGCACGATGTAGACCGCGATGATCGCCGCGGCGATCAGGTAGGGCTGCGAGCTCAACGATGCCTGGAACGCCTGCGCCGCCCCCTGAAAAGTGGCGACCAGCGCGTCGGGCTTGCCGAGCCCACGCTCGGCCGCCTGGATCGCCGTGACGGCATCGCCGAGCGCATGGCCGGGCGCCAGGTTGAAGGACAAGGTGATCGACGGAAACAATCCTTGATGGTTGATGGTAATCGGCGCGACCGACTCCGCGAGCGACGTGAAGGCGCTCATCGGCACGAGATGCCCTGTCGTCGCGGAGCGGACGTAGAGATGCTGCAGCGCCCCGGTGTCGAGCTGGGAACCGGGGTCGAGTTCGAGGACAACGCGGTATTGATTGAGCTGGGTGAAGACGGTGGCGACCTGGCGCTGGCCGAACGCATCGTAAAGCGTGTCATCGATCGCCTGCGGCGTCACCCCGAAACGCGCCGCGGTGTCACGGTCGATGTGTAGCGTCGCGCGGGGCGCCGAGGCCTGTAGATCCGCGGTGACATCCTGAAGCTCGGGCAGGGATGCAAGCTTCTTGGTGATGATCGGTGCCCAATGAGCGAGCTCGTCGCTGTTGCCGTCCTGCAGCGTGTATTGATATTGCGTCTTGCTCGGCCGTCCGCCGATCTGAATGTCCTGACGGACCTGCATGAACAAGGCGATGCCCTGGATCGTCGCGACCTGCGGCTTGAGACGGGCGATGACCTCGGCCGCGCTGGCCTTGCGCGCGCCGATCGGCTTCAGATTTATCATCATCCTTCCCTGGCTGAGGGTCGGATTGGGACCGATCCAGTAATAGACATTGTCGACGTCCGGGTCGGCCATGACGATCCGGCCCAGCGCCAGAACGCGATCGGTCATCGCCGTGAACGAGATGTCGGGCGCCGCCTCGGCGACGCCCTGGATGAGGCCGGTATCGACTTGCGGGAAAAAGCCCTTCGGGGTGACGGTGTAGAGATAGAGCGTGGCGGCCAGCGTCATCAGCGTCAGGGTCAACGTCATGGCCTGGTGGCGCAGCACCCAGCGAAGGCCGTGATCGTAGAGGCGCAGCAACGCATCGAAGCCGCGCTCCGATAGACGATAGAGCCGGCCGTGGCTGCCCGGCGGATGATGCGTGATGAAGCGCGCGCACATCATCGGCGTGACGGTGAGCGAGATC
>WNFM01257978.1_pt2 | contig 10316 bp, 7 predicted proteins | sample 5400271 | NCBI WGS metagenome assembly WNFM01 (sample SAMN13153352, study PRJNA577476) | soil metagenome | isolation source: 60 cm saprolite on Douglas fir-dominated hillslope | place: USA:California | collected 2013-09-17
GTTATGTCGGGGACGCCGTCACCAGGAAACGTATTCAGGAATAGCAAGTGGGCTTCTTGCAGAAGCCATTTGCCCCAACCGTATTGGCGAGAAAAGTACGGGAAGTGCTGCATGGTTCGCCCGTAAACGAGTCCTGATGCTTCGCTCAGCGCCGCGCGCGATCCTGTCGCAGCGCTTCTTCAATCAGGTGATCTAATTCATCGCGCTTCAGCGTAACTTCGTCGGCGGCGCCGTCTTCGCTGTCGCTGGTGACCGGCAATTCACATGCCGCCCCCGGTGGCGCTGCAACGCCGTAACGCGAACGCGCTGCCATCAGCCTCGCAACTTCGCGGGAAGACAGCAGCTTCGGCGTGCCCGCGTTTTCCGCAGCTAGCAATATCTTGGCGAAATGTTCGACCGTCTCCATGCGATAGAAAGCAGTCAGCAGATCCGGGCCGCAGGTAACGGCCCCGTGGTTGGCGAGCAAGAGCGCGTCGTAACTTTCCACATACGGCTCGAGCGCCTGGCTCAGATCCGGGGTTCCGGGCGTAGCGTAACGGACGAGCGGCACCTGGCCGAGGCCGATGATCACTTCAGGAAGCAACGCCTGATCCAATGCTCGGCCCGCGCTCGCGAATCCCGTCGCTGTGACAGGATGCGCATGGCACACGGCATTGACCTCGGGCCGCATGCGATAAAAGAGCAGATGCATCAGGATTTCCGACGACATTTTCCGGTCGCCAATGCACTTGTGCCCATTCAGGTCGGTTATCACCAGATCTTCCGGCGCGAGGCAACCCTTATTCATGCAGGTGGGGGTTGTCAGGATTCGTCCGTCGGCAAGCCGCACGGACACGTTACCTTCGCAAGCCACGATGTACTCGTGCTCGTACATCCATCGTCCGACCGTACAAATCTCGTGGCGATGCTGTTCTTCCGTCTTAGTGTGGCCAGCCAACACCGTGCTCGGGTTCACGGAGCGCGCTCCTTCCCCGCGCGGCATTATCTACCGTGCTTGCGGGTTTGCAAGTTTTTTTTTCGCCCAACGCACAAGAGGACAGAACTCGCGCGCGACCTGTTTAGGGCGATGTCAATGACTAGCGAGAAAGACTACGCGTAAATGCCCCTCATTTTCAATGCCTTTGCTACGCGGTCAATGGCCACCATGTAAGCGGCGATCCGGTTGTTCACTTTGTGCGTTTCGGCATACCGCACCACCTGGTCGAACGCCCTGTCCATTACGTCGAGCAGTCGTTCGTTTACTTCGCTCTCGCGCCAGAAGAAGCCCTGCCGGTCCTGCACCCATTCGAAGTAGCTGACAGTTACTCCGCCGGCGTTGCCAAGAATGTCCGGAATCGTAAACACGCCTTTCGCATCGATAATCGGGTCCGCCTGCCATGTGGTCGGACCATTCGCGCCTTCGCACATGACCTTCGCTTGCACTTGCGACGCGTTGTTCTCCGTAATCTGGTTCTCGATCGCGGCCGGAATGAGAACGTCGCATTTCTGGAACAGCACGTCGCGCGAGCTCATCTTCGTCCCGCCGCCTGGATAATCCTGCAACGCTTTTTTCTGTGTATAAACCCAATCTATGACCTTCGGAACGTCAAGTCCGTTTTCGTTGTAGAGCCCGCCGCCAACATCCGCCAGGCCAATGATTTTGTAACCCGCCATCTGCATCAAATCGGCAGCCATCGAGCCCACGTTGCCGAATCCCTGAATCACCACACGCGTTCCGTCCTTTTTCATCCCCAGCTTCGCCAGCGCCTTGTCGCAGCAGATCATTACCCCGCGACCCGTCGCTTCGCGCCGTCCGCGCGAGCCGCCCAACTCAATCGGTTTGCCCGTAACGACCGCGGTAGTTGCCTGCCGGTGGTGCATCGAGTACGTATCCATCACCCAGGCCATCGTCTGCTCGCCCGTGCCCACGTCCGGCGCGGGAATATCGCGCTCCGGCCCAAGCCAGTCCACAAGCTCCGCGGTGTAGCGGCGCGTCAGGCGCTCCAATTCGCCGCGCGACATCTTGCTCGGATCGCAAATAATTCCGCCTTTCGCGCCCCCAAACGGAATGTCCACCACCGCACACTTCCACGTCATCCACGTCGCCAGGGCGCGCACTTCATCCAACGATACGTCCGGCGCAAATCGAATCCCGCCTTTGCCTGGTCCGCGTACCGTGGAATGTAAAACGCGATAACCCGTGAACACTTCCAGAGTTCCGTTGTCCATTCCCACCGGAATGTACAGCGTGATTTCCTTGCTCGGATATTTCAAGTACCGGTAAATTCCCTGCTCCAAACCCAACTTCTGCGCCGCTACCTCAAAACGCGCTTCTGCGTTTTGGTAGACATTCATCTCTTCCGGGGCCGGCCGTTGCGACATGCGGGACTCTCCTTACCTATTTCACACTCCGGCGTTCGTCTCTGGCTTCGCCGGTTTCAAAATTCCGGTTTTTAAAATCATTGATTGCAAGGCTCAAACAGTGGAGTTCGCCGGGCTACCCACCCGTCGCACCTGCCATTTGGCCGGGAAGGCAGTATACGAAGCTATTCCGCCTCCTCGCAAGCCGCCGATAATCCTTTGGAAACTCTTGCGCGCCACGCTTTCTTCACTAGCGCCAGCCATCCTGAAGCCGATTCTCGGTACCGTTCGCCGCTTCCGTCGCATCCAATGGCCGGTTCCAAGGAGGCAGATTTTCATGGCAAAAATGAAGGCAGTCCAGGTTTCAAAAGCTGGCGGCGATTTTGAGCTGGTCCAACGCGAAATCCCTCAGCCCGGTCCCGGACAAGTGCGTATCAAGGTGCAGGCGTGCGGCATCTGTTTCAGCGATCACCTTACAAAAGATGGCATCTTACCCGGCATCCAATATCCGCGCGTTCCCGGCCACGAAGTCGCCGGCATCGTTGATGATCCTGGCCCTGGCGTCACGAACTGGAACAAGGGCCAGCGCGTCGGCATCGGCTGGCACGGCGGCCATGACTTCACGTGTCCCGCTTGCAGGGAAGGCGATTTCGTCACCTGCTCGAACGAAAAAATCACCGGCATCCACTTCGACGGCGGTTATCAGGAATATATGCTCGCTCCCGCAGAAGGCCTCGCCGCAATCCCCGACGGCCTCGACGCGGCCGAAGCTGGCCCTCTTCTTTGCGCCGGCATCACCACGTTTAACGCGCTTCGTCACAGCGGCGCAGGCCCGGGCGATCTCGTCGCCGTACAAGGCATCGGCGGCCTCGGCCATCTCGGAGTCCAATGGGCCAACAAATTCGGCTATCGCGTTGCTGCCGTCGGGCGCGGTCCGGAAAACGGCGATCTCGCTAAAAAACTCGGCGCTCACATCTACATCGATAGCAAGAACACCGACGCCGCCGCAGAACTCCAAAAACTTGGCGGAGCAAAAGTGATTCTCGCCACGGCGCCTAATTCCAAATCCATGTCCGATCTCTTTCCCGGCCTTGGGCGCAACGGCTCGATGGTTGCCGTCGGCGCTGGTATGGGCAACATCGAAGTTTCTCCGTTCACTTTGTTACTCGGCAAGCGCCGCCTGCAAGGTTGGTCCTCCGGCACGGCCTCCGATTCCGAAGACACCATGCGCTTCGCCGCTCTTACCGGCATCCGCCCGATGATCGAGAAATTTCCGTTGGAAAAAGTTGCTGAAGCTTACGAACGCATGAACAGCGGCCACGCGCAATTTCGCGTTGTGCTCACCATGTAAATTTTCTTGGCTGCCCCTTGCAGACTACTGCAAGCGGAATTGAACCGTTACAACCAGGTGCATCGAAACAGCCTTGCCATCCAGCGCGGCGGGCCTGTATTTCCACTGGCGCAACGAATCCATCGCCGCTTGGTGCAGCAGCACCGGTCCGCTCACAACTTTCATGCCCGTTACGCGGCCGTTCTCGTCAATCAACGCATCGATTTTCACGTCGCCGGAAATTCTTTGGCTGCGCGCAAGCTGCGGATACGCCGGCGGCAGCGACGAAATCAGTTGCACTGGTTTCACCTCGCCGCCCACTGCAATCGGCGCAGATGGTTGATTGCCTTTGCTGGACGCCAGTGCGGATCCTGTCGCCGCGCCACCGTTCGACGCACCGTTTTCCAGCGCGATTCCCGGCTCGCTTTCGCTCGAAACTGTTCCAGCATTGCCGGCCTTTAGCTTCGGCGCCGCAAGGCGGAGTTGGCTGAACGCGGACTTGCGCGGTTGTTCCACCGGTTCAGCTTCGCGAGTGGCGGCCGAAGTCGGCACTGCCGCTGGCACTGCCGGCGGCTTCCCTGCATCGCGCATGTTCGGAATTTTTTGTACTTCCACCGCCGGGGTCAACGCGGCTTTTTGTGTCGTGTCCGGTTGAGTGCTCACCGGATTCGGCGTGGAAAATGTTTTGCCTGCCGGGGGAAGTGAAGTCGAAGCGAGGTATTTCTGCTGCGGCTCTGCGCCGGTCGTTGCCGGTTCCACGAGTTGCGGCTGCAATGGAGTCACTGGCACTGGCTTTGCCGCTACGGCTCCCGTTTGCTGCGTATACCACCAGCCGCCGCCAGCCGCGAGCACCAGCGTCGCCGCAATCAAGCCAATCCACAATCCCTTTTTCCCGCCGCTTGCCGGTTCGCTTGCGCTGTCGCCTGTCGATTGAAACAGATCCGAACTAAAATTCGGAAGCGCAACTTCGTTCGTCCCTGACGTTTCCGGCGAGGCTTCAAGTTTATTTCCAAAGCTGTAAGACTCGCTCGCCGTTTGAGCTTCGGCATCCGCCGGGTTTTGCACCGGTTCGGCGGTCAGCGGAACAACTTGAATCGGCGCTGACGACACAACCGGCGGCGTTACCAGCTCTGACGGTTGGCTCGCCGCATTGCGTGCCAGCGGCTCGAGCCACGACGGAATTTTTACTTCTTCATCCTGCATCGCGCTCGAAGACTTTTGCTTCGGAACCGACGGCGCCAGATTCACCGGTTCGAATGTCTTCGCCGCTGGTGCTGGTGCCGCCTTTGCAATTTCAATCACCTTCGCCGTCGTTTCGCCAATCGCAGGAGCGTTCGCGCTTGCCTTGCCAGCCTCCGCTTTCGCCGCCGACGTCTCTGAAAAGTGCATGCTGGAGAGCTGCTCTTGCAGCCGCGTCGCTTCTTTTTTCAATTCCGCGGAAGCTCTCGGTGCCACAGCCACCGGCGCAGCCGTCAAAATCGGTTTCGCTTCTTGAACCGGCAACGCTGTTTTTGCTTCTCCTGAAATCGCAACGGGCATTGGCTTAACCGGCGCGCCGCCGCCTGGTACTGAACCGTTCGCCGCCGGAGCCGTTGGACGATCCCCAGGAAACCGCATCCCCCAAAATCCCACTGCCGGTTCCGTAAATTCCAATTCCACATAACCGCTCACGCTGCGATAGGTCTTCGACTTCACTACCTGGCAAACCACTTCCTTCTTCGTTTTCTCGTTCGTCAGGAAAAGCAATTGCCCCGCCGCCACGGTTGAATTCAATCGGATCACTGCGCCGTTCCCGAACACCAGCACGGTCTGCGTCGTTTCCGAAAACGGTTCCCGTTTGTCGCTTCCTTCCACCGTTCGTGCACCATTCACCGTCACGGCAATTTCCAGCGCCACGGGCTGCACTTTCGGCTGGCTTGCGCCCACGGTCGACGCCGGTGCTGCTGAATTCTGTATTTCGGGCTCTTTTGCAATAGGTGCCATGACACTCGCTCGCTGGGTGTAGGGTCCACGCGTTCCGCACGCCGCGGTCTTCCGCGTGGTCCTCTATATATTCACGCTTCGCTGGAACACCGCGCGATAGTACACGCGTACTACCGGTAAACCTGTCCGCAAGGACAGGGAGTATTTTCTTGCTAAATTATTTCCGAAGGAAACACTATTTCAGTGGTGGCTTGAAGCGTTCGTCAATTTCCACTTGATAGCCCGTCACCATTTTGTTCGTTTCGTTCGCCATCCCGATCACGGCCTGCAATTCCTTGAACATTTCCGGCGTCATTCCCTTTTTGAACGCCGACGCCGTGTGCGACGCGATGCAATAGTGGCAGTTGTTCGTCACGCTCACGGCCACGTAGATCAACTCCTTCGTCAGCGGGTCCAGCGCGCCCGGCCCCATGATCGCTTTCAAACTTTCCCAGGTCCTCTTCAGCGTCGCCGGATCGTGCGCAATCGCCTTCCAGAAATTGTTGATCCAGTCCGTCTTTCGCGTCGCCATAATATCGTCGTAAATCGCGCGCACTTCCGCGCTCGCCTCGTTATATTCAATCAATCCAAACGTGGACATCGCGTTCTCCTCGCATCTCCGGTGCAGTTCCGTTGCCTTCAAAACTTAACAGGAACGGCAAGCATCGGCCACTCGCGCACCTTCGCCACAAGCAGCTCTCTCCTCATTTGCCCGGCCGATTATTGTTAATTTTAGTAACTCAATTCCTCTTGACAGGCAGCGAATAAAAGGCGAATATCGTCGTTCTGAGGCTTGCCCTCTGCCTTATTCCAAGAATTTGCAAGGAGCTTCCCCGTGTCCGCCGTTGCAGCGCTTTCTCCTTTCGTCTCCGCTCTCTCGCTTCACTGGGGATACACCTCCTTTCGTCCGGGCCAGGAAGAAATCGCTGCCTCCATTGCCGCCGGACGTGACGCCTGCGTCGTCATGCCCACTGGCGGCGGCAAGTCGCTCTGTTACCAGCTTCCCGCTGCGCTCGCCGAAAGCCGCACCGCTATCGTTATCTCTCCACTGATCGCGCTCATGCAAGATCAAGTAGCACAGCTCGACGAAATGGGCATACCCGCCGCCGTCCTCAACAGTTCGCAATCACCCTCACAACGTGAAGCTGTGCGGCGCGGCGCGCTGTCCGGAAAATTCCGCCTTCTCTATCTGTCACCCGAATCCATCGCACAGGAAGGCACCCTCCGCTGGCTCAAGTCGCTTGCTCTTTCCTTCTTCGTCATCGACGAAGCACACTGTATCTCCGATTGGGGTCATGATTTCCGCCCGGAGTATCGCCTCCTCAGCCGCCTTCGCCGCGAATTTCCCGAATTACCCATCGCCGCTTTTACTGCCAGCGCCACGCAGCACGTCCGGCACGACATCGTCAGCCAGCTCGGACTCCGCGATCCGTTCAAATACATCGCCAGTTTCTACCGCCCCAATCTTTGCTATCTCGTTCGCGAATGTACGCGCACCGAACAGGAAGCCATTCTGCTCGATTCGCTCCGCTCGCTTGAAGACGGCAGCGCCATCGTCTACGCGTCCACGATCAAGCGTGTCGAACAGATCCAGGAATTTCTCAAAGAGAATAAAATCGACGCCGTCGCTTACCACGGAAAAATGGATTCAGGCGACCGCCGCAAAAATCAGCAGTTGTGGTCGGCGGACGAAGTGCGCGTTGTCGTTGGCACGGTCGCCTTCGGGCTTGGCATCAACAAGCCCGGCGTGCGAAAAGTGATTCACCTCGCGCTGCCGAAAAGCATCGAGCAGTATTACCAGGAAGCGGGCCGCGCCGGCCGCGACGGAAACGCCGCCGATTGCCTCCTGCTCTGGCAGAAGCGCGATCAAGCCACTATCGGTTTTTTCATTTCTCAAATCGGTGACGCCCAGGAAAAAGAGCGCGCCTGGCAGCGCTTTCACGAAATCCGGGACTTCGTCGACCGCGAGGTCTGTCGGCAATTCGAAATTTGCTCGCACTTCGGCGAACGCCCCAAATGGACTTCCTGCGGAAAATGCGATGTCTGCGCCGGGCTGCCGGACGCAATCAATCGTGCAAGTTTCGTCGAGGCCGCCCAAACGAATATCGTGTCGCCTCAGGCGGCGGTCGCTGGGAATAGCAACTTGCGGGAAGCCCTTCGCCAATGGAGACTCGCCACCGCTCGCGAAAAACAAGTCAGCGCGTTTGTCATCCTCTTCAATTCCGCGCTCGACGAACTCTGCACGAGACAACCTTCGACTCTTGATGAGTTACGAAGAATCTCTGGGTTTGGCCCGAAAAAAACTGAACGCTACGGACAGGAAGTCCTCTCAATCATCGAGCAATTTCGAACCAACCCGCCTGCGATGATCGATGGAAAGGAAACGAAGCCGGTCCCGCTCACCGCGCCCGAACGGGAAACGCTTACCCTGTTGAACAGTGGCTTTGATCTCGCCGCGATCGCCGCCAGACGCCAGGTTCAGTTGCAGACCGTTCTTGTAAATGTCTCGGAACTTGTCGCCAGAAAGGCGCATCCGTTTCAGCTGGAATGGCTTCCGCAAGAACGTTACGAGCAAATCCAACTCGCCGGTGCGAAAGTTGGCTGGGACCGGTTGAAACCGATCAAGGAATCGCTGCCCGAGGAAATTACCTATGGGGAAATTCGATTGGTCGCGGCGCATCAGCGAGCTCAGTCGGCGCAATAGCACGCAGCATCACTCTCTGGTAGACGTCTTTTAACTTGACATCACTGCCACTCGAATTAAACTGCTCTCTCATTCGTGGTGAATCGGAAAACGTTTCACCCTCTCCCCTGCCGTCATTCATCTCCCCAGCCGGATGCCCGTTCGCCACGTTTGTGCTGGTCTGTAGCGGCAAGTAACAGTTTGCGCGCCAGGTCGCGCTCCCGCGGCAAATTCATCCTCGGAGGATCTCTCATGTCCCAACATCACGGTGTTCCCATTCGCGGTCTCATGTCCGTCAATAATTCGCCTCAATTCGAAGGCAAATTCGGCCGTATGTTTCACGTTCAGGATAACGACAAAGCGAAATTCGGCGCGACCGATGCCGAAAACGTCGCCAACCTCACCGCACTCGGCACAGCGATGACCGCCGGTTTCGACGCCCCCTTCGACGGCCCGGACCCGGAAGAAAGCGGCATTCCCGCCCTCTACACCTACCTCGGCCAGTTTATCGACCATGACATCACGTTCGATCCGGCCAGCAGCTTGCAAATGCAGAACGATCCGGATGCGCTCGTTGACTTCCGCTCTCCTGCTTTCGATTTGGACAACGTTTACGGCCGAGGCCCCGACGATCAGCCCCCGCTCTACAACGGCGACGACACTTTTCTTCTCGGCGATCCGATTTTCGGCGGCACCGACCCGAACGCGCGCGACCTGCCTCGCAACAACGCCCTCGTCCGCCGCGCCCTCATCGGCGATCCCCGTAACGACGAGAACGCTCTCGTGTCCCAATTACAAGGCCTTTTTCTCCACTTCCACAATCGCATGGTCGCGGACAATCTCACGTCGCCCTTCTCGGAAGTACAAAAGCTCGTTCGCTTCCATTATCAGTACGTCATCCTCAACGATTTCCTCCCGCGCATCGTCAACGCAAACACTTTGAATTCGTACAAGCACAACGGCCGCTTCGACAAAAACAAACTCAAATTTTTTCATCCCAAAAACTTTCCCTTCATGCCCGTCGAATTTTCCGTCGCCGCCTATCGTCTTGGCCATTCCATGATTAGGCCCGGCTATCGCCTCAACGACGCCGTCCTTCTTCCCATCTTTCCGGTGCCGCCTTCAACCGCCCCCGGTTTTTCGCAGGGTCTCACCGGATTCCGCGCACTCATTTCAAACTGGGCCCTCGATTGGGGCCGCTTCATCGACATTGACGTTCGTCCTTACGGCAGCTCGGACGACAAAGATCCCAACAACAAGACCCGTCTCCAGTTCGCCTACCGCATCGACACTTCCGTCGTGAATCCCTTATCTACACTGCCGCCCGCGGTCGCTTCCAATCCCGCTTCTCTCGCACAACGGAATTTGTTGCGCGGATGGCGACTCGGCCTCCCCAACGGCCAATTCGTTGCGAAAGCCATGGGCTTCACTCCGCTGCCCGACAGCCAGATTCTCATCGGCAAAGGCGTTGACACCCCCGATGCCGGCGAGACGCCACAGCCCATCACCAATTTTGGTCCTGTCTTTAAGGAAAACTGCCCACTCTGGACTTACATTCTCGCGGAAGCGATGGCCAACAAATCCAATGTCGACATCCCGGTCATTGGCGGCAAGACTATCAGCACGCCGCAGCTCGGTCCCGTCGGAGGCACGCTCGTGATGGAAACATTTCTCGGATTGATGTTCGCGGACAAGTCTTCGCTGCTTACTCTGCAGCCGGACTGGCAGCCCGCAGGCAATCCGAATTTTGCGTTGAAAGATTTTGTGAAATTCGCGCTCGGTATCTAAAGTTGTCGAGCTGTGTCATAAATTTGTTGGGGAGGGCACAGCTTCAGCCGTGCCGGAGGGTCAGCGGAATTTCAGAGGTTTTAGCCATTCCCGGGCTTCGAGCTCACCATCGCTCGCAACAGCCACTTTTTCAACACCGGCACCGAATACGCCGGCAACTCTTCGAACGTCGCGCCCATCCCGATATTCGGCTGCGCGTAGACGACTTTGCCC
>WNFM01226356.1_pt3 | contig 10314 bp, 10 predicted proteins | sample 5400271 | NCBI WGS metagenome assembly WNFM01 (sample SAMN13153352, study PRJNA577476) | soil metagenome | isolation source: 60 cm saprolite on Douglas fir-dominated hillslope | place: USA:California | collected 2013-09-17
AGCATCGCAGTCGGGTGAGGGGTCTGTCTCCGCGGATGCAGACCCTCATCCGTCGCGGACTGCGCATAGCCGATGCAAAAGCATCGGCGTCCTATTTAAAAGAACGGCGGCCGGAGGCCGCCTATGGCCACCTTCTCCCACAAGGGGAGAAGGGAAGGGAAGCCACGTAGCCCGGATACGTCTACGCCGCGTCGATGCGCCTAAAACCGTTCCACATCGCGGTCGCGGCACCCGAGGTCAGCACCGGAAAAATTCGCGTGTCCTGGTAGTTGCCGTTGAGCGAGACCCGCGGCAGCGCGGTCAGATGATCGGCGCTTTCGGGGAAGATCATGCCCGGCCGCGTCGTTACCGCGGTCTTGAACCCGGCCGCCTGCGCCAGTGCGAACTCGCGGGTGCCGGCCGCGAACTTGTCGCCGTAGGGATAGGCGAGATGGACCACGGGGCGCTGCAATGCTTGTTCAATTCGCGCGCGGCTGATCGCCATCTCGCCTTTCGCGATCGCCTCGGATTGCCGGGCGAGATTGCAATGGGTGATGGAATGCGCGCCGATACTGATCAGCGGGTCTTCCGCAAACGGCTTCAGCTCGTCCCAGGACATGCAGAGCGCGCGGCAAACCGCGGCTTCGTCGACGCCGTGACGCGCGCACAGCGCGCCGATTTCGCGGTGGACGTCATGTTCGCCCGGTAACGCGCGCAGCCAATCGTGCAGACGGTCGAACGCGGCCTGCTTGGCGGCCGGCGTGGACGTATCAAGCCGCGTCGCGATGCCGCCGATCTCGGCCTCGATCGAGGAGGCTTTCGCGATCACCATCTCCAGCGTGATCCACCACAACCTGCCCGTGCCCTCTGCGAAGTCGCTCGCGACATACATGGTGAAGGGCGCCTCGAACTCCCGCATCAGCGGCAGCGCGAAATCCCTGTTGTCGCGATAGCCATCATCGAGGGTGAAGCAGGCAAAACGCCGCGAGAAGTTGCGCTCGGTCAGCCGCTGATGCAATTCATCCATGGTGATGATGTCGATCTCGCGCGAGCGCAAATGCGCCAGCATCGCGCGCAGGAACGCAGGTGCGACCTCGAGGTGACGATTGGGCTGGAACTCGGCGTCACGGCCCGGGCGGACATGGTGCAGCATGAAAATGGCGCCGACGCCCGAGAAGATCGGCCGCAACAGGTAATGCGCCCCGGTGAAGTACAGCGCTCCCAGTCCGGCGCGGATGACGTTGTTGCGAAACTGCTTCATCAGAAGTGGCGGGCCGGTTGGGATTGAAGCGCGAAACTAGCGGAAAATCGCTGAAGAAACAGTTAGTCGGGCAGGCTGTCTGAGTCTCGACCACTCCCTGATATTTCGGGTTTGACAGCCCCGCAAGGGTTTGTTTTCTCTCTGGTTCCAGAGCCGCGGGACTTCGAATGCACGGACTTTTCAGGTGGAGCAGCAAATGGTGGCCGGGCACAATTCCACTGGTCGTCTTTTGGGCAATCGCGGCCTGGTCAAACACCCAACCCCTTGAATCCGATCTGGCCGCCCGCTCTACCGCTGCCCTAAAGGATACCGTGCTCGACAAAACGCGGATTGCGGTCGACGGCCGCGACGTCGCATTTGCCGCGGACGCATTCTCCGAGGAGGGCCGTCGCAGCGCGGTCGCCTCGGTGGAAGCCGTGCCCGGCGTGCGGCTGGTCAATGACGAAACCCGCCTGGTTCCTGAAGCCAAGCCGTTCGTCTGGTCGGCGGAACGGGATGTCGTCAGGGTTACACTCGGCGGCAGCGCGCCGCTGCCGGCCAGCAAGGGCAGGCTGCTCGAGGCAGCGCGTGCCGATCTCGGCGGCGTCGAAGTCGCCGACCAGATGAATCTGTCGCGCGGCGCGCCGCCGCGTTTCGACAATGCCGCCCTGCTGCTGCTCGATCAGATCGCGAAATTGAAGGACGGCAAGGTCACGATCACAGATAACAAGGTCAGCCTTTCCGGCATGGCGCGCGACCTCGGCGGCCGCGAGGCGATCGCGGCGGCGCTGAAAAATCTCCCCGAGGGCTTTTCGGTTGCTTCCAACGAGATCAAGGCGCCGCCTTATATCTTCGAGGCTTACAAGGACCCGGTCGCGGTGACGCTGACGCTCACCGGCTATGTGCCCGATAACAATATCCACGCGGCGATTGCGGCGGCGGCGGGGCGCAAATTCTTCTCTGAAAAAGTGGTCGATAATCTCAAGGCGAGCGTCGGCGCGCCCTCAGGTTTCGCCGGCGCCGTGGTGCCGGCGCTGGGCGCGCTGTCGCGGCTGTCGACCGGCACGCTGGTGGTGTCCGATCGGGAGGTAAAGCTGTCGGGCGACGCGCTTTATGAAACGGCGGCGGCCCAGATCCGCAACGGTTTGCCGAAGGAGTTTCCGCCGGGCTTTCAGCTCAACGCCGACATTTCGGTCAAGCCCGCGGCCGCGCCCGTCGATGCCACCGTATGTCAGCAGTTGTTTTCGGAGTTGCTGGCGAAGGGAAAAATCCGCTTCGAGCCCGGGCGCGCCACCATCGATCCGGATTCGGCAGGCCTGCTCGACCGTTTGGTCGAAATCGCGCTGCGCTGCCCGGCCGCCAATATCGAGATTGCCGGCCACACCGACGCCGACGGCGAGGATGCCTTCAACCAGGCGCTGTCCGAAAAGCGCGCGCAGGCGGTGACCGATTATCTGGTCAAAGCGGGCTTGCCCGCGGACCGCTTCACCGCGACCGGCTACGGCAGCACCCAGCCGATCGCCACCAATGATACCGACGAAGGCAAGGCGCAAAACCGCCGCATCGATTTTCTGGTGAGGTAACGGCATGGCATATCTCGTGGCGTTTCACTGGGGCTGGCTGCTGGCATCGCTGTTGCTGGGCTTGGCGATGGGCTGGATCGCGGTGGTTCATCGCGGTCAGGGCGTGTCGAAGCGGACCTCGCGGTGGCTTGCGGTATTGGCGGCAGCGCTGGTCGCCGCGGCGCTGGCGCGCGCCATCCCCGGCCGTCCCGGCTATTGGCTCGACCTCGGCCTGATCATGTTTGCATCCTATCTGTTCGGCTGCGCGGTCGGATCGTGGCTGCGCGACTGGGCGCTTTCGCGTTCGGCCCCGGCAGCCTGATGAGGCGAGGGGGCCCCTCGGCAAAGCGGCGGAACTCGATCGCAGTATTTTTCCGGTATTGCCGGCAAAGCCGGCCGCCGGCTATCACGAAAACTTCACCACCTCCTGCGCAGGGTTGCGGCGGAGGACTTTGCTCTGCCGGGGCGAATGCAGCATAAGTGTGCATTCCCGCGCCACCAATTCCGCCTAATATATTGAAGGAGCGGGTTTTATTCACACCATGCGAATTCCACTCCGGCTCAAAACACGCTACCACACCATGCCGGGGAGCGAGCGTGGCGCTGGCGGCGGCAAAGTTCGCTCAAGCGCCGCTGTCGTGGGATCGTAATTCGAGGTCTAGATGCTGGAAGCAATACGCAGGGCGATCTCGTTACTGCGCCAGAGGCAAATCCTGCATAAGCTGGGTGTTGTGGTCAGTGTCACGGTCATCGGCATCGCGTGCTACGTGCTTTACCATATGCTCCGCGGCATCAATACCGATGAGGTGATCGAAGCCATCAAGGGGACCGAGCCCCACCAGATTGTGCTGGCCGCGCTGTTTGTCGCCGCAGGCTATTTCACCCTGACCTTCTATGACTTGTTCGCGGTTCGCGCCATCGGCCGCGCCGATGTCCCCTACCGCATCAACGCGCTGGCCGCCTTCACCAGCTATTCGATCGGACATAATGTCGGCGCCAGCGTCTTTACCGGCGGCGCGGTGCGCTATCGGATTTATTCCGCCTGGGGATTGAACGCGATCGATGTCGCCAAGATCTGTTTCCTCGCCGGCCTGACCTTCTGGCTCGGCAATGCCGCGGTGCTCGGACTGGGGATTGCCTATCATCCGGAAGCAGCCGCCGCGATCGACCAGTTGCCGCCCTGGTTCAACCGCATCGCTGCCTTTGCGATCATCGTCGGACTGGTGGCCTATGTGGTCTGGGTCTGGATGCAACCGAGAGCGGTCGGCCGCGGGCCGTGGACCGTGGTGTTGCCGGGCGGGCCGCTGACGCTGCTGCAGATCGTGATCGGCATCGTCGATTTGAGCTTTTGCGCGCTGGCGATGTATGTGCTGGTGCCGGACGAACCCAATCTCGGCTTCGTCGTGGTCGCGGTCATCTTCGTCTCGGCGACGCTACTCGGCTTCGCCAGCCATTCGCCCGGTGGGCTCGGGGTGTTCGACGCCGCCATGCTGGTCGGCCTGTGGCAGATGGACCGGGAAGACCTGCTGGCGGGGATGCTGCTGTTTCGTGTCCTCTATTATCTTGCGCCATTTGTCATATCTGTAATCTTGCTGACGTTTCGGGAGGTTATACTAGGTGCCCGAACCAAGCGCCTGCGTCAGGCGACGCCGGCGCTGGATGCCCAGCCGGCACGCGAAGCCGCCTATGTGAGAGAGCGTGGGGATACCGGCGCCTGACAATACGGCCTTAAACGGGAAGAGAGCCGGCCCGATGGCAATAGACGAATCTCCTTCTTACTTCTTTTCGCCGTGGCCGGACCGGTTGCGGCACTCGGCGATCATTCTGCTCGCCGCCGGGCTCGCGCTCGCCGTGCTGGTCGCGTTCGGTGGACTGTCGCCGATCCTCGCCGGGGCGGTTTTTGTCTGCATCGCGGCCGCAGCGCTGGTGCCGTGGCGATTGCACAACGCGGTCACCTCGCGCGAGGATGTCCGCGGCGTCAACCCGGTCGAGACCGCAGCGGTCAGCGCGGTTGTCGCCGGCATGCCGGATCCGGCCGTGCTGCTCGACCGCGCCGGCCGCGTCATCCACCTCAATGCGGCCGCAGCCCAGCTCGCGCCGGCGCTGCGCAAGAACGAACTCGCGCAGTTCGCGCTGCGCTCGCCCGAAATCATCTCGGCGCTGCGCGAAGCCATCGCCACCACGGAAAGCCGCCGCGCCACCTATCTCGATCACGTACCGGTCGATCGCTGGATGGAATTGATCATCACGCCGGTGCCGGTGCCGACCGTGTTCGGCGGTACCGACAAATGCATGCTGATGACGTTTCACGATCAGACGCCGCTGCGCCGGGTCGAGGAAATGCGCGCCGATTTCGTCGCCAATGCCAGCCATGAATTGCGTACGCCGTTGGCCGCATTGTCAGGCTTCATCGATACATTGCAGGGGCCGGCCAAGGACGATGTGCGGGCGCGCGAGCGCTTTCTCGGCATCATGCACACCCAGGCGACGCGAATGGCGCGGCTGATCGACGATCTGTTGTCGCTTTCGCGGGTCGAACTGTCGGCCCATGTCCGCCCCGACACGCTGGTGGATCTGGTCCCGATCATCCGCCAGGTCGCCGACGGGCTGGAACCGCTGGCGCGGGAACGTCAGGTCTCGGTCAATATCGACCTGCCGGACGGGCCGGTGCTGATCGCGGGCGACCGCGAGGAGTTGCTGCGGTTGTTTGAAAACCTGATCGAGAATGCGCTGAAATACGGCGCCTCCGGCGGCAAGGTGATCGTCTCGCTCAACTCGGCGAATTCGGGGGAAGGTGCCCCCGAAATTCGCGTTACCGTGCGCGATTTCGGCCCCGGCATCGCCCCGGAACATCTGCCGCGGCTGACCGAGCGGTTCTACCGGGTCGATGTCGGCGACAGCCGCGCCCAGGGTGGAACCGGGCTCGGATTATCGCTGGTTAAACATATTCTTAACCGTCATCGCGGCCGGCTTTTGATCGAAAGCGTGCCCAAAAACGGCGCCACTTTTACCGCCGCTTTTCCCCAGGCGAAGACCCCCGCAACGGTCTAAAGCCAAGTGATTTCAATCGCTTGGTTATGTCATCCAGCCGTCATCAAACCTTCGTAAAAGCGGCATTGACCGCTCTTAAACGAGCGGCGTGAGCGCGTTCGGGCGCGTCAGGCGCTTCGCTCATCAGATGGAGACCAGCAATGAATTTCATGAAAACGATCGTCGCTGCCGGCCTGGTCGCCGCATCGACGTCGGCATTTGCCGCCGACATTACCGGCGCGGGTGCGACGTTCCCGTTCCCGATCTATTCCAAATGGGCTGACGCCTACAAAAAAGAGACCGGCAACGGCCTGAACTATCAGTCGATCGGTTCGGGTGGCGGCATCAAGCAGATCGAAGCCAAGACCGTGACGTTCGGTGCGACCGATATGCCGCTCAAAGTCGACCAGCTCGAGAAGGACGGTCTGGTGCAGTGGCCGATGGTGATGGGCGCGATCGTTCCGGTGGTCAATCTCGAGGGCGTGAAGCCCGGCGACCTGGTGTTCGATGGCGACACCCTTGCCAACATCTATCTCGGCAAGATCACCAAGTGGGACGATCCGGCGATCAAGAAGCTCAATCCCAAAGTAAACCTGCCGAGCGAGGCCATCACCGTGGTGCGCCGCTCCGACGGTTCGGGGACGACGTTCAATTTCACCGACTATCTTTCGAAGGTGAGCGCTGAATGGAAGACCAAGGTCGGCTCCGGCACGGCCGTGGAATGGCCGACGGGCGTCGGCGCCAAGGGCAACGAAGGCGTCTCCGGCAACATTGGCCAGACAAAGAACTCGATCGGTTATGTCGAGTACGCCTATGCCAAGCAGAACAAGCTGACCTATACGGCGATGGTCAACAAGGCCGGCAAGACCGTGCAGCCGACGGTTGAGGGTTTCCAGGCCGCCGCTTCGAACGCCGACTGGGCGAAAGCTCCCGGCTATTACGTGATCCTCACCGATCAGCCGGGCGAGAAGTCGTGGCCGGTCACCGCCTCGACCTTCATCCTGATGCATAAGGAGCCGGCCGATAAGGCGGCGTCCACTGAGGCCGTGAAGTTCTTCAAATGGGCTTTTGCGAATGGCGGCAAGATGGCAGAGGAACTCGACTACATTCCGATGCCGGATTCGGTGGTCAAGCTGATCGAGAAGACCTGGTCGGCTGATATCAAGAGCTGATCGAGCTCGACCAAAATTCGCAAACCGTCATTCCGGGGCGCGAGTGAAACGAGCGAGCTCGGAATCCATAACCACCATCGTGAGTATGGATTCCGGGCCTGCGCCCCAAGTCGGCAATTGCCGACCAAAGGCGCATCCACGATGTGCAATTGCACATCTGGGAATGACAGCGGTAGGTAAGTCACTGAAATCGCTCCAAGCCGTAGCGACTTTCTGGTGCCTTTGAAGTAGACAGGGGATTGGCGTGGCAGACATGGCCGTTCAGAGCGATGTAATGGAAGCCACTGGGCCTTACGATCGCGCCAAAGCGCTCAACGCATTCAAAGTCGGCGACGTTACATTCTACTGGATCACCCGGGCGTCCGCGATTTCGGTCCTGCTGATCCTTGGCGGCATCATTCTCTCGTTGATCGCCGGCGCCTGGCCGGCGATGAAGCAATACGGCTTCGCGTTTCTGTGGACGCAGCGCTGGGCGCCGTCGGCCGATCCTCCGGTGCTCGGTGCGCTCGGCCCGATGTACGGCACATTGGTGACCTCCTTCATCGCGATGCTGATCGCCATTCCAGTCGGGCTCGGCATCGCGATCTTCCTCACCGAACTCTGTCCGCAATGGCTGCGCCGCCCGATCGGCATAGCCATCGAACTGCTCGCCGGCATTCCCTCGATCATTTACGGAATGTGGGGCTTCTTCGTGCTCGGCCCGTTCCTGGCCTACACGTTCCAGCCGTTCATGATCAAACTGTTCGACGGCATCCCTGTACTCGGATCGATCTTCGCCGGTCCCCCGTCCTACCTCAGCCTGTTCAACGCGGCTTTAATTCTTGCGATCATGGTGCTGCCGTTCATCACCGCGATCTCGGTCGACGTGTTCAAGACCGTGCCGCCGGTTCTCAAAGAGGCCGCCTACGGTGTCGGCTGCACCACCTGGGAAGTCGTCCGCAACGTGGTTATTCCCTACACCCGCGTCGGCGTCATCGGCGGCATCATGCTGGCGCTCGGCCGCGCGCTCGGCGAAACCATGGCGGTCACTTTCATCATCGGCAATTCCTTCCGCATCTCGTCTTCGATCTTCGCGCCGGGCACCACGATCTCAGCCGCGATCGCCTCCGAATTCGCCGAAAGCGACGGCCTGCACCAATCCGGCCTGATCCTGCTCGGCCTGTTGCTGTTCGTGCTGACGTTCTTCGTGCTGGCCGCGGCGCGGCTGATGCTGCAGCGTCTGGAAAAGAAAGCCGGGAACTGAGGTCATGAACCCGATTTACAGGCGCCGCCGCCGCACCGATCTCATCATCCGCGGGCTTTGCTTCGGAGCCGCGCTGTTCGGGGTAACCTGGCTGGCATTGATCCTGTTTACGCTGTTCTATAACGGCCTCGCCGGGCTCAATTGGCAAGTCTTCACCCAGAACACGCCGCCGCCGGGATCGACCGAAGGCGGCCTTTTGAATGCGATCACCGGCTCGCTCATCATGACCGCGATCGGGGTCGGCATCGGCGCGCCGCTCGGCCTGTTCGCCGGTACTTATCTTGCCGAATACGGCAGGAACGATCGCCTCACCTCGGTGATCCGCTTCATCAATGATATTCTCTTAAGCGCGCCCTCGATCATCATCGGGCTGTTTATCTACGGCGCCGTCGTGGTGCCGATGGGCGGTTTCTCGGCCTTCGCCGGCTCGCTGGCGCTTGCCGTGATCGTCATTCCCGTCGTGCTGCGCACCACCGAGGACATGCTGCTGCTGGTGCCCAATCCGCTGCGCGAGGCGGCTTCCGCCCTTGGCCTGCCGCGCTCGCTAGTGATCAAGCGGATCGCCTACCGCGCGGCGCGCTCCGGCCTCATCACCGGCGTGCTGCTCGCGACCGCCCGCGTCGCCGGCGAAACCGCGCCGTTATTGTTCACCGCGCTCTCCAATCAGTTCTTCAGCCTCGATCTGACCAAGACCATGGCCAACCTGCCGGTGACCATCAATAACTTCGTGCAGAGCCCCTATGCCTACTGGAAACAGCTGGCCTGGAGCGGGGCCTTGCTGATCACCCTGACCGTGCTTGCCCTGAATATTGGCGCGCGCATTCTTGGCGCCGAAAGGACCGCAAAATGAATGATCTTTCTGTATCCGTGAGTGCTGCGGCTGGGTCCGTTCCGTCGGTTGCGTTGCCTGAGGCGCCGGCAAAAGTCACGGCGCGCAGTCTGAACTTCTATTACGGCGAACACCATGCGCTGAAGAACATCAACCTGACGCTCGGCACCAACCGCGTCACCGCCTTCATCGGGCCGTCGGGCTGCGGCAAATCCACCTTGCTGCGGATTTTCAACCGGATGTACGACCTCTATCCGGGACAACGCGCCACCGGTCAATTGATGCTCGACCAGACCAACATCCTCGATCAAAAACTCGATCTCAATCTGTTGCGCGCCCGGGTCGGCATGGTGTTCCAGAAGCCGACGCCGTTTCCGATGACGATCTATGAGAACATCGCCTTCGGCATCCGCACGGCCGCGTCGAAAAGGCGCTGCGCGGCGGCGCGCTGTGGAACGAGGTCAAGGACAAGCTCAACGCCTCCGGCCTGAGCCTGTCCGGCGGCCAGCAGCAGCGGCTTTGCATCGCCCGTACCGTGGCGGTGCGGCCCGAGGTGATCCTGTTCGACGAGCCGTGCTCGGCGCTCGATCCGATTTCGACCGCCAAGGTCGAGGAACTGATCCAGGAACTGGCGGAAGACTATACGATCGCCATCGTCACCCACAACATGCAGCAAGCCGCCCGCGTCTCCGACAAGACCGCGTTCATGTATCTCGGCGAACTGATCGAGTTCGACGAGACCAACAAGATCTTCACCTCGCCGAGCGATCGACGCACCCAGGACTACATCACCGGCCGGTTCGGCTGAGGAGAGCAATATGGCTACTGAACATACCGCCAAGGCGTTCGACAGCGACCTGCAGGAATTGACCCGGCTGGTCGCGGAGATGGGCGGTCTTGCCGAACGCATGATCGTCGAATCCGTCGATGCGCTGATCCGCCGCGACGTCGCGCTCGGCCAGCGCGTCGTCGCCGCCGACGCCGAAATCGACAGCCTGCAGCGGGTGATCGAGGAACGCGCGGTCTTGACCATCGCGCGGCGCCAGCCGATGGCGATCGATCTGCGCGAAATCGTCGGCGCGATGCGGGTCGCGACCGATCTCGAGCGGATCGGCGACCTCGCCAAGAACATGGGCAAGCGGGTCGCGGCGCTGGAGAGCGATTTCCAGCCCCTAAAACTGATCCGCGGCCTCGAGCACATGACCGACCTCGTGCAGTCGCAGGTCAAATCCGTGCTCGACGCCTATGCGGCGCACGAT
>WNFM01114710.1_pt3 | contig 10313 bp, 9 predicted proteins | sample 5400271 | NCBI WGS metagenome assembly WNFM01 (sample SAMN13153352, study PRJNA577476) | soil metagenome | isolation source: 60 cm saprolite on Douglas fir-dominated hillslope | place: USA:California | collected 2013-09-17
TCTTTCAGATCAGGCAGCGTCGGCGTCGGCTTCCAGGTGACTTTAAGCTGCGCCGCTGCCTTGACCGCATTCTCCTCGCGCTCGGCGATGACGCCGACGAAATCGCGGATCGTAACAACGGCGACCAATCCCGGAATATCGCGTACCGAGGCCTCGTCGACTGCGATCAAACTCGTCCCGACAAAAGCGCCGGCGTCGACGCCGGCATAGGGCGGGCGAACGACGCGGCCATGCAGCATGCCGGGTACGCGCACGTCGTGAACATAGACGAGCTCGCCGGTCGCCTTTGCCGGCAGATCGACGCGCGGCTGCGATTGCCCGACGATGCTGTAGGCACTGACCGCCTTCACCGGAACTTCATCCGCCAGCTCGAGCCGGATGGTCTCGCCGGCAATCAACTCGCCATAGCTGACGCTGCGGTTATCCTTGCCGCGGATCAGGCCGTCTTCGATGGAAAGCTCTTCGACGGGAAGCTCCAGCCGCTCGGCCGCGCGCGCGGCCAAAAATTGCCGCGCCTGTGCCGCGGCGTTGCGCAAGGGGACCGCCGTGATCTGGATGGTCTCGCTGGCGATGGTCGCGCCCTGGTTTGGAACGCGCGAGGTGTCGCCCAGTACGACAACGACACGCGCAAAGGACACGTCGAGTTCTTCGGCGACGATCTGTCCGAGCGCGGTGCGAATGCCGGTCCCAAGGTCGACATGACCATTGAAAGCGGTGACCGAGCCGTCAGCGGTTATCTTGATGAAAGTTTCGAATGCGCCTTGCGTGCCCGACTCGGCCCGACGAACCACCGACAACGATCCGGGCCGAAGTCCAATATTGTCCGGAATCTCTCGCGCGGCCATCAATCTTGCGCCTCGGCGAGGCGTCCGGCCGCACGCATCGCGGCGCGCATGATTTCAATATGCGCGCCGCATCGGCATAAATGATAGCGCAGCGCTTCAAGCACCTCCGCCTCGGAAGGGTGAGGGTTGCGCATCAAGAGCGCCTTGGTGCTGATGATCATGCCGTTGAGGCAGTAGCCGCATTGCGCCGCCTGTTCCCTGATAAAGGCGTCCTGCACCGGATCGGGATGATCGCGCGAGCCAAGGCCCTCGAGCGTCACGATGTCGCGCGCGACGCAGCCAGAGATCGGGATCACGCAGGACCGCGCCGCGACGCCGTCGATCAGCACCGCGCAGGCGCCGCATTCGCCGAGCCCACAGCCGTATTTCGGTCCGTTCAATTCGAGATCGTTGCGCAACACGTAAAGCAGCGCGGTATCGGGATCGGCGCTGACGTCGTGGATCCGGCCGTTGACCGTCAGGCGGATCGTGGTCTGCGTCATGCGTTAAGGTCCTGGCCCGATGGTTTGCGGTTGGCAAACGTCGCGTTAAACCCGCCGCAAAGATACCGTTTGTATACAAACGTGCAAGCCGGCGGGTTCTGCCGTGCAGCGCTTTGCCCGTTTTATGAACAGACATGCCGGGCAATTTGCGCTTTTAATTGGCAGCGGCGTTTTTCGCTCCCAACAACGCTTGACAGGTTTCCCCAACGCGCGCAACATCGTTTGTATACGAACAATATGCCCGGCGGCGATAGATACAATATTAGGTACGCCGCCCCAAATAAGTACGCCGCCCGAACTACGTTGACCATGCGTCATCGCCAACTTGGCTGATCCGACGGTTTGACGCTGGCATGTGAGCTTGTTCATGCTGACCGATACGACGACCGCAACCACAGACGACAAGATCCGCTGCGATGCCTGCCCCGTGATGTGCTACATCAAGCCGGGGGCGGCCGGCGCCTGCGATCGCTACGCCAATCACAATGGCGAACTGGTGCGCGTCGATCCCCATATCGTTCTGGAGCGAACGGTATCCCATGGCGGACGGCTGGTGCCGTTCCAGGCCACTGGCGACTGGGACGGCAAGATCGTCCACGAGCCTAGCGTTTTTGTCACGGCGATCGGCGCCGGCACCACTTACCCCGATTACAAGCCTGCGCCCTTCATTGTCTCCTCGCAGATCGACGGCGTCGATATGGTCACCGTGGTGACCGAAGGCATTTTTAGCTATTGCGGTGTCAAGGTGAAGATCGACACCGACCGTTATCTCGGCCCCGAGACCGCGACGGTCCGCGCGCAGGGCGAGGCGATCGGCCACGTCACCACAAGCGAATACGGCTCGCAGATGTTTTCGTTGGGCGGGGTTCATCATCTCACCGGCGGCTCCAAGAAAGAGGGGCGCGTCACCTGCGACGCGCTGATGGACCTCAGCAATTGCAAGCCGGTCGAACTGACGATCGATGGTGGCGCGACGGTCGTGGTGCAAGCCGGCTATCCGCCCATCGTCAATGGCGTCGCCGAAGAGCGCATGCGCGTTGGCTGCGGCTCGGCGACCATCGGCATGTTTGCAAAACAATGGCACGGCAAGGTCGACGAAGTCGTCGTGGTGGACGATCACATCACGGGGGTTTTAAGCGAGCATCAAGCCGGCAAGCTCTTGGATATTCCCGATACCGGGATCAAGATGAAGGGACGGCGCTCCACGCCCGGCCGTTATTTCCAGGTCGCCGAGCCCGGTACCGGCTGGGGCGGCACCAAGATTTCCGATCCGCTGTCGGTGCTGGGTCCGTTCGATCCGAAGAAAGCGCGTCCCGGCACGACCATGCTGATGGTCTCCACCACAGGCGAACATGCGGCCTATTATGAACTCGACGAGGCGCTCAAGCCGATCGAGAAAGAGATGCCGGTCGATCTCAAACTATCCGTCGAGCGCATCCAGGAAAATTGCGAGCCGGCGCTGTGCACTGTGCTTTTCATGGGCGGGGCGGGCGGATCGTTGCGTGCCGGCGTCACTGACAATCCGGTGCGGCTGACGCGCTCGGTGAAGGATGCGCTGACCCGCGTCACCAGCGGCGGTGCGCCGGTTTATGTCTGGCCGGGCGGCGGCATTACTTTCATGGTTGATGTCACGCGATTGCCGGCCGGCGCTTTTGGTTATGTTCCGACGCCGGCGCTAGTGGCGCCGATCGAGTTTACGCTACGATTATCGGATTACGCAGCGCTGGGCGGCCACATGGATCATGTGCGTCCGCTGGCATCGCTCAAGGACAACACGGAAAATCGGCAAACGCTTTCGCTGCAATCTGCTCCGGGAAGGCGCGCATGACGAGAACGCCGCAGATCGGGTTTTTGTCGGACGGCAGGCGGCTTCATCTGCAGGATGGTCCGATCGACCTGATCGTGGAGGCTCGGGGCGACGAGCGAGAGGTGCACGCGGCGTATCAGGCAGCAGTGCGGCGTTTCACCGGCCTGCTTGATGAACTCTGCAGCGAGCTGCCATTTTTGCGCCAGGCGGCTGATCCCAGACAAAACCTGCTGCAAGGCGCCGTCGCGCGCCGCATGCTTGAAGCGGTGGCTCCATTCGCCGAAAATTGTTTTATTACGCCGATGGCGGCCGTTGCAGGCGCGGTCGCCGAAGAAATTCTTGGCGTGATGCTGCGTGAAGCGCGGCTGACGCGCGCTTACGTCAACAATGGCGGCGACATCGCGCTGCATCTTGCCGACGGCGAACATTTTACCGTCGGCCTGGCCGAGCGGCCGGACGTATCAGGCTTGATGCGAACCATGATCATTCACGCCGACGATCCCGCGCGCGGCGTTGCCACCAGCGGCCGCCACGGCCGCAGCTTCTCGCTCGGCATTGCCGACGCCGTGACGGTATTGGCGCGGACCGCATCGCAAGCCGATGCCGCCGCTACCATCATCGGAAATGCCGTCGATTTGCCCGGACATCCCGCGATCGTCCGCTGCCCGGCAAATGAGTTGCAGCCCGACAGCGATCTTGGCGCGCGTCTCGTGACCCGCGGCGTGGGCGAATTGTCGGCAGGCGAGATCGAGGATGCGCTCGAATCCGGTGCGGCTTGCGCGCGAAAATGGCTCGCGGCGGGATTGATCGATGGCGCCGCTTTGCGGCTGCTCGGCGAGATGGTCGTCGTGGCGGCGAGAACGATCGAGATCCCGGCGTTGCAAGCTCCGCTTCGCAAGCGTGCAATCGAAGGCGCGATCCATGTGTAAGATCACTGACATCAGCGAACGAGGCAGACAAAGATGAGCGCGGTCATTCGCAAGATCGTCACGGTCGTCGAGGAAACCCGGCTGGAGATGGGACAGACCGTCAGCCCGCCAACCCGGCGGGCCGCGGCGATTGCCGTAATCGAAAATCCGTTTGCGGGAAAATACGTTGAAGACCTCTCGCCCCTGATTGCGATCGGCGAGGAACTCGGCGAGTTGCTCTCGAAAAAGGCTGTTGCGGCGCTGGGGATCGATGGCGCCAAGGCGCAAAGCTACGGCAAGGCGGCAGCCGTCGGCGAAAACGGCGAGCTTGAGCATGCGGCCGCGATCCTGCATCCCAAAATGGGCGCGCCGGTGCGCAAGGTGCTCGGCAAGGGCGCGGCGCTGATTCCGTCGTCGAAAAAGCGCAGCGGGCCGGGTACTACGCTGGATATCCCGCTCGGCCACAAGGATGCGGCGTTCGTGCGCAGCCATTTCGACGGCATGGAAGTGCAGATCAACGATGCGCCGCGCGCCAACGAGATCATGGTGGCGGTAGCGGTCACCGATAGCGGCCGGCCGTTGCCGCGGGTCGGCGGCCTGACGGTTGCGGAAATCAAAGGCGAGGACGGTCTACGATAATTTTCTCAGGCATTGGAGGCAAGGGATGCGACGTAGCAGATATTTCTTAGGCGCGGGACTGGCGATCATCGTTGCGGGCATGACGAATTCCGCCATGGCGCAAAGCGAAATAAAGATCGGCGAAATCAACAGCTACTCACTGTTGCCGGCATTCACCGAGCCCTATCGCAAGGGCTGGCAGCTCGCGGTCGAGGAAATCAACGCCGCCGGCGGCATCAACGGCAAGAAGCTCGTGGTCGTCTCCAAGGATGACGGCGGCAAGCCCGCTGACGCCCAGACCGCCGCCAACGAACTGGTGTCGAGCGAGAACGTGGTGATGCTGACCGGTACGTTCCTGTCCAATATCGGTCTGGCGGTGAGCGATTTCGCCAACCAAAAAAAGGTTTTCTTCCTGGCGGCCGAACCGCTGACCGATGCCATCACCTGGGCCAAGGGCAATCGCTACACCTTCCGCCTGCGCCCCTCCAACTACATGCAAGCCGCGCGACGATCGCGCCGAATTACGAATACGGGCAGTCGGCAGTCGCGGTGTTCAAGAAACTGATGTCGGAGAAACGACCTGATATCCAGTGGGTCGATGAGCAGTGGCCGCCATTCGGCAAGATCGACGCGGGCCCGGTGGTGCAGGCGCTCGCCGCCGCCAATCCCGAAGCGATCCTCAACGTCACCTTCGGCGCCGACCTCGTCAAATTCGTGCGCGAGGGCAACACTCGCGGCCTGTTCAAGGATCGCACCGTGGTCTCTTTCCTCACCGGCGAACCGGAATATCTCGATCCCCTGAAGGAAGAGACGCCGGAGGGCTGGATCGTTACTGGGTATCCCTGGTACTCGATCAAGACGCCGGAGCACGATGCGTTCCTGAAGGCGTATCAGGCGAAGTATAATGACTATCCGCGGCTCGGTTCGGTCGTCGGCTATCAGACCATCAAGTCCGCAGCGGCCATTCTTGCGAAGGCCAACTCCACCGACCCTGAAAAACTGATCGCGGCGACCGAAGGATTGTCGGTGCCGTCCCCGTTCGGCGAGATCACCTTCCGCAAGATCGATCACCAGTCGACGCTAGGCGCCTTCGTCGGCAATACCGCGCTGAAGGACGGCAAGGGCATCATGGTGGACACCGCCTATCGCAAGGGCTCCGACTATCTCCCGAGCGATGCTGAAGTCGAGAAGCTGCGCCCGAAAGAGTGAGGCGATGAGTTACTTCTCCCTCGCCCCGTTCTTCACGGGGAGAGGGTCGGGGTGAGGGGCTCTCTCCACGGGCTTTACTCGCGGAGAGCCCCCCTCACCCGGATTGCACCGGACGATGCTTCGCATCGCTCGTAGCAATCCGACCTCTCCGCGCAAGCGGGGCGAGGTGACTTGAGCGCTCGCCGATTCGACTCGACGCCATCATGTCGTAACGCGGATTCGTAATGGCCTTTTACATCGTTCAGTTCCTGACCGGACTTGCCAGCGCGGCGTCGCTGTTTCTGGTCGCCTCTGGGCTGTCGATCATTTTCGGCGTCACGCGCATCGTCAATTTCGCGCATGGCGCGTTCTACATGCTCGGCGCCTATGTCGCGTTCACGCTGACCGAACGATTTTCCGGCGCGATCGGATTCTGGGGCGGCATCGTCGCGGCGGCGTTGATCGTTGCAGCCGTCGGCGTGCTGATCGAGATGGTGCTGCTGCGGCGGATCTATCATGCGCCGGAATTGTTCCAGCTATTGGCAACCTTCGGCCTCACTTTGATGGTCGAGGATCTGGTGGTCCTGATCTGGGGACCGAGCGATCTGCTCGGCCGCCGCGCGCCGGGCTTCAAGGGGGCGGTGGATTTCTTCGGCCAGAACATCCCGAGCTATGACCTGTTCCTGATCGCGCTCGGCCCGATCGTGCTCGGGGTTTTGTGGCTGATGTTCCAGCGCACGCGCTGGGGTGTCTTGGTGCGCGCGGCGACGCAAGACCGCGACATGGTGGCGGCGCTCGGCGTCAACCAGAAATGGCTGTTCACCAGCGTGTTCGCGCTCGGAGTTTTTCTCGCGAGCCTAGGCGGCGCGCTGCAGATCCCACGCGACGCGGTGCATCACGCCATGGACCTGCGGATCATCGTCGATGTGTTCGTGGTGGTGGTGATCGGCGGCCTCGGCAGCATCCTCGGCGCCTTTGTTGCGGCCGTGCTGGTGTCGGAGCTCAACGCCTTCGGCATTCTCATCTTCCCGAAAATATCCATCATCCTGGTGTTCCTGGTGATGGCCGCGGTGTTGATCGTGCGGCCGTGGGGCCTGTTCGGCAAGCAGGAAGCGGCCGCGCGGCGGACGCCCGGGCTCACCGTCAATCCCTGGCGGCCGCTGACGTCGAATGAGCGGCTCGCGGCGATTGTGGCGCTGGCGCTCGCCGCGGCGCTGCCGCTGATCGGCGGCAACTACGCGCTCACGGTCGGCTCGGAAATCGCGATTTTTGTCATTTTCGCCGCCAGCCTGCATTTCCTGATGTCGGTCGGCGGCCTCGCCTCGTTCGGCCATGCCGCCTATTTCGGGCTCGGCGCCTATGGCGTCGCCCTGCTCGCCAAGCTCGCCGGCCTGCCGATGATCTTATGTCTGCTACTCGGCCCGCTGCTGGGGCTTGTCGGCGCGGCGGTGTTCGGATTCTTTGCCGTGCAATTGTCCGGCGTTTATTTCGCAATGCTGACGCTGGCCTTCGCGCAGATCGTGTGGTCGATCGCGTTCCAGTGGGTCGAAGTGACCGGCGGCGACAACGGCATTTTGGGGGTTTGGCCGGAGAAGTGGGCATCCAGTCCTTCGCATTTCTACTGGCTTGCGGTCGGCGTCGCGGCGCTTGCGGTCACAGCGCTGCGGATCGCCGTGTTTTCCCCGTTCGGCTACGCNGGCACCGTGGCAGGGATTTCGGGGGCGCTGTTTGCGTATCTCAAGGGCAGCGTCTTTCCCGACAGCCTCGGCATCTCGCTCTCGGTCGATGCGCTGGTGATGGTGCTGCTCGGCGGCGTCGAGACCGTCTCCGGTGCGGTTGTCGGCGCCATCGTCTACAAGGCGCTCAACATCTGGCTGGTGAGCCAGACTGACCTGTCCAAGCTCGTGCTCGGCGGCGTCATCGTTCTGATCGTGGTCGCTTTCCCCAAGGGCATCGTCGGCATGCTGGAGACGATCCGCAATCGCCGCCGGTCGCTGTCGCCAAAGTCTGCCCTTCTCAATTCCCGGATCGAGACCGCCGAATGAGCATCCCGCCTACACTGCTGTCAGTCGAAGGTTTGAGCAAATCCTATGGCGGCGTGCATGCGGTGCGCGGCGTGTCGTTTGCGCTCAAGGCCGGCGAGATCCTGGCGCTGATCGGGCCCAACGGCGCGGGAAAAAGCACCTGCTTCGACATGCTCAACGGGCAGAATGTCCCCGACAGCGGCCGGATCCATCTCTTGGGCACTGACACCACCGGCAAGAAGCCGCGCGCGATCTGGCGGCTCGGCGTCGGCCGCACCTTTCAGATCACCGCGACCTTCCCGACCATGACGGTGCGCGAAAACGTCCAGGTCGCGCTGCTGTCCTATCACCGGCAATTGTTCAATCTGTTCGCCTCGACGCCGCGCTTCGCGCCCGAGGAGGCCATGCGTCTGTTGGAACTCGTCGGCATGGGCGGCTATGCGGAACGCCCCTGCGGCGAGCTTGCCTATGGCGACCTCAAGCGGCTGGAGCTCGCGATTGCGCTCGCCAACGCGCGAGCGCATCGAGCTGATGCGCCTCACCGCGCGCATCGCGCGGGAAAAATCGATCGGCGTGCTGTTCACCGAGCACGACATGGACGTGGTGTTCGAACACGCCGACCGCATTCTCGTGCTCAATCGCGGCACCTTGATCGCGGAAGGCTCGCCCGAGGAAGTCCGGCGCAACCCGCAGGTCCGCGCCATCTATCTCGGCGAGGGCCTGGTCTACGATGCGCGCCATCGCGAGGGAGCGGGCGCATGAAGCTCTCGGTCGAGGGGCTCAACAGCCATTACGGCCCCGCTCACATCCTGTTCGACATCGCGCTTGAAGTCGGCGACGGCGAAGTGGTGGCGCTGCTCGGACGCAACGGCGCCGGCAAGTCGACGACGTTTCGCTCGATCGTCGGTCTGGTCCTGCAGCGCACCGGCCGCATCATCTTCGAGGGCAAGGATGTTTCCGGCGAGCCGACGCACGCGATTGTCGGCCGCGGCCTCGGCTATGTGCCGGAGGAGCGGCGCATTTTTACGGACTTAACCGTCGACGAAAATCTCGAAGTCGGCCGCCAGCCTTTGAGACCGAACGCGCCGCACTGGACGCGGGAAAAACTATTCGCGCTGTTTCCGAACCTCGGCGAGATGCGCGGCCGCGCGGGCGGGCGCATGAGCGGCGGCGAGCAGCAGATGCTGACGATCGCGCGGACCCTGATGGGAAACCCGTCGCTGGTGCTGCTCGACGAACCCTCGGAAGGCTTGTCGCCGAAGATCGTGGAGCAGATGGTCGACGCCATCCTGACCATGAAAAAGGAAGGCGTCAGTATTGTCGTCTCCGAGCAGAACCTGCATTTCGCGCGGCTGATCTCCGACCGCGCCTACATCATCGAGCGCGGCCGCATCTGCTTCAGCGGGACCATCAACGAGCTTGACGCGCGTCCGGACGTCAGAGACGCGCATCTGGCGCTGTGATGTCAGGCGCTGCGACAAATCGGGGGCAGGGAACGTAGATGACAAGAAGTGTTTCGCTGAAACGGAGCGTCAAGCCAGCGCGCCCGGCCTACATTCTTGATGAGCAGATCGGCTTCATCTTGCGCCAGGTGTGGCAGCGCCACGCCACGATCTTCGCGAAGGAAATCGGAATCAATCTGACGCCGACGCAATGGGCGGCGCTGGCAAAACTAGCCGAGACCGGGCCGTGCTCGCAGAATCAGCTCGGGCGGCTGACCGCGATGGATGTCGCCACCATCAAGGGCGTGATCGACCGCCTCACCGCGCGTGGCCTGACCGAGACCAGCGCCGATCCCGAAGACGGCCGGCGCCTGTTGGTCAGCCTAACGCGAGCGGGCCAGCAGATTGCCGAAAAAGCCGCGCCCAATGCGCTCGCCATCACCAAGGAAACGTTGGCGCCGCTAGATGCCAAAGAGCGCGAGACGCTGGTGGCGCTGCTCAGCAAGCTGCGGTGATTGAGGGCGCGTACTTCACGAGCGACGCTTGCCGGATGCTGATTTCCGTTCGGACGGGCTGATAGTCGTCAAGGCGGAACAAACTGCAGCCTTGTAAATTGCGTGCAGGGTAAGGGCGGGGGAACACAGGGGTTCTCCCATGAGAATTAATTGGCTTGATACTACCGCCATCGCTTTCGTCATTGGCACCGGCGCCGTCATGGCGCAGCAACCGGAGCTGCCGCAAAAGCGCGAGGAGAATCCCCGCGCCAAAACCGCGCCCCTCCCATCCAAGGAGGTCGAGCGTCCCGCCGCGCGCGAGCCGCGGCCGGCCGAAGGTCCGCAGGAGCGCGCGGCGAAGCCGCCCGCGAAGCAAAGCGAGGAGCTGCCAGGCCGCGATGAGCGTCGGCGAGCCCGACGTGGCAAAGCCAGGACGAGCAGAAAGGCCGCGAAGCCAAGCAGCCCGTCGAACCGAAGCGGCAGTTGGGGCGCGAGGAGCAACCGA
>WNFM01196872.1_pt1 | contig 10313 bp, 9 predicted proteins | sample 5400271 | NCBI WGS metagenome assembly WNFM01 (sample SAMN13153352, study PRJNA577476) | soil metagenome | isolation source: 60 cm saprolite on Douglas fir-dominated hillslope | place: USA:California | collected 2013-09-17
ACCCATCGCGAGTTCCGCAAGCCCGGTCCGAACGAAGATGCGCGCTTCTGCTTGCCGCCCGCGCCCATCCCCGATACGCCGCAGACCCGCCAGGACATCGCCGCATTCAAGGCCAGCGCGCGAGTGATGGATGAGGGCGTGGGTCTGGTGTTGAGAACGCTCGAAAGCACGGGGCTGGCCGGAAATACACTCGTCATCTCGACTACCGACCACGGCATCGCCTTTCCCGCCATGAAATGCAACCTGACCGATCACGGCATGGGCGTGTCGCTGATCCTGCGCGGCCCCGGCGGCTTTTCCGGCGGCAAGGTGTCGGATGCGATGGTGTCTCATATCGACCTGTTCCCCACCATCTGCGACCTGCTACGGATCGAGCGGCCATCCTGGCTGCAAGGCAAGTCCCTGCTGCCGCTGATGACGGGCGCGGCCGCCGAGATCAATGAAGAGATATTCGCCGAAGTGAATTATCACGCCGCCTACGAGCCCAAGCGCGCCGTGCGCACAAAGCGCTGGAAGTACATCCGGCATTTCGACACCCGCGCCAAGCCCAATTTGCCCAACTGCGACGACGGTCCGAGCAAGTCGTTGTGGCTCGACCACGGCTGGGCCGAACGCCCGGTGGACTCCGAACAGCTCTTCGATCTGATGTTCGATCCCAACGAGACGCGCAACGTCGCCGCCGACCCGGCCCAGCGTTCGACGCTCGACGAAATGCGGGGCCGCCTCGATCGGTGGATGCGCGCCACTCACGATCCGATCCTCAAGGGACCCATCGTGGCGCCGAAAGGAGCCACGGCCAACGATCCCGATGGAATTTCACCGAGAGACAAACCCCATACGTTATGAAACGCACAACCCTCTTATTAGGATTTGGCGCGACGATGTATCTGCTCGGCGCCGCCAAACGCCCGGCCACGCAGTTCCGGAACTATCCTGGTGAAGCGAAACCGCCGGGCTACACGCGCGTCGTAAGCGCTCCCCCGGGCAGGACCATCTACATCTCGGGGACGGGCGGGACGGCGCCCGACGGCACGATGCCCGCCGACTTCTCCTCGCAGGCGAAGAACACCTTCGACAACATCGGGCGCTGCCTCAAGCTGGCCGGGGCCGGCTTCAAGGATGTCGTCAAGATCAACTACTTCGTCACCGACATGAGCAATACGCAGGAATTGCGGCGCATCCGCGCAGGGTATCTGAACATGGACGCGCCCCCGGCCGCTACGCTCGTGCAGGCCGGGCTCGGGAAAGGGCTCCTGCTCGAAGTGGAAGCGATTGCCGTGGCGCCGGAAAAATGAAGATTCAAGTCCATGAACGAGCCGATCATCGACATCCATCAGCACACCAGCTACTCCGGCCGGAGCAACGCGGAGATCGTAGCGCACCAGCGCAAGATGGGGATCGGCAAGACGGTGCTGCTGCCCGCGGGCTCGAAATACGGACTGGCCGTCGGCGCCGGCGGCAACGATACAGTGGTGGAGCTGGCGCGGCAATACCCGAAAGAGTTTGTCTTCTTCGCCAATGAACTTCCCGATCTTCCCCAGACTCAGGCCGTGCTGGAAAAGTATCTGCGCATGGGGGCGATCGGCATCGGCGAACAGAAATTTCCCGTGGAAGCCGATTCGGGGCACATCGACCTGGTGGCCGGAATCGCGCACTACTTCGATGTGCCCGTGCTTCTCCACTTTGAATACGGGACTTACAATCTCGGCTTTGAGCGATTCCACAAGGTGCTGGAGCGGTTCCCGCAGGTAAATTTCATCGGGCATGCGCAGACCTGGTGGGCCAACATCGACAAGAACATCGACCCGAAGGCGCTCTATCCCAAGACTGCGGTCGCGCCCGGCGGGCTGACGGACCACTGGCTGTCGGACTATCCCAACATGTACGCCGACATGAGCGCGGGGTCGGGCTTGAACGCGCTGCTGCGGGATGAGGAGCACGCGCGCGCGTTTTTGAAAAGGCAGCAGAACAAGCTGCTCTACGGCAGCGATTGCAGCGATCGCGATGGCGCGGGAGAAAAGTGCTCCGGGTCGCAGCAAATCGCCGCGATCCGGCGTCTGGCCCCCGATGCGCAGGCGATTCAGAAAATCCTATACGGCAATGCGGCCCGAGTATTGAAAATGTAGCGCCGTTGTGGGGCAGGATTCATCCTGCGGCCGGTTTCAACCGGCTTCACTGCTGAGCAGCCCGTCGCAGGGAGCGACGATGAATCGTCGCGCAGCTTAAAAGCTGCCCCACAGTTGCACTGACTATTGCCTGGTCGGCCCCTACCGCTTTCCCGCCAGATTCTCCAAGAATGCGCGCTCAATCGGCCAGCGTCCCACAACGCGCGTATCTTCCTGGCGGAAAACGCCGGCCGTCAGCACGCCGCTGAGGTCGCCCGGATTCGGCTTCTGCTTGTCCTTCTCGATGATCGTGCGCAACAGCGCGGTCACTTTCTGGAACTGCTCGGTGATGATCGCCGCCTCTTGCGCGTTACGGCAGACTACCTCCAATTGCGCTTCGATAGCCTGGCCCTGCGGCGCGAGCGAGATGGTTGCGCCCTCGGCGCCTTCAATCGCCTTGGCGAACAGTCGGGCGCCCGTGGGGAAATTGTCGGACTTCTGCAATGTCGCCGAGGGCAGCGACAGCCAGACTGGCTGCTTAAGAATGGCGACAGCGCGCGAGTTTTTGGCCGGCTCGCTCATCCGGGTAGCGGCCGATTCGTTCGTGCTCACCGCCATCGCCATCAGGCTCGTATGGATCGGGAAGAAGGAGATCTTGCGCTCCGGCACGCTGCCCGGCATGCGGCACAGCCCGTTGCTACATCCGCCGCCCTGCTCGCGCGCATACTCTTCGAGGCGTTTCCAGTCGAAGCGGCCGCGAACCAGAAAGTAGACGCCGCTCGAGTGGAATGAGATGAAGGCATGGTCGAGATCGCGGCGGTAATCGAAGGCCGTCTTCTCGACGAAGGTCTTGTACTCAGGCTCCTCTTCTACTACGGGGCCGGAGAGCATCTCGAAAATGCCGCCGCGGCGCAGGGCGGAAAAGTCGATCGAGAGCACGGCGGCGTTGTCTGACGGCAACCGTGCCAGCGCCGCTTCGGGCGAGAGGTTCCGCGTCCTGAAGTAAACGACCGCGCCGATCGCGCACAGCAGTATGGCGAGAACGGAACCGATGAGCAGTCGGCGTTTCATCGGGATCGCCGGGCCCCGCGCCTACACAGCCGCGGCAACCTCGCGCGCGCGGGATTCCTTCCACAAGCTGATGTAAGGCTTGAGCTCCTGCATCATATTGCGGAACTGGGGCACGGTGAGGGATTGCGCCCCATCGCTGACCGCCTTCTCCGGACAGGGGTGAACTTCGACGATGAGGCCGTCGGCGCCCACCGCCACCGCGGCGCGGGAGATGGCGGGCACGAGGCTCCGCTTTCCTACCGCATGGCTGGGATCGAGAATCACGGGAAGATGGCTGAGCTCGTTGAGCACCGGAACGGCGGAGATGTCGCACGTGTTGCGCGTGGCGGTTTCAAACGTGCGGATGCCGCGCTCGCACAGCAGCACGTTCGAATTGCCATGCGCGACCAGGTATTCGGCCGACATGAGCAGCTCCTTGATGGTTGCGCTCAGGCCGCGCTTGAGAAGCACCGGCCGGCCGCAGCGGCCGAGGGATTTAAGCAGCGCGAAATTCTGCATGTTGCGGGCGCCGATCTGCATGATGTCGGCGTAGTCGGCCACCATTTCCACGTCGCGATCGCTCATCACTTCGGTGATGATCAGCAGTCCGGTCGCGGCCTTGGCCTTCTTCAGCAGCTTTAAGCCGTCCAGCTCCATGCCTTGGAAGTCATAGGGCGAGGTGCGCGGTTTGTAGGCGCCGCCACGCAGGATCTTGGCGCCGGCGGCCGCTACCGCTTCGGCGGTTTCCATGATCTGGCGCTCGGACTCGACCGAACAAGGGCCGGCCATCACGATGAATTCGTCGCCGCCGATTTCGAGGCCGTTGACGCGCATCTGGGAGTGCTCCTTTTTGAATTCCTTGCTGACGAACTTGTATGGCGCGGAGATGCGGACGGCGCGCTCGACTCCGGGTGTGGCTTCGAGGGACTCGAGACAGTTGGTCACATCGCCGACTCCCACCACTCCGATCACCACCCGCTCTTCGCCTTCGATGGAGTGGACCTTGTAACCAAACTCGCGAATCCGTTCGCAGACGTAGTCGATTTCCGCCTTTGGGGCGTGGGGCCGCATTGAGATGATCATTTGATAATCCTTTTGGTGTCCAAATAAGAAAACCCACTCTTTCGAGTGGGTTGGCCTTGCTAAACTGCTGAAATCCCTAGCCCAACGCCACTCTACCGACTCTGGGTAAAGCCCCAAAATCGGAATGAATACGAATTGGCGTAGGCGAAAGACATCGAATTGTAGATTGTACTCGTTCTGGAGCGCGTCTGCAACTGTTTTCTGAGCGAACGCGCTAACCTATGTGGATATGGCAATCAATCAAGCGTTACTACCTGAATTCGATCACGAGATGGCGAATACGCGAAAGACTTTGGAGCGGATTCCCGACGACAAGCTCGGCTGGAAGCCACACGAGAAGTCGATGACACTGGGCCGGCTGGCGGGGCACATCGCCGAGCTGCCGGGCTGGGGGGCGATCACCGTCAAGCAGGACTCTTTCGATGTCGCCCCCGTCGGGGCCCCACCGCAGCAAGGTGTTATGGCGAAATCGCGCCAGGAGGCTCTCGATCTATTCGACGCGAAGGTCGCCGAAGCGCGCGCGGCCATCGCCGGGGCCAGCGACGAGCAATTGATGCAGCCCTGGAGCCTGCTGATGGGCGGCAAGTCCATGTTCACCATGCCCAAGGTGGCGGTGCTGCGCACCTTTGTGATGAACCACACAATCCACCACCGCGCGCAGCTTGGGGTGTACCTGCGACTCAATGATATTGCGGTTCCCTCCATCTATGGTCCGTCGGCGGATGAACGCGGAATGATGTAGGCTATGCAGGCTCCGCAGAAAGACACGCTGGTTTACGTTGGCACTCACACGGGAGCAAAGAGCACGGGGATTTATTTTTTCAGGCTGCGGACGACGAACCTCGAGGTTTCGCAGAACATTACACTGGTTCCGCTTGGAGTAGCCGCCGAGACACCGAATCCGACGTTCCTTGAATCGATCCGAAGCGCCGGCTCCTGTTCGCCGTGAATGAGATCGATCAGTTCGAGGGCACACCGACAGGCGCGGTCAGCGCTTTCTCGATCGATCCCACGGGAAAGTTGACGCTGTTGAATCGGAGTGGCTCGCTCGGCGCCGGCCCGTGCCATCTGATTTTGGACAATGCAGGCCGCTACCTTCTCGTCGCGAACTGCGGCAGCGGCAGCGTAACTGTCCTGCCGGTTGGGCGCGATGGACGGCTCGGTGAAGCCACGAACGTCGTGCAATATAAAGGAGCGCAGCTAAAGTGCGTCGCGCTCGATCCCGCCAATCGCTTCGCGTTCGCGTGCGACGCCGGGTCGGACAAGGTGGTGACTTATCGATTTGACGCGCAGCAAGGCGAGCTGAGTCCAGGCGATCCCGGTTTTACGTCCGTCAAAGCCGGGGCCGGCCCGCGGCGTATCGTGTCTCGTCCGGGCGTTTTGCCTACGTCATCAACGGGCGGAACTCTACTGTCGCCGTTTTCACCTACGACTCGAAGACGGGAGTCTTGAGCGAACGGCAGACCATCTCCACGCTGCCGGAGTATTTTGACGGCGCGAACACCGCGGTGGAGGTGGGGATGCATCCTTCCGGCAAGTACCTTTATCTGTCCAATCACGGCCACAACAGTGTCGTACTGTTCAGCGTCGATCCGGACAACGGGACGCTCACCTACATCGAGGAGCAGGGAACGGGAGGAAAGAATCCGCTCCATTTTGGAATCCAACCCTCGGCGCAACATCTGGGGATCGCCAATCACGATTCGGACACGGTCCTGGTGGCCCGGATTGACTCTGGCAACGGCCGACTGAAACCGTCGGGAGTGTTTGCGTCGGCGCCGTCACCGGCTTGCGTGAGGTTCCTGCCGCCGGGATCGGACCGCTAATTCCAACACTGTTCACTTAGTATACAAGGACACGAAAAATGTGCTTGCAGGCGTGGCGTACGCACTCGTGCGTGCCGCCACCACCCGGAATGCTAAGGTGTGAGTTGCAGCACACTTATGCGAAATAAGGCTAAAGCGCTCGGCAATCGCGCGAAAACCGCTACACCTCCCGTCGCGAAGTCGCCCTCGATGAGGCACGCGCTCCTGGTAGCGGCAATTATCGGCTTCACATTCTGCGCGTATTCGAATTCATTTGATGGGCCGTTCCTGGTGGATAACGACGCGATCATCCTCAGGGACGCCCGCGTCCAGTCCGTGACATCCGCGCACATCCACCGTATCCTGACAGATCAGTATTGGCCCCTGGCCGTAGCCGGCCTGTATCGCCCCTTGACCACGCTGTCGTTCCTGTTCAACTACGCCGTACTGGGAAACGGCGCGAGTCCAGCCGGGTATCACTGGTTCAATTTCATCCTGCATGCGGTGAACGTCGGCCTCGTGTATACGCTGGGGCTGGTGATTTTTGAGCAGATTCCGGCGGCATTTCTGCTGGCCACGATATGGGGAATCCATCCCGTGCTGACCGAATCGGTAACGAACATCGTGGGCCGGGCGGACATGCTGGCCGCGCTCAGCGTGCTGGCGGCGTTGCTCTTCCATAGGAAGGCAGTCGAGGCCTCGGGCCGGCCGAAGGCGCTATGGCTCGGGGCGATCGCGCTGGCCGTCACGGCCGGCATGTTTTCAAAGGAGAGCGCCATCGTCGTAGTAGCCGTCATCGGGTTTTACGATTTCACGTTCGGACGAACGGGCTCGTGGCGGTCGCGCTTTCCCAGCTATGTCGCCGTAGCCGTCCCTATTCTCGTGTTCTTGTACGTGCGCTCCAGAGTCTTCGCGGGCGCAGCGGACCTACGGTTTACTTTCGTCGAAAACCCCCTGGTGGGCGCGGGCTTCTGGACTGCGCGCATGAGCGCCGTCAAAGTGATTGGCAAATATTTGGGCCTCTGGGTATGGCCTGCGCGACTGTCGTTCGACTACTCCTATAACGAGATTCCCGTCTTCGGCTGGGGATTGAAAAGTTGGGAGGATTGGAAGGCCGTCGCCGCGCTGATCGGATGTGCCGCCGCCGCCATCGTGGCCATCCGCTCTTTCCGGCGAAACCAGCCGGTCTTCTTTTTCACGGCGTTCTTTTTCGCCACTCTTGCGCCTACTTCAAACCTGGTCATTCTAATCGGCACGATGATGGGGGAGCGCTTCTTGTACCTCCCGTCCATCGGGTTTGCGGCGTTAGTGGTCTGTGCCCTCGACGGAATCTCACGGCGGCTTCGCGACAAGCAATCGGAATTCCGCTACGCCGCGGCGGCGGCGCTGAGTCTCATTCTGATCGCATTCGCCGCCCGGACCTACGCTCGAAACGCCGACTGGCTGGACCCGGGGCGCTTCTGGCGAACCTCCGTCGAAGCGGCGCCCGGCAGCTACAAGACGAACATGGTCGCCGCCATCACCACGACTCTTCTCACGCAGCAGGATTGGAACAGGACCGTCACCGAGGTGGACCACGGGCTGGCAATCCTCGACAACCTGCCCGACGATCGGAACGCCGGTATCGGTTATCGCCAGGCGGGCATTGTTTACCGCACTCTAGGGGAAAAGGTGGCGGCCAGCAACGGCGCCGCTTCCACCGCGACAAGTCCCGAGTACTGGTATCGGAAATCGTTGAACGCCCTGTTGCGCAGCGAGAAGATCGAGCTCGCTCAGAACGAGAGCAACCGGGCGGCGACGCGGGGTAAGCGGCTATTCACCATCACGCCCAGCGCGCTGTACCTGGAGCTGGGCCGGACGTATTCGCGGCTGTCGGACGCGCCGCATGCGCTGATTGCGTTCGAGCAAGGCCGCAAGCTCGAGTCGGATCCCGATCTGCTGGAAGAGCTGGGTTCGGCGTACATTGCGGCTGGCGATCCGCGCAAGGCCGCCATCGCTCTGGTGGAAGCTTTGGCTGTGGATGCAAGCCGGGTTCAGCTCACCTCGAAGCTGGTAGAGCTGTACGCGAAGATCGATCCCGGGGGATGCGCGGTCAGCCGCAAGGATTTCACGCCCAGCCTCAACCTGGATTGTCCGCTCGTGCACGCGGACATTTGCGCGGCGTCGCGAAACGTCGCCGTCAGCTACCTGCAGACGGGTCAGCGTTTCGAATCGAGCGCGATCCGGCGGACTGCCGTGGAGGAGCTCGGCTGCGCGCCGGAGCTCCTGAATTAGGGAGTTATGGGTTATTCCGTCGCCACCGGCCCCGCCGAGCGCGACAGCTCCGTGATGATCTGCTCCCTGCGGCGCTCGGCCGCTTTCACCGCCGAATCGAGCGCAACCCAGTACACGACTGCTCCGAGCCCCGCGGCAAACGCCAGCAAGCCAAAAAAGAGGACGTCGCTGTGGAATGCGTACCGCGCTCCGTAGGCCAGCAGAATGGGCAGCAGCGCCAAGGGGTAGACGAAGAACATGAACGCCTGCGAGCGCCCCGCCGATCCGCCTTGCGCCACGCGCTCGCCATAGAGCGGGCGCGGCACATGCACGGAGCTGATATTTCCCGCCGAAAGCAAATACAGGGCGACGATCGGCGTGACCAGATAAGCCTCCAGGATCTTATGCGGGTCCGGTTGCATCCGCAACAGCAGGCACGCCGCGGTCACGGCCAGCATCTCCAAAAAGACGAAGATGCCCGCCGCCAGATTCTTCCCCACCAGCGCGAGGGAAATCGGGATCGGCCAGGCGAAATACGCCTGCGCGGCGGCGCGGTCGAATCCGAAGGCGTTCCAGTAGGTCACCTGCCCCAACAGGGCCAGCGCGTACAGACAAACCAGGGTGAGGAAATTCTCGGCCGTGGCCGAATGCCTGTCGGACCGGCCGAAGATCAGCGGAAGCCACACCACCAGGCCGAACGTGAAGCCCATGACGAATACCAGCCGGAACCTGGGCGTGCGCGACAGAGTGCGCAGCTCCTTCTCCACGATGGCTCCAACCGGGTCGGGGAGTAACGACGAAGGCAAGCGGAACAGCCTTGTGCTCCACGACTTCTCGCCGAGGGCCGCGCTGGATCCGCGGGTTGCCTGCTCTACCTGCAGGTCGAAGCGGAGGTTCGATTCGAATTGCCAGCGTCCGAATACATAGGCGCATACCGTCCAGCCGGCCAGCACGAGCCAGGGCGCGACGGCGGCGCCGGACAGTGTCAGGCGAGCGGTCGCGACCCACGGCCACAGGACGCTCGAATCCTCCGCAAACAGCTTTTGCAGCATGCCTTTCGGCGCCCCGGTGACGATCAGCAACTGCGGCAGCGCTCCCACCATCACCAGCGCCAGCACAAATACTTCCCGCAGATGCTTGCGGCCCAGCAGCCGCTCGATCAAGCTGCGCAGGCCCGCGGCCAGCAGGAGATTGAAAATAACAAACAGCAGCAAAGGCGCAAGGATGCGCGGCGCCCTGGCCCATCCGCCGAACAGCGGATTCCGCAGCAGCCCGGTCGCGGCGCCGGCCAGTATCAGGAGCATCTCAAACCCCGTGGTCACGCGAAGCATCACCTCCACCCAGAAGAGGTTTTCGGTGGGGACGGGATAGACCAGAAGCTTTTTCAAGTCCAGCGAGGCGCCCAGGCTGGCTACGAGGATCGGCGCGAGTTGCCAATAGATGATGGCGAAAACCAGCACGGCGGGCAACAGCATTTCGATATCGTGCCGGCTTTCGGCCTCGGCAGTGAACGCGGCCACGCCCACGGCCGCCACGGCCCAGAAGCCGTACCAGAGCAGCGAGGTGAAGGCCGAGAAGAGCGCGCCGGCCTTCCCCGCGCCGAAGCGCGTGATGCGAATGCTCTTCCATTGGGCCCACAGAATGGCCTGGATCACAGCCACTCCAGCCGCTCGAAAGCCTTCTCGGCCCCGACTACGCGAACGAAGACGTCTTCGAGAGTTTCCGATCCGGCGCGCAGCTCATCGAGCGTGCCCTCGGTGACGATCCTGCCTTCGTGAATGATGGCCACGCGGTCGCAAAGCCTTTCCACCACTTCGAGGACGTGAGAGGTGAGGAAAATGGTCGCGCCGCGCCGCACCTGGTCGAGGAGGATGTCTTTCATGAGCCTGGCGCCCACGGCATCCACTCCCTCGAAGGGCTCATCCATCAGGAACAGGTCGGGATGGTGGATCAACGACGCGGCCATGGCCACGCGCTTCCGCATTCCCTTCGAATACTCGGCGATCAGCTTTCTAGG
>WNFM01019815.1_pt1 | contig 10312 bp, 7 predicted proteins | sample 5400271 | NCBI WGS metagenome assembly WNFM01 (sample SAMN13153352, study PRJNA577476) | soil metagenome | isolation source: 60 cm saprolite on Douglas fir-dominated hillslope | place: USA:California | collected 2013-09-17
GCGTGGTCTTGAGATCCTTCGCAAGCACCCGGCCGGACTCGAAGACCCTCCAGCCGAAGCCCTCGTAGCCTTCGTCCAGGGCGGAGACCATGCGCTCGGCCAGGGCCTGACGGTCTTCGACCCCGGGGCCGGCCGCAGTGCTCACCGCCGACTTGATGGTCTCCACGAGGAACTGTTTGGGCAGGATGACGTTAGCCGACCAAGGGTCGCCGTAGTCCCGGAGCTTGCTCCCGCCCAGCAGCCCGAAGCTCTTGTTGCTGGCGACCACCCAGGCCTCCTCAGGGGCCAGGCCTCGCTGCTTGCGGAAGCACTCGAAGACGGTGGGAGTCGTGGGAGCCTCGCCGCCGTAGGCGTCCACGTTCTGGAGGCAACCCGTGACCAGGGCGCCCGTCGCGTTGAAGTGGCCGGTGAGACCCTCGTAGCGCGCTTCGGGGTAGAAGAGACCCTGGGGGACGAGGTCGGACACGAGGTGGGGGATGTTGGGCCAGCCCTCGGGGGCGAACGTTTCCTCCCAGCGCACGCCGCCGCCGAAGGTCACGACGATGGCGCGCCGGTCCGGCTTCCGCCGCTCGCGCGCCGCCTGCGCCTGGGCGCCGCGAGGCAGCAGGGCGTCGGCGAGGAGGGCAGCCGCCCCGCGAAGGAGATCGCGTCGCCCCCAGCCCGGTCCTTGCATCCGATGGCGCCTCGAAGCTCAGTACTCGACGATCTCGCCGCCCCTGATCTTCCGGGCCTCGCCCGGAAAGTCGAAGGGGTGGTCCACTCCGGGAAGGATGTCGCCCTTGGGGGAGTAGTAGGGCGAGGCGTCGGCCACGACGCCCTGGCCTCCCTTGTCCGTGAGGGTCAGCCGGGTGATCAGCTTGGACGAGCGATAGCCGTACTTGAAGGGCATCACGAGGCGCAGGGGGGCGCCGTGCTCGGGGGTGAGGGGCTCCCCGCCCATCCCCAGGGCGAACAGGCTCTGCGGGTGCAACAGATCCTCGAAGCTCACGTAGTCGTAGTAGCGGTCGGCGCAATCGATCCGGACGAAGGCGGCCCCCGGCTTCGGCTCTGCGAGCTTGAGCAGCTCACCGCCGCGGAAGCCTTCCCACCGCACGCGCCCCGACCAGCACTGCACGCACTTCAGGCGGCTGCTCTGGCCGACCCGGGGCAGCCGTTCGAGCTCGGCACGCTTCAGGCGGAGGGGATTGCCGGCCAGCCCTTCGATGCGCAGCTCCCAGCGGGCCAGGTCGGGCGCCGGAATGGGGTTCCACTCCATGACTTTCAGCCCGAAGCGGTCGGGAGTGTCGGTGGGCAGGATCCACTTGCGGCCCGAGTCTTCGGCCCCCCGAGCCGCCAGGGCACCTCCGACGGCCGCCGCGCCGACGAGAGCGGACTCCAGGAACCGCCGCCGCGACACGCTCGCCATGCTAGCGGCACTAGACCACCGGCCGCGGGAGGTGTCAATGTCTACCTGCAGCCAGAGCGCCTCCCCTCTTCCTGGGTTTGCCACGGGTGCGAGCGCAAGGTTCAGACCGCGAACCCGTGCTGACGCCGGTGGTGCGGTCCGTCGAAAGTCACGGTGGACTTGAACAGCTCGTATCGGCCGTCCCCGGCCACGTCGCGCACCCGCGCGAGGAGCGCTGTCTTCTCGGCCTCGCTCATGGGCGCGAACCCCCGGGCCAGGGCCGCGTTCTCCTTCAGCTGCTCGAGGCTGGTGATGCCGACCACCTGGGCGGCCACCGGCTGGCTGAGCGAGTAGCGGTAGGCCTCGGCCGCGGTCAACCCGGCCTTGCCCGCCATGATCCCCTGGGGAGAGCTTCCCCCGAGGCCTTTCATGCCGATGACCCCCACGCTCTTGCCCAGGCAGACGGGGACCACCTGCTTCTGGAAGCTCCGATAGTGCGCGTCCATCACGTTGATCGGCATCTGGGCGGTGTCCCAGTCGAAGGGCTTGTCGAGCATCCGGAGGTGGATGCGCGGGTCCTTGTGGCCGGTGAAGCCGATGAAGCGGACCTTGCCGGCCTTGCGCGCTTCCGTCGCCGCCCGGATCCCGCCCTTCTCGAACACCCAGTCGGGGTCGTTGTCGTAGACCATCTCGTGGAACTGCCACAGGTCGATGTGGTCGGTCCGCAAGCGCCGCAGGCTGTCCTCCAGGCACCGGAGCGAGCCCTCGTAGTCGCGCTCGCAGTTCTTGGTCATCAGGAAGACCTTCTGGCGCCGGCCGTCGGCCAGGGCCCGTCCCATCAGCTCCTCGGAGCGGCCGTCGTGGTAGTCCCAGGCGTTGTCGAAAAAGGTCAGCCCCTCGTCGATCGCCGCCTGCATGAGCCGGATCGAGTCCGCGTCCTCCTTGAAGGTGCCGAGATGCCAGCCGCCGAGGGCGAGGATGGAGACGCGCTGGCCGGTGCGTCCCAGCACCCGGGTGGGCAAGCCGGTGGCGGAGGCGGAGCTCGTCTGCGCGAGCACGTCTTCCGCCAGGGCGGCGAGGGTGGCGCCGGCCGCCGCCTGCTTGATGAAGTCCCGTCGGGTGGTCTTGTCCATGGCTCTCCCCCCTTGGTGAAGGCCGGAGTCTACATCTATGTCTCCGCGGCCAACGGCTGAGCCTCGAGCGCGGCCAGCGGGGACAGCTTCTTCGCGAACTCCCGGTGCAGGAGCCACAGGTTGAGGCCGAGCTGAATCGTGACCGAGGCGACCGACAGATACCACACGTGTCGCATCTCGAACCCCGGTTGGCGCGACAACACGTAGGCCGGCAGGGCGAACAGCAGGAGACGCAGCGAGGAGCTGCCGAGCGGAGGAAGCGTGTTGCCCATGCCCTGGAACACGCTGGAGCTGACGAAGACGATGCCGGAGGCGAGGAAGTTCCAGCTGATGATGCGCAGGTACTCGGAGCCGAAGGCGACGACACCGGCGTCCGGGTTGAAGAAGCGCACCATGACGCCGGGCGCTATGCGGCACAGCAGGGTCAGGGCCACCATGATGGCGGCGCTCATGCCGGCCGCGGAGTAGAAGGTCTGGCGGACGCGGTCGCCCAGCCGGGCGCCGTAGTTCTGCCCGGCCACCGGAGCGGCCGCGAATGCGATGGCCACCGTCGGGAGGAAGAGAGACTGAACCAGCCGCACTCCGATGCCGAACCCCGCCTGGGCCGCGGCGCCGAAGGGGCGGATGATGTCGTAGACCAGGACCATGTACACGGACATCAGGGCGAACTCACCGCCCGCGGGCAGCCCGATGCGCAGCATCTGGCCCCACAGACGGAGCTGGGGGACCCAGTCGGCCCGGCGGAAACGCAGGGGACTGGCGGGGCGGCGGAAATAGGCGGTGAAGGCGACGCAGCCGACGGCGATGGCGACGAAGGAAGCCAGGGCCGCGCCGGCGACTCCCATCGGATGTCCGGTCAGCCACCCGAACATGAGCGTGGGCGCCAGGGCGATGTTGAGGACCACGGTGCCGACCTGGATGGCGGTCGGGATCTTCACGTCGCCCGTCCCCCGCAGAGCCGCGCCCATGGCCACGAGGGGGAACTGGAGAAACAGCGCCGGGACGAACCAGTTCAGATACTGGATGCCGAGCCCGGCCGTCGTCGCATCGGCGGCAAGCCAGCGACAGTAGGCGCCGCGCAGGGCGAAGACCCAGACCCCGAAGGCCAGCCCGGTCAGGTTCGAGAGCACCAGCGCCTGGTTGAAGACCAGCTCGGCGCTCTCCTGGTCCTTGCGTCCGATGGCCTGGGAGATCAGCGAGGTGGCGCCCACCCCCAGCGACTGCGTGAGCGCGAGCACCAGGAACATCAGGTTGCCGGCCAGGCCGACGCCGGCGAGCGCCTCCTTGCCCAGGCGCCCGACGAAGTAGAGGTCGGCGAGGAAATACAGGGTCTGGAAGGCGGTGCTCAGGGCGATGAAGGTGGCGAGCTGCAGGACGTGCCCGCCCACCGGGCCTTTGGTCATATCCTTCAAGTCGCGTCGGTCTCCTGGGCCTTGCGAAAGGCCAGGGGACGAGTCTACTCCCGGCCGGGGTTTACGAGCCTGGACCGTCTTCGGACCATCCTTCTACTTGCGCCCAAGGTCATGGGTGGAAGGTCCAGCCCATGTCTACCGTCTGTTGGAACAGCTGCTTGGCATCGCCGCCAATGACCGTGAATAGGAGGTGATCCGTGACAAACGAAGTGCCGCAGTCTTGGAGAACCCAGAAACTACTCTGAAAAATCGCGGCTGATCCCGCCTTGTACTCCGCAGAGTACCCGGAGCTGGGTCCACCATCGCGCCTCGTCGCGTATGCCGATTGGGTGGCCAGGCACTTCTGACTGCCTTGAAGAAGATCGATCTCCCAATGCATTTGTGGGATGTCCGCGCTGAACGTGAACCGAAAGGTGAGATCGGGCCCCGAATGCGCAAGATGGTCTGCCACGTTGATGAAGGCTCCCGAACTCGAGGTGACAGCAAATGATCCCGTGTCAACCGGCGGTGCCGGTGTCGGGGTGGCCAGCGGCGTCGGATGGGCAGGCCCGCTGCCGCAGCCGAGCAGGACCCACGCGACGGCGATGGGTAGCAGGGACATAGACTGACGCGTAAGACTCTTCATGCAACATTCCTCCGAGAACGTCGGCTGGGGAATGCTCTGCAAACGAGGTACCAGGCAGTCCTCGCCGTGAACACGTTCGATTCGCGCGTGGCTCCTTGGTTCCAACTCTTGATCGGGAATGAGCAAAAGGACGCTCTCCCTGCGATCGACGCGTTTGACCTGGCGATCCCTTTGCCGCCCACGCCGCCAACCTGCAGGGCGCTTCGCGCAGCGGCTTGGCGACGGCTCACTCCGAGAGTGAGCAGGCTCACGCGGCAATTGGGCTAGACTACTTGGATCGCCGCCGGGTGGCGAGGAGTCTCGAGGCCCCTTGAGCACCAGTCATTCCACCGAGCCGCTACCCGCGGTCCAGGCCGACCTTTACCGGCAGATCTTCGACCGGAACCAGGCGGTCCAGCTCCTCATCGATCCCGGCAGCGGCCGCATCGTCGAGGCCAACCCGGCCGCCTGCCATTTCTACGGCCGCTCCGGTGAGGAGCTGACCTCTCTCCACATCGGCGACATCAATGCCCTCGCTCCCGCCCAGGTGAGGGAAGCCCTCGAGCAGGCGGCGGCGGGAAGGCGCAGCCGCTTCCTCTTCAAGCACCAGCTCCCTTCCGGCGAGACCCGGGACGTAGAGGTGCATTGGGGGCCGCTGGACGTGGGCGGCCGGCGGCTCGTCTTCTCGATCGTCCACGACATCAGCGACCGCACCCGCGCGGAAGACGCCCTCGAGAGGGTGTCGCAGGCCTTCGCCGCCGGCCTCGACGGAATGGCCATCCTGGGCCCGGACGAGACCTACGTCTTCCTGAACGAGGCGTACGCCAGCGTCTACGGCTACGACCGCCCGGAGGAGCTGCTCGGCAAGAGCTGGCGTTTGCTCTACGAGCCGGCCGAGCTCTTGCGCTTCGAGCGGGACATCCTCCCCGCGGTCGGGGCCTCGGGACGGTGGCGGGGCGAGACGACGGGACGCCGCCGCGACGGCCGCACGTTCCCCCAGGAGCTCTCGCTCTCCGCGATCCCCGGGGGCGGCGTGGCCTGCGTGGTGCGCGACATCACGGAGCGCAGGGAGGCGGAGAGGCTGCAGGACGCGCTCTACCGCATCGCCGAGACCACCGGCACGGTGACGGACATGGACGCCTTCTACGCGGCCATCCACCGCATCGTGGGCGAGCTGATGGACGCACGCAACTTCTACATCGCCCTGCTCGACGAGACGACCGGTGAGCTCGGATTCCCCTACTTCGTCGACGAGGCGGACCCGCGGCCGGAGCCCCATCGTCCGGGACAAGGCCTGACCGAGCACGTGCTGCGCACCGGGGAGCCGCTCCTCGTCGACCCCGAGATCTTCGAGCGCCTGCTCCATACGGGAGAGATCGCCCTGGTGGGGGCGCCGTCGCTGGACTGGCTCGGCGTCCCCTTGAAGCGCGGCGACGCGGCCTTCGGGGTCCTGGTCGTGCAGAGCTACGACGAATCGGCGCGCTTCACGGAGCACGACCGGGACATCCTGACCTTCGTCTCGCAGCACGTGGCCACTGCCCTCGACCGCTGGCGGGCCGCCGACGCCCTGCGCCAGAGCGAGGAGCGCTTCCGCACCCTGGCCGAGACCGCCCCCTGCGCGATCTTCATCTACCAGGAGGACGGCTTGCCCTACGTGAACCCGGCGATTCGCTCGATCAGCGGATTCGACCGCGACGAGACCCTCCGCATGAACGTCTGGGACATGATCCACCCCGACGACCGCCCGGCGGCTCGGGAGCGAGTGCTCTCGCGCCAGCGCGGGGAGGACGTCGCTCCCCACTGGGAGTTCAGGATCGTCCGCAAGGACGGCGAGGTGCGCTGGCTCGACTGCTCGGCCTCCGTGATCGAGTACCGGGGACGGCCCGGGATCCTGGGAGTGGCCTTCGACATCACCGAGCGCAAGCAGGCGGACGAGCGGATCAAGAGCCTCGCCTACCACGACCCCTTGACCGGCCTGCCCAACCGGCTCCTCTTCAACGACCGCCTGTCCCTGGCGGTGGCCCAGGCCCATCGCTCCGGGCAGAAGCTGGCCCTGCTCTTCGTCGACCTCGACCGGTTCAAGGTGGTCAACGACTCGCTGGGGCACGCCCTGGGGGATCGCCTGCTCCAGGCGACGGCGTCCTGCCTGACCGGCTGGGTCCGCGAGGGCGACACGGTGGCGCGGCTGGGCGGCGACGAGTTCGTCCTGCTCCTCCCCGGCGTGCAACGGCCCGTCGAGGCGGCGCGGGTGGCGGAGAAGATCCTCGAAGCCCTCCGCGTGCCCCGCGTCATCGACGGCCACGAGCTCCTCGTCACGGCCACCGTGGGGATCAGCCTCTACCCCGACGACGGGGAGGACGCGGAAACGCTAGTCAAGAACGCGGACCGCGCCCTCTACCGGGCCAAGGACCAGGGACGCGACCGCTACCAGCTCTTCACTCCTTCGATGAACGCGGGAGCCCTCGAGCGGCTGGCCCTGGAGAGCGGGCTGCGCCGCGCCCTCGCCGACGGCGAGCTGCGCGTGCACTACCAGCCTCTGCTCGACCTCGCCACCGGCCGCATCGACGGTGTCGAGGCTCTCCTGCGCTGGCAAGACCCCGAGAAGGGGCTCATGGTGCCCGCCGCCGACTTCATCGCTATGGCCGAGCTGACCGGGCTCATCGTCCCCATCGGTCCCCTGGTGCTGCGAACGGCCTGCGGCCAGGCGAGGGCCTGGCAGCGGCTCGGCTACCCCGAGCTGCGCGTGTCGGTGAACCTGTCGGCCCGTCAACTCGCCCAGCCCGACCTCCCGGCCCAGGTCCTGGCCAGCCTCAGCGAGGCCGGCCTCGAGGCCCGGTTCCTCGACCTCGAGATCACCGAGGGCCCGGTGCAACACAGCGCCCAGGCCACCCGCGAGATGCTGGCCCGCCTCAAGGCGCTCGGGGTGCGGATCACCATCGACGACTTCGGCATGGGCCATTCGTCCCTGAGCGCCCTGAAGCGCCTGCCCATCGACGCCCTCAAGATCGACCGCTCCTTCGTGCGGAACCTCGGCTCCGACCCCGACGACGCGGCGGTGGCCACCGCCGTCATCGCCATCGCCCACACCCTCCGCCTCCAGGCGGTGGCGGAGGGTGTCGAGACCGAGGAGCAGCGGGCCTTCCTGGCCGCCCGCGGGTGCGATCGCATTCAGGGCCACCTGTTCAGCGAGCCCGTGCCGGCCGAGGCCTGCGAGGCCTTCCTCGCCCGCCACCGCACCTAAGGCTCATCCGTCCCCAAGGAGACCGCGATGGGATTCGCCACCGACTGCATCCACGCCGGCCAGGAGCCTGACCCCACCACCGGCGCGGTGAGCGTGCCGATCTACCAGACCTCGACCTACGTCCAGCAGGGGATCGGCCAGCACAAGGGCTACGAGTACGCGCGCACCCACAATCCCACCCGGCGGGCGGTCGAGCGGAACCTGGCCGCCCTCGAGGGCGGGGCCGACGCCTACTGCTTCGCCTCCGGGATGGCGGCGACCCAGGCGGTGCTCACCCTCGTCAAGGGCGGAGAGCGGGTGGTCGTCTCCGACAACGTCTACGGGGGCACCCACCGCCTCTTCACCAAGGTGCTCGCGCAGTATGGCGTCGCCTTCACGTTCCTCGAAGCGAGCGATCCCGTGGCCTTCGACCGCGCGGCCGGCGACTTCCGGATGCTCTGGATCGAGACCCCCACCAACCCGCTCATGAAGGTGTGCGACATCGCGGCCCTGGCCGAAGTCGCCCATCGACGCGGGGCGCTGCTCGTGGTGGACAACACCTTCATGAGCCCGTTCTTCCAGCGGCCGCTCGCCCTGGGGGCCGACATCGTGGTGCACTCCACCACCAAGTTCCTGAACGGCCACTCCGACAGCGTGGGCGGGGTGGCGGTGGTTCGTGACGTGAAGCTCGCCCAGTGGCTCCAGTACGTGCAGAACGCGGCCGGCGCGATCCTCTCCCCCTTCGACTCCTGGCTGGTTCTCCGCGGCACCAAGACCCTCGCCCTGCGCATGCCGCGCCACGAGGAGAACGGGCGCAAGGTGGCGGCCTTCCTGCGGGGGCAGAAGAAGATCGGGAAGGTCTACTGGCCCGGCTTCCCCGACCACCCCGGACACGAGGTGCACAAGCGGCAGGCCACCGGCTTCGGCGCCCTCATCTCGTTCGACCTCGGCAGCCTGGACGCGGCCAAGACCTTCCTGAAGACGGTGCGCCTCTGCTCACTGGGAGAGAGCCTCGGCGGCATCGAGACCCTGATCTCCCACCCCGCCACCATGACCCATGCCGGCTACACGCAGCCCGAGCGCGACGCCCTGGGCATCGGCAACGGGCTGGTGCGGATCAGCGTGGGCTGCGAAGACGCGGAAGACCTGATGGCCGACCTGCAAAGAGCCCTCGACGCGGTCTAGCGAGGGGCGGCCAGCCGGCGGCGCTCAGCCGCCCGTGGTGCCGAAGGCCTGGCTTTCCCTGATGCGCATCCTGACCTTCAGGCCATTGAGGTCCGCCGGCTCGTAGCGCCAATGCCCCACCGCGTCGAGCATGGCCTGGTCGAGGATCTCTCCGGCCGACTCGACGACGCGAGGGTCCAGCACCTCGCCGGTCTCGGTCACCGTCAGCTCCACGGTGACGGTTCCCCGGAGGCGGAGCTGCCGGGCCGCTTCGGGTGACCGTGCCGGGTCGCCGGAGATCTTCCGCGGGGCGGTGACCCCGGGGCCCATCTCGACGAGGTCGCCACGCTGGACCCAGCCGCCGGTCCGCAGGGCCTCCTTGCTCGCCATCGGGTCGTCGAGCCGCTCGAGGTGGGCCCAGACCTGAACGGTCTCCCCCACGGCAGCGCTCACCTTCCGCACCCAGGTGCGGAAGCCCGCGCTCTCGACCCGAAGCTCGTGTCCGCCCGGCGTCACGTGCAGCGCGGCCACGGGTGTCGTCCCGACGTCCCGGCCGTCGACCTTGACCAAGGCACGCGAGGGCTCGGACTCGAGCCTCAAGGTGCCCGTCGCGGGTTGCAGGGTGAAGCGGAGGGGGATCGGGGGGCCCTCGCCCGTGACCTCGAGGCTCAGCTCCGAAGGGACGAAGCCCTCCCGGGTCACCTTCACCTGGTGGACGCCGCGGGACACGGGGGTGAGGAAGAGCGGCGCTTTCCCCATCGGGACGCCATCGACGAACACGGCGGCGTCGGTTGGCTGGGTGGCGATCTCGAGCCCAGGGGGGGGAGGCAGCGCGGTCACTCGTTCCCGGGAAGAGCGAAGGGCCGCCGCGGCGCCCGCCAGCCCCAGAACCGCGGCCAGCGCCAGAGGGCTGCTTGAGATCGACGGTCTCCGCGAGGCCCTCGAGCCGCAAGGCGGACGCGGCGCCTACGGCGGCATCGGCTGCCCTCACCGACACCAGGGGAGCCCCCAGCCCGAGAGCGGCCACGAAGGCCCCTGCGTTGGGAAAGCGCGCCGTGGGGTCCTTCGCCAGGGCCCGACGGAAGACGTCGTCGTGGGGACGGGGGAGGTCCGGGTTCCAGCACGAGGGAGGCGGCGGATCCGTGTTGACCACGCCGTAGAGGATCGGAGTGATGGTCTCGCCCTCGAACGGCTTCCGCCCGGTCAGCGTCTCGTAGGCCACGACGGCGAGGGAAAACACGTCCGTCGCAACCGAGACCTCGCTTCTCGTGATCTGCTCCGGCGCCATGTAGGCGGGGGAGCCGAAGACCTGCCCGCTGGCGGTGATGACCGCAGCCGTCAGGTGGGCTACCCCGAAATCCATCACCTTGGGCCGGCCGTCGGCGAGAACGAACA
>WNFM01054772.1_pt1 | contig 10312 bp, 8 predicted proteins | sample 5400271 | NCBI WGS metagenome assembly WNFM01 (sample SAMN13153352, study PRJNA577476) | soil metagenome | isolation source: 60 cm saprolite on Douglas fir-dominated hillslope | place: USA:California | collected 2013-09-17
CCTCGATCCGCTCCACCTCGCGCGGCATCTCGGCCGGGTTGTGCACCTCGAACTCCTGTCCCGCCTTCGTCGTCACGCGGTAGGCGACGTTCGGCGCCGTCACGAGCAGGTCGAGGTCGAACTCGCGCTCGAGCCGCTCGCGGACGATCTCCATGTGGAGGAGGCCGAGGAAGCCGCAGCGGAAGCCGAAGCCCAGTGCCTGGGACGTTTCCGGCTCGTAGCGCAGGCTGGAATCGTTCAGCTGCAGCTTGGCGAGCGCGTCGCGCAGCGCCTCGTAGCGGTTCGACTCCACGGGGTAAAGCCCGGCGAACACCTGCGGCTGGATTTCCTTGAAGCCGGGGAGCGCCTCCGCCGCGGGGCGATCGGCCATGGTCACCGTGTCGCCGACCTTCGCGTCCTTCAGGTCCTTGATGCCGGCGATCACGAAGCCCACCCCGCCCGCGGAGAGGCTCTCGCGCGCCACCGACTTGGGCGTGAAGACGCCGACCTGCTCCGTCAGATGCAGCGCGCCCGTGGCCATGAGCTTGATGCGATCCTTGGGCTTCAACGTGCCGTCCACCATGCGCACCAGCATCACCACGCCCACGTAGTTGTCGAACCACGAGTCGATGATGAGCGCCTTCAACGGCGCCTCCGGATCGCCCTTGGGCGGCGGGATTCGGGCGATGACGGCCTCGATCACGTCGTCCACGCCCTCGCCCGTCTTGGCGCTCACGCGCACGGCGTCCGTGGCGTGGATGCCGATGACGTCCTCGATCTCCTGGATCGCGCGCTCGGGGTTCGCCGAGGGAAGGTCGATCTTGTTCAGCACCGGGACCACTTCCACGCCCAGCTCGGTCGCGGTGTAGCAGTTCGCCACCGTCTGCGCCTCCACGCCCTGCGAGGCGTCGACGACCAGGAGCGCGCCTTCGCACGCGGAGAGCGAGCGCGACACTTCGTAGGAGAAGTCCACGTGGCCCGGGGTGTCGATGAGGTTCAGCTGGTATTCCTCGCCGTTGCGCGCCGTGTACGTGAGCGCCGCGGTCTGCGCCTTGATCGTGATGCCGCGCTCGCGCTCGAGGTCCATCGAGTCGAGCACCTGCGACTCCATCTCGCGCGACGAGAGGCCCCCGGTGCGCTCGATGATGCGGTCGGCGAGCGTGGATTTGCCGTGGTCGATGTGGGCGATGATGGCCCTTTTTGCGGTGCACAATTTTACTTCATCCGGCCGAGCCGCGCATCGACGACCTCGATATCCAGGAAGTAGTGGCACAACTCGCGCTCGCCGTCGAGAAGGACGGGGACCTTGTCCCCCCACTTTTCCTCGAGGTGGGGATGGCGGTCCACGTCCACAACCTCGATGTCGAAGCGATAGCGGGCCTGGAACTGCTTCAGGCCCGCGATCATGTCCTCGCACAGGTGGCAATAAGCGCGCGCGAGGACGGTCAGCTTCGGGACGGTCGCCTCGCCCAACTCAGCCGACTTCGGGCCGGAAGGTGATGAAGCGCGTGCCGTTCTCGTCGCGGATGAGCAGCGCCACCGGTTTCTTGATGTCGAGCTTCGCCACCGTCTCGTTGAAGGTCTTCACGTTGGCGATGTCGACGTTGTTCACGCGCAGGATCACGTCGCCTGGGCCCACGCCGGCCGCCTGCGCCGCGCCGTCGGACGCCTCGACCGCCACGCCGCCCTGCACCTTGAGCGCCTTCTTCTGCTCGGGCGTGACTTCCTTCACCGCGAGGCCCAGCTTGTCGGTCTTGGCCGGCTGGTCCTTGGCCGCCTTGGTGGAGGCCACCTTGGCGGCCTCCTCGTCCTTGAACTCCGCGACCGTGATCGGGATCTCGCGCGTCTTGCCGGAACGCCACACGGTGAGGTTCACCTTGCTGCCGGGACGCACGCCGCGGATGGTGCGCGACAGGTCCGCGGAGCCTTCCACGGGACGCCCGTCGATCTTCATCACTACGTCGCCCACCTCGATTCCCGCCTTGGCCGCCGGCGAGCCGTCTTCGAGGCTGCCCACGATCGCGCCCTCGGCCTTGGGAAGCCCGAGGCTCTCGGCGAGGTCGCGCGTCACGTTGGTGATGGACACGCCGATGCGCCCGCGCGTCACGTGGCCGGTCTTCATGATCTGGTCGGCGACGTTGAACGCGTAGTCGATCGGGATCGCGAACGAGATCCCCGCGAAGCTGCCGGTGCGCGAGAAGATCTGCGAGTTGATGCCGATCACCTCGCCGCGCATGTTGAGGAGCGGCCCGCCCGAGTTGCCCGGGTTCACGGCGACGTCGGTCTGGATGAAGGGCACGGCGTCGAGGTTCGGATCACCGGAGAGGTTCTCGCGGCTCTTGGCCGAGACGATGCCGGCGGTCACGGTGTTGGCGAAGCCGAACGGCGAGCCGATCGCGACGACCCACTCGCCCACGCGCACCTTGCTCATGTCGCCGATCTTCACGGTCGGCAGCCCCGTGGCGTCGATCTTGATCACGGCGACGTCGCTGCGCGTATCGGCCCCGATCACCTTCGCCTTGTACTCGCGCTTGTCGTTCAGGCGGACGTTGATCTCCTCGGCGTTCTCCACGACGTGCGCGTTGGTGACGATGAAGCCGTCCGGGGAGACGATGAATCCGGAGCCGAGCCCGAAGGGGCGCAGCGGCCCGCGCGGCGAATCCGGCTGCTGCTGCGGCTGCTGGCGCCCGCGAGGACCGGGCGCGTTGCGGTTGCCGTCCGGCGGCATGAAGCGGCGAAAGAACTCGTAGAAGGGGTCGTCCTCCGAAAGCCCGGGGATCTGCTGGTTGGCCTTGGCGCGCGTCTGCGTGTTGATGTTGACCACGGCCGGGCCGTACTTCTCGACCAGGTCGGCGAAATCGGGGAGGACCTGTGCGGACGCGCCCGGGATCGCGGGCGTTACAACGCGGGCATTCTGGGCCGCCGCGGCTCCGGCCAGGCCGAACGCGACGAGCGCACCGAGGAAATAGGCGTGCGGGTGTTTCATGGGATTTGTCCTGTTGAGTGTTCTAGGTGCGATTCTACGGGCGTCTGGCGACGCTGCGGGCGACCTGCTGCGCCGTGGCCAGCGGCACCTCGCCCAGCACGGACACCACGAACTCGCCCATCGGGCGGACGAAGAACGCGGTCGTGCCGTCTTCGCTCGAGGCTTCGCCGGAGCGCTGCGGCGCGGCGTTGGGCTCGACGAACACCGACAGGTTCGCCAGCCCGTCGCTGAAGATGATCTGCGAGACCGGCTGCGAGCGTCCCGGCAAGGTGCGGCGCAGCTCGATCACCTTGTGGAAGCCGGGCGGCGTGCCGGCCACGGCCCAGCCCGTCTCGACGGTCTTCGCCTCTTCGCGCGGCTGCGCATCGGTGATCCAGCGCTTCACGCGCGCCTCGAAGATCGACTTCACGTCGCTGCGCGCCACGTGCGACCCGAGCTTGAGGTCCGTGAAGGTGTACTGCTCCATCACCTGCTGGCTCTCGTTGAGGGTCTTGGCGCGCACGATGAGGCCCGTGCCGACCTCGGCGCACAGGCGCTGCGCGTAGCGCATGCCGTCCTTGGGATCGAGGCGGATCCACTGGCAGTCGTATCCCAGCACGCGCTCGACCTGGCCCAGCTTCACGTCGTAGCTGGCCGCGATCGAGTCCGGCGTCCCGTTGAAGATCGCGGGAAAGTAGTGCGAGTTGATGCGCCGGTCGAGGCGCACCGTCTTCGCGTCGGGAAAGTAGCAGAGCATCTCGTCGTTGCGCCGCACGATCTCGTAGGGCGGCCCATCGAGGGGCTCGATGCGTTCGTGCTCCTCGCCGTTCGCGTTCACGTGGGTCACGCGGACGGTGGAAGTGCGATCGCCGTTGCTGTGGACGTAGGTGCCCGCGTAAGAAGTCAAACGCGCCGACTGAACGGCGCGCTGGAGCCAGGCAAAGGGGTCGGTACCGGGAGCGGCCTGCGCGGCGCAGGCGACTCCGAGGGCGAGCGCCGGAATCCATCCGCGCCCGCTCCGCGAAGCCAGAGCCTTCATCGACCCGATGCCGAGGCGGGGTTGTTGACCGGGCGATACAGCTCGGGCGCGGGGATCTGGCGGTGGGCGGCGAGATAGGCTTGCACGTCGAGCGTGGACGGCAGCTCGCGCGCGATCACCTGGTTGGCAACGGGCGTGAGGCCCGAGCCCGCCTTAGCGACCACCGGCCCCGGAGCGCCCTGCCCGCCCTGCGAGCCGATCCATCCCACCACGCCGACCGTCGCGACCGAGGCCGCCGCGGCGAGCGCCACGCGCGTCACGGTCTGCATGGAGCGCCGTGGAGCGAGCACCGTGGGCTGCGTCTGGAGCGATGCGATCACTTCGGTGGGCAGCGCGAGGCTTCGCGGCGCCTGGCCACGCATCGAGTCTCCGATCACGTGGTACAGATGCCAGGCGACCTTCTCGCCCTCGCTTGCGCCGCAGGTGCGGATGGCGCGATCGGCCTCTTCGGGCGCGAGCTCGCCGTCCATCAGCGAGGAAATTTCCTGTGTCATGTCCTGCTCCTGTCTATTATCGGCCCCCGTCCCGCGAAGGCCGTCTCTCAAAGGGGTTGCAGCCCCGGACTTCGTTGTTACCAGCGTTTGTCTTTGCTCGTCCCGAGCTGCGGCCGCAGCTTCTCCGCCACGGCTTCGCGGGCCCGGAATATTCTCGACCGGACAGTGCCGATCGGGCAATTCATGATCTGCGCGATCTCCTCGTACGACAGGCCGTCCAGCTCCCTCAAAGTGATCGCGGTACGCAACTCTTCGGGCAACGCCGCGATCGCATCGTTCACAGTTTGCGCGATCTGCTTGGATGCGAGCTCGCTTTCAGGTGTATTGATGTCGCGCAGCCCCGCCGCATCCTCGAAACCCTCCGCCTCCTCGCTGTCGAACTCGGTCGACGTGGGCGCCCTGCGCCCCAGCGCGATGAGGTAGTTCTTGGCGGTGTTGATGCCGATCCGGTACAGCCACGTGTAGAACGCGCTGTCGCCGCGGAAATTCGGCAGCGCCCGGTACGCCTTGATGAACGCTTCCTGGGCGACGTCCTCGATCTCCGCCGGATCGCGGATCACCCGCGATAGCAGCCGCTCCAGCTTGCGCTGGTACTTCAGGACCAGCATCTCGAAAGCATGCTTGTCCCCGCGCTGCGCTTTCTCGACCAGTTGCTGGTCGATTTCCCTGTCGCTCATGCGGCCCTGTATTGGTGTTTTCGTCGCGGGGGCGAGACCACCGAGCCCCCCCTGTGCGGCCGGCGCCACGAAGGGCTTCTTGGCCTCCTGGGGTATTATAAACGTCAAGCTTTTCATCCCTTTGGCGCGCATTTCTGGATTGTTCCTAAGTGACAGGGGGGTAGGAAATTAGTTCCTGCTCCTGTAGGGCTATTTCCCACAGGACACCCCTTATTCTGGCGCCCGTCTATTGAAAACCTACGATGTACTCCTCCTGGGCAGTGGTCTGGCTGGAATGTCCGCCGCCCTCCATCTGGCCGACCGGCAGAAGGTAGCCCTGGTCACGAAGCATGAGCTGCTCGACGGGGCCTCGAGCTGGGCGCAGGGCGGCATCGCCGCCGTGTTGGACGGCTCCGACTCCCTCGAAGACCACATCCGCGACACTCACGTCGCCGGGGCGGGCCTTTGCCACGACGACGCGGTGCGCTTCGTGGTCGAGCGCGGGCGGCACGCGGTCGAATGGCTGGTCGAGCAGGGAGTTCCCTTCACCCGCGACGACGACAACCAGGACGAGCTGCACCTGACACGCGAGGGCGGCCATAGCCACCGGCGCATCGTGCACGCCGCCGACGCCACCGGCAGCGCGGTGCAGAAGACCCTGGTGCAGCGGGTGAAGAGCCACCCCAACATCGACGTCCTCGAGTACCACATCGGCGTGGACCTCATCACCAACCGCAAGCACCTGGGCGATGTGCTGGCGCCCAACCGCGTGTGGGGCGCCTACGTGCTCGACATCAAGGCCGACGAGGTGCGCACGATCGGCGCGCGCCACACCGTGCTCGCGACCGGGGGCGCGGGCAAGGTCTACCTCTACACCACCATCATCCAGTTCCACCCGACCTGCCTCTTCCACCCGCACGCCAAGTCGTTCCTGATCTCGGAAGCGGTGCGCGGCGAAGGCGGGATCCTGCGCCTGCCCGACGGCGAGCGCTTCATGCCCTGGCACGACGAGCGCGCCGAGCTCGCCCCCCGCGACATCGTCGCGCGCGCCATCGACTTCGAGATCAAGAAGCGCGGCATCGACTGCGTGTACCTGGACATCACGCACAAGGGCGCCGATTTCATCAAGGCGCACTTCCCCACCATCTATGCGCGCTGCCTGGAGTTCGGGATCGACATGGCGAGGGAACCGATTCCCGTGGTGCCCGCGGCGCACTACACCTGCGGCGGGATCGTCACCGACCTGCGCGGACGCGCCGGCGCCGAAGGCCTGTATGCGCTGGGCGAAGTCGCCTGTACGGGACTCCACGGCGCCAACCGCCTCGCTTCCAACTCGCTGCTCGAATGCCTCGTCTTCTCCGAGTCGGCCGCGCGCGACAACGCCGACGAGGTGGTGGTGATCTCGCACAACTGGGACGAGCTGCGCCGCACCATGTGGAACTACGTGGGCATCGTGCGCCCCACCAAGCGGCTGGAGCGCGCGCGCCACCGCATCAAGCTGTTGCAGGATGAGATCCAGGAGTTCTACGCCAACTTCCGCGTCTCCAATGACCTCATCGAGCTGCGCAACCTCGTGCTCACCGCCGAGCTCATCGTGCGCTCGGCGCTCGCGCGCAAGGAAAGCCGCGGCCTGCATTACACCCCCGACTACCCGGGGATGCTGCCGGTCGCGAGAGATACGGTGCTCACCCCGTGAGCCCGATCCCCGTCCTCACGATCGAGGAGATCCGCGCGATCGAGGCGCGCGCGGCCAAGGGCGCCAAGCCTTCGCTCATGGAACGCGCCGGACGCTCCGCCGCGCGCGCCGCGCTGCCGCTCGCGCGCGACAGCGGCGAACCGATCCTCGTGGTCGCGGGCCCCGGCAACAATGGCGGCGATGCGTGGGTCGCGGCGGCGTATCTCAGCGAGAGCTTCCACCGCGTCATCGTCCTGGACGTGAACGGCGGCACGCCGAAGGCGACCGAAGCGCGCGCCGCGAAGAAGGGGCTGGAGAAGAAGGAGGGCCAAGTCGTCCGCGAGTGGCCCGAGGGCGTGCAGCCGGCGCTCATCGTCGACGGCCTCCTCGGCATCGGTCTCGCGCGCGACGTGGACCTGCGCTTCGCGGAGCTCATCAACCGCATCAACGCGAGCGGCGTGCCGGTTCTTTCGATCGATGCGCCGAGCGGGCTGGACGCGGCGACCGGCGTGATCCGCGGCACGGCGGTGCGCGCCACGCGAACCATCACCTTCATCGCGCACAAGATCGGGCTGCATACGGGCGACGGCCTCGATTGCCGCGGCGAGCTCGAGCTCGACGAGCTGGGACTGGGCGAGGAAGCGCGCCGCGACGCGCGCGGCTGGTTGCTCACGCCCGAGCTCGTATCCCCGTGGCTCGCCCCGCGGCCGCGCAATTCGCACAAGGGCCGGTTCGGCTCGCTCGGCGTGATCGGCGGCAACCGCGGCATGGTGGGCGCGGCGCTGCTCGCGGCGCGCGCGGCGTCTCTGTGCGGCGCGGGCAAGGTTCGCGCCGGATTGCTGACGTCGGATGCGCCCGCGGTCGACATGTACCAGCCGGAGATCATGCTCGGCTCCATCGACGACACGCTCGGCATGGACGTGATCGTCGCCGGGCCGGGCGCGGGGCAATCGCCGTCGTCCACGTCGGTATCGATGTTCGAGCGCAACGTGCTTCCCGCGCTCATCGCGATGGCGAGGCCCCTCGTGCTCGATGCCGATGCGCTGAATGCCGTCGCCTTCAGCGGCGCGCTCGAGACCGATCTCATGGCGCGCACCAAGGCGCCGACCATCCTCACGCCGCATCCGGGCGAGGCCGCGCGCCTGCTGCACAAGACGACTGCGGAAGTGAACGAGCACCGCCTCTTCGCCGCGCTCGCGATCGCCAAGCGCTTCAACGCGCACGTTGTGCTGAAGGGCGCGTGCAGCATCTGCGCCTTTCCCGATGGGCGCAGCGGCGACGTGCTCGCCGGCATGATCGGCGCCCTCCTCGCGCAGAAGCTGGAGCCCGCAAAGGCGCTCCAGTACGCCGTCTGCCTCCACGGCGCCGCCGCCGACGCCTGCGTCGCAAAAGGCATCGGCCCCGTCGGCCTCACCGCCTCCGAGGTCGCCCACGCCGCGCGCGCCCTGCTGAATTCTTGGTCGCGTGCCGCGAGTTGAAGATTGAAACACGGAGCGCACGGAGCAAGCGGGGCCGTGCCATCACCGAGACCACTCACCGAACGTAACGGCGAACACCCCTCATAACGTTGGTGACATTGAAGTTGATAAGCAGCCCGACGCGAAGATTGCACAGCTTGAGGTACGTGAGAACCTGCGCCTGATGTATCGGAAGAAGCTGCTCGACCGCTTTGAGCTCGATCAATACTGCTTTTTCAACAATGATGTCGTCCCTTTCAATTAAGTAGAATCCATCAGTGGCCGAACGCGAATCGATGGTCTATGACGTGGTCGTAGTGGGCGCCGGGCCTTCCGGGCTCGCGGCGGCGATTCGCTTGAAGCAGCTGTGCGCCGCGCAAGGCAAGGACTTTTCCGTCTGCGTAGTGGAGAAAGGCTCGGAAGTCGGCGCGCACATCCTCTCGGGTGCCGTCGTCGATCCGCGCGCGCTCTCGGAGCTGCTGCCCGATTGGAAGGAAACCGGCGCGCCGCTCAACACCCCGGTCACCGAAGACCGGTTCCTCTTCCTCACGAAGAACAAGTCGTGGCAGGTGCCCGACTGGATGCTGCCCGCCTGCTTCAAGAACCACGGCAACTACATCGCGAGCCTGGGCAACGTATGCCGTTGGCTGGGAACGCAGGCCGAGGCGATGGGCGTCGAGATCTACCCGGGCTTCGCCGCCGCAGAGATCCTCTACACCGATGACGGCAAGGTGCGCGGCGTGGCCACGGGCGACATGGGCATCGGCAAGAATGGCGAGAAGACCGCTCGCTACCAACCCGGCATCGAGCTGCATGCGAAGTACACGATCTTCGCCGAAGGCTGCCGCGGAAATCTCGGCAAGCAGCTCGAGGAACGATACAAGTTGCGCGACGGCGTGGCGCCGCAGGTCTACGGCATCGGCCTGAAGGAGCTGTGGGAGGTGAAGCCCGAGAAGCACGTGCCCGGCCTCGTCGTGCATTCGGCGGGATGGCCGCTCGACAACGACACCTACGGCGGCTCGTTCCTCTATCACCTCGAGAACAACCAGGTGGCTGTGGGCTACGTGGTGGGCCTCGGCTATCGCAATCCGTACCTCTACCCGTTCGAGGAATTCCAGCGCTACAAGACGCATCCGGCGATCCGCGGGTTCTTCGAGGGAGGAAGGCGCATCTCCTACGGCGCGCGCGCCATCGCCGCGGGCGGCATTCAGTCGCTGCCCAGGCTCACGTTTGCCGGCGGCGCGCTGATCGGCGACGACGCCGGCTTCCTCAATGCAGCGCGCATCAAGGGCACGCACGCGGCGATGAAGTCCGGGATGCTGCTGGCCGATTCCGCCTTCGAGGCCTTGAGCGCCGGGCGCGAAGGCGACGAGCTCGCGACCTACCCCGAAGCGTTCAGGAAGAGCTGGCTGCACGACGAGCTGCACCGCGCGCGCAACTTCAAGCCGTGGATGTCGAAGGGCCTATACACCGGCACGCTCATGGTGGGCATCGACCAGGTCGTGTTCGGCGGAAAGGCGCCGTGGACGCTCACGCACCGGCACGCCGACCACGAGGAGCTCCAGCCCAAGGATCGGTTCCAGCCGATCGAGTATCCCAGGCCCGACGGGGTGCTCACGTTCGATCGCCTGTCCTCCGTATTCGTCTCGAACACGAACCACGAGGAGGACCAGCCCTCGCATTTGACGCTGAAAGACCCCTCGATTCCGACCCGGATCAACCTGCCGGTTTACGCCGGGCCCGAGACGCGCTACTGTCCTGCTGGAGTGTACGAATTCGTGACGGAAGGGGGCGCGCCACGCCTCCAGATCAACGCCCAGAATTGCGTGCACTGCAAGACCTGCGACATAAAGGATCCGACACAAAACATCGTCTGGGTCGTCCCGGAGGGGGGCGGAGGTCCAAATTATCCCAACATGTGAGAAAGGTCGAACATGCCGAAAGGAGGGATGAAGATGAAAACCGTGGCCGAGTTGCTGAGAGTCAAGCCGTCCCGCGTCGTCTCCGTGAGGCCCGACCAGAGCGTCCTGGAAGCGATCAAGGTCCT
>WNFM01036505.1_pt1 | contig 10311 bp, 6 predicted proteins | sample 5400271 | NCBI WGS metagenome assembly WNFM01 (sample SAMN13153352, study PRJNA577476) | soil metagenome | isolation source: 60 cm saprolite on Douglas fir-dominated hillslope | place: USA:California | collected 2013-09-17
CAGCTTCCAGGAGACGACTCGCGTCCTCACCGAAGCGGCTGTCGCCGGCAAGGTGGACTACCTCCGCGGCCTCAAGGAAAACGTCATCATGGGCCGCCTCATCCCGGCCGGTACGGGCCTCGAGCACTACCGCAGCTTGCAGTTGCTGACGGAAGTGCCCGCCCCCTCTCCCATCGAAGACATTCCGGAAGCCGCAGAGCTCACCGCCGAAGAAGCGGCCGCTCTCGACTTCATGGGCAAAGACGCCGACGAAGCCACCGAAGCCGACGCTGCCGCCGAATAGTAGCGTCTCTGTTGTAGGGGCCGACTTCCGAGTCGGCCCTTTTCCGCTGGTCGCGAACCGTGCCGCCTCGCCGGCCAAACAATCAATCACCAACTCAAGCGGCGTCCACGGTAAAACCGCGGACGCCGTTTTCCTTTTCGCGTCTTCTCTCCGATTCTCCGCCGGTGTAGGGGCCGCCTCCCGAGGCGGGCTCTTCTTGATCGCCTCCGCCCGTAACGTTTTGGAGTGTCACAGCCCAACGCCTACCGGCTAACGCCGGTCACTTACTCCCCGTAAATATCGCAAAAATTTTATTGGCGCTCGATACTTATGGATACTTTTCGTCGATTACTCGAACCAATATTGCATAAGTTTCAGAAAATAAATGAGTTGAATTGAAATTCTCTCTTGGCCAACTGCTTGCACCCACGGGGTCACTAGATTGACCGATAGGCTCGCACGAAATATTCAACTTTGGAGGGTGGATGCGTTTCTTCAAACCTTTCTTGTGTTTTGTCTTCGTATTGATCTCTGGTCTTCGCCTCGTGGCCCAGGAAACTACCGGCGGTTTGCAGGGCACCGTTCGCGATCCGTCCGGCGCCGTTGTTCCGGGCGCCAAACTCGAAGTAACCGCAAAAAGCCTGATCGGCAGTAAGACCGTCGACACGGACGAAAACGGCTACTACCGCTTCTCTAACCTTCCGCCTGACACCTACACGATTTCTGTGGTCGCGAAAGGGTTCGCCACCGCCAAACGCGAAATCGTCATCGACGTCGGCCGCCTGCCCAACCTAGACTTTGCTTTGCAAATCGGCCAATCCGACACGATTGTCGAAGTCACTACGGCCGCTCCGCAAATCGACGTCACTACCAATGTCACCACCACCAACGTCACCGAAGACGTGATCTCGGCAATTCCTCATGGCCGTAGCTTCCAGTCAGTCATTCAGTTTGCTCCCTCCGCGCGAAATGAGCCGCTCTTGGGCAACACTTCTGTCGGTGGTTATCCGGGCAATGGCTCTGGAGGCTCCGCTCCGGGCAGCACCGCCAATGGCGGTGACCACGGTTTCTCCGTCGCTGGCGGCTCGGACTCTGAAAATTCTTACCTCGTCGAAGGTCAGGAAACGGCCAATCTCATCGGCGGCTATTCCCGCACCACCGTTCCGTTCGACTTTATCGATGAAGTCGAAATCAAGAACTCCGGCATTCAAGCCGAACACGGTGGCGCTCTCGGCGGCGTCGTCAACGTTATCATGAAAAAGGGAACCAACAACTACCACGGCTCCGTATTCTCCTATTTCGAAAATGACGCCTTGGACGCCCATGCTTCCACTTACAGTCGCTACGACCCGGGATCCGCCCAGCAAACGATCTCCTTGGGACCCCATACCGCCTTCCAAACTGATCCGAATTTTCAGGAATATGTCCCGAAGAACGATAAGTCCAGCGATGTCTTTCCGGGCTTCACCTTTGGCGGACCCATTTTGCAGAACCGCATATTCGGTTTCGCCGCTTTCAATCCGGAATTCAATCAACTCGAGCGCAAAGTCTTGTATCCCGCGAATAGCACGGTCGTTCCCGGCGGCGGTTCTGTCGCGTTTAGCCAGAATGTCCAGACTTACTACACCACTGCCCGCGTCGACGTCGCTGCCACCAATCGTCTTCGCCTGTTCGGCTCCTGGCTCTATCAACTGCAAAAGCTGAACGGCGAGAATCTCCCATTTCCGGATGCCGCGAACGGCTTGCAAAACGTTAGCGCCTCCGTGGCGCCGTCCGCCTTTGCTCATTTCGTTGGCTACACTTCGCCAAACGTAACAACCAGCGTCGGCGCAGACTTCAGCGTCACTTCGCGTCTCGTCTTGACTGCCCGCTTCGGCTATTACTTTGAGAACTATCACGATTTCGGCTTTCCAACGACTGGCGCCTTGACGAACTTCACCGCGAATGGCGTTGGTGCTAAGGACGCTCTCGGAAATCCGCTTCCCCCCGTTTATCAGGAACCCGGCGGTTTCTTCAACGTCGCCAACAGTCCCAACTTCACCAGCCACAATGCCGACAAGGCCACGCAAATCGATATCAACCTCGGCTGGGTCAAGAGCGGATGGTGGGGCACTCACAACATTAAATTCGGCTATCAGCTCAACCATCTCTCCAACGACATCAACCAGCACTACAACGTCCCGCGCGTCGATTTCTTCGTCGGGCAGGGCAGCGCGTATACGCCCCAGGGTACCGTCGGCGCCACGAACTGCGCTGCTTTCATCGCCAAATATGGGCAGTGCCAGGGCCAGTTCGGCTACATCAGCGTTTACGACATAGGATCCGGCGGCACCGTAACCAGCAACAATCATTCTCTGTTCTTCCAGGATTCCTGGTCTATCGCGCGCGGCTTCACCATCAACGCCGGCCTTCGCATTGAGAAGGAAGGTTTACCCGCGGAAAATCAACCCAGCGGCGGCATCAGCACGCCAATCAATTTCGGCTGGGCCGATAAAATCGCGCCGCGCGTCGGTGTAGCGTGGGATCCGTTCCGCAATGGCAAAATGAAAATCTTCGGCGGCTACGGCCAGTTCTACGACCAGATGAAACTCAATCTGGCCATCAGTTCGTTCGGCGGACAGTTCTGGCAACAGTGCTACTACGCCCTGGATACTGCAAACATAGATTCCATCGTTCCCGTTTTCGGCGCGGGTAATCGCTACTGCGTCGGCCCAGACTCTTCGAGCCAGGCGAACTTTGGTGGCTCCACTCCTGCCGGCCTCACCTTCCTTGAGAACCAGAACTTCCGCACGTTTCCGACTACGTGCTCGACTTGTACCAACACAGAAGAAGGCGTCGCACCGGGGCTGAAGCCTTATAAGCAGCATGAATACACGCTCGGCTTCGATTATCAAATCAACCCAAGGCTCGCTTTCGAAGCTCGCTATGATCGCAGGAGGATCGATCACGTCATCGAGGATTCCTCCATCTTCAACCCGAGCATCGGAGAGACCTTCGTCATTGTCAATCCAGGCGAAGGCGTCAATAAAACGTTCTCCGGTTTTTACAATTTTCTCGCCGGCCTGAGCCCCACCGATCCCAAAGCGTCCACTTGCACGCCAACCAGCACTCCCTCGTGTCCCAATATCCTTCCACCGGAACGTAATTACGACGGCGTTGAGTTGCGACTGACCCGTGTTGCCGCGAAACACTGGTCCGGAATGTTTTCCTACACTTACAGCCGTCTGTGGGGCAATTACACGGGCCTGACGAGTTCCGATCAGGGGGATGGCGGGGGCGGACGCAACGCGCCCAACAACGGTCGCGCCTTCGACGAACCGTTTTTCTCCTGGAGCGCAAACGGCGCTTCTTCAAGCGGTCTCTTGCCGACCGACCGTCCAAACACTTTCAAAGGTTACGCCTACTACGAACTCGGCTGGTTGCGTCGCTTCACCACGCAGTTCGGCATCTTCCAAGCCGCTTATCAGGGCTCTCCCTATACCAGCTATGCCGACGTCGGCTTCGCCTTTCCGGTCGGCTTCAACGTTCCCAACGCGGGTGGTGCATTTCCCGTGGACATCGCCGGCCGCGGAAAGTGGGTGGACGTCACGCAGAATCTTACTACCGGCGCGGTCACCGTCGGCTCTCCCGTGACGAGGCGCAGCCCCTGGTACAACCAGACCGATTTCAACATCACCCACAGCTACAAGTTGACCGAAAGCAAGACGCTCGGCTTCTCGGCCACCATTACAAACGTGTTGAACGAACGTTCTGTCACTTCCGTCGCCGGCAACATCACCAGCGGCTTCAATGCCAATTTCATCGCACCCGGCGGCAATTCACTGCTTTCCGGTATACCGTTCTATACATCAGCATTTCACGCCTACGATGTTCAGTCTTTGCTCAACACAGCGGGGTCCAGCATCAGCTGTGCAAGTCAACAAAACCCGAATGGCGTTTGTGGTCCAGCCACCATCAACGCCGGTTACGGCCAGCCCAATCGTTACCAGGGCGGCCGCAATATCCGTCTCGGCCTCCGGTTTACTTTCTAACCGGAGTCAATTCATCGTTCGGTCGTCAAGGGCGTCGGAATTTCGGCGCCCTTCTTTTCTGCAGCAACTTGCTCGTCTCCCTCCGCTAATTCTCCACCGCATCGAAATTCAGCCGAAGAATTTATTTGTTCTCACTTCCAGGAAAACTCAAACTGTATCGCGGCACTGACCTGCCCCTGGCTCCGCGCACGAGATCATGCGACACCCGGTTTGTAGCAAGTTGTACCGGTACGTTTCGGGCACTTGGTTTGCTGCTTCGATTGAGCATGGCTTATGCTGTCTCTACAATCAAATGAGAGACTCAGGTCGACGGTGAAAGCACTGCCGGCTAGAGCTTCGTTCGATGCCAGAAAAACGCAAGCCCGATCAGCCGAAACAAGGCGGCGATTCCGCCGGCTCGACGAAACACGTCAGCCTCTCTTCCCGGCTCGAACAGTTTGAAAAACGCCAGGCCGATCTCTGGCGACTCATCTATCTGATTCTTGTTGCCGTCGTTTCCGCCTTCCTCTGGACCTCTTGGCCGACGCTGCGCAGTTTTGTGTATCGCCTCGAAGCGGCGGCATTTGGTCTCGTAGTGATGGTGCTGCTGCTTGGCGTCTACGTCTGGCGCCGCATGCGGGAGATCTCCGAACTTCGCGGCCTCGTTCGCGGGCTGGAGCAACGTGAAGTCACCCCCGCGAACGACAAACACCTTGAACAGCTTTTCGGAATGATCAGCCGGTCGCAGCAGGGCTACCGCGACCTGATCGATTCTTTCGACGATATTTTGATAGCGCTTTCGCTGAACGGAGAAGTTCGCGCCGCCAACCGCCGCTTCACCGAACTCGTCGGATTGAGTTTCCAGCAAATCATCGGGAAAAAACTCAATGAGCGCTGCCGACCTCGCGGAAGCCATGCCGCGTTTTCTCGAACGCCGCAACTGGTCCGGTGTAGTCCAAGTTCGCTTGAAAAGCCGCAACGCGGTTTTTTATTTTGACTGTGTCGCGCACGCGATGGTGCGTGACGACGCCGTGCATGGAATCACGGTGCTCGCCCGCGACGTCACCGCTTTGCGCCGCAACGAAGCGCGCTTCACCGAACTTTTTGAATCGCTGCAGGAAGGCATCTACATCGTCACTCCCGAAGACCGCATCGTGGACGCGAATCCTGCGCTCGTTCGCATTCTCGGCTACGAATCGAAGGACGAATTGCTGGCGCGCAAAGTCACGGATGTTTTCACCGATGAAGCGCTGCGAGATATCGTCCAGGCGGAAGTAGATCGCCAGCCTGTCGTCGAAGGCCGTGAAATCACTTTGATACGCAAAAACGGCGAGCCAATCATCTGCTTGAATACGGCGGCGGCGGTGCGCGACAACACTGGCAAAGTCGTACGGCGAAATCGAGCGGCGCCTGCACAAGCAGCAGGAATTTGCGCGCCGGCTCGTGGACAGTTTCCCCGACTTGATTTTGGTCATCGACACCGACGGCAAATACACGTTCGTTAGCCCGCGCTGCCGTGAAGTTCTCGGATACGAAATCGAGGACACGCACGAGATGCAGTTCGGCGGCCGCACGCATCCGGACGACCTGCCGGCGCTGCTTGCGCTGTACTCCGACATCCTGAAGGGCAAACAAAATTTCAGCTCGCTGGAAGTTCGTGTTCGCCACAAACTCGGTGAATGGCGGCGCATCCTTTTCAACTTCAGCCCTCTGTTCGACGAAAACGAAAAGATCGAGGGCGTGGTCCTTTCCGGCCGCGACATCACCGAACTAAAGCGCCTGGGCGAACAGCTGATTCAATCGGAAAAACTTGCTGCGATCGGGCAGATGCTTGCCGGCGTCGCGCATGAATTGAACAACCCGCTGACTGCGATTCTCGGCGTGACAGAACTCGTGAGAGAGCGCGAGGGCCTGGATGAATCGATGAAGCGGCAGCTCGACTTGACGCATCGGCAGGCGCGTCGCGCGGCGAGAATCGTGCAGAACCTGCTCGAGTTTTCGCGTCCGTCGCAGACTCCGAAAAAGCCGGTGGACATCAACACCGTGCTGGAGCGCACGCTGCAATTGCACGAACATTCGCTGCGGCGGAACGCGGTGGAAGCCAGCTTCCAGCCGGCGGAAAGCTTGCCGGCCGTGGTCGGCGACGCGAGCCAGTTGATTCAAGTGTTTCTGAATTTGCTCATCAACGCGGAGCAGGCAATTCGCGAAATTCGCGAGTCGGGCCGGATTCAGATTCGCGCGACCAGCCTCGGCGACAAGGTGATGGTCACGATCCAGGACGACGGGACCGGCATTTCGCCGGACGCGTTGGCAAAAATATTCGATCCTTTCTATACGACCAAGCGGCCGGGTGGCGGCACAGGGCTTGGGCTGAGTATTTGCACGGCGATTTTGCGCGAACATGGCGGAACGATTGAGGCGCAATCTTTGCCGGCAGGCGGCAGTGCCTTTACGGTGATATTGCCCGCGGTGATTCCGGAGCAAGCAGAAGCGGTGCCGGCGATTCCTGCGCGCGCCGAGACGGCGCCAGCGAACTCGAAATCAGCGGCCGTGTCGATTGAGGGGCGGCGGGTGCTGGTGCTCGATGATGAAGAGAGCATCCGATCGCTGCTAGAAGAAGGATTGAGCGGCCATGGACTGCGCGTGACGTGCGCGGCGTCCGCGGAAGAAGCGGCAAAATGCGCCGCGGCGGAAAATTTTGACGTGGTACTCTGCGATCTGAATTTGGGCGGAATAGGCGGCGTGGGTTCGGGGCGCGAGGCTGCCGCGAAAGCGATCGCCGCGTCTGGTGCGAACAAGCCGCTGATCATTTTCATGACGGGCGAACTGGCGGCCCCGATCGAATGGCGCGATGGATTTGAAGGCAGCGCGTTCTTGCAGAAGCCGTTCCGGATTGCGGATGTGCTGAACCTTTTGCGCGAATCGCTCACTGCCGTTCCCTCCGCGAAGTCCTGAATTTTTTCCTGACAAACCAGCCCATGCCGTGACGAAGCGTCACGATAGTTTTTGATTGGGGTCCGGCTCCGGGAGGGGCGGGAGCTTTGGTTGCGGTTTGGTTGGATCGTCGATGTTGGCTTCGCGGTCGTAGTCGATGCAGGCGTGAGTGCGGAGGAATGGAATCATTGTGCCAGATTACATAGTCGAACATCTTTAGAACTAAAAGCTTTCCGGGTGACGGCAGATAACGTCGAAATGACTGTCTGGTGGGGTGGAGCGGGCCGCATCGCGACTCCGGCCTTCACAGAACGCAAAAGGCGCGTCCCATGAAGGGCAGGGCCACGTCGCCTGTGCCCCGACATTTTGGGAGGCCCAGAATAGGGACGGAAGGCATGGGAATGACAGAGGGATGGCAGGAAGCGTAGTCTGGAGGAGAAAACGACTTCGCAAGGGTTAGCATCAGAGGAATAAGACGGGGAAACATGGGGCGGACGATTCGAACAATTTTGGCAGTGCTGATTGCGGGGATGTGCAGCGAAGCTGTGTTTACGCAGACGCCGCCGGGGCCGGATACGAGTAAGCCGGCGGAACAGAGCGCGGGGCAAGAGAAGAGCAAACCTGCTTTGCCGGGCGGGGCGCCGAACGGGAAGAAATTGATATTGAAAGATGGGAATTTTCAGCTGGTGCGGGAGTACGCGCGGAATGGAGAGCGTGTGCGGTACTTCAGTCTGGAGCGCGGGGATTGGGAGGAGATTCCGGCGGCGATGATTGATTGGGCGGCGACGCAAAAGACAGAAGCGGCGACAGCGGCGCGGGATAAAGCAGAGTTGGAAAAGCTGAAGAAACAGGAAGAAGCGACGCGAACGGACATGGCGCTGGACGTGGATGCGAGTCTGCAGACGGCGTCGGGACTATTTTTGCCGTCGGGCGAGGGAATGTTCGCGGTGGAAGGGAAGAAGACGACGCTGCTGGAGCAGGCCGGGGTGGAAGCGAAGCGCGACAAGAAGCAGTTGCTGAAGCAGATTGCGAGTCCGATACCGATCGTACCGAGCAAGACGAACATCGAATTGCCGACGGCGCATGCGAAAGCGCGGTTGGATCCGTCACAACTGGAATTCTACTTGCGGGAAGCGCCGCCGGACCCGGATTCGACGTCAGTGATACAGAAAAGCAGCCGGCCGGGAGAGTCCGGGCCGGAGGTGGAATTGGTGCGGGCGACGGTGAAAGGGAACAAGCGGGTGCTGGAGCAGGTCAAGGTATTGTTTGGCGAAAAGTTGGATGAAGCGCGAAATACGGTGTTGCTACAGAGATGGCAGGTGGCGCCGAATGTGTACCGGTTCACGTTGGGCGAGCCGCTGCTGCCGGGGGAGTACGCGCTGGCGGAGATTTTGCCAGGAGGGATTAATTTGTATGTATGGGATTTTGGGGTGGATGGGTCGATCGACAAGGTGACGAAGAAGAAGTGAGGGGAATGCCTCGCAGACAGGATATAGATAGCCGACGCGGGCATAAGCGTATTTCGTCAATCGAAGAGCAGAGAGATTTCTCACTGCGCAAGCCAACCGATTCATCAGGATGAATCGGCAAGACAAAGCGTTGGCTCGCTCCTTTCGAAATCACGGCCGCGTTGTTTGCGACGAACTAGTTGGAGGCGGAGGTCGTGGCTGGGGCGATTTCCATGCCAGCTTGGGACACGAGGTTGCGGAGGGCAGCTTCGCCGCCAGCGCCGCGTTGTTCGTCGGAGATGTTACCGTCCTTATCAATCACAACATAGATGGGATAGACCGTGGCTTCGTACATGGCCGCGAGATTGGTGTCTTCCATGAGGACGATGCGGCAGGAACGCGGGTGGGCTTCGAGATATTTTTTGACGAGCTTTTTGGGTTCGCCGACGTTGATGGCGAGGACGATTAAACCTTTGTCGCGATATTCCTTGTCGAGTTTATCCACGTAGTCGGCTTCGGCGACGCAGTATTTGCACCAGGTGGTCCAGAATTCGAGGAGGACGATTTTGCCTTTGATGCTGGCGTTGTTGAATTTTTCGCCGGTGAGGGTGACGGCGTTGAAGCGGGGAGCGGGTTCATTTGCGGCGGTGGCCGCGAGGAGAATCACCGCAGTAAGAAGAGAGGCTGCGAGGAACCGGTGATTCGGCCTAGGGATAATCATGACGGGAATGTAGCACAAAATGAGACGAGAGGAAGACAAGGAGTGCCGCGCCTCTGGCGCTTGGCCCGTGATTCGAACAGTCCCAGCGCTGACTTGGGTTAGCTAGCAGGGACAATTCCTAGCGCCGCAGCCGCGGCACACGTTAGAAGCGCCCAGCAAGAATCGCCATCCATGAACGGATCGAAACCGCCAAGAACTCGTCATCGGCGGCGGCTAGGGGTTAGGACGCCTACACCCCTCCACCGTCATTTCGAAAGGAGAAATCAGCCCGTAACCCCTCTATAATCTGCAGTTACAAAACATTGAACTTAAAGTTCTTTAGAATCTGCAGTTACAAACAAACAGGGGTATAGACCCCTCCCATGCCGCGTGCTCACCTTCTCTCACTCGCCTCTCGCCACTATCCTTCCGCGTGTGTCACAATGCCTTTATGGCCCCTGAGATTCGCAACATCCAGCGCCACGTGCTGCCCAACGGACTCGTCGTTATCACCGAGCCGATGTCGCACGTCCGTTCTGTCTCCGTTGGCGTTTGGATTCGCAACGGTTCGCGCCGCGAAATTCCTCAGGAAAACGGTCTCGCCCATTTCATCGAGCACATGGTCTTCAAAGGCACGGAGCGCCGCTCCGCCGAAGCCATCGCCCGCGAAATGGATTCCATCGGCGGCATGCTCGACGCTTTCACGTCCAAGGAGCAAATCTGTTTCAACGCGAAAGTCCTCGACCAAAATCTTCCCATCGCTTTTGACATCATCAGCGATCTCTGTCTCCATCCGCGCTTCGATTCCACGGACATCAAGAATGAACAGCAAGTTGTCCTCGAAGAAATCAAGATGGACATGGACAACCCGGAATACCTTCTCCACGAAACGTTCACTCGCGGCTTCTGGCCCGAGCATCCGCTCGGCCGCCCCATTCTCGGCACACCGGACACCGT
>WNFM01254603.1_pt1 | contig 10311 bp, 8 predicted proteins | sample 5400271 | NCBI WGS metagenome assembly WNFM01 (sample SAMN13153352, study PRJNA577476) | soil metagenome | isolation source: 60 cm saprolite on Douglas fir-dominated hillslope | place: USA:California | collected 2013-09-17
CAATGGAAATAGTTCTCTGTTTCGGGGCAAAGGTAGCATATTGGTCTTTACCTGACCGAAATATGAGGATGAAATCGATTTATTCAGATCAAATAAGTAATGACCAGGGAGTATTCTGCTGCAGTGGTATAAAATGAATTGAAACATATGGGTCAGTCACTTACTGCTACCTATTTCTTAAGCGTTCCCGACAGGAATTGAACCTGCGCACACGGCTTCGGAGGCCGATGCTCTATCCACTGAGCTACGGGAACATCGAGTTGATTATACCATAAAAGTCAACGATCTTCAATCGCCTCTCCTGGTTATTTATGGTCAAGTTATGTCAAACGATGCCCTCCTAGAAATGGGCGCCCGCAAGCTCGGTCTCCGGGGGGGGCATTCCCTTGCGGGTGCCCTGGAACAATGAATGCGCTCAACAGGCTCATTCATCAAGAACACGTTTGCTAGCCAATGCGGCGATAGCGCGCTTCCGCGAAGGAGTAGGCCCCATAGGCAATCAGCCCTAGAGCGACAATACCGAGCAGTAGTTGACCAAAGGGCTGAAGCGCCAGTTCGCGTAGTGCTCCATCCAGACCAACCGCTTTGCTGGCATTATGCTGCAAGGCCGCGACGGCCATGAAGATAGCGATGATGGTGAAGACTACACCCAGAGCAGCGTAACCAAAGCGGCCAAGAGCAATTACGCCTTTTCTCGCTTGCGCGCTCAAACTAGCGAGCGAGAGTTGTGATTGAAATTTGGCAGAGTAGGCCTTATAGAAAAGGTAGCCAGCAATACCAAGCACCACCAGCGCAGCAATAACCACCAGGGCAGTGCCAAAGGGCTGTTTCAGCAGTGTGGCGGTCCAGTCCTGGGCATTGGTGGTTGAATTCTTACTCGCACTCGTCGAAGAACCCATCACTACGCGCAGTGTTCCATAACCAAGCACTCCATAAGCAACGCCTACAAATGCGTAGCCTATACGAGCGATGATCCCTTTTGCATCACGTCCCTTGCCTTCTGTATCAAACAAGGCCTGGATAAAGCACCACAGAGCAAAACCACAGCAGTCAGGTTCAAAGGATACCTCTTCAGGTCTTCTCCCCACTTCCAATGGCTCATTCCATGAGGTGAGCTGTGCAGCTTGCGGCTGCACAGCTCACCTCATGGAATGAGCCCACGACATCACAACATTGAGAGGTTTGCGAAGTACCACGAGCGCTGAGGGGTCAAAGCAAAGATGTGGAGTTGGAGCCATGGCAGCTGCCATGGCTCCAACTCCACATCAAAATACACTGCGAACTGCCTCAGGCAGTGAGGATTCAGCAAAACATGCTCATGGCGTTAGTTTAGTTGAGGAGCAGGATGTTCCATGTGCAAAGGAAGCTGTACATAGAAGGTTGAGCCGCTCTTTTCGGTACTCTCGGCCCAGACCCGGCCACCATGACAGGTTACCAGTTCCTGAACGAGGTACAAGCCAATTCCCAAACCACTGATGGAGGGATCGATATTGTTAGCACGATGAAAACGCTTGAAAATATGGGGTAACTCGTGGGCGCTTATGCCTATACCAGAGTCCTTTACCCAGATCAAGGCATTATCAGCGTTCCCAGAACAACGGCGCAATCCCACCTCTATATTACTACCGACGCTGCTATACTTGACAGCATTGCTAATCAGGTTATTCAACACCTGTACAATGCGGTTTTCATCAAATTTACCCATCAATTTAGCCGGAGACGGCAGTCCATCCAACACAAATTGCAGGTGATGCTCAGGTGCAGTGGTTGCCTGCGTCTCTATCACATGAGCAATAGTACTCGCCAGGTCGTGCGTGGCAATATCAAGTTGTAGCTGCGCAATTTCAATGCGTGTAATGTCCAGCATCTCCTCGATGAGCCGTGTCAGGCTCTGACTCTGCTCATTGATGAATGTAATAGCCCGTAAACCCTGTGGGCTAAGTTTTTGTTCCTTACTGGCCTGCACTTGCAGGATCTCTGCGAATCCCTGAATAGCGGCAATCGGCGTACGCAGTTCATGGCTGGCAATCGAAAGGAATGCTTTTTTGTGCTGCTCAACGCTTTTTTGCGCCGTAATGTCCTGAAAGACGAGCAACATTCCCGTAATCGCTCCGTCAGTTGAACGTAGGGGCGCAGCGGAACCGAGCACGATCACTTTACTACCATCAGTCCTGGTGAGTATCGCCTCCTGACTTCTGACCGTACTACCACCTAAGGCCTCGGTAATAACAAAGTTCCAGGGCAGTCGAATATCAGTCTTGGATACGATCTCGATCCCCCAATAGCTAGTAATAGGACTATCGAGCAGACTATGTATTGGTAGTCCTAAGATCTGTTCAGCCGCGGCATTAGCATACGTTATTGTGTCATTGGTCGCTTCAACGATCAGAATACCTTCCGGCAACTGGTCTAAGACAGCCCTCAAACGCTCTTGTTCAGCTTTAACAACAGTATGCAGGCGTGCTTGCGTCAGGGCTGCGGCAATATACACACTACTACGCGTCAATGCCTGCACCAGGGGATCATTCACGCTAATACGTTCTTTGAGGACAGCAGTCAGGGCACCTTCAAAATGATCACCAAACCACAAGGGCACGCATATATAGCCGTGCACGTACGACTGCGGTAATCGGCCTTCGCCGGCAAACCACTCCTGTGCCACCTCAAATTGCAAATCTTCTAAGATGATAGGATCGCGTTGTTTGTGTACTGAGGCAAGATAGCTTGATGTCCCATAAGGAACATATTGGAGCAGTCTTAAAGCGTCCTCTTGAAGGGGCTGAGGGTGAATTTGCAGCAGATGTAAGGCCTGCTGAGCAGCATCCGCCCTGTGTATATAGACAACAAGAGGATCAAAGTTTGTGATGATAGCTTGAATAAGTGCCTTGCTGATGCTCTGGATATCCAATGAATCGCGAACACTGCGCGCTACGACCTCGATGTTCTCGATAACCTTCAGCCTCTTTTGCTCCGTTTCCAGATCGCGCTTCTCCTGCTCCAGTAATACTTTGTCCTCTTCCACTTTCTGGCGCGCATGTACCTGCGAAGTTATTTCCGTGACTGTCTCTACAATCTGCACAATACGTCCATCACTATCTCGCACAGGATCGAGGGTCCAATTCCAATAGGTCATCCCACGTTCAAAACCAGCATAAGCATACTCATCATCTTTATAGGGAACACCTGTTGTGGCGACAGTACGAAAGAGATTTGCTACACCAGCCTCTTCCGCATGGGGTAACCAGGTAGTCAGAGGATGGCCAACCGCGCGCCCACCCTGCCAGGCCGGGTCGAGAAAGGTGTGAAAGAGGGGGTTAGCCATCAGCAGGCAGAGAGTTTGTGCATCATATAAGGCTATACCAACTGGCATTTCCTTCAGTGCAATATCTACATATTCATAATAGGTATGGGTCTTCAGGTGATCATCCATAATTCAACTATCCAACCCCATAGTAACAAATACCTAGAATGATAATACATTGTAGCTGCCACTGTGTCAACAAAATGGGTAATATGTGTATAGATATATATGTATATAGATAAGTTATAGATACACCTTACAGCGTATGAGTGGCGCGAAACATTTCAATATAGTCGCGTATTCCAGCCTCTAATGAATAGCCTGGCTCGTATTTCAACTGTTGGCGCGCTGCCGTCAGGTCCAGGGTGCCACGCGCGCGCATATCGCTCTGCTCCAGTTCACTTAAGCCAGTAGCAATCTCGATGTCCGCTTCCGGGAGTAGTGAGCGCACGGTTTCCGCGACCTGTGTTGCACTATGCATATTGCCCGAACCAATATTGAAGACGCGCTGTGTCAAGGCGGAAGCAGGAACATCCAGAGCTTTGAGGACCGCCTGAGCAATATCTTTAACATGGGTGTAATCACGCCGCATGTCACCACCACTGGCAAAATGGGTCGGTTGTTTGCGCAGGCTATTCTCGATCATGGGTTTGATATACATAGGGTAGCGCATACCATAACCGTATATAGCCGAGTTACGTAAGGCTACAAAATCGACGCCATTTGTGCTGTAATAGGTCAGACCAACAATCTCCGCCGCGGCTTTGGAGGCTCCATAAGGTCCAAGCGGATTGCCCGCCGAAGGGAGCAAAATAGGGTGCATCTCATTGATTGGTTCATACTGACGCGGCGCATACACGGCGATACTGCTGCTATGTACAACGCGCTTCACTCCCAGAAAACGCGCGGCTTCCAGCACATTGATCGTACCATTGACGTTTACCTGAAAGGTGATGGCGGGGTCCTCTAACGAGTAAGGTGGATCATAGAGAGCTGCGGCGTGAAAGATACGCTCAACATTATACTGCTGGACACAGCGCAACAGGCTGCTAAGATCGAGAATCTGGCCGCGCACCCGCACAATATTCTGCTCAAATGGTGCTGTCAGAACGGCCAGTTCGGGTGCTGTTCCTGCTGCATCAAAGATAACCACGCGGTCACCACGTTCTGCCAGCATGCGTGTCACATAAGTACCCAGGAAGCCCGCGCCACCTGTAATCATAATTGTGGACATACGAACCCAACCTTCTACACTGTAATGACAATGATCTTCGTCTCGCTCATCTCCTCAATAGCATAGCGCGGACCCTCGCGGCCCATGCCGCTAGCTTTAACGCCGCCATAGGGCATGTGATCGGCGCGATAGCTCGATACTTCATTGATATGCACACCGCCAAAGTCCAGCCGCTGCGCGGCATACAGCGCCGCCTGCAAATCACGCGTAAAGATACCTGCCTGCAAACCATAAGGGGTGTTGTTGGCCTGGGTAATCGCCTCATCAAGGGTATCATAAGGGGCAATCGCTACCGCCGGACCAAAAAGCTCAGCCTGGCAAATCTGCATAGTGGGGGTAAACCCCAGCAGGACAGCAGGGGTAATACACCCATCCGCCAGGAGTTCACCTCCTACCAGCAACTGCGCTCCCTGCTGCTGGGCATCGCGTATTACTCCCATAACACGCTGAGTAGCCTGCGTGCTCACCAACGTGGAGATGTCCGTTGCCGCGTCGCGCGGATCGCCCGTGCGCAATTTACCCACCTCCAGAGCCAGGCGTTGCGCAAAATCCTGGTAGATACTGCGGTGGGTGTAAATACGCTGTACGGCAATGCAGGCCTGACCTACCGCGTAGTAGCCCCCGGCTACCACACGTGTAACCGCCCGCTCCAGGTCGGCATCCGCTGCGATGATCAAAGGGGAATTATTACCTAGTTCCAGCGTCACGCGCTTATAGCCCGCCACTTCCCGAATGTGTTTGCCTACTGCTGAACTGCCGGTAAAGGTAATCATTGCCACGCGCTCATCGCGCACCAGCATTTCACCAATGTCGTCACCGGCGGGTAATACGCTTAGAGCGCCAGGGGGAACGCCAGCTTCCGCGAAAACAGCAGCCAGTTCCAGGGCGGTAATCGGTGTCTCTGGCGCGGGTTTGAGTACAATTGCATTACCAGCCGCCAGCGCCGGGGCAATTTTATGGCAATCCAGCAAGAGTGGGAAGTTAAAGCCCGTAATGCCGACGATCACGCCCAAAGGACGCCGCACGGTGAAGGCGATACGACCTTCACCACCGGGTACGGCATCCATTGGCACAACCTCGCCACTAATCCGCGTGGCCTCCTCTGCAGCGAGGCGTACTGCCGCGATGGCTCGCACGATTTCCAGGCGCGCATCCTTGATAGGTTTGCCCACTTCGTGGACGATCAGCCAGGCAAAACGCTCACTGCGCTCAGCGATCAGGTCAGCGGCCCGCTGCAATAGCGCCGCCCGGCGATGCAGCGGCCAGTTGGCCATCTCCTGTGCACCCGCTTGAGCGCGCGTCAAGGCAGCATCAGCATGCTGTCTGCTCGCCCAGGCTACGCGACCTACCAGGATGTTACGATCGTAAGGGAAGCGTATCTCGACCTCTTCTTCGCCCTCTATCCATTCGCCGGCGAGAAAGATGCGATGATTCTGGCCTAGGGGAAAAAACTCGTTGGATGTTGTCGATGTTTGCATAGCATATCTCTCTCTATGCCACCCCAAGCAAAGTGGCAGTCGCCAGGGCCATGACTTTGATCGAGGTAAGCAGGTCTTCAAGGGCAAGCGACTCGTCAACGACATGAGCCTGCGTAATCTCTCCCGGCCCGTAAACGATGCATTGTTCGATACCGGCGTTCTGCACGACAAAACGCTGATCATCGGTACCCGGGCTACAAACATATCCAGGTGTTCGGCCTACAACTTGCTGCACAGCAGAGGCGAAGGCCTGCACAAGAGAAGTCTCAGCGCTAACCCAGGTAGGACCCGTAGCATAGCGCTCCTCATATTCGTAGCGAAAGCCAGGCTGGGTGCTGACCTGCCGCTCAAGCAACTCACAAATTTCGCGGCGTGCCTCCTCCACGCTTTCGCCCATGACCAGGCGGCGGTCAAAAGCAACGCTGCAGCGATCAGGCACGCTGTTGACATTCATACCCCCCTGGATCATATTGAAGGCCAGGCTGGCGGCATTCGCACTGGAAGGCGCGACAGGCTGGCTGTTCTGACGCTGTTGCAAGCGCGGCTTCAATATATGCGTGGCCTTGGCGATAAAGTCAGCCATCTGTTCAATGGCGTTGATACCGCGCTCCGGAGTGCTGCCATGCGATAGACGACCAAAAGTGGTGATTTCTCCCCAGATAGCCCCGCGATGTCCCAGGCAAATATTGTCAGCATTGAGTGGTTCGGTGATCACGACATAATCTGTGCGCTGCGGGCTGATGTAGCCTCGTTCGACCAGCAGGCCCATGCCAGCGTTGCGATTACCCGTACTCTCTTCATCAACGACGCCGCTCTGCTCAACGCTGCCCTGCAACTGTAAACCTGCCCGTCGAATGGCCTCGATAGCGTAGACCTGGGCGGCCAGCCCGCCTTTCATGTCAGAGGCTCCTCGACCATAGATACGCCCACTGCGCACATCACCGCCGAAAGGAGCCACTGTCCAGCCCTCACCAGGGGGAACAACGTCTATATGCCCATTAAAATGCAGCACGGGTCCCGTTTGAGCGCCAGCTAAGCGCCCGATGACATTGCTACGCGGCTGCGAGTCGCCATAAGGGGCCAGTTCCGCCACTTCCGCTGGCGTGAGATCTATATATTCCACGCTGTATCCCAGTGTACTGAGATGTTCACCCATATACCTGGCACAAGCGGGATAGGCTTCGCCCGGTGGATTCACCGTAGGGATGCGAATAAGTCCCTGTAAAAAAGCAATGGCATCTGCCAGGACAGCCTCGGCAGACTCCAGAATGGCCGCTGCCTGTTCTGAAGTTAAAGGTTCGTGCATAAAGTGGATATCCTTTGTCGTGCTAGAAAACCTGGTGCCAGTCCAATCAATAATGGACCAGCAGGTTCACCGCGACGGTTATTATACATAAGATAACTGTGCATAGAAGCGCCAGTACATCAAAACGCTTGAAACGTAGTTCACGTCGTTTGCTTCTACGCCAACCGCGTATAGCTCCTCCGTAACAGCGGGCTTCCATAGCTACGGACAATGTCTCAGCCCGGCGAAAACCACTGATAAAAAGTGGTATCAACAATGGACCAAGCTTCATCGCCCGCTTAAACAAGTTACCCTGGTCAAAGCGCACACCTCTGGCAGATTGAGCCTTTATCAAGCGTTCCACCTCGGCCACAAAAATGGGCACGAATTTAAAGGCAATGACCAGTACCATGACGAAGGCATTGACAGGGACACCAATCTTTTGCAAAGGTGAAAGTAAAACTTCCGACCCATCGGTGAGATCTATGAGCGACGTAGTGAACATCAGCATCGATGTCAGGTAGTACAGGAAGAGCACGCGAATAATGATCAGCGTACTGAAGATAATACCCTCGTGTGAGACACTGAAAATACCCCATTGCCAGATCATCGAGACGTGTTGTGCAGGTGGCGGGTAGTAAAAGACGATCTCAATAATGTAGATAAACACCATAAAAACAACGATAGCCCTGAAACTACGCAGGACGTAGGCTAACGAAATGCGCGAGAGCCACTGCACTCCGATACATATCAACAAACACAAGCCAAAGGCAGTGAAGGTGCCGACGTAAGAGACCAGGGCAATCAATAACACAGCGCACACCAGTTTGGCGCGGGGGTCCATACGCGCCAGCATTGAGCTGTTGTTGATATATTGTCCGAAGGAAATATCTCTCGAAAGTTCAATCATACATGTAACTCTAACTTTTAGCGGCTATAGGCTCGCAATGTCATGGCTATTCTCCAGAAGCAGGCTGGACAGCCTGCGCTGGTGCAGCCTTGACTGTAAGTACCCGGTTTTTACTAATCTCCTCTTCTAATTCTGCCAGGTTCAAAACATCCGTACGCATCGCAGGAAAGATATCACGCAACGACAGGGCGATCTGCGCCGCTTCCGGCAGTGTGATATCCAGCTCGGCCAGTTCGGCGCTATGGGCTAGCACCTCGTGTGGTGTACCTCCGAAGGCCAACCGTCCTTGATCAAGCACGTAAATAGTATCAGCCAGTTCAATTACATCATCCAGGCCACTGGACATATAGATAATTGTCAGGCTATGACGTTGTTTTAGCTTGACAATCAGATCAAGCAGTTCGCGCCGTCCCCGTGGGTCTAAACCTGCCGTGGGCTCGTCAAAGATAATGACTTTGGGTTCCAGTGCCAGCACGCCAGCAATAGCCACGCGGCGCTTCTGACCACCGCTCAACGCATAGGTGTAACGCGTGCGATAGTCCTCGTAGGATAATCCTACGGCTTCCAATGATTCCTGAACTAAACGTCGCGATTCGGTCAGCGGCAATTTTTTGCGCCGTGGACCAAAGGAAACATCTTTACCCACGGTATCTTCGAAGATTTGTGCCTCGGGCGACTGGAAGACCACGCCTACACTAGAACGAATACGATCAATATTGAAAGAGGGTACTCCCACGTCCGCGCCTTCAAAGAAAAACGCGCCCACCGCTGGCTTGATTAAACCTGCCAACACATCCACCAGGGTAGATTTGCCTGATTTGGTTGGCCCTACAATGGCCACGGTCTGATCACTTTGAATGGAGAGGGAAAGTCCCCGTAATCCATCTACAGCGAAAGGTGTACCGCGCAAATAGGTGTGTTGGACGTTTTTCAGTTCGAAGAGCATAGCCACCCCGCCTTTAATTCTTCAGCCGAAAGGACAACCTCCGGCAAACCAGGCCATCCTTGAGCATGCAGGTGCTTGCCCAGGCTGGTTATCATAGGGACATCCAGTCCAACCGCGTGGAGTTCATCCGCGCGGGCAAAGACGCTGGCCGGGGTCCCATCCATCAGCATACGCCCCTCATCCATGACAATCACGCGTTTGAACGACGTAATTTCATGCATAAAGTGCGTAATATGAATGACCGCAATGGCTTGCTCCTCTGCCAGGCGCTGCACAGTAGTCAGCAGGTTACGACCAGTATGACCCGAGATCATCGTCGTTGGCTCGTCAAGCAGGAGATAGCGTGGGCGCATCGCCAGCACACCCGCTATAGCTACCCTTTGCTTCTGCCCCACCGATAATTCGTTGATCGCCATCTGGGCATACTCTTGCAGGCCAAGTAGAGCCATCGCTTCCTGGATACGCTCTTCGATTTCAAAACGTGGTAGGCGCAGGTTCTCGGGTCCAAAAGCAATATCGTCAATGACGGTATTTGCTACCAATTGATCATCAGGATTTTGAAAGACGATGCCGACGCGCTGGCGTATCGTCCAGATATCTTCACCACCGGCATCGGTTCGCAAACCATCGACCAGCACAGTACCCTTATCAGGTTTGAGGATAGCTGCCAGCAGTTTCGCTAAGGTGCTCTTCCCTGAGCCATTGTGGCCGATAATTGCGATAGTTTCGCCTGGCTCAATGCGTAGATCAAGTTCACGGAGTGCCGGGGGAGCGTCTTGCTCCCCCTGGGCACTGTAACTAAATGTTACCTTTTGTACTTCAAGCATAATTAATACGGCAGCAACTGGTCGCGCGATTTTGTCTCAGGAGCACGCACATAGCGGCCCTGCACAATCTGCACTGCACCCGCGATAATAGTGGTAAGAATAGCGGCAATCACTGCCTCGGCAATCGCCTGCGGCAGGATCAAAGGGACCACCGCCAGTGGCAGATAACCACGCCAGATAGCAAAAGTTAAAACGAATACAGTGTTGGTTGCCGCCCCGGCAAAACCTGCGATAAAAGCAGCTACGCTCCGGTTGAAACGCTTCAAACCAGCATAGACCAACCAGGCTACGAGTCCAATCAAAATTCGCGGAACAATAGCCACCAGGGGG
>WNFM01050183.1_pt1 | contig 10310 bp, 9 predicted proteins | sample 5400271 | NCBI WGS metagenome assembly WNFM01 (sample SAMN13153352, study PRJNA577476) | soil metagenome | isolation source: 60 cm saprolite on Douglas fir-dominated hillslope | place: USA:California | collected 2013-09-17
CGCGACGACGTAGTCGCCCTGGGCGATCGTAAGCGTCACGTCAAGGTGAGCATCCGGAAAGGCCGTCAGGTACCCCTGGAGGTACATCCGGTGTTGCTCTCCGTTCCACGGGGCGGGCGCGCCAGTCGGTTCTGCTAGGAAGTCCGCTGCCCACAACTGGCTGAGCTTCTCCAGGTCGTGCGCATTGAACGCGTCGTCATTGGCGCGGGACCACTTTGAGATTCTCTTGCTCGGACATGGTGGCTTTTTTTCTCCTTTCGAGCTCCCCTTCAGAGTACATTTCATCTGGAGGGGATTGCCTGACCTATCCTGGTGGACACTTGGTCATAACATATTGGATGCCCGTGGGCTATCAGCATGGCGAATTAACAAGGGAGCAAGTGCGCTTGAGAAGCGCATTCTTGGCAAATTGCTCGCTGGCTAATTCGCCACGGCTACGACCCGCCGATGTCAAGAATGATATGGCTTAATGTGATCCTGGCGCAGGGACAACGCCGAGCTGCTGCATCAGACCCAGCATGTCCATTTGAACCCAGTTTTCCACCGCCTTGCCGTTCGCGACGCGCCAGATGTCAATGGACTTGATCTTGACCTGCTTTCCCGTCGGCGCAATGCCCTGAAATTCGCCTTGGTGAGTCCCGGTCGTGTAACCGCGATGGATCACGTAGTCGCCGTCGGCGAATTCCTGCTCAAACGTCACATGTATATCCGGGAAAGCCGTGCGGAACATCGCGACGACCTGGCGAAATCCTTCGAGGCCGTGCTGCATTCCGGGCGGCGCGTCGTAGATGACAAAGTCGGGGGCAAGCAACTCGTCGAAGACGCTCGGGTTGTTCTGGTTGAGGCCTTCTTCAAAAATGCGGCGGACGAGCGCCTTATTTTCCTCGGTAGACATGGCTGATTACTCCTTTCTGTGTTGGTTCCTTTCTTGGATGCCTGCATGCATGAAACTAAGAGAGACAACGAGCGTTGAGAGAAACACGACCACCTGCTGGGCAAGCCTGGCTGGGTTTACGCTGTCGCATGCCCTGGCGCAGGGAGGACGCCGAGTTGCTGCATCAAACCCAGCATATCGGCCTGCTCCCAGTTCTCCGCGACCTTGCCCTCGGCCAGGCGGTAGATGCAGTGGTCACTGATCCGGAAGTGCTTCCCGGTGGGCGGGACGCCCGGCAATTCCCCCTGTTGCGTGCCCTCGACCGTGAAGCGCACCGCGACCTTGTCCCCCTCGGCCACCATGTCGTCAATCGTCGTGTGCAAATCGGGGATGGCGGCAAAGTACCTCGCCCAGCGCTGCTGCTTCGCTCCCTCCAAGCCGGGCCCTTGCCCGGGCACGGCAGCGTGGTCCAGGTAGTCCGGCGCGACGAACTCGTCGGCCCGATCCAACCTCCTTTCGTTGAAGACCTCCTCAAAGAACTGTCGCACGAGCTCCTTGTTGTCTTCGGTCGACATGTGATGTTCTCCTTTCTGAAATTGTTCATTGCTCCTGTCTCTGCTGCTGTGGCGAGCTTGTCGTCTAGCTTCCCCCGTGTCCTGGCGTGGGCAGGAGGCCGAGTTGGTGCATCATGCCCAGCATGTCCACTTCGACCCACTGCTCCACGATCTTGCCGTCCACCATCCGGTAGATGTCCGTGCCGGTCACTGTCGCTTCCTTCCCCGTCGGTGGGACCCCCTGAAACTCCCCCTTGTGCTTGAGCCGGTAAGTATCGTGGATGACCACCATGTCGCCCTCTGCGATGAGGAACTCGGGCGTGTCATCCACATCGAAGGCGGCGATCAGGTGTTTGAGTACCTCGCGGCCTCGAACGGGTCCAGGGGTAGGGAGACCACTCATATGCAGGACGTAGTCTGGGGCGCACAGTTCATCGACGATGTTCACGTTGCGTTTGTTCCAGAGCTCCTCTTTCCAGTGCAGCACAAGCTGCTTGTTGTGTTCCGGAGACATAGCGTCTTGAGACTCCTGCCTCGTGGGAATGTTAGACAGGCTCATACTTTCATCTTCCTTTCTGTTGCAAGAAAAAATGCAGAAACCTGGTTCAGGCATTGCCGAAGATGAGCGCGGCCGTAAAGACCAGCGCCCCTCCCCCGACCACTTGCAGGACTGAAAGCCACCAGCTGGTGCCGAAGAAGTGGTGACGAATCCCTGCAATATCGCTCTTTTCCTTCTCCTCACTCCTTCACTCTCTTGAGTCCTGCTGCCAGAACGAGGTACGGACCGGGCAAAGACCTCCGAAAGCGAGCAGGCTTCGATGGGGTCGCGTGAGCTCCAGACCGTGTCGCTCGTGTCGCTTTTTCCGCTGCCAGCCTTCGACATTCAAAAAAGTGGACAAGGGAGGGTGGCCTACAAATCCGAAACTGCACCTCTTGCCCGGTGGCATCAGGCGCTCAGAGCGCGTGGGCTTCCATCAGGTCCTTCAGATTGACGAAATCGGCTTCAAACTGTCGCTTGACCGTGCTCACGAGGAGCGGCTCAGCCAGCTTGAAAAAGCCACCCGGTTCCGCCACTGTTGTTAAGGTGACCCGCGTACCGCCTTCAACGCGCTCGAAGGTCACCCCATTTTCAACCGGGAAAGGCCCCGATTTGCTTTTCACCGCGTATCCCCGGTTCGGCTCGTACTCGGTAACCTCATTTTCACCTTCGATCCGTCGACCGAGAAACTTGACGACTGTGCGCCACGTGGTGCCTACGCCGATGGGCCCTTGCGAAGTTTTCTTGGCTTCGATGCTTGCTGAGATCCACTTCGGGTTATTCTCATAGTTGCTCAGCACTGCAAAGACCTCCTCGACGGGCCGGTTGATCACAGTGCTGATTTCGATTTTAGCCATCTGACTCACCTCCTTTCGTCTTAGGGATAGTAGTGTTGACCTCTTGCCTGGGCCGCCCTCCCGCTGTCACCGCCACTGGGACACTGGGGGCTCACATTGAGGCGGCTTTTGCCTGGTTCTTGAGCTAGCGCTCTGGCAAACCTGCGCCTCCTTGCTGTGGCAGCATCGCCTGTAACAACGCGACCAGCGTCGGCCACTCGCGAAAGGAGCGCACCTCACCGCTGAGCACCTCTTGCACTTCACCCCGCCACTCCGTCTGCCCCTCTCCCAGGTCTTCGAGCCATACCCGCACCATGAACAGATGCGTGCGAGCTGGTGGTTGGGCGTTGTCCATGCTTGCGTGTCTCCTCTGCTATCAATGGCGTTGTCATGGGCGCCAGTCGGACAAAACCCGTCCGCATTCCCATTCCACCGCCAGTCTAGCACAGACAGCGTGAAAAAATCGTTCGCTGGAGCGTTCGCTGAGCGTCAGCTTCTGCAGAAAAAACAAAAAAGGGCGAGACTACTCGCCCTTCTCCGCCTCCAGCGTCTGCGAGCGCCTCCCCCAGGGTCATCGCCCGCCCTTCAACTCACGCCGCCGCTAGCCTGCTCAGCCTCGAGTTGAGCACGGAGGCGAGCGATCATACGGTCTCACTCTTTGCCTCGCTGGAGAAAGCGGAAGATTACTCGGAACTCGGCCCGAGGCCGGACCCGGGAAGCTGCGCATCCTGGCTTGCGTTTTCCGTCGCCAACGCCAGTGCCTGCTCCATTGTCATCTGCTGGCCCTCGGCCCGCGCCGCCTCGAATGCTGCCGGGTCGAGCTGCTGGGCCCTTTCCAGGGCTTGCCTGAGTACCATGACGTCACGCTCGCTCTCGTCACTGATTGTGATGCCGCGCTGGCGGAGCATCGTTACAGCTGCCACTAATAGACGCGCACCCCGCCTCGGCTGTCCACTGAAGCACGCCGCTACACCGAAAGCAAAGAGCACCAACATAAGCCATTGCGGGGATCCCGTTTCTTGAGCGAAAGCCAGTATCTGAAGACAATACCCCTTCGCCTGTGCCCGTTCGCCTTGGAAGCATGTGATGCTAACCAACTGGAGCAACGAGAGCATTACGTGGGTAGCGCTCCCGATGGCGCGCGCTTCCGCCAGCGCCTCTTCGGCAACGGGGGCGGCTGCGGTAACGTTTCCTTCGAGGAGATGATCAGTCACCAACCCAATCAAGCCCTGGCTGAGCACACTTTTGTCTCCGACGCTGCGCGCCACTGCCACTCCTTCCTCACGAATCCGGCGCGCCGCAGCATGGTCTGTTCGCATCGAACCGGCCAGGCGGAGCAGGCACATCGCCAGCGGCCAGCGATCCTCCACCTGGCGTGCCAGCGACACGCCCTCTTCCAAGCGAGCTCGCGCTGTCTGGCCGTCGCCCTCCAATGTCAACATGAATCCGACGTGTTCCAGAGCCACCGCCATCCACCATTTGTCTCCCAGCTCGCACCACAGGCGTAAGCTCTCTTCGACTATCGCGCGCGATACATGCGGATCGAAGAGTAACGCAAAACGGAGCCGCCCAGCCCCATAGAGCACCTTGGCGCGCTGTGCCATCTCCACGCGGGAAGGGTGAGAGGGCTCTCCCGCTGCGGCCCTTCCACTCTGCTCGCGCGAAGATGGCGCCAGGGCATCGTTCAGCCACTTTGGTCCTTCACTCCAATAGCCGCGTAATTCCCAGAAATAGGCGAGAGCTCCGGCGAGGCGGAGCGCGCCCTCACTTTTACCGCTTTCCAGCGACCACGCCAGGGCCGTGCGCATGTTATCGTGTTCGGTCTCCACGCGGTCTAGCCACGCCAATTGCTCTGCGCCGCGCAACTTCGGCTCGGTTGCCTCTGCCAGGCGGAGAAAAAACGCCATATGACGATCGCGGATCTGTTCCGCTTCGCCTGCCTCGAGCAACTTCTCGCGCGCGTACTGCCGAACGGTCTCGGGCAAGCGATAACGCGTGTCTTCTGCTTGTTCGTCCACCATCACCAGCGACTTGTTGACCAATTGGGTCAGCGGCCCCAGCACATCCAGCTCAGAGCAGATCGCCTCCGCGGCCTCAAACGTCCAGCCGCCAGCAAAGACCGAGAGGTGACGAAACACCCTNNCTGATGGCGCTCCAGTGCGGTGCGACTCCCGCCCGTCAGCAGTCTGAAGCGATCATCCAGGCGCGAGGCGATTGCTTCCGGTGAAAAGACCGCGACGCGCGCTGCGGCCAATTCCAGGGCTAAGGGGATGCCATCGAGCCGCCGGCAGATGTCCGCGATCGCGAGCGCGTTCTTTTCCGTGAGGCGGAAGCGCGGGTATGCCGCCAGTGCGCGGTCCACGAAGAGACGAACGCAGTCATTGTGCGAAAGCGCCTCGAGGCTCGGGGCTTGCACGTCCGGCAGCGGAAGCGAAGGCACGCGATACGCTGTTTCACCTGCGATGCCGAGTAATTCCCGGCTGCTAACCACGATTTTCAAGCCGGGAGCAGCGCGGAGCATGGTATCAGCCAGCTGTGCGCAGGTCTCGATCAGGTGCTCACAGTTATCCAGGATCAGCAGCATGGTCTTCGTGCGCAGATAATCGAGAAGCGCGTCCTGGATAGGGCGTCTGGGCTGCTCACGCACGCCCAGCGTGGCAGCTATCGTTTGGGTGACGAGCGCCGGATCGGCCAGGGGCGCCAATTCGACCAGCCACACCCCATGAAGATAGTCATCCAACAACGTAGTCGCCACCTCAAGGGCGAGGCGCGACTTGCCGGTCCCACCCGGCCCACTCAGCGTCACCAGACGGCTGGTCTGCAACAAGCCTCTGACCTCGGCCATCTCGGCCTGGCGTCCGACAAAACTGGTGAGTTGGACCGGCAGGTTGGTGGTCGAGGGCATCGGGGGCAGCACGGGCCGCGCCTGTATATCCACCTTCAGCAAGTATGCATAGGCTTCCCGCGTGGCCGTGCTCGGCTCGACCCCCAGTTCGCGCTCAAGCACGCTGGTGCAGGTTTGGTAGACACGCACTACAGCCGCGCGGTCGCCGCACTCCGCGTGCAGGCGCATCAAGGCGCGGTAGGTCTCCTCGCGCAGCGAGTCGTGGCGCACCAGGCGCTGGGCGTAGGCAATCGCCGCGCGCGGATCGCCCTGGCTTTCCAAGAGCACCATCAAGCGTTCCAGCGCCGCGGTAAACGCCTGGCGCAAGCGCTCGCGTTCGGGCAGGATCCAGTCGTCGTAGCAACTGGGCAGCAGGTCCCCGTGGTAGAGGGCGATGGCCTGCTCCAGCGCCTTTCGTGAAGCGTGCATATCCCTTTGCTGCTCTTGCTCCGCACCATCGGCCCCTGTCAGCGCCTCCTCAAACTCGGCCACATCGAGGCGAAAGGACGCATCAGGACGCCATTGTAGTGTTTTGGCGTCGGTGTGCACGAAAAGGTCGGCTTGGGGCAGCGCCTGCTTCAAGTCGTACAGCAGTTGGCGCAGGTTGGTGCGCGCCTGGGCCTCGGTCGTGTCCGGCCAGAGCACAAAGGCGAGGTGGTGGCGGGGTTGGGGTGCGTCGCGATGCAGCAGCAGGTAGGCCAGCAGGGCGTGCAGGCGCGGCGCGTTGATGGTGCGAACAGGCGCCTCGCCATAGATGAGGCGGAAGTCGCCGAGCAGGTGTATGTGCAACGTAGGCATGGCTCTGGCCTCCTTTCACGCAGGGCTGTCGCTGACAGCACATCTGATCGCTCAAGGGGATGAACCCCTTGCCAAGGGAGCGGCAACACGGTCCGGGTCAGGAAAGCGTTCGAGGGCCTGCGCTCTTTGAGCCGTCTTTCAGGGCGGTGAGTGGCAACGATGCTTCGTTCATTCCGAGTCCTCTTGCACAGCCGCCATCTTTGATCTCAAGCCGCTCGACAAGAGTAGAAAGCACCAGGCCAGGGTCGCTGAGGACGGCTAGATCGACGAAGCAGACCCCATCAGCGAAGCAGGAGCGGAGCGCAGTCGGCACCTCCAGGCTCAAGCGGGTCTTGCCTACGCCAGCCACACCAGTAACAGTGAGCAGGCGTACCTGTCGCTGCATGAGGAAGGTCTTGAGAGCGGCGACCTCGTGTTCACGCCTCTGCTTGGGCGTGAACGTTGCTGGCACCTTCCAGGCGTGTGTATATTCGCCAGAAACCACCGCTGTCCCTCCTTGTATGTGCCCATGACGTGTTCCTACCAGTTCTGTCCGCACCATGCACTCCAATCTCCTGTTGTCATTCTTGCTTCTTTCTTAGTTTGACAGCTCATCATTGGTTACTCGCTCAACCTGGCCCAATGATGAGATTCTGACGCGCGGTCTCTACCACCTCTTTGGTGACCACTTGGAGTTGGTTCGCGACTAACACATGCTCCACCTGCATCATGAGACGCTCAATCAGGCGAATATTCCCCTTCGTAATCCGCAGAATCGCGGCAGCCGCTTCCTTGTCCGTGAAATCATTGGAATATGCCTTGACTCGATGGCTCCAGCGCTTCTCCAGAAAATCGCGCGTCTCCTCATCGGACAACGGCTCTATCTCATGAGCAAAACCGACCCGCGAATAGAGTTGGGGAGCACGCATCAGGCGTTTTTCCAAGCCGGGCATACCCAGTAGCACAAGGCCAAACTCTCCACGGTCCGCAAAATCGCGGATGAGCTCTAATCCTGCGTCTTTGAGTCTATTGGCTTCATCGACGATAAACAGCTCGACCAGATGCGAAAAACGGCGCGTGACCAGAAACTCTTCTCTGCCCTGATGATGCTGATTGGCAGCCTCCACCAGATACGAAAACGCCGCAAACACGGTCAGCACCTCTTTTTCGATACGTGCGACCGAGGCCGAAACCGGAGGCGTATAGAAGACCGTGCGGCACTCTTGCACGGAACTATCCAAGGGAGCGGAAGCGAAGGTCAGGGGTCGATAGGGATACAGGCCATCGGCTGCATTGCGTCCCGTGAAGGTGATCAGCGGTTCGGGCAAGAAGGGTTTGAACTGGCTCCATTGCGCGTATTGTCTGGCGGACTCGGTTTTGCCCGTGCCTGGAGGTCCATATCCCAGACCGACCACACGAGTACGCCGACAGGCATCGCACATTTCACCAAAGCGACGATAGCTTTTTGTCTCCACAAAACTGGGAGGCTTTCCCTCGTTGTGATTAGTCATTGATGTACCTCTTGAGTCGTGGCCGCGAAGCGTCCGGCACGGATTCAGCCACCACCGTTTTTGGTGCAGGCGGCGGGGCGTTGTGCACTTCAATAAACTGATTGACCAGAGCTGCTCGTGTACTGAGTCCTGCTCGAACCTGTTTACGCCGCTCGGATCTTGCCTTTTCGATCTCCTTTAAGCTGATTGTCGATCCGGCCAGCTCCTGACAAATGGCGCGACATACAAAACGATCCTGGTAAAACACGCGGATTTCGGCCATATCAGCGGGATCGTATCGGATCACCACCTCTTCTTTGACATAGCCTGCCAGCGTTGGATCAAGGTAGCGGTATCCTTGAAAGCGAATACCATCCTGTTGGACACGGCGCGTTTTCGCCACGGTTAAGAGCAGGAGATCCAGTTGTTCGAGTGACTTGGGCGTCCGTGGCAGAAATCCCCCTGCTTCCCAACGCTCCTGGGGCTTGCACTTGGTTTCGACGTGGACCCGAGTGTGATAGTCTTCGAGCAACCACGTCCGAAAGCGTTGCTCAAAGGCAGGTAACGTCAAGGTCGCCTTCACCCCGGTTGATCCCTTTGGGCAATCCCCTGGGGTGTCTTGCAGCAATAACTGATCCACGCTGCGGAAAAAGCGCTCGATCTTGCCGCGACCACGAGGAACACTGACTTGCGAGAAGATGAGCTCCATCGACAGATCAGCCGCTACCTGTTCCATGTGCTTGCTCGTGAAATCGGAGCCGTGATCGCTGTAGAAGACGGTCGGAATGCCGTAGGCAGACCAGCGAGGATCTTCTTTGCGACAAATTGCTTGACGAAGCGTGAGCGCGGTGGTCAGCGCCGTCGCTTTTTGAAAGCTGAGCCGATAGCCGACGATCATGCGACTGTAGTCATCTTCAATTGCGGTGAGCCAGGGCTTGGTAGAGGTTCCTGTTTCATCAAGCAACAAAACATCGAGTGGGGTATGATCAGCCTGCCACATCGCATTCGCATGGGGCGACTCTCGCCGATAGAGCAGGTCAAACTCCTCGCGGTAGGCGGCAGCTCCCTGGTGGGCCATGGTCACCAGTGCAGGATCAAGCCCTTTGATGATGTGACGAACGCGATCATAACTGGGAGGCTTCCATCCCTGTTCTAAGGCTACGGTAGTGACTTGGCGATGAATAGCGGCCATCGATCGTGGAGGTTTTTGTAAGGCCAACCCTTCAATCAAGGTAATCGCATCGGGGGGCAAGCTGCGCGACTTTCCTTTATCGGAACGTCCCTTCGCGTCTGCCAAACCAGCAAGACCCTTCTCACGATACCGCTTCACCCATCGTCTGACTGTGCTCGCAGGGATGTTGTGGGTACGTGCCACCTGGGCCTGGGTGATTCCATCTTCCAGAGCCGGACGAATGATCGTAAAGCGCGTGTGTGCTTGTGCTCTTTGGTCCTCTGAAAGGGCCGTAAGCGGGACAGACGATACTGCCATAACAAGCTCTCTTCTCTCTGACAGAAACCACGTGGATGCTCTCCTTCCCAGTATAGCCGACTGCTCACGTAATTGTCAAAATTCTGCTCACGTAATTCCAAAATTTACACAGCGAGAGGGAATAGTATAACAACCCATCTTATTACGCGCGTTTTTCGATGTTGATTTACAGACGACAATGTGAACAGCGATCTGGCCTTCCAGAGGGGGGCTTGAGGGCCTTGAATGAAAGAGTAGAGAAAACGGACGATATATATACTCTACAACCATTTCAATATTCAGATCATACCCGCTGACAGCGTAGCGGTGAAAGTCCTTCTTGGAGTTCTGGTAATAGAACTCCAATTTGGCAGGTTAAGGATGGTGACAACGGGCTTCGTGTGAGTGCCTTTCACGAATGTTCCCATGGGTCGCGTAGCGTCCGACCCAGGACCTGGGCAACAGCAGCGACAAAGGCGACGATGCCAGCCAAAACCGCCAGGAAGCGCACGGGAAAGCCATTCGGATCGAGGACACCGAGGAGCCAGGTGGCCACTAGGCCGATCATTAACATGACAGCAGTCATGCTGAGCCAGAACGCAATACGTTTGAGCCTCCGCTCCTGCTCCCGCCGTTTCCGCAACGGCACCCATTGATAGCCAGGGATTGGTCGGCCATCCAACTGTTGGCGGATGGACCCCAGGGCAGCCTGACGCACATATTTATCCCAATCATACAGCCCACGTGATGCGCAACGAGCGATGACCTGTAGCAAGCAGAGAGAAATATGTGCCTTCTTGAGAAGAAAGAAGCAAACCCTTTCAGTGGTAAATGACCCGAAGGATCGAACGAAAATACTGGGCCGAGAGCCTCTGTGTCGAACATTCAG
>WNFM01197122.1_pt2 | contig 10309 bp, 19 predicted proteins | sample 5400271 | NCBI WGS metagenome assembly WNFM01 (sample SAMN13153352, study PRJNA577476) | soil metagenome | isolation source: 60 cm saprolite on Douglas fir-dominated hillslope | place: USA:California | collected 2013-09-17
GACAGGAGCATCACTTGCTCCTATCTTATTATTTCTTAATTCTAACCATTCTGTAGATCCTTGTTGTAGGTTGAGTTTTTTCATGAGTTGATTCCTTTTTTACACAATGTTTCAAAACATTTTTTATAATAATCTTTTTCAGCTATTTCAAAAGCTAGCTGTTTAGCTAATTCTCGGGTTATAATGATAAATCTTTCTTCGGAACTCATCATTTCAAGATGCTCCCAATAATCATGATGGATTTTTTGCAATATTTCTGTAGATTTCATTATATTACCTCCTCAGGAAATAATGTGGCTTGTATTTCCATCGGTTTGCCAGCATTGGCAATGTGATCTGAAATAGTTTGATATTCATCTCTCATTTGAATGGCTTTTTTCATTAAAGATTCAAAAGCTGAAAGAGGCAATTCTCCTACAGAAGATAAAGAAAGAGATTTTAAATACTTCTCTACTTTTTCTTTGTATTGTGGCGAACATTGATTGATAATTTCTTCAAGTTTAAGAGCTTCTTCTGCAGATACCAATTTTTCTATTTTTTGTTCTATCAGTTCACCAGTAGATATATCAACATTTGAAACAGGATTTTGGTGCACATGAGAGGGCAGAGATTCACTAATCTCACCTTGAACATAAACTCCTTTCAAAATATCACTAAAAAGAAATCTTCCTAACTCAGAGACACATCTCCATTTACACATAGTTCTTGGCATTTTTTCCCAATTGCCTTTATAAATTCCTTGTCTTTTGGCATCTTCAATAGAAAATTCAGCTCTCCAAGTATCTCCATTATCTTTTCTTCTTCCATACATGATAACTTTCGTATCAGTTGATTTAGGATCCATTGAAACGCTATGTCCATGAGCTCTAATAATTGCAAGCATAGACTGTCCTTGCATCTCTACCTTTCCTTGAACAAAGTACATTCCACCATTCAAAGCATCTAATGGATGCATGCCAATACTTTTTGCTTTTTGAACAATGGCAAATATTCCTATGTCTCCCATTTTTGCATAATGAGGAGTCTTCATTAATGAAGCACAAAGTTTCTGTGTATTTTCTATGTCTTGTAATACAAGATCATCACTTTGATGATTTTTTAATGATATTTGTGTTGTCATAATATTTTCCTATTTTTGTGTTATTTTTTCTCAATAATTGTAAAACCTAATTTTTCTAATATGTATAGATCTGTGTTATCAAAATAATCCTTTTGCAATGCTTTAAGGACTTCTTTTGCTAAATGATTTTCAGCAGTATAAAATCTTGTAAAAGAAGATGTTCTCTTATATTCTGTAACCACTATTTTCATAGTGATTCTTCTAAAACTTGTTCATCTATAAGAACATATTCTTCTTCTTTTTCATCCCATTTATAGCCATGTTCAAAAGCAATTCTTTCTTCTGAATAAAAATCGCAAGGACTGCAATTATAATAATCTATGGTGCTCATGATATTCTCTCATTTGTGTGTTTTACAATGTCTCCCAACATTGCTCTTGCTCATTACTCCCATAACTTGCAAGATAACATAAATATATTAAAGCATATATTTATTTGCAATAAAAAAAATACATGGACACAAAATTTTTTTTACTTTACTCTGTAAAAATGAAAAAATTACCAGGAAATTTTCATGAATCTACGCGATTATTTACATTTTGAACGTATCTCAACGAAAAGTTTTGCTGAATCATTAGATCTTACTCCAATGCATCTTTATGCTTATCTCAATGGTCGAATACGAGTTAGTAAAAAAGTGGCACGAGCTATAGAAAAAAAAACAAATGGAAAAGTTACTGCTGAAGAGATTCTAAAAGTAAATCCCACCAAAAATAAGATTTACAAAAAAGAATCTTTGAAATAATTTGTGAGCGCTTGTTAATGAAAGAAGACTGGAGAGCTTACGCTCTCCAATCACACACAAATAACATAAATAGAAAAAAATCAAAGAAAAGTTCTGATTCGATATGGGAGTATCGAACTAGAAAACAGAAAGCCATATTTTAGAAACGAGGGCTTTTTTATTGCACCTCATTTTTTAAAACAATCGGCTGACTGCTAATGGAAGACTAACATTATAGATTTTAAAAAACAATATGAATTTTAAAAAGTATGAGTATCACTCCAAAAAACCTCAACTTTGCATCGAGGAAAAAATTTAAGAGGAAAGCTTTTTATTTTTTATTAACCCAAGAAAACAACGAAGGATATCTCTTCATCAAATTAACACATAAACACAAATTATGAAAAGTGAAAAAAAAAGTCTGATGACCAGACAAAATCATCAGACTTAAATTAGCAATTCACAAGAATAGGCATATTATATGACGCAACATAAAAATGAATCAAGCGAAAAAAATCCAAATCCTCGTTTTACCGGTCTATTTATTCCTGTAGAAATTTTAGAAATAGAAGGATTGACGCATACTGATTGTATGTTACTTGCTTGGATCGATGCTCTTTATTCTAAAGAACATGGTGGTTGTTATGCAAGCAATGAATATTTTGTAAAAAAGATGAAATTAAAAGAAAATACGATAAAGGTTTTAATTTCTAAACTGGAAGGTAAAGGTTTGATAGAACGTGTAAGTTTTAATGGAAGAGTAAGAATCATAAGAGCTTGCAAAGAAAAATGGTTTAATGAAAAAAGTCAATCAACCGCAGAGGTTGATTTAAATCAACCCCAGACGTTGAATAAAATCAACCGCAGAGGTTTATTAGAATCAACCCCTCCCATATATAGAGATAATAGTATAGATAAAAGTATAGAAGATATTGTCGAACCTGCCGGTTCGATGTCGGCTGAAGCCGACGATCTTTATTCTTTTTTCATTCAAAAATTAAAAGAACGAAAACCCGATATCAAGATTCCGGAAAAACCAGATAGTTGGAAAACAGAAATCGATCGCATGATCCGCATTGATAAGAGAGATCCCAAAAAAATTCGTGCAATGATTGACTGGATTCACCGAGATATTTTTTGGGCTGCTAATATTCTTTCTCCAAAAAAATTGAGACAACAATACGATCAAATTGAACTTCAAGCTATGAGAAAACATCAGACGAATGCATCGAATAAAAACAAAGAATATGCAATGCGACAGAAACAAAAATATGCAGAAACTTATAAGAATCTGACATTTAACGAAAAGTATGCTATCAATTCTTCCAATGGCAAAGAAATTCCTCTATCGCTTCCATTCGAGAATTTTACACGAGAATTTACAAAGATCTTTGGGATAAACTGGAATGACCTTAATGAAAATGATAAGAAATAATTTACTTAACAAAAATTAAAGAAGTACATATACATGATAAGTCACATAAACTTTAAAATTGAAAGTAGGAGGAAATTGAAATGACTTCCTGTGACGATTTCATAGAGAAAGCAAAGAGAACTTTACCTGAACTTTGCACAACAAAAGATTTGATTAATTTAGGAATTTATAAGTCGGATCAAGCAGCTTATCATGCTAGAAAAAATGGATTGGCAGCAGACCATTTTAGAATGCCACATGGAACAATTGTTTATCCCAAAAATGGAATAATAGAACTTCTAGAAAAATCTAAATATGACGCTAAAGGAAATTGTTTTGATGAAAATTACGATACCGGGAGACCCTATACCAAAAGCACGAGCGAGAATAACAAAAAAGGGATTCGCTTATGATCCGCAATGGGATATTAAGCAAAGAGTTATTAAATATATCAAGCATGCTCTCGAAGAATATTTCGATAAAAACGAAAATCAAAAGGAAGGCTATTTGCTTGCCCATGGTAAAGCTTTTGAGGTTGACTGGTACTTTCATATGCCAATACCAAAATCGTTTAACCAGATCAAGAAGAACGCATGTAAATGGGGTTTTATTGAGCATATATCAAAACCAGATCGATCAAACCTTGAAAAGTTTTACGAAGATTGCGGAAATGGAATCTTATGGCATGATGATTCACAAATCACAAGTGGCAAAATTGTTAAAAAATATTGTAGTGATGATAACCCACGTACGGAGATTATTATGAAACCAATTAAAGAATCTAAAGAAGATATTAAAAATATTATTTCTCTTTTTTCCCCCGATGAAATTTCAACAATTTTTTATGATGCAAGCAAAATTAATATCAATGCAGAAAAATTGCCTCAAATATCGGGGTTTTTATCAAAACTCGCAGATCAACATTGTGCTAAACTTATGAAAATAACAAAAAAATATCCTGGTCATTGGAAAAAACTAGATTCAAATTCTAATTTTATTTAATATTTGGATTACAACGTTATGGGAGTAACGTATGCACACAAATGATTCGGACGAAAGTCATTTCGTCAAAGTTTTTATATTTACAATTTTAGTAGCGCTTCTTTCTATGACTGTAGGAGCTCTTCTTTTTCTTTCTTCTTGTCAATTTGTTCCACAGATTGCCAAAGATGTTGAAGATTATGCTATAGACACTGCTGTCAAAATTGAAGTCAGTAAAGAAACTTTTGATAAAAATTCAGATTTAGATCTTTCTCTAAAAGTTAACAATAAAAATAAGGAATGATTATGCCACTTTCAAAGGGAAAATCAAAAAACACCATAACTAAAAATATTCGCACTGAAATAGAACATGGTAAACCTCAAAAACAAGCTGTAGCTATTGCTTTATCAGAAGCTCGACGTTCTGGTGCAAAAATTCCTAAAAAGAAAAAGTAATCAAAGTTGCTCATCATAAAAAAGGTAAGTGATTGAAGAGAAAAGAGCGAATTTTTGCTGATGAGAATGGTCCTAAGAAAGTTGGAAGATTTTATAAAAGTATTGGTATTGAATTTAGTTACTTAAAAGTAAGATTCGATGAAGATAAATGGGCTGATGCTTCTTGTTATCTCCCCAAAGATTTTGATCTTTGCTACTGTAAAATTGAAAATATAAGACATATTTGTGCAGGTTGGCATAATGGCAATATTTGGGATGGTGTATTTATCAAACCTGAACATAAAATTGAATATTGGAAATTAAATTACGATCATTAAAAGGACTTATATGCATAAAAAAATCATGAAAAAAGCTGCTACAGCTTTAAAAAAAGATGCAATGCATTATGAGAAAGAGGCAAAGAAGACTAAATCACTTACAAAGAAAAAACATGAATTGATTGAAAGAAAAGAAGCCAAGTCAGCTGCTAAAGATTTAAGCAAAAGAGCTAAAAAGGCACATGAATATTAATGTATATAGATTTAGATTTCATTCCCGATACGATTGTATATTTCAAACGTATTGATGATACTAATGAATATGTAGTCCGAAAACTTTGGGGTGATGAACAGTTATTTCGTATGGGTCAAGAATTTTTTACTTCTATGATTCCCAAGGAAAATAGAGCAGTTATCTTATGTCTCCAGAAAAATAGTCTCCGATTCAAAGTCTTGGAAGTCAACGATTCAAAGGAAGAAAATGATAGATAAGAAATGCTTAGAATATATTTTCAATGAATTAGAACAAATTCATGAGGGAATTTTGGACGAATCTTATAGAACAAAAGCAGCATTTCGCTTAGGAGTTCTTACATGTTATATTGATTTATGGATACAAGAAATAGAAGAAAAAAGACAAAAAGACGAAGATTTTGGACATACCTAAAATAAAGGATAATTACATAATGCCAGCAGGAAGACCAAGAGAACACAATCGAAATCAAATAGCTATCGATTTAATCGAATGGGCTAAGAAAGACGATAGCCTTAATTTAAATAAGTTCTGTGCTCTTTATAACCCTCCTATTCCTCCATCAAAAATAACTCATTGGGCTAAAGAAGAAGAAGGATTTCGTCTAGCGTATGAATCTGCGAAGACCTTTTTAGGTTTTAGACGTGAAGAAAAACTCAATGGAAATGAATTACATGTAAAGGCTTACGATTTAAATGCAGCAACTTATGACTATTTCTTAAAAGAAGAACGAAGACAACATGCAGAATTTGAAGCTGCATTAAAATCACAGACAGAAAACAAAATTGATGAAAATATAATGGAAAACTTCGATAAAACTATGAAGCAATTAGATAAACTTCAATCTTCTGCTCTTAAAATAGCTGATAATAATATAAGCAATGAACAATGATCTGCATGTGTAATAGGCAATAGCATAGCATGTTGAGGAAGATTCTCTATATTTTTTATCATTTCATCTAACATATCTAACATTTCTTTTTTTGTAGGCTTATGAATATATTCCATCTCTTTTGTTGGTTCTTTTTCTTGGACTTTTACCACAATTTCATTTCCTTGATCGTCTACCCGTAAGAAATTATTCCAATCAGAAGCACCGCAAAACATTGCTGTGCCGCCATCAACATAGATTTGACCACATTTGCAGTTAACAAGATCAGTAGAATGAAAGCTTTCAATGATATCGCCGCAAAGTTTACATTTAGCTCTATTTCTCATTCTTTTTCTCTTTCAAATTCGGGTAATTCTTCCAGTGTAATGTTTTTCATTTGAATGTAGGCTTTCATAAATGCCATATCAGTTCTCATATTTAATATATCATTTCTGACATTTTTAAATTGATCGTTTATCCATAAAACAGCACCCAAAATTGCTCCTAAAACAATAATTGTATAAAGACATTTCGACAAGAAATTTTTCTTTTTATCTTCCTTTTCCATGATATCTTCCTTTAAAATTCTTTTTATTATATAATTTATCCATTATGCAAGAGCCATTATCAAAAAAACAACTACAATTTATAATTCATTCTATAAAGAAATGGAATATAGCCCATGGAAGCGTTCGAACTGGCAAAACAGTTGCTTCTACTTTTCGTTTTCTTCAAGCAGCAGAGAAATGTCCAGACAGTCAAATATATATTGTTGGACATACTTTTGATACAGCATATAGAAATGTTGTAAGACCTATTCTCGAATCACAAGAGTTATCTTTGTTTAGGCCATTTTGTACATGGTCCGGTAAAAAACTTCATTTTAGAGATAAAATCATTACAGTTCTTGGAGCCAAAGATGAAGGAGCAATAGGTAATTTTCAAGGATTAACAATGAGTTTAGTTTATTGCGATGAAATGACTCTTTATCCAGATAGTATCATCGATATGATTGATAGCCGTTTGAGTTATTCACATAGTATGGGAATAGCAACATGTAATCCATCTCATCCCGAACATAAAATAAAGAAATGGGTTGATATGTCAGCAGAAGGAAATCCTCATTATTATGCTTTACATTGGACATTAGATGACAACCCATATGTTGACCAGAATTATAAAAATAGACTCAAAGAAAGTACAACAGGATTATTTTACAAAAGAAACTATCTCGGCTTATGGTGTATGGCTGAAGGCGCGATCTTCGATTTCTTCGACAAAGGAATACATTGCGTTAATAAGCCCCCAAAAGCAGCAGAATATTGGATTGCAGGAATAGATTATGGCATTAGCAATGCATTCGCTTGTGTGCTAATTGGGGTAAGTACCGGTCTTCATACTCAAACTGGTAAATGCTTATGGGTGGAAAAAGAATTCTACTGGGATTGCAGTAGCAAAGGGCAAGGAAGACAGCTTATCAATAGTGAATTTGCTGATAAAGTACAAGCATTTATTGAGCCATATGCAGTTAAAGCCATTTATATTGATCCTAGTGCATTGGCAATGAAACTGGAATTGCAAAGAAGAGGAATGCATGTTGTTGCTGCAAATAATGAAGTCTTAGACGGAATCGAAATGATGACTTCGGAAATGGGCAAAGGCAATCTTTATGTTATGAATAACTGCAAGAATCTGATAAGAGAGATAGAAAATTATGTATGGGATAATAGTAAGGCAAAGAAAGGAGAAGATGCTCCATTGAAAAAAGGAGATCATGCTATTGATGCTTTACGTTATGCTATAGCTACTCATAAAGTTCAACAATACAATCCTTATAAAGATGGTCATAATGCAGATGATTATTTATCTGGAAGATTTAACCCAGGTCAAAGAAAGAGATTCTAAATGTAAAGCCGCTTTACATTTGCACTGATTTCCCATAAAAAAACCTTTATAGTATTATCTGGCTTTACACACATAAAGCATATATAGCATGAGTTTTTATTATCCCCCGTGGAACAATGCATTAGAGCCAAATCAGGGTAATGTTCGACAGTGGCTAGATAATTTATATTCTAAGTTTCAGCCTATTGAGCAATCCCGTTGGAATCAATCCAATATCGATACTCTTTTCTATGCAGGTTCGCAAACCTTTGTAAATAGATATTTTAATTTCAGTCCTACAACATCTTATCAGCAGTATTACTTCAACTTGATTCAACAACCTGTGAATATGATTACAGGTTATCAAAGACAACACCGCAAGAATTTCAATTATATTGCTACTGAGGGAGCTGATCCTAAAACAACGGATCAATATACAAAGCTCATGACGCATGTCGCTAATAAAAATGATATTCATGAGCAATTTTCTAGAGCATGTGAACAAGCTGCTATAACGGGTATGGTTTTACTTCAGCCTTATCTTGATTATACTGGTGATGACGCTGCACAAGGAGAATTAAAGCTTAAAGTCTGGGAATATAACTCATTCTTAATAGATCCATACTTTAGATCTTATGATGCATCTGATGCTCAATTTGTTTGGTGTCAAGAATATATCAGTAAAAAAGAGGCAGAAAATCGTTTTCCTGATAAGTTGGAAATGATTACACCAATGGCAGGAACACCACAAAGATATGGCTCATTCTATTTTCTCCCGGAAAATTACAATATGGCTCGCAATGACCTTATGGTACTTTCATATGTCTGGTATAAATGGAAAAGAAAAAAGAAAAGATTGTATAGCCGTACTCGTAATCAATTCTTTGATTTTGCCGGAGGCGATGGTCAACTGGAACAGATTTTATATGCAATACCTGATATGGAAGAAGTTACCGTTGAAGTCCCATGTTGGAAACTTGCCACCATTCTTAATGATCAACTTATGTTTCAAGGAGATAATCCATTAGCATTCGATGGATGTCCTTTTATACCTGTTTTTTGGAACTATGAACCTCATCAAAACTATTATGATCTAAGAGTTAGAGGACTCATCAGAACGATGAGAGATCCTCAATTCTTATTTAATTACAAAGTCATCACAAATAATGATATTGCTCAGGCAACTATTAATGCAGGATGGAAACGCAAGGTCGGAGCTGTAGCCAATGAAGACAATTTGAAGAAGTCGGGCCAGGGATGGGATGTCATCATCAATGAGGGTTATGAACTCACTGATTGCGAAAAGATTATACCGAGTGCAGTTCCGGAGTCTGATCTTGCTTTAGCACAGCAGATGGACGATCTTATATGGAAAGTTTCTGGAATAAATATGGAAAATTGGTCGGGCCAGCAAGATAAGCAAATATCTAGTCTAACTATGTTGCTTAAACAAGCCGCGAATTTGATGGTATTCCAGAAATATTTTGATCAATGGGATTATTCCCTGAAATTATTAGGAGAAAGACTATTGCAAATCGCTCTTAACAATTGGAATGCTGAAAAAGTAGGATTATTTATAGGAGAAGAGCCAACTCCTCATTTTTATTCTAAGGTTTTTGCTAAATATGAAACGATTGTTGAGGAATCTGACTTAACTCCTACTCAACAAAATCTCCAAGCTCAGCAAATGATGGATATAAATGCTACTTTTGGAAGAGAGGTTTTCCCTCCTTCAATGATTATTCCAAAACTCAACATAACTGGTAAAGGTGAGATTATTCCTTTCTTAAAACAGCAAGAACAACAAATGCAAGCTGCTAAATCTGAGGAGATGAATATTAAACATGCGGTGGAAGATGCCAAACTTAAAGAATTATATTCTCGTGCTACTTCTAATATTGCGATGGCTCGTGAACGTCATGGTAGAGCTGAGGCTGATATTGGATTGTTTGAGGAACGTTTATCAGAAATTACTCAAAATCGTGCTATGGCTACTAAAGCTAAGATGGAAGCACTTGAAAAACTTGTGGACGTCATTGCTAAATACGGAGAAATAGAAGCAGCATTAAAAATGAATGAGATTGAAAGCTTCGATTATCGACAAGAACAGAATGAAAACAGAGAGAAAATAGATGCAAAACAGACGGCCTTGTCAAATGAGTTTGTTTCTAGTATATTAGGTAATAATCAACAAAGGCCACAAATGCCTCAACAAGGGCAATCAATGGCACAACAAGCAATATAGGGGTATTTATGAAGCAACATGATGATTCAAGACCAGGTACTTTTAAATCTGGTGGAAGACGTATCGATGACCATAGTTTTTGGGCTGGAAAACCTGAAAAAGAT
>WNFM01197180.1_pt1 | contig 10309 bp, 14 predicted proteins | sample 5400271 | NCBI WGS metagenome assembly WNFM01 (sample SAMN13153352, study PRJNA577476) | soil metagenome | isolation source: 60 cm saprolite on Douglas fir-dominated hillslope | place: USA:California | collected 2013-09-17
AGATTCAAGGGAAGGGGCCATTCCAATCAGCCATGTAGTAAATGTAGGGCAGCACGCCAACGCTGCCATTGGTCGGTTTGGGGAGGGGTAGCCCTTGATCGAGCGCATCGGCACGACTTCACGAATCCACGGGCACGACGTCCACATCCGGCTCCCGGACCGTCTCTATTGGCGGGTCACCGAGGTGGCGGAGAAGACCGGCCTGGCCATCAACGGCAGCATCCGGCTGCTGATCGAGCGCGGCCTTGCGGAGGGGGTCGATCCCAGGCAGGGCGGGATGAACGCCGAATTAGCCCGCGAGCTGAGGGCGCTGAGCCAGAGCAACCTCGGCAACCTGATCGCCACCGAGGAGGCACTGCTGGTGCTCTCCCACTTCTTCCAGGGTCACGGCCGCAAGCCGGATGACTTCCGGGAGGATGCCACCAACAACGCCCGCAAGCGCCTGCTCTACGTCGAGAAGGCGGTCGCCGAGGAAGCTGGGCTCTGAGCACCCGTGCCATCCTCACGGTCAAGTACACGCCCGCCTCGTCCAAGGCCGGCAGCGTCGTCGGCGGCTTCCTCCGCTACGTCCAGCATCGCGACCACACGCTGGCTCCGGAGCAGGAAGGCGGCATCGGCGGGCTGGTGCGCTATGTCGCCTACCGCGACGCCGCCTCGCCCGAGGGCCGGCTCTTCGACCGCGATCAGACCGTGGGCAGCAACGCCCGCAAGGACCTCGTCCGCCACGTCCGCCGGTCGCTCGCGCGAGACCAGGACAGCGACCGCCCCGGTCGCGCCGTCTACCGCTTCGTCATCTCGCCCGAGGATGCACGGGGGCTCGACCTCCGCCAGATGGCGCGATCGGTGATGTCTCAGCTGGAGCAGGACACTGGCCATCAGCTGCCGCCCTGGATCGCCGCCGAGCACCGGAACACTGCCCACCCCCACGTCCACGTGATCCTGGCGGCGCGACGGCAGGACGAGCAGGGGCGCTTCCGGGAGCTGCGCATCAGCCCCCGCCGCCTGGCCCGCATGAAGGAGTCGCTGTCCCGCGAGTTGGAGCGCCAACGCGGGGAGCGGACTAGAGAGCGCTCGGTAAGCCACCAGCTCTTCCGCTCCGCTGCCCGGGATCGGAGCCGAGAAGGCGACCACACTCACGACCTCCTGCGGCGGAGGACGCGTCCCCAGCGTGCGGGCTCGTTCGAGCTCTCGGCCTTCATAGCTGCACGCTTCTTTCGCCGGCTCGCCTTTCAATACCACCTCGAGGCGGAGCGCGCAGCCAGGGAGTGGGAACGCGAGCACGGACGCGACAGAGGCAGGGAGCGCTGATGGCGGCCGCCAAGGTCAACGCCGAGCGCCTGCGCCGAGAGATGCTCATACGAGGTTGGGACGGGGTTGATCTCGCCTATCACGCCGGAGTCAGTCCGGCGACGGTCAGCCACGCCATGCAAGGCCATCCGGTGTCATCGACGACGATCCGCAAGCTGGTTGCTGCACTCCTGCGGCAGCAACCCATCGCAGGCGCCGACGCCCTCCTAGGGTGACGCCTTTGCTGACAGGCCCTCGGCGGGTTGCCTTCGGAGCTTGTCCCCGAAGCCAGCGGGAGCCGACGCGGCCCGGCCGCCATCGGACCTGATCACGCCGATCAGGCCGGCCAGCTGATCCTCCAGGGACTTGCTTGTCGCCACCGAAGTCAACGTCTCGTTCGCTTTGCGTCGCACGGCGTCCTCACTGTATTACGCCGCCCGCCTCGCCCAGCGGGCCGGCGTCGGCAGCCAGGAGATCAACATCGGGGTGTCGAATCGCCGACCCGGTCTACTCGCGATACGCGCGACCCCGTGGCGCGATCAAGAGGACGTCGATCGCCCGGCCGGCATCGTCCCGATGGAACCGTACGCGCCAGTCGCCGACCCGGAGTCGCCACTCGTCCTGATGGCCCCTGAGCGGCCTAACATCGCCCTCCGGAAGGGCTCGGATGGCTGCGACCAGGCGGTCACGGTCGGTGCGTGAAAGCCGCCTCAGCGTCTTGCCGACCGCGGGGCGGGCCGTGATCTGCCACGGCCGCTCGGTCAGTGGTCCAGGTCCCGGACCAGGTCCTCGAAAGGCAGGCTCGGCTCCTCACGAGCCTCCGCCACCTGCCGGTCCTCCTCCTCGCTGACCGACTCATCGTCCCACTGCGCCAGCTCGGCGAGTAGCTCCGGATGGTGGGCAGCACGCTTGAGCACCTCAGCCGCGGTGTCGACTGCCTCGTCCGGCAGCTCGTCGACCAGCTTGTGCAACTCGGCCTTGGTCACCCGCCCACCCTATCTCAGTTCGGCGACGAGCTCGTCAGGAGCTTGAGCATCGCGGCGTAGTTGTCGTCGTCGGACTGGTGGGCGTACCAGGCCGCGATCATCTCCATCGATCCGTGGCCGAGGATCTTCTGGAGCGTCACGGGATTCATCCCGCCGTTGAGCGCCCAGGTGGCGAAGCTGTGCCGGAAGAGGTGGGGGTGGACGCGCTTGGTCACCCCGGCCGCTTCGGCCAGGTTGGCGACCACCGACTGGACCGTGCGGGCGGCGACCGGCTCGTAGTCGCCGGCCACGTTGCGGCGGCGGGTCGGGAAGATCCAGTCCCCGTCGGTCCGCGGCCGCTTCCGCAGCCAGGTCACCAGCAGCCGGTGGATCCGGGGCGGCAGGGGCACTACCCTCTCCCCCGTCTTGCCCCGGACCTTGAGGCCCCAGCCGCCCTGGGGAAGGGCCAAGAGGTCGCCGGCCTTCAGGAGGCGTGCCTCGCCCAGCCGCAGGCCGGTGTAGAAGAGCAGGTTGACCAGCAGCTCGTCGCGGAGGTTGTCCGCCTTGTCGGCCATCGCCCGGGCTTCGGCCTCGGTGAGGGTCAGCCCCCGCAGGTCTCGTCTTGGCGCCTTGACCGGCTCCATGTTGGTCTTGGCCGGCAGCTCGCCCTCGGCAGCCGCCCATCGGAGAAAGATCCGGAGGTGGCGGACGTACGAGCTGACCGAGTGCGGCGAGAGGCCGCGCTCCTGGATCTCCACCGCCAGCCGGTCGAGGAGCCGGGCGTTGAGATCGGTAGGCGCCGAGACCCCCTCCCGAGCGCAGAAGGGCAGCAGCAGGCGGCGGAGCGGGTACTGGTAGGCCTCGATGGTCTTGGGCCGGTTGCCCCTGGCCTTGAGGTTGACCACGAAGTCGGAGACCAGCCTTTCCAGGGCGGTTGGGGTTCCTGACTCGACGACGCTGAGTTTGCGCATGATTTCGCCTCTTCCTGATCTTCGGTAGGGCGTCTGATTCGAAATGGCGTCTTCTGGACGATCACGCAGCATTATCGCGTCTGAACTGGCATTTTGCAAGGGCAGTTTAATCGCGCTTTAGTCGAGGTCAGGCGCGGCAAATCGTATTCGATTTGCGAATTGGCTGGGGAGAAAGGATTCGAACCTTTGATCTCCTGATCCAGAGTCAGGCGCCTTACCAGCTTGGCCACTCCCCAGCGGCAGATGGGATGCGGTCACCCATTCTATCCAGCGGGCTCCCAGCGTCCGATCAGCCGGCGGGTGGGAGCGAGAAGCGAGCCGGTAGAGCAGACCGGGCTCCGCTTATCCACAGTTTGAGCACAGGCGGGTATAAGTAGCCTGCCAACCGAGATCGGTCGCGCGCGTGACTCTTTCGGAGGAAGGAGACGCCCGGGATGGGCGATGGACCGACCGGGACGAGTCAGTTGTTTTCGGCGGTTTTCGGGCTCGTGCTGGAGGAGGTCCGGGCCGTCCGCTGGTGCCAGCGCTCGGCGGCGGTCCCCTTGCCCATCAGCGATTCGTAGGTGGCCCGCATGTACTCCTTGGCCCGGAAGAGGTTGATCGCCCAGCCGACGCCGAAGACGCGATCGGTGAAGAGACGGGGGTCGCTCGGGTTCCAGTAGGCCTCCATGATCCGCTCCCAGGTTGGCGGGCGGAAGTCGTAGGGCACCACCCCGCCCACCTTGCCCCGCCACGTCCGCTCGCTCTCCGGCTTCGACATCTCCTGGGCGATGGCGGCCGCGAACACGGCGAAACCGGCGAACTTGACGAGGCGCCTGATGCGACGAACCATTTCCTGACACCCACCTTAGCTCGTTTCTCGGCCCGGCTCGGCCGACAATCGGCCCTGCCCGATCGGCATTGGAAGGCAAACCGATAGGATGCCTCCGATGCTCAGGACCTCGCAGCGCTGGCTTCGCTGGCTGACGCCCGGTCTCTTTGTCAAGCGCTGGCTGCTGCTGCTGGGGATCGGCATCCTGATGATCGACCTCGGCATCGCCTACCTGCTCCGCGGCATCTACGACCAGACCCAGTTCCCCACCGGCACCGCGGTCTACGTCAAGGCCGTCACGCTCCAATTCCTGCCCCGTGAGGTCCGGGCCCTCCTCTTCGGCGGGCTCGGCTTCGGGCTGGTCGGCTTCGCCTTCTACATGCTCCAGCGCTCGATCTTGGGACCGTTCATTCCGGGCGGCGACCGCAGCGTCGCCGACGTCCTCTACTCGAACCGGATCATGAGCCGGGGACCGAGGGTGGTCGCGATCGGTGGCGGCCACGGCCTGAGCACCCTGCTCCGCGGCCTGAAGGAGTACACCGGCAATCTCTCGGCGGTGGTCACCGTCGCCGACGACGGCGGCTCGAGCGGGCGGCTGCGGGAGGAGTACCGGATCCTTCCCCCGGGCGACATCCGCCAGTGCCTGGTCGCGCTGGCCGACGCCGAACCGCTGGTCAAGGAGCTCTTCGACCACCGCTTCAAGGAGGGCAGCTTCGAGGGTCACTCCTTCGGCAACCTCTTCATCATGGCGATGGCCGAGGTGACCGGCGACATGGAGCACGCGGTCCGCGAGTCGGGCCGGGTCCTCGCCGTCCGCGGCGCCGTCCTGCCGAGCACCCTGCAGGACGTCGTGCTCTGCGCGACCGTAAACGGCGGCACGGTCGTCGGCGAGTCGAAGATCCCCCTCGAGAAATCTCCGATCACCCGCGTCTTCCTGCGCCCCGACACGGCCGAGATCAACCCCGAGGCGGCGCTCGCCATCCTCAATGCCGACCTGATCACGATCGGCCCGGGGTCCCTCTACACCAGCATCCTGCCCAACCTGCTGGTCCGCGGCATGGTCGATGCGCTCCGCTCCAGCCCGGCGCTCAAGGTCTTCATCTGCAACGTCGCCTCGGAGAACGGGGAGACCGACAACTTCAGGGTCTCCGACTTCATGCGCGTGCTCGAGGACCACGTCGGCAGCAACATCTTCGACTTCGCGATCGTCAACTCGAACTACGCCCACACCCCGACCGGGGGTCAGTCGAAGGTCGTCTTCGACAGCGAGGCGCCGGTCGGGCGCGAGATGCACTTCATCCTGGCCGACGTGGTGAACCAGCGGATCCCCTCCCACCACGACACCGACAAGCTCTCCAAGGTCATCATGAAGCGCGTCTGGCACGCTTAGCGCTGGCCGCGGCGTAAGTAACGACGGCCATGGCCGCCAGCGCGTAGACAAGCCCGGCCAGGGCGTCGACGAAGTAGTGCTCGCCCAGGTAGACGACCGCCAGCCAGACGCAGGCGGTGTAGACGATGAGCCCGAGCGCCAGCATCCGGTAGCGATTCCAGGCATAGATCGCCGCCAGCGCCGGGAAGGCGGCGTGGAGGGACGGGAAGGCGGCGAACCGGTTCGGGTTGAGGCTGCGGTAGATGGGCGAGACGAGGTAGTCCACCCCCCACTTCTGCACGGTCTCGTCGATCACCTTGTGAACGTGAGGGGCGTTCTCGATCCAGGGCGGGGCGGTCGGGAAGAAGAGATAGGTCACGAAGGCGACGAAGGACATCAGCAGGAGCGCTGAGACGAAGCGCCAGTAATGGGCCCGGTCGTTCATCCAGAAGACGAAGCCGACCACGATCGGGAGCGGGAAGTGGAGGAAGTAAAGGACCATCCCCGCCCAGTCCCAGGGCGCGATCCGGGCGGGGTCGTAGAACCAGTGCTGGAGCGTGATCGTCGGTAGGCTGCCGGCGAAGAGGGCCCGCTCCAGGCCGGATATGTCGTGGGCGGCGAAACCGGTCTTGGCGGCGAAGCCGCGCATGATCTCGTAGCCGAAGAAGAGGACCAGGAAGGGCAGCCAGTCGGTCAGGAAGGCGCGGCCGCGGCCTAGCGCGACGGCAACGAGCAGTAGCGCCAGCACCACCCATTGCGGCTCGATCGAGATGCCGCGCCAGAGCATCACGCCGAAGATCAAGCCGAGGTAGAGCGCGATCCCCAGCCAGAGCAGCCGTCGGTGGCTCACGAGCTGGGTGGGCGCGGAAGCCGGCGGCGCGGCCTGCGCCGGAGGGGCCTCGGACGCCGGCGGGGCCTCAGGAATCGGTGACGACAAAGATCGCTGCTATCTCGACCGACACGCCGCGGGGCAGCTCGGCGACGCCGACCGCGGCGCGGGAGTGCTTGCCCGCCTCGCCGAGGACGTCGGCGAGCAGCTCCGAGGCGGCGTTGATCACCTGCGGCTGCTCGCTGAAGCCGGGCGCGCTGCGGACGTACCCGGTGAGCGAGGCCACCTGCTCGACCCGGTCGAGGCCGGCCACCGCGTCAACCTGGGCGAGGAGGTTCAGCGCACAGAGGCGGGCCGCGGAGCGGGCCTCCTCGAGGTCGACCTGGTCGGGCACCCGGCCCACGTGGCGCACCTCCCCGTCGACGACCGGCACCTGGCCGGCGACGAAGATCAGCGCGCGGCCGCCGCCGACCGACACGGTGCGGGTCGGCACGTAGGCCGCCATCGCGGGCGGCGCCACCGGGAGCTCGATTCCGAGCTCCTTGAGGCGGTGGCGCGGTGAGGGCATCCCGGGAGTTTAAACCGAGTTCAAGCCGCGGCTACCGACGGCCGGCCCGGTGGAGTGCCCACTTACACTGAGTTGATCGAGGCCCCGATGCTGAAGTTCTATCCCGACCGGCGGCTGCCGGCGCTGCGCCGCTTCGTGCAGGACGTCCTCGCCCTCCTCTGGCTCGCCTTCTGGGGTGTCGCCGGCTGGCTGACCTACCAGACGGTCGAGGGTCTCCAGGTGATCGCCGACGGGATCCGCGACACCGGCCGGACGTTCAACGACTGGCTCCAGTCGTTCAAGGGCTCGGTCCCCCGGAACATCCCCTATCTGAGCGACTGGCTCCAGAGCCAGGCCACCAACCTGCAGAGGCATACCGGCGACCCGCTCATCCAGCTCAGCGTCACGGTGCGCCAGGACATCAACACGCTCGCGATCGCCCTCGCCCTCTTCATCGCCCTGCCGCCGATCCTCTGGGTCCTGCTGACGTACGGCCCCTGGCGGTGGCGCGAGGCGCGCGAGATGGGCTCGGCGCTGGCCTTCGTGCGGACCGCGATGGCGAGCGGGCGGATCGAGCAGGCCAAGGCGGTCCTCGCCTACCGGGCTCTCGCCACGCTGAGCTTCACCCAGATCATGAAGACCAGCCGCGACCCGGTCGGCGACCTCTCGAACCGCGACTACGACCGGCTGGCGGCGGCGATGCTCGATCGGGCGGGACTCGATCCCTGGCGGCTTGCCTCGCCGCCCGACCGGGATAGGAAGCTACTCGCGCCCGCGCCGGACCTGCAGAACCAGCGCGGCCAGTAGGACGAACAGGGCCAGCGTGCCCAGACCGATGTAGGGCGCCTCCGGCGAGGTGACCAGCCTGGCGATGGTGAAAGCACTCGCCTTGGTGGGGGCTTCCACCGGCGCGATCGACAGTCCGGCTGCCGGAGGCACGCCACCGACCGGCGCCGCCGGCGTTCCGCCGGTGTCGTGGAAGGCCCAGAGCATGACCAGGTGGTCGATCGGCCGGAAGGTGGCTGTGTAGACGGTCGGGCTCTCCTCGGCGCTCAGCGAAAGGGCGGTGACCGCGCCGATGGGCGAAGCCAGGGACCGGAAGGACTGGCCCGAGTCGCTGGTGCTCCAGACGCCGCCGGACTGGGTGCCGCCGCCGTCGCTCGCGATGTAGAAGCGGTCGGCATGGTTGGCCACGTAGGCGGCCGAGGTGAAGTCGATCGCGGGCAGACCCGCAACCTGGGCCCAGGTCGATCCGCCGTCGTTGGAGATGAAGGCGCCCGCGTTGGTGCCCACGACGACCGGGCGGCTGGAGCCGTTGGGAGAGCCGGCGGCCGCGGCGCCGACCATGGTGCTGGAGCCGAGCGACTTGACGTTGTTCCAGCTGGTCCCGCCGTCCTGGCTGACGTAGAGCGGCAGCGTCTCGTCGCCCTTGCTGGCGTCGGCCCCGGCGAGGAACTTGGGCGGGTCGTTGACGGCGGCGACCGCGATCGCGCTCAGGCTGAGCGGCGCGAAACTCAGGTAGGGAGCCCAGGTCGCGCCATCCCGGCTGGCGAAGAGGCCGCCGTCCGCGCCGACCAGGGTCACCGACTTGGCGAAGCCGAGGCTGCGGACGGTGCCGCTCGGCACGCCCGCCTGCTTCGTCCAGGTCGCTCCGGCGTCGCTGCTCTTCCACAGCCCGCCTCCTCGGGTCCCGGCGTAGACGAGGCCGGCCTTGAAAGGGCTGAACTGCACGGTCAGGATCGCGCGCCCCAAGCCGTGGCCGGCGGCCGCCCAGGTGGTGCCGCCGTCGGTCGATCGGTAGAGCGATCCGCTCCCGCTGCCGGCCAGGACGAGTGACGGGTCGGCCGGACTGACGGCGAGCGCGAAGACCGGGCTGTCGAGCTGCTCTGGAAGCGCCCCCAGCTGGACCCAACCGCTGTCGGGACGGGCGGGCACGGCCGCCTGCGCCGAGACGGCGCTCAGCGAGAGCGCCCAGGCGCAAAGGACCGACACCGTGGAAAGACGTTGGAAGAGACGCAAGGGGTGCCGTGCGCCATTCTATGTCTGTACTACCCTCCGTGGCTAGACTGCGTGGGTGCTCGGGATGCTCGCAAGGGTCCTCGACCGGGCCTTCTTCCGACCGGATTCCCTCCATCCCGACCTGGTCACCAGCCTCGCCCTGGCGGGGCCGGTGACCGCCGGACTGATCCTCTTCGGGCAGCCTGCCCTCGAGTTCCTGGGGATGGCGGTCGGAATCGGAGGCGCCGTCCACCTCGGCGCCCGGCTCCTGAAGGTCAGGCTGGAGACGAGCCCGATGCTGGTCGCGCTGGTGGGCGTGGCGCTCTGCGGACCCCTGAGCCCGCCCGTCTGGCCGGCCCTGATCGCCCTCAGCGCGGCGGTTCTCGAGGTCGCGCGAAGCCATTACTGGCCGGGCGCCCGGGTCCACACCGGCGTCCTCGCCTACGCCGCCCTGTACCTGGCGGCGGGTGGCGCGATGGCCGCCTACCAGCGGCCGGGCAGCGGGCGGATGTTCCCGGAGCCGATCGCCCAGTGGTCCCAGTTCTACGGGGGCTCGACCCATTTCATCGAGCCGATCACGCTCTATGTCGGCAACGTCGCCGGTCCCGTCTTCGCCACCTCGCTGCTGGCGGTGGTCATCGGCATGGCCTGGCTCTGGTATGCCCGCCGGCTCAGCCTGCTGGCGGCCACCTCCTTCCTCACCGCCGGGGTCGTGATGGCGGCGGCGCTCGGCTACGACCCCGTCTTCCAGCTCGACAGCGGTCCCGCCTGGTTCGTCGTCGGCTTCGCCCTCTGCGACCGCCGCGTGCTGCCCGAGCAGCCCCTGGCGCGGCCGGTGATGGCCGCCGCGGCCGGGATCGTCGGCGTCGCCCTCCGGGCGACCCATTTCTACATCGAGGCGCTCTTCCTCGCGGTCGCCGCGATCGAGGTGATCTACCTGATGGTGGAGCTGGTCGCCTTCGCGCTCTGGCGCCTGCTCCGGCTCAACCGGCGGCGCCCATTCGCTGGAACGGAATCGGCCTCCGCGTGACCAGCTGGTCCCGGTGGGGACCGACCCCGATGAGGTCGACCGGCGCGCCGCAGATCTCGCCGACCCTCTCGATGTAGTCGCGGCACTCGCGAGGCAGGTCCTGCCACTCCTTGCAGCCGGTGATGTCCGCCTGCCAGCCGGGCATCTCCTCGTAGACCGGCTCGCAGTGCTTGAGATGGCTGATGTTTGCCATCGGGTGGTCGTGGACCTCCCCCCGGAAGCGGTAGCCGGTGCAGAGCTTGAGCGTCTCCAGCTCGCTCAGAACGTCGATCTTCATCAGGGCGACGCTGGTCGCGCCGTTGAGCCGGGTGGAGTAGCGGGCGACCGGACCGTCGAACCAGCCGACGCGACGCGCGCGCCCGGTTACCGTCCCGTACTCGCGCCCACGTTCCCGGATCAGCTCGCCCAGCTCGTTCTCGAGCTCGGTCGGAAAAGGGCCGTAGCCCACCCGGCTGGTATAGGCCTTCACCACCACGATCGTCATGTCGACGCGGGTTGGGGC
>WNFM01197231.1_pt2 | contig 10308 bp, 4 predicted proteins | sample 5400271 | NCBI WGS metagenome assembly WNFM01 (sample SAMN13153352, study PRJNA577476) | soil metagenome | isolation source: 60 cm saprolite on Douglas fir-dominated hillslope | place: USA:California | collected 2013-09-17
CCGCCAATATGGAGGCGGGCAGAGCTTTCACCTGGCGAGCCTGGATATTGAAATTGGGGTACGCCAACTCTACCGGCGTCTTTCTATCCCCGCGGTGGTTGAGCAGGTGGAAGAAGAAGGAGAGGATGGGCCGGAACTGGAGCAATGACCACCTTATGTCAGATCATCTACTGCTCACAAGCGCATACCTTAGTACCTCATCAACATTTTGCACGGGCGTGAGTTTAATAGCATCGAGGATGTAAGGTGGTAGTTCTTGTGCTTCTTTAAGATTATCTGCCGGGAGTAGAACTTCTTTGACCCCCGCATCATAGGCCGCCCGTACCTTTTGTTGGATCCCACCTACAGCCAAAACCTTGCCCATGATAGTGATCTCACCCGTCATGGCGACATCATTGCGTACTGGTTGCTTCTTCAGTGCCGAAACGATGCCCGTAGCAATAGTAATTCCTGCAGATGATCCCTCCTTTGGCACACCCATATATGTGGCAAGTACGGCAACGTCCAGGTCCTCATACCAGGTTTGACCGAGACCCAGCTCTGTGCTTTTAAATCGAACATACTGCACTGCCGCCTCAATACTTTCGCGCATCACTCGTTGGATTGAACCAAGCGGTATGGCCTTGCCTGTACCTTTGGTTACCTGTACCTCAAAGTGCAAAATGCAGCCATGATCACCAGCAACAGCAAGTCCAATGACCTCTCCAATGGACGGCTCGGGCGGTAGCTTTACTGTTTGAATACGCCCTGCGTCGCGCAACTCTGGTACAAGCTTTTTGCCGGATTGGTGTAACCAGACACCGAGTTTGACGTGATCGTATTCGCCTGGGGCAATGAGATGCAGTTGCTCTCGTACACGCTGTCGTAGTTCGATTGCGATTAAGAGTACCTCCTCTAGCTCGTCGTCTGTGACGTTCCCATCTGGATAGAGGAGTTTAAGCAATCCTGATGTCGACTTGAGAATAGCTCGCTGATCGCGACCGGAGATGCCGTGTACAGTGTGTACCGTATCGATGATTTCGAAACGATCTCTTATTCCGCTGAGTACATCAATGCGGCGCAATTCATGCATAATCTCACAAAAATAATCGGTAATAAAGCCATAATCTCTTGCGTAGCTATCGGGATTGAGCTTAGGCAACTCCCAGCCGGGAAGGTAGGCATGAATACGATCTAGAAATGCGATCACCTGTAAAAAGTCTGGCAGCGGTTCAAAGAGATGATAGTACTTTTCATGGGGCATATTCCCTTGCACATCGATGTTTCCAACGAAAACCAGGCTACCAAAAGCGAGCAGCTCTTTCTTGCCCCGACTAAACCTGGCGTCTTGCATGAAGCCTTGCATGATACTGACAAAGGCTTTTGGGTCGCTGAAGTCTGTATTAGCAATCTCGTCAAAGACAACAGCGTCACGTGTGCCAACCTCGCCGATCTTGCCGGTATTGAGGTTGACAAAGAGTTGCGCTGGTGTAGCCTTTCCCCCTGAGAGGACATGGGAGTAGTAAGAAATATTGCGATAGAGATAGGTTTTGCCTGTTTCGCGGGGAGCAAGTTCGATCATATTGTAGTTGTTTTCAACCAGCGGGATGCAGCGACAGAGGTAAAGTAGCTTCTGACGGCGATTCATCCTGGTTGGGTTAATGCCACAGGTATTGACCAGTAAATCGACCCACTCATCAGAACTCAATTCACAGCGTTTGTTGATGTACTCATCCAGGTTGATCACACTGACTTGAAATGGTGTAAAACCTGTGATCTTAAAGGGGCGTATCTTTTTGTTGTGAATCTCTGTTTCATCATAGGTCAGATCTATCGTGCCCCACATGCCACCAGCAAGCAACATGGGATATTGGCGCACAATTCCTTCAGGTATATTGACGAAACTCTCATTGATCGCAGTAATCGTTGCCCAGTACCTGTCTTCGGTTTCGACAAGCCTTACCTCCAGGTTGGCGATAATTGCATGATGTCGGTTTTCTCGAATATAGTGCCGGATCCTCTCACTTTCTGCCCCATAGACGAATGACTCTTTGAGTCGCTTTACAACCTTCTCCAGGTCCTGGTAAAACGTTTCTTCAGAACAGTAATTGTCGATAAGATATTCGACAACGTAGCGAGGGAATTCATCAACCCCGGGGTTTATGTTGTGGGCTTTGTTGACAACCTTGCCTTTAAAAACGACTTTGCTCTTTTTATTCATCTGACAACCCCAATTTTGCCACCTGCAAGCCTTTCTCAGATTTACATAGCTACGCACCGTTTCCTATCAGAAAACAGTAGTTCAGCTCTCTTATCTTGCTATTGCATACTCTTCGGTGTCAAGCCCAAAATATTACCCAGACTGGTCGGAACACGACGGACTACACGTTCTGAGTTGAGTCGTACTGCAAAGGGATGCTTTTGTAACTTGCGCTTCACGCGGTTTCCTTCCCGATAACGGACCACGATAGTGAGTTCTCGCTTCATCAGTCCCTGGCGCTGCTCTTCTGGGGTTGCTTCATCAGGATCTGGCCGGAAACGATAGACAACCTCAATGCCCTGTTTGGGCACGAAAAGTACCTGGGGAGGGAGGGGCGATTGATCTGGCTCAAGGCCATAGCTAGCCTCGACATCGACGCGCAGTTCGCTGGCTGCGTTTTTTCCTGTCGCTGTTCGGATCAGGCGCATGCGGAACTCTATCTCTTCTCCCTCAATTACCTCTTTAGGACCATTGATGGGTTGCAGCGTCAAAAGTTCTTCCTCTCTGGCTTTGACTTGCAGGACAACCATCGGAATGAGTAACTCCTGGATTGAGATACCACCGTGTCCGTATGCTGCGGGCTTAAAACGTGTTCCACTGCGGCTAAATGAGTGGCCGACTTTGGGAAAGATAATAGCCTGGTACTCTTTATTCACGACAACGCCAGTTCTTGATGTCCACGTCTCTCGCCTCGGATAATGCAACTGTTCAGGTGTGAAGCTGATAATGTTATTGCGTACTTTGGGATGCAGGTTAGCCCTTGACAGAGGAACTGATAGAAGGCAGTTTAAATACACACAATCAGCAGGATCGTTAAGATAATTGGGATCAACTCCCAACCATTCTTGCCCCACAAGGCCAAACCCGTGGTCAGCGATGATGAAGACCTTTGTATCAGAGGCCAGGCGACGTATAATAGACATAACCTCGGTATCAATCAGATTCTTGACGTACTGCTGGTAGATGAAAGCAAGGGGACGTGATGGTTCCTTCCGTCCGTCTGGAAGTTCTCTTAATTCAATCTTGTGCAGTTCTTTGTCGCAGAACTCGAAGATATAATAGTCCAGGTTGCCAGCCCGATAGCGCACGGTTTCTCCGGTCCCCGCGCCCTCCGGTGCTATCGCTTCGACATTGATATGGTAGCCAAGTTCACGCGCTAAAGCCTCTTTGAGGCAGTCACTCTCAGCCCGTCGTGGGGTCAGGCCAAACTGATCTGGCTCTGCTCCTGCTGCGATAGCCCAGCGCGAAACATGTGTCTCTGATGGCAAAATGGCCGAAGCCGGAAATTCTTTTATGATCTCCATCTTCTCCAACAATGTCGGTCGCAGCAGTTCATCCCAGATATCGTAACGCATGCCGTCAAATACCAGCACGACCGCCTTCTCCGTCTTCGGGTCCCAGTAGGGTTTTAAGCAGCGACGTATGAATTGACTGGAGAGGTATATATCACTATCAGTTGAGAGCCACCCTGGATACTGTCTTGCAACCATCTCTTGAAAGTGGCGGTTCAAATCATTGATTTGTTGGAAAACTTCCTTTTCTACCTCGATGATGCGCTGCTGGATCTTCTTTAATGCCTCGATGAACTCACCGGGTAATGTATCAGCCTCGCGTGGCAAAAGATCCTGGTTGTAGATCAGCCGTTTCAGCATTGAAAGATGATACTCCAGTCGATTGATGTCATTCGTGTTCCACAACTCGCGGAAAGTGAGAAAGTTCAGTTTGTTGGATGCTGTGACGTTTAAGTTTCTCAGTGCTTTGCTCAATTCAGCGTGCTCTGCCTGGATTTGATAGGCCAGTCTATAGGCTTCTTTGAGATTCGACCAGGCAAAAGAAGGGCGAGCCTCTACAAAGCTGGTCCCGCTGCTGGAGAAGAGATAAGTGTTGATGCGTTTATGAGCCTGCATATCCGGCCCAGGGCAGAGCAAATCCTGCAAAGCGCAAAGGAGTGCCAGGGTGCGGAATAGGACTGAGTAGCGTTCTTTCTCTATCAAGGTCGCAGCAGCATTCGTATCGGCTACTGCTAGCTGATCGATGAGGACAGTATGCAAGCCTTCCCGGCTCAAATGGGCTTCTATCTCGTCCAGATCTGCCCGGGCTTGGTCAGGATCGAGTTCGACAAGCTGATGCGCCGCCCGCTCTAACATCCTGGTTTCTATAGTGGTTAAGCCTGCCAACGCCGGATCTACATGGATCAGTAGGAGCTTCCAGTTGGGAAGGTGCTGCGCCAGGATGACAGAAAGATAAAATGCTCGAATAACCGTTTCAGTTTCATATTTGCCAAACCAGCAGAAAGGAGCTGGGGCTTTTGCCAGGTCGCGTTTTATGGGTTCCGTCACCTCTGGCGCGAGCGTTGCCAGTTCTTGCAGGGTCTGGTAGCCGTGCAGACCTACCCTCCAGTAATAGGTATCATCCAGTTTCTGGAATGCCGAGTCAGCAACATCCAGGGCAGCGTAAGCCACAATCGTTTTAAAATCAGAGTTATTAAAACGCTCCCTCTGAAGGGTACGCAGGTTCGTGTGCGCCTGTATGACGCCATCCAGGTGTTTCACAATGATTCTGCTATAACGAGGCTCGTTTACCTCCTGAGGCCAATCTGGATCACCTGTTACCTCCTTGAGGTACTGGCGCAGGTCGAGTTCGATACACGCTTCAGCAGGAATACGTGCCAGCAGATCGGGGTAAAACAGTGGAGGCGCTTTGCTCTTTGAGTGTGCGATGCGCCTGCTCTGTGGAGTGCGGTCAATGATAAGGAGTTTCCGAGTATCGGCATCGGCGATGGCACGCTCATATAACTCTCTGAAGGCGAGGTTTGTCGCAGCGACAATCACGGTGTATCCACGCTCACTGGCGAAGTTGTGGATGTTACTATCTCTTTCCGGCAGCAATTGTAATGGATCGCGTACAAGAATGTTTGGTTCATCTTGAATGGCATCCAGTTTGTGCAGGAACCAGTTGAGGATATGTATGTAATCTTGTTTCATTGTGCAAACTCCTGCCAGGGGTATCTTTCCCTCTTCTTCTTTTCTGTATGAGCGTATGGGAAACGGTAGCCCGCCATGAACCTCTCCTCCAGAGTCATTTGTTCCTGGACCTGTTACTCCACCTCTAACATCGGTAATGTGTCGCCTGACCCATCGCCCAGAACGCTTTCCAGTTGTCGCTCAAGAAAAGCCTGGAACTCTAGTGCGAGGTCCACAATTTGCTCTTTCTCGACAATATTTATAGTTGGCTTGAAATCGGCAATCCGTACCTTTTTCACGACAATCCGTTTCAGGTAACGATCGATCGCTTCCACAATGGATGGATCTTCCAGGCATTTCTTTGTCAGGTATGCTCGTATATCGTTAACAGTGCTACACCGGAGCAACGTAGCAATAGTGGGATCATCCTGGCCTTGTTTGAGTCGTTCCTGAATAGCAGGATTTAAGAAAACCTCCATTTTATGCTCTATGGCATCGTTGAAGAGTATCTGTGCCTCCTCTTCTGCCTGCGCAGCTCTTTGAAGGAGGTCGTTATAGTTCTTGAAAGAGAGGCTGCATTTGTGTACTGGCTCCCTTTCCAACTGCGACTCAACAGAGGCTCGCGAGGGCGAAGGGCAGGTGAAGATACTATTCATGTGCTTTTTCAACGCATCCTCGATAGTAATCGAAATGCTCGGTTGCAGTGCGCTGATGCTCTCCAATACCTTTAAGGCGGCAAGCTCAGAACTGTTGAGAAGACTTTGTATCGCCGCGCGCCTGCTCTCCAGCTCGCTCAGTACATTGTTGTGAAGAGAAAGGTAGACCAGCTTGTATTCAGCGATCAATGCATGGAGTGTCTGGAGTTCGCTGGCTCCGCTACGGGTGCTGCCGATCAATTCGGTGCGCAGTTTTACTTCAGAGTCGATGTAGGGTTGCAGGTGTCGGAGTTTTTCTGCCAGTTCTTGCTGAATCTCCTGAACGGTTGCCAGGTCACGGCTGTCAGGGAGTTGATGCGTGCAGTACTGGTAGGCTGTACGCAATTCTGTATCGTAGGTAAGGAACTGTTGCATATCCCGGTAATGCTTCATACGCTGCTTCAGATCATCTACATCGACCTCCGCCACCGCGCCAGTTTCAAAGGCGCTATAGCCAAAGACCTTTGCCAGGCGATACAGCACATCATCAATGTTTTCTACATCAACAGTCTTGAAAAAGCTTTCAAACTGCTGGAGATCCTTTTCATATGGGTCAGGCGATTGGAGATCCCCAAATAGCCTGCTCGCGTTACTAAGAGTGCGACTGGCCTGTTCCTTCTCTTCGCTAAAGAGCTTGCGCAATTCTATGCGGTATGGTGCGAGGATGCTATCATCGTGTGTCTGTGGAATGGTTTTGCCCAGGAGCGCCTCAGCAAATGGGCGAAATACTTCCCAGTTCTTGGGCTGTTCCATCTTCTGCACCTCGGTGAGGGCATCAAGGACGCGTGCCGAGAAGTCTATTTCTTTGATGGTCTGGTAATTGATGGAGGAGAATGGTAGGCCCGCCCTGGCATTTAGAGCGATTATGATTTTGCCCGTTTGTGCGAGACACAGGAGATAGAGTTGGACCATACGCCGTGTAAGTCCATAGCTTTTGGGTGTACTGATCCCCATAAAGTTTTTGTAGAGGGTTTCGATGCCCATGGTTTGCCACTCATTGACTAATTTCTGGTCGATGAAGGTGTAGATGTCCTGGACAAACCTGTTGCCCGAGACATCAAGTTTGTACTCGGCTCCCTTCCTCATGATGCCCAGGGCGTAACCGAAGTTCTGTGCCGCGCTCACATCCCCGGTCGGTTTGGCATGACGTGGGATCTCGCCCGTTTTGACGATACCATTGATCACTTTGACGGCATCTTCTTTGCGGAAGATAAAAGGGTGATCAAATTTGATATCGCGTGACTCATAGACCGCGCTCAAGACCTGGCTGATAACGGGGGTTAAGATACCCTTAATATCACCGGCCACATGAAACTCCATGCTTTTCATTTCCAGGCTGTCAATGCGTCCCCGAGCATAGGCACTATTGACAACCTTAACGATTTTGCCTATTTCGCTCTGCAATGAGTTGGCTACCCAGTGTATGATCGTTACGGCATCTTCACTGTCCTTGCCTTCACAGTCACGAATAAGTTTCTGGTAGGCTGCCAGTTCATACAGGCGATGGCGCTCATCCTCGTTGAAGGACGCTGGAGTCCACAGTATAATGCGCGGGTCGTTGCGAGCTTTCAGCAATTTCTCGATGTGAGCAGGAGAAACCGGGCGGGTACTGACATAGACCGCGAAATCGTGGTCTGTTTCATCGCTGCGCAATTGCGGCAACGAGAGCGGCTCGGGGCCCAGGCGCACCAGGTCGCGCATGCCAATGGTACCTGTGATTATACGCCTTTGCCATTCTACCTCGAGTGCCTGATCTTTGGCGTAGGAGGTCATGGTGGCCGCAATGCCGCTGAAAAGCGATGTGGTACCATTGGCAAGATCGATGGTCATCTGCCGCGTCCTGACCGGCCATTTCGACAGTCCTAACAGGAAATCCCATGCTTCTTGCAGCATCTTCTCATTGGACTCTGCTTCATTGCGCGCCTTTTCAAATTCCTGGCGAGGATCGATACCGGTGAAGACAGGATCAAAGCGGTAGCGAGGTGTATTACTTTCGTCTAGAGTTTCAACGACCTGGCGCAGTTCTTTGCGCAGGCTCTCGGCGATGCTCTGATAATGATCGATGTTTTCTTGCGGATTGGCATCGCTGGAGCGCTCGATTAAGACGGCGTTGGCGATCTCCTCGGGAGTGATACCCTGCTGGCGCATGCGCGCGATATGGTAGAGGAAGAGGGTCTGCAGTGTCTTGATCGCTTTTTCCCGGTAAACCTTCAAAGGACCATTTGGTTTTCCATCGACCTGGCGTTTGCAGGCTTCGTAGACTTTGTAGTCCATCTCACGCCTGGTTTTAATGGAGGCCAGGCCTGCATTGACCCCACTCGGGTCCTCTTCATAGTTGACGGTTTCATCAAAAAGCTGCCAGAGACTGATCAGGTGGTCACCTTTGACCTTAACCAGGTGTTTTAAAGTCTGGTGCATAAAGTGGATGGCAGAGCGAGCAGTGGTCAGTTCACCGGTGATGGCACGCAGGACTTCGAGCGCCGGTTTATGGAATGGGAAGAAATGCCGGAACTGGTTCTCTCCAACGCTCGCAGGCCAGGTAAAACCACGTTTATAGTAGAGATAATAGTTATTGATGGCATCAGGGTCGATGATTTCCCGTGCACGAGCGAGCACTATGTCGTAATACCCATTATCATCCTCGCTCAATAAGAGCACGAGCTTCAGGCGATCATTGGCGATGATATTTTTCACGCCCATCTTGCTCTCTATCGCCTGCTGTGCGGCGCATACCGTCCAGATAGGCAAATTGTGTACTTTGGCCAGTCGATTGGACAGCACAACCAGCGTCTGTTCATCATCGACCCGTTGTTCCTCATTGCGATTTTTCATAAAGATCGAGACTTCGTCCAGGATGAGCAGGACGCCGCTGTAGCCTTCGGCCATGATGGCCTCGACCATGTGCTTGAGCACATCTTCCGTTTCTGTCTCTAAGTGCGGGCGCATCTTCAGATACTCGTCATAGAAGCGCCAGAGCTTGTCGCCACAGCTTCGCTTATATTCGGGGGCCTTATTAGACTGCAATTCGCGAATAAAGTCATCGACATCCTCAAGCTCATCCTCTTCGAAGAAGTGCCGGTCGCGCAGGAATTTTTTGAGTTCGTCGCGGTACCGCACATAGTCTTCGGACATAAAGCGGTCGGCAAGTATCTCTACGGGGTAAAGTGAGATGTTCTTGCCCAGTTCCAGGAGGAGCTGCTCGCGGGCCGCGTCGAGGATATAATTGGCGAGACGCTGCGTATCGTCAGCCTTGCCAATTGTACCGCCGCCAGTCCCAACCAGCGTTTTGGCGATGACGAAGATGCCTTTTTTGCCATTATTGCTTTTGGCCTTGAGTCCCTCTTCCCAGAATTGATAGAGCGACTCGCGCCTGCCTCGTCCTGCCTTTGTTTCTTTCTGGCGCACCAGTTCCCAGATATCTTCATCGCCAAGGGCCAGTGCAGCCAGGAAACAGAGGAGATGCGATTTGCCGGAGCCAAACTCGGCCTGAATCCAGTAACCCTGCCCGATCTGTTCATCTCGCCGTTCCGGCCTGTAGGGAGCTGCCATCAGGCGTAAGATATCGTTGAGGAACGAGCGCATGGGGTTGATCTGGAATTCATCGACGGTCTGGAGTGCTGGGAAGCGCTGTGCACGCGATGTCTTGTTTGAGGTCTCAGCGGTATCGGCCCAGATGTGTTGCTCCAGCGTATAAACGGAAATAATTTTGTCGGGCACCCTACATATCTCGTCCAGACCCTTACGTATGGCAAATAGCTCATCAACATTAGGCATAGCTCTTTCCCCCGTTCTCTTATGACAAAGTGCCTTGCTACTTCCCTGATATCACGCGATGCAAATAGCATCAAAAGATTTATAAGTTCCTATATATCATCGAAAAGCGTTTTTTGCTTTTTCGCTTTCATATTCATTTGTATGCGGTTCAGACATATCTGATAATCTTCCTCTACCTCGACCTGCTGCTCCTCTGACAACTGATTCAGGTCAAGTCCGCCCTTTTCGAACAGAAGCCGGCCCTGCTCGTACAGACTCGAACGCCGGCAATGACGAATCCATTCTACCAGAGTGGCATTGGAAGGCCGCTCACTGGCCGGAATGGTCAGACCTTGTTGGATATAGGCCAGGTAGCGTTTGATGTGCCTGTTGGTCCCAGCCTGCCTGTCCTGTGCTTTGGCCGCTTTCTCCTCTTCCGTATCAGGCAGGCGATACGTCCCTGAACTGGTAGCGTAAAAATAATCCTGCAGCCAATCTTTGAGCGGGCGGCGCGGTTTGTCTTTGACGGCGTAGAGGTAATGCTCAAAAATATCCGAATAATGGACGCCCTCTTGCTCAGGATGTTTGCGCAGCCACCGGGCAAGAAAGCTACCGATAATCTGCGCCGCTTTCTCCTCTTTTGCAGACTCGGCGGCGT
>WNFM01286444.1_pt1 | contig 10308 bp, 9 predicted proteins | sample 5400271 | NCBI WGS metagenome assembly WNFM01 (sample SAMN13153352, study PRJNA577476) | soil metagenome | isolation source: 60 cm saprolite on Douglas fir-dominated hillslope | place: USA:California | collected 2013-09-17
ACCTCCATGCCTGCTCCGGTTGCTTCCGGCTGGAGCGATCTCGCCGGGTGGGCCTTGCACCCACTGGAAAGCGCCGCCTTCTCACGGCGCACCCCCATTCCGGACCTTACCCACGTCCAATCCGTAGGTCGGCGCGGGGTGGTGAGCACGCGTTCGAGATGGTGCCACGTGCGAGCCGGAGCTGGCTCATGGAACGGAATGGCTGCATGGTTCGCAGCGGCAAGCGGCGATTTGGCTATTGCATCCGGCCTTGACCGAAATCTCAGCCTGACCCTACCCAGCTTGCCGACCGCGATACTAACCTAGATCAAATTGCTATGCTGTCCGAGGCCGATCGGGGGGCCTTGTCGGCGAGGGGATGCATGCAGCAAAGAGTACGCTTCAGGCGGAGTGTGTCGGGGCATTCCGCGGGTAGCCACCGCGGATCGGGTCGGCGGTCGGTCGCAACCGGCCCCAACGCGCTCCTCATCGGCGTCGTCCTCGGTGGAACGCTGTTTCAGTTGTTCGCCATGCCGGCCCTATTGCGGGCTTTTGGAATGCGGGCCGCCTGGTTGCTGCTGCCGATCATGCTGCTCCAGCCGCTTCACTGGGGTCTAATTCACGAGGCGATCCACTCCCACTTGCTGCCCCGACGGAGTCCCGAGGAGTTCTGGGCAAGACTGCTCTCAGTCACACACTGGCTGCCGTTCGACGCGACGCGGTTCTGCCATCTCGTTCATCATAGATACTCCCGGCATACCTATGACAGAGCGGACCAGTATCACGGCCGCGGGTCTTATGCGCTGGCATGGCTGCGCTATCGCACGCGGCTTTTGGGCGGCGCTTATCTTGGCGTGCTGGTTTCGCCCTTGATCGCATTTCTGCCCCTGGCCCGCGGCATACGGCTGATGTCAAATGCGGTTCCGATCGTCGAAAAAGGCGACATGGAAGTGCGACGTTTGTTCGTGTTGCTGGTAACGGATGCAGGCAAACGGCGCCGCACAAGACGCGAGTTCGCGATGACGCTGGCGCTCTATGCGGCCAGCGCGTGGGCGTACGGCGCGTGGTGGCCGATGCTGGTAGCGACGATGTACGTGCGGGGTGTCTGGCATTCACTCGCCGACAACCTCGCGCACCATGATGTCGTCCTCGACGAACCGGAGCGGGCCCGGAATTACCGGTTGCCGCGACCGCTCGGCTTCTTGTTGATGAACCACCACCTGCACCTTACGCACCATCGCCATCCCACGGCGCCATGGCGGCGCCTCGTCCGGTTGAGCACGACCGAGGAGGCGGCGCACAGCGACAATTACTTCCGGGCGGTCTTTCGACAATTCGGCCGCCCTTACCCGCGCATCGCAATCTCGTAGAGGCGGTTCGCTGCCCGCAATGGATGGAAAAACCTGCCTGGTGACCGGTGCCACGTCCGGGATTGGCAGGGCTACCGCCCTGGCTCTGGCCCGATTGGGCGCGACCGTTGTCCTCGTCTGCCGAAACGAGCCGAAAGGGCGAGAAACCGCCCGCAAATTGGGCGCGGTAACCGGAAATAAAACAATCGACGTGCTGGTCGCCGATTTTTCGCGGCAACGGCAGATCCGCCGCCTCGCCGCCGACTTCAACCGAAAATACCAGCGGCTTGATGTGCTCGTGAATAACGCCGGCGCCATGTTTCCCCACCGTCTGGAGACCGACGAGGGCATCGAAATGACCCTGGCGGTGAACCACCTAGCCCCATTCTTGATAACCAAGCTCTTGCTCCCGAAACTGAAGGCCGCCGGCGAAGCGCGGGTGGTCAATGTCAATTCGGATGCGCACGAGAAAGGCATCATCGATTTCGACGACATCCACATGCGGCGCCGCTATCCAAAGGGCGGCGTGGGGATGCGCGCCTATGGCAACGCAAAGCTCGCCAATCTGCTAACCACCTACGAGCTGGCGCGTCGTCTTCGCGACAGTGGCATCGCCGTCAATGCGCTGCATCCTGGTTACGTGGCGACCAACATCCTTCCGCTCGACAGGGCGAGCGGGCCGATCCGCCTTCTCAAACCGTTCTGGCATATCGCCAAACATGCCATTCTGACCGCCGAGCGAGGCGCGGCCACCCCCGTCTATCTTGCGTCCTCGCCCGAGGTGAGGGATGTCTCAGAATTGTATTTCGAGAAGTGCGTGCCGGTCGCGTCGAGCGCCGCGTCGCGCGACAGAAACCTGCAAGGGCGGATGTGGGACATCAGCGAGCAATTGACGGAAGACTAGCGCGAAAAACCGTGCGCGCGATTTCCGGGACACTACGCTCAAGGATGATCGGCGTCGCGGTCGCTTCTTATGTTGGCTTCGCGGGCGGTGCGGCGGCGGCATCCGAGCAGCGACTGACCTACACCGTGCAAATGTCGCCTTATGGCACCATCGGCACATACCAGAGCGCCAAGCAGAAGAACGGCGATGAAACAACCATCACCACCGAGGCGCATATCAAAGTGTCGCTCGCTGGCATCGTCCTCTACCGATTGGAAATGTCTCGTGTCGAGCGCCAGATCGCCGACCGTCTTGTTTATTTCCACGGCGTTACGGTGGAGAACGGAAAATCGGTCGAAGTAGACGGTAAAGCCGCGGGAGAACATTTCATCATTACGTCGCCAAATGGGACCGTCACCGCGCCGGGGACAATTCGCACATCAGATCCGTGGTCCGCGGGAGCGCCCGGCGCAGACATGGTCTTCATGCCGGATACGGGCGCGGTGATTCGGGTCCATACAAGCGGGGGCGAGCAGACCTCGATGACGATCGCCGGCGCCTCCGTGCCGGTCCGCCGCTATCAGATCAATTCGGTGGACGGCCGCGAGCAATACGAAGTCTGGATGGACGATCGGCGAACTCCGGTAATGTTTAATATCGTGGATAGCGATGGCACGACAACCTTTATGCTGATCAGATGAAATTCCCGATAGAGCGCGTTAAAGATGTCGGGCCGATATCGGCCCGCTTTGCTCTCAAGCGCGGGCGCTGGTATTGGCCCTGATCACAAGCAACTGATTGCCGGCGGCCAAGCCTCCGGAGCCCTCGGTTCAATAGCGTCGCCGGAATGGCCGGTATCGGCGCGTAGCGGACCACCGTCTCACGGTGCGCTCCTGGCGTTCCGGGAGTTTCAATCTACGCCTTTGAACGGGCCAGACGAGCGCGTCTATTTCGCCAGGCAGATCTTGCTTCGCGGTTGGAAACAAACCACGAACATAAAAATGACAAAATCGTGTGTTTCGATCCGGATTAATGGGGAGATGCGGCGAGAGACAAAGGGCTATGCCGGGCGGCGGTGCGGAGCGCGGCTATGCAACCGCTGCGCGAACTCTGGCTGCAAATCCGCTGCAAATGCAGCAAACGGGTTTCGAGCTGGATCAACTGTGGGTTGCCACGGCGCCGGAGTAGGCCTGTTTTTCACCTGTAAAAACAGGTGGAACAGGCGGGCCGCCCAGCGGCCATGGCGGGGCTCGGCCCGGCCGGCCCACCACAACAAACCCGTGGATCCCCGGTTCAAGCCCGGGGATAACGAGAGAGAGGTGGAAAATAAGGAGGAGGCGGGTCAATCCACCTTCAGCAATTCGACATCGAACATCAGCGTGGGGTTCGCCGGAATGACGCCGCCGGCGCCGCGCGCGCCATAGCCGAGTTCGGGCGGGATAATGAGGGTGCGCTTGCCGCCCTCTTTCATACCGGCCACTCCCTCGTCCCAGCCCTGGATCACCTGATGCCCGCCGAGCGGGAACGAAAACGGCTGGCCGCGGTCGAGCGAACTGTCGAATTTCTTGCCCTTCTCGCCATTGTTGTAGAGCCAGCCAGTGTAATGCACGCTGACCTTGTGGCCGGCCGTCGCCTCGGCGCCGGTGCCGACCGTCGTGTCGGTGTATTGGAGGCCGCTCGCGGTTTGGGTCATCTTGCCGGGTCCTTCTGCTGCGGGGGACGGCGCGGCGAGGCCGAGAAACACTGATGCCAGAACGGCGCCGATGAGACGGATCGATTTTGCGATCGATTTCATGGATACGCGATTGTGCTAGAGGAGTTGCCGGCCGCGACACGGACGGGGCGGGGAAGATGCAGGGCGCCATACTGACCGACACCATTGCCGCCGTCACCGACATTCTCGGGCCGGAGCTCGATCGGATCGTAATCGAGCGGGCCGTACTCGGCCTCTTCTACACCGGCGTGAATCTCAGCGCCGGCACCGCCGGGACCTGCGCCACCCCGCGCGAGGCGATCCCCGGCGATGTCTGCTGCCCCGTCTCGGCGCGCGCGGTGCCGTTCCCGGGCCAGCTCAAGGGCCGGCCCGCCGCCGAGGTGATGCAGGACGCGCTGTCGCCCGACGGTCTCTCCCGCGCGGTCGGGATCGCCACCCTGAATGCGCTGACCGAGCTATGCTGGCGGCGCCGGCCAAGCGCAGCGGTCGAGCTGTTGCCCGACGCCGACGCATTCGACGCGACCGGGTTTCGCGCCGAAGATCGGGTGGTCGTGGTCGGCGCCTTTGTGCCGTTCCTGAAGGAGCTGAAGCGGCGCCGGCAGCCGTTCCTCGTGCTGGAGCAGAACCCGGCGATGCTGAAGCCGGAGGAGATGCCGTTCTACCGCCCGGCCGAGACCGCGCGCGAGGTAGTGCCCGAGGCCGATGTGCTGTTGATCACCGGCGCGACCTTGCTCAACGACACGCTCGAAGATTTATTGGCGCTGGCGCGGCCGGAAGCGCGGGTGACAATCCTCGGACCGACCGTCGGCATGGTGCCGGACGCGTTTCTCGCGCGCGGCGCCGATATTCTGGGGTCGGTGCGGATCACCCAGCCCGACGCGTTTCTCGATCTCTTGGCCGAGGGCGGCTCGGCGCCACATTTCCTCGGGCATACGACGGAAAAGATCGTGCTCGCCCGCCGCTCAATTCAGACGTCGGCCATCTCGTCGGCGAGCAGCGGCTCCCAGCCGGGCATCAGATCCTTGAGCCGCAGCGCGGTGGCGGCCTCCTCATAAAGCAGGTGCGCCTCCGCGGCCGGCCCGCGCCGAAAGCCGAGCCCCAGCACCTTGACGGTGCGCTGCCAGCCGCCTTGCGGCAACACGACGACATCGCCGATGCGGACGCTCTGATTGGGCTTCCTGACCGGGATGCCGTTGACCGCCACCGCGCCGGCGGCGCACAGCCGGGCGGCGAGCGACCGGCTTTTGACAAAACGCGCGAACCACAGCCACTGATCGAGGCGGGTCTTGGCCCGTTCCGGGCGAATTTCAGCTCCTTCAGCTTGGCGAAGGGATGGTCGCGGGAGGTTCGTCTCGGCCGGGCGGGCTGTTGGGCGCCGCGCCGGCGCGGCCCGCCGACAAAGAATTCGTTGCCGCCTTCGATCACGGCCCGGTAACCGAGCGCGAGCAGCACGCCGCGCAATGCGCCGGGCGCGACCCCGGCGATCGCGGCCAATTCGGCATCGCCAGCGAACGCGCCGTTCTTCGCCCGACAGCGCGCCGCCGCCGCCAGCCGCTCGAGACGGTCCGGGCGCAGCGCCATGCCGTCGACCGGCCGCCAGCCGATCGCGAGATAAAAGGAGGGCGGCAGCTCCGGATCGCGCCTGACCGCCCTGCCCTGCCGCCGCGCCCCGGGAACCGGCGGCACGGTCCGATCATGGCGCACCGCCCAGAGCAGGGCCCGGAAGCGGATCGTGTCCGGGCGCAGCAATGGCTCGATATAGACGCTCTCGGTGCCGAAGCGCACACCGGCCCGGCCGAGCGCCCGCCGGCTCGCCGTGTCGATCGCGCCGAGCAGCGCGCTCACCTGGTCGGAAGGCAGGCAGCCGAGCGCATCGACCAGCTGAAACGCCAGCCCGCGTGCCGGACCGCGCAGCGGCAGCGCCTGGATATCGAATAGCGGCTTGAGGCGCCGCTCGGCTTCGCTTCTCACGAAGGATTGCAGGCGCTGGCGCACCCGTTCGCGCGCCTCGCCCTCCAGAAAATCGCCGGCCTGCACCTCGACACGCGGAGCCAGCATCGCCCCGCCGGAGCCGAGCCGGCCGACGGCACTGCTGTGCCACAACAGCCGACCCTCGGGGCCGAGCGCGAAGGCCTCGTCGCCGGCGGCGGCGAGCCGCCGCGCCCGTACCGCGACCTCGCCGCGCAGCACACGGTTAGCCGCGGTCAGCAAGGTGCGCATCGCCTCGCCCTCGGCGGCATCCGGCACGAAGCGGAAGCCGTCGAGCCGGCCCAAATAGGTGCCCTCGACCGCGACCCCGCCCTCCTTGTCGACCGACGCCAACAGCTCCCGGGCGCCCGCCAGATGGCGGACCAGAAAGGCTGAACGGCGATCGACAAAGCGCTGGGTGATACGCTCATGCAGCGCGTCCGATAGCCGGTCCTCGATGCCGCGCGCCCGCTCCTGCCAGTCCGCGGCGTTGTCGAGCCAGTCGCCGCGATGGGTGATGTAAGTCCAGGTGCGGATATGCGCGATCCGCTGCATCAGCGTGTCGATGTCGCCGTCGAGGCGATCGAGCTGCGCCATCTGCGCGCCGACCCATTGCGCGGCCAGCCGCTCGCCCGGGCCCGCCAGATGGACGAAGCAATGCGCGAGAAACCGCGCGTGGCTGTCACTCATCACCTTGCGGAAATCGGGGATCTGGCAGACCTCCCACAAGAGCCGCACGGCGCCGGGGTTGGTCGCCAGGGCTGTCACCTCGGCATTGCGCGACAGCAGGTGCAGCGAGCGGTGGTCGTCGGCGTCGCGCATCTGGGTGAGGCCCGCGGTCGGCGGCCGCTCGTCAAGGCTCCGCAGCAATGCCCCGACCGAATTGAAGCGCAAATGAGTGTTGCGCCAGGAGAGCCTAGTCAGCGGATCGAAGCGATGCTCCTCGACCGCAGCGACGATGTCCGGGTCGAGCGTGCCTTCGTCCGCGGTGGTGCCGAAGGTGCCGTCGCTCATGTGCCGGCCGGCACGGCCGGCGATCTGACCGATCTCGGCAGCGGAGAGACGGCGCGGGCCGCGGCCGTCAAATTTGCTGAGGCGGGCGAAGGCCACATGGTCGAGGTCCATGTTGAGCCCCATGCCGATCGCGTCGGTGGCGACCAGATAATCGACCTCGCCAGCCTGGAACATCCCGACCTGGGCATTGCGGGCGCGCGGGCTCAGCGCGCCGAGCACCACCGCAGTGCCGCCGCGCTGGCGGCGCACCAGCTCGGCCAGCGAAAACACGTCGGCCACGGCAAAGGCCACCACCGCGCTGCGTGGCGGCAGCCGCGTGACCTTCTTGTGGCCCGTATGGGTCAGGGTCGAAAACCGCGGCCGGCTGACATATTCGGCGTCGGGGACGAGGCGGCGCATCAGCGGCCGGATCGTGTCGGCGCCAAGAAACATCGTTTCCCGGAGGCCACGCGCGTGCAGCAGCCGGGCGGTAAAAACATGGCCGCGCTCGGGATCGGCGCAAAGCTGGATCTCGTCGACGGCCAGAAACTCGACCGGCCGGTCGAGCGGCATGGATTCGACGGTGCAAACGAAATAGGACGGGTTCGGCGGTAGGATCTTTTCTTCGCCGGTGATCAGCGCGACCGCGCGCGCGCCGCGCAGCTTAACGACCCGGTCATAATTCTCCCGCGCCAGCAGCCGCAGCGGGAACCCGATCATGCCGGTCTGATGGTCGAGCATACGCTCGATCGCGAGATGGGTTTTGCCGGTATTGGTCGGCCCGAGAACCGCGACGAGCCGCGGCGCGGAACGAAGCATGGCCATAGCCCAAGGTATCGGATCGGATCGGCCGTGGGACAAGAGGCAATCGCTCAGAAAAAACGACGCAACGACATCGCAAGCCCACCGAAGCGGCCCATGGTAACCGCTTTTTTACCATTTTAGGGATATTCGTTATCTCGGCTGAGCTCCGCAACAAGGGCGAGTAATGGATCCGGGGAGGTCACACAGGGCCGAATCGCTGCTCGAAAGCTATTGTTCTCAATTGGGAACAATGCTCGATCGGCGCGATCCAGGGCTCGCGCTCGTCCTCGCCAAGCGTCATGCGGAAACGGCCGCCGTTACCGCCAATAGGGAAATGTTGCAGGCGCAGGCGTCCGACCGCGCCAAGACCAAGTTTCTCGCCAATATGTCGCACGAGCTGCGCACGCCGCTCAACGCAATCATCGGTTTCTCCGAAGTCATCAAGCTCGACGCACAGCAGCCGAAAGAGCGCTATCCGGAATACGCCAAATACATTCACGAAGCAGCCATACATTTGTTGGAAGTCATCAACGGGATTCTCGACCTTGCCCGTATCGAAGCCGGCAAGGTCGAGCTCGAGGAAGTTCCGGTTGCCGTCTCCGGTTTGGTTGATCTGGCCGTCACCACCATTCGACCGATTGCCGAAAAGAAGATGGTCAGCCTCGATTGTCAGTGTGGGCTTCCCGAACCATTTGTGTTTGTCGATCAAACGAAGCTGAAGCAGGTATTACTCAACATATTGTCTAACGCCGTAAAATTCAGCAAACCGGGCGGCTGCGTCACGGTCAACTGGGCGCACAATGGGGGCGGCCTGGTGATTGCCGTGCGCGACACCGGAGTTGGAATTCCGCGCGAGCAGCTGGAAAAGGTGCTCGAACCGTTCGAGCAGGTGGAGGATCACCTGACTCGCCAGAACGAGGGCACCGGCCTTGGCCTGCCGATCGCCAAAGCGCTGATCGAGCTGCATGGCGGCCGGCTGGTTCTGCACAGCGAGATTGACAAGGGCACGATCGCCGAACTGCACCTCCCCGGCTACCGGGTCGGCATTGAAGCATCAGCGGCTGTTTGAGTTTTCTTAGACGCTTCCCTTCAACCTATGCGATGCAAGAGGCATCGCCGGCAAAGAAGAACAGGTGATCATGGACGGCAGCGATATCGGAACCATCGGCGATATTCGGATCGGCCGCATCATTGCGGTCTCGGCCTCGCAAGCGGTCGCGCTCATTGAAGCGTGCGCTTCCTCCGAACGAGCCTGGCCGGTCGAGATGGGAGCGCTGGTGAAGCTTCACACGCGCGTTTCCACCGTGTACGGCATGGTCAGCGGGCTGCGTGTCCCGCTGCCGAGCCTCGGGCCCACAGACCAGGAATTGAAGGTCGTCGAGCTCGAGCTGGCCGGCGAATCGATGCGCGACCCGAATGGCGATCTCGGCCCCTTCCGCCGGGGCGTGTCGGCGCATCCGGCGCTGGATGAGCCCGTCTACCTCGCCTCGCCCGCCGATCTCGCACTGGTCTACGCGCGCCCCAGCGTCGCGACCGCCAAGATCGGAACGCTGCATCAAGACAGCAGCGTGCCGGCCTACATCCTGACGAACGAGCTGTTCGGCAAGCATTTCAGCGTCGTCGGGACCACCGGCTCGGGCAAATCCTGCGTCGTCTCGACGATCTTGAGCGCCGTCATCGAGCGCAACCCGAATGCCCACGTTATGCTGATCGACCCGCACGGCGAGTACGCCAGCGCCTTCGGCGAGCAAGGACTCGTCCTCAGCCCGGGTAGCGGCCTCTATCTGCCATTCTGGCTCTTCAATTTCGAGGAAATCGTCGAAATCGTCCTCGGCTCGGACCGGCACCCGGAACAGGCCAAGATCCTCGGCGATGCGGTTCTCGCCGCCAAACAGGCCTACTTCGCGAAAGCCGGTACCGCCTGTCCGATGTGCAGCGGTTCCTCGACGCGGCGATGGGCAGCCTGAATCGGCCGGAGAATGTCGTCGTGTACCAGGCGGTTGGCGCCAGGCTGCAAGCGCTGCAGGCCGACGCCCGCTACGCCTTTGTGTTCGGCCACCGGCTGACGGTGCGCGACGAGCTGTCGGCCATCCTGTCCCAGCTGCTGCGCATTCCGGTTGATGGCAAGCCGATCACGATCCTCGACGTGTCGGGCATCCCCTCGGAGGTGCTGAACGTCGTCGTTTCGGTGCTGTGTCGCCTCACCTTCGATTTCGCTTTGTGGAGCGACACGCCGGTGCCGGTCACCATCGTCTGCGAGGAAGCGCACCGCTACGCGCCGCGCGACACCGGGCTCGGCTTCGAGCCGGCGAAGCGGGCGCTGTCGCGGATCGCCAAGGAAGGCCGTAAGTATGGCGTCTCGCTGTGCGTCGTAACGCAGCGGCCATCCGATCTGGCGCCCGGGCTGCTGTCGGAATGCAATACGATCTTCGCGCTACGCATGACCAATCAGGCAGACCAGGACATCGTCCGCGGCGCGGTTCCGGAAGCCTCGCACGGGCTGATGAACTTCCTGCCGGCGCTGCGCAACGGCGAGGCGATCGCGGCCGGCGAGGGCGTCTCGATGCCGATGCGGGTGTGTTTCGACTTGCTGCCCGAAGGGCGCCGGCCGAAGAGCG
>WNFM01206424.1_pt1 | contig 10307 bp, 10 predicted proteins | sample 5400271 | NCBI WGS metagenome assembly WNFM01 (sample SAMN13153352, study PRJNA577476) | soil metagenome | isolation source: 60 cm saprolite on Douglas fir-dominated hillslope | place: USA:California | collected 2013-09-17
CTTCAACTATCCGACTTTGACCTGGGCGGATATGGGAACGATCGGCTGGTTGGTCGATGGCGCCGCCATCATGAATCAGATTCCGCTCTGCCGCTGTTCGTACGGTCCCTATGCGCGAGCGATGATCCGGATCTGTAAGGAAGAAAGTTTCCATCAACGCCAAGGCTTTGAAATTATGACCATCTTGTCGCACGGAACGAGTGCGCAAAGAGCGATGGCGCAAGATGCTTTGGATCGTTGGTGGTGGCCTTCCCTGATGATGTTTGGTCCGCCCGACGCCGAATCCCCGCACACGGCGCAATCAAAGCGCTGGAAAATAAAGCTGCTTACCAATGACGAATTGCGCCAGCGTTTCATTGATCAAACCGCCCCGCAAGCAGACTATCTAGGACTGAAGATCCCGGATCCTGCTTTGCGGTGGAACGCGAGTGCTGGACATTACGATTTCGGGCCAATCGATTGGGCTGAATTCTACAACGTCATCAAAGGCAACGGCCCGTGCAATCGAGACCGCATGCGGGCTCGAAGAGCTGCTCATGACGATGGCGCCTGGGTGAGAGCCGCCGCCATCGAATACGCGCAGAAGCGGAAAGCAGAACAGGCTTCCGCTGCTTAAACGTCAGATCAGTAAAAACAAAGGAAAGAACGATGAACGACTGGCCACTCTGGGAGGTATTTATTCGAAGCCAAAATGGCTTGGCGCACAAGCACGCCGGTAGCCTGCACGCGCCGGACGCAGAGATGGCCGTGAATAACGCGCGCGACGTATATACGCGGCGAAATGAAGGCGTCAGTATCTGGGTAGTGAGATCAGCCGATATTTACGCCAGCGATCCCGGCGAGAAGGAAGAGTTATTCGAGCCGGCCAAGAGCAAAGTCTATCGGCACCCCACTTTTTATGAAGTCCCCGACGAGGTGAAACATTTGTGAAGAAATGCGGAATGCGGAATGCGGATTGCGGAATGATTTCGGATTTAACACTCCGCGATCCGCAATCTGCATTCCGCATTTCACTTTTCGATTACCTCCTGCGCCTCGCAGACAGCTGTCTCATCTTGAGCCAGCGTCTCGGAGAATGGTGCGGCCGCGGACCTGCCTTGGAGGAGGATCTCGCACTTACCAATGTCGCGCTCGATCTGAACGGGCAAGCGCAACTCTGGCTTGAATATGCCTCCCAAATCGAAGGCAAAGGACGCACCGAAGATCAACTCGCTTTTCTGCGTGATGCCCACGAGTTCCGGAATCTGCTCCTGGTGGAACAAGCAAACGGCGATTTCGCGATGACGATCACTCGACAATTCTATTTTGATCTCTGGCACTCTTTGTTGCTGCAAGAGTTGCTGCGTGAGAAGGCACTCAAAGAGGTGCAATATCATCTTCGACGAAGTGCCGGTTGGGTGGCTCGCCTGGGCGATGGAACAAAGGAAAGCCATACCCGCATGCAACGTGCTGCCGATGAGCTTTGGCAGTTTACCGGCGAACTCTTTGAGATCGACGCGGTTGATGAAGCAATGGTTCAAGCAAAAATCGGACCCGATCCTCGGACACTCCAGAGTCCCTGGATGGATCGCGTCAAATCCACATTTACTGAAGCTACGTTGGCTTGGCCCGATGCAGGCTGGATGCAGCGCGGCGGTAAATGCGGCATACATACTGAGCGCCTCGGCTTCTTGTTAGCCGAGATGCAATTTCTGCAACGAGCCTATCCAAGCGCTCAGTGGTGATCAATCAAAGCTATGCCCGCAACATCACCAGCTCTCGATCAGGTTTGGAATTGGTTGGCAGAAGTGCTTGACCCCGAGATACCAGTGATCTCCGTGGTTGATCTTGGAATCGTTCGGGAACTGAATTGGTGCGAAGATCAGGGTGAACCGAAGCTGATTGTCACTGTTACACCCACCTACTCCGGATGTCCGGCCACCGCGGTCATTAAGAGAGATATCGTGACCGCTCTCGGTGAACGTGGCATCACCAACGTGCAAATCGAAACTCGATTAGCTCCTGCTTGGACGACCGATTGGCTCTCGGAGCAAGGGAAGAGATGCCTTCGGGAATACGGCATCGCTCCTCCTCAGCGGTCCGGCTGCAGCAGGAGCTATGCCGCGAATGAAGCGGCCATCGACGGCCGAGTCTGCCGCGTTTCCGAATCCAAACGCCAAGGCGCGCCAAAGCGTAGTGGAGGCAGCCTGTTCGTCCGTTCCGGGACAGCCGGTTAGCGGCTCGTCGCGGTCCGGCTGCAGCTGGAGCTATGCTGAGAATGAAGCGGCCATCGAGTGCCCACGCTGCGGCTCTAAAAATACTCGAGTGGTCAGTCAATTTGGCTCAACACCCTGCAAAGCATTTTACGTGTGCGACGCGTGTCGCGAACCGTTTGATTATTTCAAATGCCACTAAGCGAAACGATCGTTGATGTCCCGCCAGCCAAAGGTTTCTTTCGCCTGCGCGTGCGCAACGTTCGCCCGGAAACTCGCGATGCCATTGCGGTAACATTCGATGTTCCATCGGCCCTGGAAGAGCAATTTGCGTTTGCGGCAGGCCAGCACTTGACTCTGCGTAAAGAAATCGATGGAGAGGAGATTCGGCGGACCTATTCCATTTGCGCCGCCACGCAGGACAAGATCTTACGTATCGCGATTAAACGGATGCCGGATGGCATTTTCTCGAATTGGGCCAATGATCGTCTGAAAATTGGTAACTATTTGGAAGTGATGCCACCGGCGGGCAACTTTGGTGTATCGTTGTCGCTGGAACACCCGAGAATTTACGTGGCCTTTGCTGCCGGCAGCGGGATCACTCCGATCTTTTCCATCGTGAAGAGTGCTTTGGTGGCCGAACCGCAAAGCAGTTTTACGTTGTTTTATGGAAATCGCGCGACCGGAACCGTGATGTTCAGGGATGAGCTAGCAGATCTCAAAGACCGGTTTCTCGATCGACTTAATCTGGTCCATATCCTCACGCGCGAGCGCCAGGAAAGTGAGCTACTCAGTGGTCGTATTACCGGAGAGAAAGCCCATCAGCTGCTAGAGCATTGGTTCGGAGATCGCCCCATCGACGTAGCCTTCTTGTGTGGGCCCGGTACGTTGATCAGCGACACCACCGAAGTGCTCAAGCATCGTGGCTTAGCGGACTCACAGATCCGTCGTGAGCTCTTTACCAGCGGTCCCCGCAAACCAGGACCGAAGACAAGCGCCCGCTCTGAGCAGAAGATGTGCGAGGTGACGGTATTGCTCGACGGCGCGGAGCGCCGATTCTCCATGCCGAGAGGTACGGAATCGATCCTTCACGCCGGTCTGGGCCACGGAATCGATCTTCGCTACGGCTGCCAAGGGGGAGTCTGCTCGAGCTGCCGCGCTCACTTGCGCACCGGTGAAGTTGAGATGGACGCCCATTACGCGCTGGAAGACTATGAAGTGGCGCAGGGTTTCATCCTTACCTGCCAGAGTATTTCGATCGGATTCACTAGTACCCTAAGTAACCCCCTTTTTTCGCTACCCTCCATAACGAATAAACTGAAGGAATCCCCCACGTGTCCCATCTTTTTTTTACTCGACATCAAGATCTGCTGGAGCAAGCGGTTCGCGCAATCAATACCCGCGGTTATTGGAGCCCATTTCCGGAAATACCGAGCGGAAAGATATACGGAGAAAACGCCAACGATGATGGGAAAGCAGCGTTTCAAGGTCGGCTGAAGAAATCATTTCCTCTGGACGAACCTGGCATCACGGGACAGATCGGCGCTGAGATCTCGCCTTATGGTTTTCCTCTGGAGATCAGTTATCCGAAAGTCGATCTCGATGCGCTCTTCTCTGGTATCGACACGGCCGCTAAGAGCTGGCAATCAGCGGAACCGGAAATATGGGTCGGTGTCGCTTTGGAGATCTTGTACCGCTTGAATCGCCGTAGTTTCGAGATCGCCTACGCGGTGATGCACACCACCGGACAGGCTTTCATGATGGCGTTTCAAGCCGGTGCTCCCCACGCCCAAGATCGTGGTCTGGAAGCGGTCGCATACGCCTGGACCGAAATGAATCGCATTCCAAAAACCGCGCACTGGGAAAAACCGCAAGGCAAGAACGAGCCGCTCAAAATGGAAAAACGGTACCGAGTAGTGCCGCGCGGTATCAGCCTGATAATCGGCTGTTGTACCTTTCCTACCTGGAATTCGTATCCCGGATTTTTTGCCAGTTTGGCTACTGGCAATTGTATCGTAGTGAAGCCACATCCCGGAGCCGTTCTCCCACTCGCAATCACAGTAGAAATTGCGCGCGAGGTGCTGAAAGGGGCTGGGTTTGATCCCAATGTTGTCACCTTAGTAACGCACGAACCTGATGACGGAGTTGCTCAGGCATTGGCCAAGCGTCCGGAGGTGAGACTGATCGACTTCACTGGGAGCTCCCCGAACGGCGAATGGCTGGAGCGAGAGGCGCGACAGGCTTTGGTTTACACCGAGAAAGCGGGGGCCAATCCAATCCTTATCGACTCTACCGCTGATCTCGGTGGGATGATTAGGAACATAGCAATCTCGCTCTCCTTGTATTCTGGACAGATGTGCACGGCGCCCCAGAACATTTATATTCCGAAGGACGGGATCGACACTCCGGAAGGGCACCGATCGTTCGATCAAGTCGCGACCGCGTTGGGCGAAGGAATCAGTAAGTTACTAGGCGATCCGGTCCGCGCGGTCGAGCTGCTCGGCGCCATTCAGAATGCTTCGGTGCTTAATCGGCTGGAGCAAGCTCGTGCATTCGGGAAAATTATTCTGGATCGTCAATCGATTAGTCATCCTCAATTCCCTGAAGCGACGATTCGGACACCGCTTCTTCTGCAGGTCGAAGCGATCGAAGAAAGTAAGTTCATGCAGGAACTGTTCGGACCGATCGCCTTCATTATACCTACCGAGAACACCGCTCACAGCATCGCTCTGGCACGAAAAGGCGCACTTGAACATGGCGCACTGACATTGTCAGTGTATTCAACGAGTGAATCGGTGTTGAATGAGGTGAATCAAATTGCGGCCGAAGTTGGAGTAGCTCTTTCCTGCAATTTGACCGGTGGCGTCTACGTGAATCAATCGGCCGCCTTCAGCGATTTCCACGGAACCGGAGCGAATCCCGCGACGAATTCGCGTCGTGCAAAGCCGGGTTCACGTATGAGCAAACACCAATTCCTGTGCCGCACGGCCAATCTAACATAACTCCAAATATCGGCTTTATGCCTCACGTCTACTCTTTGGATGGGATTACACCGGTCGTGGACTCATCTGCGTTTGTACACCCTACTGCAGTCCTGATCGGTGACGTTATCATCGGTCCGAACTGTTACATCGGACCGGGAGCTTCACTGCGCGGCGATTTCGGCCGGATCGTTTTCGAAGAAGGTAGTAACCTGCAGGATAACTGCGTGGTTCATACTTTCCCGAATGCGGAAACGATCGTTGAGCGCGGCGGTCATATCGGACACGGAGCGATTCTTCACGGTTGTCGCATCAAACAAGATGCGATGGTTGGCATGGCCGCTGTCATCATGGATGATGCTGAAATCGGGGAATCTGCAGTCGTAGCGGCGCTGACGTTTGTAAAGGCTGGCATGCACGTGCCGGCCCGTAGCCTGATTGCTGGTACTCCCGGCAAGGTTATTCGTCAGTTAAGCGACGGCGACATCGAATGGAAAAATGAAGGAACCGCGATTTACCAAGCGTTATCGCTGCGTTGCAAGGCAAGTTTGCGCGAAACCGAACCGCTCAGCGAAATCGAGCCGGGCCGCCAACGAATGCGGGTACCACAATTTGAGCCACTGCAAAGATCAAAGAAGAACTACAAAAAGGATGATTTAAGAATCGTATGAGCTATCAGCACGTTCTGGTGGAAACCCAAAGCCAGGTTGGGATCGTTACTCTCAATCGGCCGGACGCATTGAATGCACTCTGCAACGGTCTCCTACGAGATTTGGTCGCGGCCCTCGACTTGTTTGAAAACAATGACGCCATCGGTGCAATCGTGCTGACCGGAAACGAAAAGGCTTTCGCTGCTGGCGCTGACATTAAAGAAATGCAGGACCAAAGCTTTATCGACATGTTTCTGGCCGATTTTCCATTCGGTCGCGGCGGCGCTTGGGACCACCTCTCAAGCATTCGAAAGCCGGTCATCGCAGCGGTCGCCGGCTACGCCCTGGGCGGCGGCTGTGAACTAGCCATGGCCTGTGATTTCATTCTCGCCGCCGATACCGCAAGGTTCGGGCAACCCGAGATAAACATCGGAACGATGCCCGGGGCAGGAGGCACCCAACGACTTACCCGTCTGGTCGGAAAATCGAAGGCAATGGAAATGTGTCTGACGGGAAGGTTGATCAGGGCGGAAGAAGCGGAACGCATCGGGCTAGTAAGCCGAATCGTGCCAGCCGGCGAGTTAAAAACAGAAGCGATCAAGACCGCAGCCAAGATCGCGGCGCTTTCGCGTCCCGCCGTGATGATGGTGAAAGAGGCGGTGAACACGGCTTACGAAACAACGCTGGCCGAAGGGTTACGTCTGGAGCGGCGCGCTTTCCAATCAACGTTCGCTTTGGAGGACCGCAAAGAAGGGATGGCGGCTTTCACGGAAAAACGAAAACCGATATTTCGGAATAAATGAAAGTGAACGAAAACAACCACCATTGGTGTCGGGGTATGCGCTGGGTAGTTCCCGGGCGTCGCAAGCGACGCCCCTCCGACCGACGGATGATCGCAACGCTTCTTCGCCATGAGCTACCAAACGATTTTGTATGAAATAAAAGATGGTACCGGTCGCCTCACGCTGAATCGACCGGAAAAGCTCAATAGCTTTAACGAACTGATGCACGAAGAAGTGCGCCAGGTTCTGATAAAGCTAAAAAGCGAGCCGGTTCGGGCGTTACTGATTACTGGAGCCGGTCGCGGGTTCTGCGCCGGGCAGGATCTAGGAGACCGTCGAATCGCACCGGGCGATTCGAGCGTCGACCTCGGAGCGACGATTGAAAAATACTATGCGCCACTGGTGCGTACACTGCGCGCTCTGCCGATTCCCGTCGTTGCTGGAGTCAATGGCGTTGCGGCTGGGGCCGGGGCAAACCTCGCTTTGGCGTGTGATCTCGTGATTGCTGCTAAATCGGCCAGTTTCATCGAGTCTTTTGCCAAACTCGGTCTCGTTCCCGATACTGGGGGGACCTTTTTCTTACCGCGGTTGATCGGAACTGCACGTGCCCTCGGATTGGCAATGCTAGGAGACAAAGTCTCGGCAGAACAGGCGGCGGCATGGGGTCTGATCTGGCGCTGCGTGGACGACGCCGACTTTCCTGCGGCAACCAACGAGATAATGACGCAGTTGGCTTCAGCTCCCACTAAAGGGCTAGCGTCCACCAAGCAGGCAATCTACGCGTCTCAAACCAATAGTTTGGACGCACAGCTCGATTTAGAGCGTGATCTCATACGGGAATTGGGAAAGAGCCACGACTATCGAGAAGGTGTCGCTGCATTCCTCGAAAAGCGAGCGCCCCAATTCAACGGCGAATAAATCGGAGCGAGTGTCGATGACCAATCAGACGTTCGAAATCGGTTCGCAACCGGACGCCATCCCTATTCCCAGCCACACGCCAATCGGTGTTATTGGAGCCGGCACCATGGGATCCGGCATTGCCCAGGTCGCGGCGGTAGCAGGACACCGCGTAAAGATCTTCGACACCCAGACTAGCGCGATGGCCCGGGCAATCGAGAGCATAAAGGCGGCCTTACGAAGAGGTGTCGCACGCGGAACCGTATCGGATCAAGATGCATTGGCGGCGGTGAACAGAGTAGTACCGGTGATGGGACTGGAGGAACTCGCAGACACCGGTCTCGTCATTGAGGCGATCGCCGAAAATCTCGAGCTGAAGCAGGATGTCTTTCAGGACGTGGAGAAAATCGTCGCACCAGACTGCATCCTCGCGACCAATACTTCTTCTCTCTCGATTACCGAGTTGGCAACGGCTTTAGATCGGCCGGAGCGATTTGTCGGCATACATTTCTTTAATCCGGCACCGCTGATGGAGCTAACCGAAATTGTCAGTGGTTTGGCGACTGACCCGAAAATAATCGCCACTGTAGCAGCGACAGCCAAGGCCTGGAACAAAACACCCGTACACGCGAGATCGACGCCAGGTTTTATTGTGAATCGTGTTGCCCGGCCATTTTATGCGGAGGCGTTGCGGCTTCTTTCCGAACGAGCCGCCGATCCGGCAACGATTGATGAGTTGGTCCGAGAATCGGGCGGATTCCGCATGGGGCCGTTTGAGCTCATGGACCTGGTCGGTAACGACATTAACTTTGCCGTCACTCAATCGGTTTTCCGAGCCAGCTTACTCCCTCTCTGATTCAGCAAGAGATGGTTCAAGCCGGTTTTCTTGGCCGAAAATCAGGCCGTGGCTTCTATCGTTACGCCCCGGGAGTGAATCAACCTCTTCCCGCCTTCGAGCCACCGGCATCGAGCCCGGAGAAGATTTCTTTTGCGGAACCTCGACCGGTTACCGAAGCCCTGTTGGAACGACTGCGGAACGCTTTCCCGCACGCTTCGCGCTCTTCCCGGACTGATGCCGCGAATCAACTGGCCCAAGCAAACGACGCGGTATTGCGATTGACTGACGGAAGAACCGCCTCCCGAGTCGCTCATGAGCTGGGAACTCCGCATGTGGTATTGATCGATCTGGCTCACGATTACAGCAAGGCGCGAACTCTGGCGATCTCCCGCTCCGACCAGTGCAGTGAGCGCGCTTATCGCTCAATCGTGGGTTTGCTGCAGACGGCTGGATTCAACGTCGTGCGTCTGAAGGATCTGCCCGCTCTAGTTGTGATGCGGATGGTAACGATGGTATTCAATGAAGCGGCCGATGCCGTGCATTACGGGGTAAGCAGCAAATGCGATGTTGACCTCGCGATGCGTAAAGGAGTGAACTATCCGGCCGGGCCATTTGAGTGGGCGGCCAGGCTGGGAACGACAACGGTCTACGACGTACTCCAGAATCTTGCGACCTACTACGGTGAAGACCGCTATCGGACTTCGCCACTAATCAAGCGAAGCTTTTGGAGTGGAAGGAGGCTGGATGAGGCAACCGATTGAACCGGACGAACAGCAGATCGCCGAACGCGTTGCCGCTGGGATGTTTGCCCGTGATTCCGCTTCGCAATCTTTGGGAATGCAGGTGAAAGAAGTGCGGCCTGGGTACGCGCGGATCACATTGGTTGTCCGTCCGGATATGTTGAACGGTCACGCTATTTGCCATGGTGGAATCGTTTTCTCTTTGGCCGATAGTGCGTTCGCGTTTGCTTGTAATAGTCGCAATCAGAATACGGTGGCATCTGGCGGTTCGATCGATTTTTTAGCTCCCGCTAAAACCGGTGATGAATTATCCGCCGAAGCGGTGGAGCGAGCGCTGCTGGGTCGCATCGGGGTTTACGATGTTACGGTCACCAATCAGGAAGGCCGAACCATCGCGCTGTTCCGCGGGCGATCTTATCGCGTCACTGGTGAGGTGATCGCTTCATCTTGAGGTTGCGTAGCGCCCCGGCGGGCGCCGGATGCCCAGAGCCGTCACCGAATCAACTCACAATCCAACATGTCCCCTATCCAAACCGAACGACCAATCGAGCCCATCGAAAAAGCCGGCACCGAAGAACTACAAACGCTGCAGACTAAAAGGCTGCAATGGTCATTGCGGCACACCTACGACCACGTGCCACACTACCAACAGAAGTTTTATGCTGCCGGTGTTACACCAAACGACCTACGGGAGCTAACTGATCTCCAGCGCTTCCCGTTTACCACCAAAGATGACTTCCGCGAAAACTATCCATGCGGGATGTTCGCCGTGCCCCGCAACGAGATTGTCCGGATGCACGCATCCAGTGGGACCACGGGGAAGTCGACCGTTGTTGGTTACACGCGGAATGACATTGACGTCTGGGCTCAATTGATGGCGCGCTCGATTCGGGCCGCCGGCGGGCGGCCGGGCCAAACTGCTTTGGTTTCGTACGGCTATGGGTTGTTCACTGGCGGACTCGGAGCGCATTACGGCGCTGAGCGGCTCGGATGCGCGGTGATTCCGATGTCCGGTGGCCAAACGGAAAAGCAGGTTCAAATGATCAACGATCTGCGCCCGGAAATTATTTTAGTGACTCCTTCGTACATGCTCACGATCGCGGACGAATTCGAACGGCAGGGGTTAGATCCAGCCAAAAGCTCTCTGAAGATTGGAATCTTCGGAGCCGAGCCGTGGACCGAAGCGTTGCGCCACGAGATCGAAAGTCGATGCGCGATCGATGCCGT
>WNFM01025242.1_pt1 | contig 10306 bp, 9 predicted proteins | sample 5400271 | NCBI WGS metagenome assembly WNFM01 (sample SAMN13153352, study PRJNA577476) | soil metagenome | isolation source: 60 cm saprolite on Douglas fir-dominated hillslope | place: USA:California | collected 2013-09-17
TCGACGGCCGCGGCCGGCACATACAGGTGAAAAGGGGCCCGGGCGCGGCCGAAGTGCGCCCACTGGGCCATGGCCTCCAGGTGGTTGACCGACTCGCCGGTCTCGACCTCGATCAGGCCTTCGAGCTTGTGGCTCTTGTCCTGGGAGGTCAGCACCAGGTCTGGGAACATCTGACCCGGCCCGATTTTCAGGCCTGCCGTCTGCTCGTCCCCGACGTTCATGGCGACCTCATATTTGCGCTTCAGCTTCGCTTGGAGAAGCCGGATGACGCGGTCGTGCTCGAGCTGCTCTCGGACCGGCCGAACCAGAATCGGACTCAAGTAACCTCCGGGAAACCCGGTATGGTAACGCACATACGGGATCCGTGTATAGGGATTCCGTCAAGCCCCCTAACGTCGCGGCCTTGACGCCGATCTCTTTTGGCTTCAGAATGATGCGGTGATTGCCGCGGCCGGGAGCCCTCGCGCCGAATCTGCGACGAAGACCATCCTCATCGTAGACGACGACCGATCGGTCGCCGATACGTTTGCGCGCATGCTGAAGCTCGAGGGTTTTGAGGTCGCGACGGCGATTAATGCCGAGGCGGGCCTCGAGCTGGCCGACCACGTCCGGCCGAACGCCATCATCCTCGATATGCGGATGCCGATCACGAACGGCCTCCAGTTCCTGCGGATGGTGCGGGCCAAGCCGCACCTGCTCGAGGTGCCGGTCGCGATCGTGACCGGCGACTACTTCCTGTCGGATCCCATCCAGCTGGAATTGAAGTCCCTCGGCGCCTCGATCCGTTTCAAGCCGTTGTGGCTCGAGGATTTGATTCTGCTCGCGAAGACGCTGGTCGCCTAGGCCGCCTCGGTGAACGACCGCTTCCTCCGCGCGTGTCGACGGGAGCCCGTCGACGCCACCCCCGTCTGGTTCATGCGGCAGGCCGGCCGGTACATGGCGGACTACCGCGCGCTCCGGGAACGATATTCCCTCCTGGAGATCTGCCGCCACCCGGAGCTCGCGGTCGCCGTCACGCTCCAGCCCGTCGACGCGATCGAGGTCGACGCGGCGATTCTCTTTTCCGATCTCCTGCTGCCCTTCACGCCCATGGGCCTCGCCTTCGACTTCGTCAAGGGCGAAGGGCCGTCGATCGAGCGCCCGATCCGGGACGCGGCCGCCGTCGACCGCCTCCGCGACTTCGACCCGCGCGAGGGGTTGTCGCACGTGCTGGAGACGATCCGGATCCTGCGGCGGGCGCTCGTGGACCGCGTGCCGCTGATTGGCTTCGGCGGCGCGCCGTTCACGCTGGCCGCGTACGCGATCGAAGGCGGACCGTCGGCGAACTACGCGACCGCCAAGGCCTTCATGTACGCCCAGCCGGCGGCGTGGCATCGGCTCTGCGACCGGTTCGCGCGCGTCATCGGCGATTACATGCGCGCGCAGATCGAAGCCGGCGTCCAGGCGGTCCAGATCTTCGATTCGTGGGTGGGCCAGCTGTCGCGGGCCGACTACCGGGAGTTCGCGCTGCCGCACACGCGACGCATCTTCGACACGCTCGCCGGGTCGGGCGTGCCGACGATTCATTTCGGCGTGGACACCGGCGCCATCCTGCCCGACCTCGCCGAGGCGGGCGGCGACGTGATCGGGGTCGACTGGCGCACCCCGCTCGACGAGGCCTGGGACCGGATCGGCCACCAGCGCGCGATCCAGGGCAACCTCGATCCCGTCCGCCTGCTCGGTCCCGCCGACGGTATGGTCGACGCGGCGGACGACATCCTGCGCCGGGCGGCCGGACGCCCGGGACACATCTTCAATCTCGGCCACGGGATTCTCCCGAACAGCTCGCTGGAGGCTGTCCAGGCGCTCGCGCGTCATGTACATGGCTTTGGGCTTTAGGCTTTTGGCTTTGGGGGCTTTAGGCTAAAGCCACCCAAAGCCCATGGCCCAAAGCCCAAAGCCCGACGTCGTCGTCATCGGCGCAGGCATCACCGGTCTCGCCGCCGCCTACGAGGTCGCGCGTCGCGGGCTCCGTCCGCTGGTCCTCGAGGCCTCGTCGCGCGCCGGCGGACTCGTCCGCACGGACCACGTGGACGGTTTCACGGTCGAAGCCGGACCCGACTCGGTTCTGACGACGAAGCCCGCCGCGATCGAGCTCGCGCGCGAGTTGGGTCTGGAGACTCAGCCCGTGCGCCCGCCCGGCGGCGCGTTCGTGCTCTGCGGATCGAGGCTGTATCGGCTGCCCCGCCCGTCGCGGCTCGGCATTCCCCAAAGCTGGCGGGCGCTTGCGGGCTACACACTGCTGTCTCCCGCCGCGCGCGGGCGGATCGCGCTCGAGCCGCTCGTTCCGGCCCGGCGCGATCGGGACGACGAGTCGATCGGATCGTTCTTCCGCCGCCGCTTCGGGCGCGCCTCGGTCGATCTCATCGCGCAGCCGCTCCTCGGCGGCATCCATGCGGGAGACATCGAGACCTTGTCGATGCAGTCCCTGTTTCCGGCGCTGCTCGAGACCGAGCGCACTCACGGCCGGATCTTCCTGGCGCCCCCGGCTCCCTCGACCGGCCCTTCGCCGGGTCTCTCGCCGTTCGTGTCGATCCGCGGCGGGATGGGCACCCTCGCGGAGGCGCTCGAGCGGCGGCTGGAGCCGGGCACCATCCGTTACGGCACGCCGGTGGATCGCGTGGAGCGGATCGACGGAGGCTGGCGAGCGGGCGGGCACGACGCGCGCGCGCTCATCGCGGCGATCCCCGCGGACGCCGCCGCCCGGCTCTTCGCCCCGATCGACGCCGAAGTCGCGACGCTGTGCGCGCAGGTGCCCTACGTGTCGACCGCGAGCGTCGCGCTCGCCTGGCCGCGCTCAGCGGTCGCGCATCCCCTGGCCGGCACCGGCTTCGTCGTCGCACGGCGACACACCGCCGCGCGCATCACGGCGTGCACGTGGGTGTCGTCCAAGTGGGAGGATCGCGCGCCGCAAGGGACCGTCCTCCTTCGGGCGTTCATCGGCGGCGCGCACGACCCGGACATCGTCGAGCTGACGGACGAGGCGATCGTCGCCGCGGTCCGCGCCGATTTGGATCGCCTGCTCGGCATCGCCGGCGCTCCGATCCTGACGCGCGTCCACCGCTGGCCCCGCGCCGGCGCCCAGCACATCGTCGGCCACCTGCCTCGCGTCGAGGCGATCGAGCGGCGCCTCGCGGGACACGGCGGGTTATTCGTCGCCGGGAGCGGCTTCAGGGCCGTGGGAATTCCCGATTGCGTGGCCGATGCGCGCCGCGTCGCCGGAGAGGCCGCGAGTTACGTGCGCGGCTGAGGAGACGGGGAAACAGAGACGGGGCCTCGGAGGATTCGGAGGCAACGGAACAACATTCAACACGGAGGCGCGGGGGCGCGGAGGCGAACGGGGCCTGACAGTCTCTCGCGTCCGCCGAGCCGCGCGTTCGCGCGGCTGCAGGGTACGCACGTGCGGGAGTACGAGCCACGCTGATTTCGAATGTGGCTTGTACTCCCGCACGTGCGTGCCCTGCCAGTGGCCGGCCCGAAGGGCCGGCCGCGGCGGACCGGTCAGACTGCTCCGGTTTTCTCCGTTTCTCCGCGCCTCCGTGTTTGATCTTGTCCCGTTCCCTCCGTAACCCCCGTTCCCTCCGTCCCTGTTTCTCCGTCTCCGTCCATCCCACGCTACACTATGTGGATGAGATCTCTGGGACTCGCGGTGGTGTCGATCGCCCTGCTGTGCGGATCCGTGGCGGCGCAGCAGGCGCCCGATCTGAACAAGATCCTGGCGGACATCCGCGCGAAGGACAACGGACAGCTCGCGGTGTCCGAGGAGGATGGGAAGTTTCTGCGGCTGCTCGTCGCCTCGACGGGCCGCAAGCGCGCGCTCGAGATCGGCGGCGCCAGCGGCTACAGCGCGATCTGGATGGCGCAGGGGCTTCGGACGACCGGCGGCACGCTGGTCTCGATTGAGTACGACCCGGGCCGGGCGCGCGAGCTCGCGGACAACATCAGGAAGGCCGGCCTCACCGACGTGGTGCAGGTGGTCGCGGGCGACGCCTTCGTCGAGATCCCCAAGCTCAAAGGGACCTTCGACTTCGTCTTCCTCGATGCGTGGAAGCGCGACTACCTGAAGTTCTTCGACCTGATGTATCCGCGGCTCGACAAGGGGGGCCTGTTCACCGCGCACAACGTGGTGAACAAACGCAGCGAGATGGGGGACTTCCTCGACGCGATCCAGCGGAATCCTGCTCTCTGGACGGCCATCGTGGCGCCGTCAGACGAAGGCATCTCGCTCTCGTTGAAACGGTAGGCAGGCGGTAGCCGAACCTGAAGGTTCGGCTCTGCGGGCCGGTAGCCGAACCTAAAGGTTCGGCTTTACGGGCCGGAGCGGCGCTCCGCGCCGGGCTTTGGTTACTCGGCGACGGCCGCGGGCGCGGCTTTCGCCTTGACCGTCCGCTTCTTGCGGGGCTTCCCTGAACGAAGGCCGGCGGGCACCGGCTCGTTGCTCGGCTCCAGCTTCGACATGCTGGTCATGAATTTCTTGACGCCGTGCTCGTCGAACTGGACCCTCGTGTAGGCATCCTCGACGGCCACAACGGATCCAAGACCGTAGGTCGGTTCGACGACACGTGCCCCGACCTCGAAGCGCTTCATCCTGACTCCCTTTCAATCGGCAACGCGGAACCATCCCATACGGACGGGCTCGCCACCGCAACTCCTAGACTATCAGGCTCTTATCGGCGTCGTCAAATTGGGCGTTCCGCGCGGTGGGATATCCTTGATAGCGATGCCACGGCCCGTTCATATCATCGGCGTCTCGCTCGACCTCGGTGGCAACCGCCGCGGGGTCGACATGGGTCCGTCCGCGTTCCGGATTGCCGGCCTCGGCGAGCGTCTGGCCGCGCTGGGGATGCCGGTCGTGGACGCCGGCGACCTCGTGGCGCCAATCCCGGAGATCAAGACCTTCGGGGATCCCACCAAGAAATACATCCGTGAGATCGCGCGGGTGTGCGAGCGGCTCTACAAGACGTCGCTCGCGGTGCTCGAGAAAGGAGGCGTGCCGCTGGTGCTCGGCGGGGACCATTCGCTCGCCGCGGGTTCGGTGGCGGCCACGGCGGATTGCCTGCGGCGCGAGGACAAGGCGCTCGGCCTCATCTGGGTCGACGCGCACGGCGACATGAACACGCCGGGTACCTCGACGAGCGGCAACGTACACGGCATGCCGCTCGCGGCGCTCATCGGCCCGGAGCCGGCGGAGCTGTCCCGGATCGGCGGCTTCTCGCCGAAGGTCGCGCCCGACCGTACCGTCCTCATCGGGATCCGCAACCTGGACGACCGCGAGAAGGAGCGCATCCGGGAATCGGGCGTGCACGTGTTCACGATGAAGGACATCGACCGCGCGGGCATCGCCGCCACGGTCGAGCAGGCGCTGGCGATTGCCGGGAAAGACGCCGGCGGGATTCACGTCTCGTTCGACCTGGACGCCTGCGACCCGTCGATCGCGCCGGGCGTCGGCACCCCGGTCAAGGGGGGCTTCAACTACCGCGAAGCGCACATGCTCATGGAGATGGTGGCGGACTCGGGCCTGCTGCGCGCGCTGGACCTCGTCGAAGTCAATCCGATTCTCGACGATCGGAACACGACCGCCATCCTCGGCGCCGAGCTCGCCTCGTCGGCGCTCGGCCAGCGGATTCTGTAGTCTTACCGAGGGGCTTCGCCCCTCGGACTCCCCTACACGCTCTCTCGCGCGCCGCTTCGCCGGCGCGCTCCGTTCGCGTGGCTCACTCGCTGCCGCTCGTTCGCTAGTCAGTTCACGCGCAGGAACGCGATCAGGTCCGCGACATCCCGCGCGGTGAGACCCAGCGAGGCCGGGCTCATCATCAGCGATTCCGTCATGCGCTGCCGCTGGGCGACGCGCTTGGCGGGAATGATCTGAGTAACGCCGCCCTGGCTCCGCATCATCAGCGGATCGCCCTGCTTGATCAGGATCCCCTGGATCGTCAAGCCATCCGTGGTGCGGAGCTCCGTCCCGTCGTAGCCCTGGGCGATCTCGGCGCTCGGCCGGACGATGGCCGTGGCGATCACCTCGGGTGATTTGCCGCGTCCCCAGCCGTCCAGCGCCGGCCCGACGTCGGCGCCGGTGCCGCCGACGGCGTGGCAGATCAGGCAGCGCGTCACCACGTTCTTGCCGCGCGCGGCGTCGCCGCGAAGCGCGAGGATCTCCTCGATCGAGAGCTCCGGAGTATTCGCGGGCGGCCGCGGCACGACCATCTGCTCGAGTTTGATCGCATCCGGATCGTAGATGCCGGTCACCTTCATCGCCGCCGGCAGGTTGTGGTCGGCCCAGCTGTTGGACATGCGGTTCAGCAGCCACCACGTCGCCAGCTCGCTCAGCGCACCCTTTTCGGCCGCGATCTTGAGCATCGCGTCCGCGGCTGGGGATGCGTCGATGAAGGCGAGCGCGTCAGCCGCGAGACGGCGGTCGGCCATCGAGAGCTTCGACGACCGCGCCCGGGCCGCGAGGGCCGGCACTGACGCCGGCACGTGCAGCCGCCACGCCATCCACGCAAACGTCGCCGGCCACGCCACGGGATCGCTGGGCACGCCGAGCTCGCGCCGCAGCCGGTCGTAGAGCGCGGCTTCCTTGCCGGTCGCACCCGTGCCCAGCGCTTCCAGATAGCTGCGATCCTCGCCGTCGAAGCCGCGCGCGACGTCAACCAGGACGCCAAGGGACGCGTCGGCGGGCTGATCGCGCATCGAGAGCGCCACCTCGCGGCGGACGCCCGGGTCCGCATCTCGCGCGAGACGAGCGGCGATCGGCACGACGTCCAGCCCGGCGCGCCGCATGGCGCGGTAAGCCGCGATACGCATCACGGGATCGGTCTGGGACTCGGGCGTGCCCGCGCGCCGCCGTCCCTCAGGGCCGAGCTGATACAGCAGGAAGATCGCGCGGCCGCGGATGTACTGATTGGGATCGCTTAACAGCGCCGCCACCGCATTCACCGAGGCGGCGCCGCGTGCCGTCAGCCCCTTGAACCCGATCGCCCGCACGTTGACCGCGGGCGACCGCAGCGCGGTGATCAGGCCGTCGATCGTCGCCGGGTCGAAGGCCGGGACCTTCGACACGAATCCCTTCGGGGCGATGCGGTAGATCGCGCCGGACATGCTCTCGTCGAGATCGACGTGGCCGCCGACCCTTGCGTCGATCCAGTCGGCGACGTAGAGCGCGCCGTCGGGACCGACGGCCACATCCGACGGCCGGAAGAGGGTCTCGACGGCGCCTTTCGCCGTGGTGTTGCCGCCGACAAAGTCCGAACCGGCATACCGTCCCGCCGGGTTCGAGGTCAGAAACACCTTCCGGTCGTCGAGACTGAAACCTGCGCCCTTACGCCGGGGATGATAGGCAAACACCTCGTTCCGCCCGGCGTCGGCCGCGAAGAACGTGCCTTCCCAGGCCGGACCGAGGGCGCCGTGTTCGTAGAACACATTGCCCGTTGGCGATCCGCCGCCGTACACGTCGCCCGCCGGCGCGATCCCCGGATCGTCCTGACGCCACTCCGACACGGCGACCGTCTGGCCGGGCCGCCGGTCGGCCTGCCAGGTCCGCTGTCCGTCGTTGGACGAGAAGCCGAAGTTGGCGTACTCCATCACCCAGCTCACGCGGCAGGCCGGCGGATCGTCGTTGTCGTTCTGGAAGACGTCGCCGAGCGACGTGACGGATTGCTCGTAGCTGTTGCGATAGTTGTAGCCGATGATCTCCGCCGCGGTGCCGTCGGGATTCATGCGCACCGTAAACCCGCCCACGTACACATGCCCATCGTCGCTGGGCTTGCCCGCATAGACCGCGGGATCGTGCGGAAACGTGAACGGGCCAACCGGACTCGGACGGTAGGAGCCGAAGATGCGGAACGTCTTGCCGGACCGATCGGTGAACATCCCGCCGGTGTTGCCGCTGTTGAATATCCACTTGCCGTCGGGGCCGACCGTCACCGAGTGGAGCGAGTGATCGTGATTGATCCCCTGGAACCCGGTCAGCAGCACCTCGCGCGTGTCCACCGCCGGATCGAATCGCCGGTTGCGATCGACGTCGGTGTAGACGATGAGGTCGGGCGGCTGCGACACGATGATCTTATTGTCGATGACGGCGATCCCGAGCGGTGCAATCAAGCCAGGCTCCTGCACGAAGACGTGCGACGTGTCGGCCTTCCCGTCGCCGTCGGTGTCCTCCAGCACCACGATGCGATCGCCTTCGGGCTGCCGCGCATAGTGGGATCGGTAGCGATCGCCCTCGGCTACCCAGATGCGCCCATCCTTGTCGATATCCATGTTGGTCGGGTTGTGGAGCATCGGCGTCGACGCCCAGAGCGTGATCTCGAACCCCTCCGGCAGCTGGAAGAGGCTGAGCGGAATGCGGACCGGCTCCAGTGCGGACGTCTGGGCGGACGGCGATTGCGACACCGCGGAGGGCTGCGGCAGCAACGCCAGCAGGACGGCGAGAATGATGCTCCGCGACAACAGGTAACGTCGATTCATCTGGGGCCTCCGCGGCTATGCCGGAATCTTCAGCAGTCGATGCGCGTTCTCCCAGACGATCTTCCGGAAGATCTCCGGGGACGCCGATTTCTTGAGCACGCCGAGCGTGTCCCGCGCGACGCACGTGCCCGCCAGCCGCGCCGCGGCGGGGTTGTTGGCCTGGCTGACGCCGGCGCCATGGCCGTCGGCGCAGCTGCAATCGCTGCCCATCATCAGCTTGTCCTGGTGCCGTGTCAGGAAGTCGACCGTGAACGCGGGATCGCGGGACAAGGCGTTGTTGCCCGAGTTCGCGGAACAGTCGCCGTACAGATTCGGGTAGTCGCCGAGGAGCCTGTCGGTGATGCCGCCGCGCGCGATCGGACCGGACGGATACGCGGCCTCCTGGTGATAATCCGCGCTGACGTTGGCCCAGAAGGCATCGGCGTGGCCGATGAACCTCGTCCTCGGGTACGCCTTCAGGATCGATTCGAACGTCTTCGCGAATCCGCTGGCCCAGGTCCCCTCGTTCGGGAAGTGATCGACCTCCTGGAAGTGCACGAGGACAGGCGCTTGCAGGTCCGCGGCCAGCGCGTACATGCGGCGCAGCTCCGGGCCGTCGGCCGCGACGTGGAACTTCAGCTCGCCGAATCCCTGCGCGCCGTCTTTCACCGCCTGGGTCAGCTGCGCCTCGGCCTCCGGCTTGGTAATGTCGAACGTGCTGAACCACGTGAATCGGCCCGGTGCCAGGGTCTCGAGCGCCTTCACCTGCTCCTGCACCGCGCCACGCGTGAGCAGATTGGCCTTGGCGATCCCGGCGCCGTCGAGGTGGGCGAGATTCGCGGCCGGCGCCTGGCGGAGATGATGGTGGAGATCGAACACCGGCGCGCCCCACTCGCTCGCCTGCGCCGGCTGGCGACCAAACAGCGGAACCGCCGCCACGGCCGCGACCGCTTCGAGGAACCGGCGCCGGTGGATCATGGCGAGAGGATAAACCAGTTCACCCGGAAAGAGCGACCGAAACGAAGCGAGCGACCAAGCGCGAGCCGAAACTCTGCTACGATCGTGGCTTCTCGGGACCTGGTAGCTCAGTGGTAGAGCATGTGACTTTTAATCACAGGGTCGTGGGTTCGATCCCCACCCGGGTCATTCTTTGGCGCTCGGGGCCGCCGCTTCGCGGGTGCTCCTGCGGAGGATCCTTGACCGCCGCGTCGCTTCAGGCGGCAAGCTCATACGGCCGAACGCCGGACCTTGCGTGGAGGAGCCCACGCCGGGTGAGAGCTGGCCAAGGGCAAGACTGAGGTGGGCGTGCCATCGTCGTCTGTGGAGCCTTGCGCATGGATGTAACCATTCCGAAGAGTCTCGAAGCGTTGGTCCGTCGGAAGGTCGATGACGGGCACTACAGCACGGAGGATGAGGTCGTCGCGGATGCTCTGCACCTGATGCAGGCAGGCGACGAAGTCGCCGAGATCAAGCGGTCCCGGTTGAGAGATGCTATCGAGCGAGGCTACGAAGACGCTGGGGCAGGCAAAGTGATCCGGCTCGAGAGCAACGACGAGATCGAGGCGCTGTTCGCCGACCTGTGACGCACCTCGAGCTAACAGAGATCGCCCGCGCGGATCTGAAATCGATACGCCGCTATTCCCAAAGGACGTGGGGTTCCGATCGCACGGCTCAATACATGGCGGGTCTGCGCGACACGATGAAGGACTTCTCGCCGGCACCGTCGTCAGCCGCAACCGCGACGACCTCAGACCGGGCCTGCAGATGGCTGCCAGTGGCCGTCATAACGTGTTCTTCGAAGTCGCCCAGTCACGCATTCTTG
>WNFM01197282.1_pt1 | contig 10306 bp, 7 predicted proteins | sample 5400271 | NCBI WGS metagenome assembly WNFM01 (sample SAMN13153352, study PRJNA577476) | soil metagenome | isolation source: 60 cm saprolite on Douglas fir-dominated hillslope | place: USA:California | collected 2013-09-17
CTTTTCAAAACCCTGCAAGCCGACCAGATCGAGGTATTGTCGGGCCTTGCTGTCAGCCTCGCTGCGCGACGCGCCCATGATTTCATGTGGCAATGTGACATTGCGCAGGATGCTCCGCCAGGGATAAAGCGCCGCCGCCTGGAACACATAGCCGTAACTGCGCTTCAAGCGTGCCTCATGTGGTGTGAGGCCATTGACGGTGACGCTGCCGCAGGTCGGCTGTTCGAGATCGGCAATGATCCGCATCAAGGTGGTCTTGCCGCAACCCGAGGGACCGATGAAGGAGACGAATTCCCCTGCCCTGATCTGCAGGTTGATATCTGACAGAGCAAAAACCGGTGTGTCCGCCGTCTGGAAGGTCAATCCGAGATTGCGGATATCGATGATGGTATCGGCGCCGGCCACTAATTGCTCCCTGGTCTTGCCGGCCGACTGGATTGCGGCCGGCTGCCCCTGTTCCCCTATAGTTAGTCTGGTTTCTGCGTGCTTGCCAAGCGAAGTTGCGGCTGGTCTTGTCATCGTCGCTGCGCCGCTCCCGCTGCTGCCGTCAGAGGGCATTGCCCCGCGCGACCATGGCTCGCAGCAGGACATCGACCCCGGCGGCACAATCGCTCTTGGTGGCGTTCTCGATCTCGTTATGGCTGATCCCATCCTCGCAGGGAATGAAGACCATGGCGGTCGGTGCGACCCGACTCATATAGCAGGCATCATGGCCGGCGCCGGAAATGATCGGCATATTGTCAAAGCCGAGCGTTTCGGCCCCCTGCTTCACCGCCGCCACGCAATCGGCATTGAATTTGACCGGCGGTGAATACCAGATTTCCTTGAAATCGAGCTGCAGCCCGTTCTTGGCGGCCGCTTCCTCAGCCGCCGCCTTGGCTTCGGCTGCCATCTTGCTGAGGATCTTGTCCTCCGGATGGCGCAGATCGATGGTGAAGAACACTTTGCCCGGGATGGTGTTGCGGGAATTGGGGCTGCACTGAACCATGCCGACCGTGGCACAGGCGAAAGGCTGGTTGTCATGGCCGATGCGATTGACGGCGCTGATGACATGCGCCGCACCGACCATGGCATCCTTCCGGACCTTCATCGGCGTTGGGCCGGCATGGGCCTCCTGGCCGGTCATCACCACCTCAAACCAGCGCTGGCCCTGGGCACCCTGGACGATGCCGATCGTCTTCTTCTCATGTTCCAGGATCGGGCCCTGTTCGATATGGGTCTCGAAGAAAGCGTGGATCTTGCGGCCGCCGACCGGCTCATCGCCGGCATAGCCGATCCGCTGCAATTCCTCGCCCATGGTCTTGCCATCGATATCGGCTCGGCTGAGACCGTAATCGAGGTCGAAGACGCCGGCAAAGACACCGGAGGCGACCATGGCCGGCGCGAAACGCGAACCCTCCTCATTGGTCCAGATCGCCACTTCCATCGGCCGTGTCGTTTCGTAGTTATAGTCGTTCAGGGAGCGGATCACTTCCAACCCAGCAAGGACGCCATAGACGCCGTCGAATTTGCCGCCGGTTGGCTGGGAATCGATATGGCTGCCGGTCATGACCGGCGAGAGGCTGTCATCCTTGCCGGCTCGGCGGGCAAAGACATTGCCCATCTTGTCGATCTTGATGCTGCAGCCGGCTTCCTTGCACCATTTGACGAACAGATCACGGGCTTGCTTGTCGAGATCGGTCAGGGCCAGGCGACAGACGCCACCTTTCTCGGTTGCGCCGATTTTCGCCATTTCCATCAGGCTGTCCCACAAACGGTCAGCATTGATGCGCAGATTGGTCGCTGCCATCTCGACATTACTCCCAATTTCTAAGGCCGGTTTCCGACCCCTTTTATCCCGGCACGCCTGACTCGCGGCAGCCGATTAATTCTCACGATCTTAGGTGAGATCTGACCAAACGGTCAACGTGAACCGCCGGGATACCAGGCAATATTCCCCAAACAAAGCGGCTGGAGCTGCTGGTCAGGTCTCAGGTCGATTGGCCGCTCTCACCAATGTGCTATTGGGCCGCCTTGCTCATGGGATTGCGTGGGTCCTGGGTCCAGTTCAGATAAGGCTTGCCGGTCTCGACCGAGACCATGGTGATGCATTCAGGCACCGGGCAGACATGCTGGCAGAGATTGCAGCCGACGCATTCTTCCTCGATCACCTCATAGCGGCGCTTGCCGTCGATGCGCTTTGCCGCAATCGACTGATGCGAAGTATCCTCGCAGGCAATGTGGCAGAGGCCGCATTTGATACATTTATCCTGATCGATCAGGGCGATCGATTTGTAATTGATATTGAGGAATTTCCAGTCGGTGACATTGGGAATGGCACGGCCGCGGAAGTCCTCGATGGTGGCATAGCCCTTCTCGTCCATCCAGTTCTTCAGGCCTTCGACCATATCATCGACGATCTTGAAGCCGTAATGCATGGCCGCCGTACACACCTGCGCCGTGCCGGCACCCAGCGACATGAATTCCGCCGCATCGCGCCAGTTGCTAATGCCACCAATGGCCGAGATCGGCAGGCCGCGGGTCTCGGCGTCGCGGGCGATCTCCGCCACCATATTCATGGCAATCGGCTTCACGGCAGGACCGCAATAGCCGCCATGGGTGCCCTTGCCATCGACGATCGGCGTCGGTGCCATGGCATCAAGATCGATGGCGCAGATCGAGTTGATCGTATTGATCAGCGAGACCGCATCGGCCCCACCGCGATTGGCGGCCCGGGCCGGTTCGCGGATGTCGGTGATATTGGGGGTCAGCTTCACGATCACCGGCATGCGGGTATATTGCTTGCACCAACGGGCGACCATCTCGACATATTCCGGCACTTGGCCGACTGCCGAGCCCATGCCGCGTTCCGACATGCCATGCGGGCAGCCGAAATTCAACTCGATGCCGTCGGCGCCGGTCTCTTCGACCAGCGGCAGGATATTTTTCCAGCTTTGCTCCTCGCAGGGCACCATCAGCGAGACGACCATGGCCCGATCCGGCCAATCGCGCTTCACCTTCTTGATTTCCTGCAGGTTGATTTCCAGCGGCCGGTCGGAGATGAGCTCGATATTGTTGAAGCCGATCATGCGGCTGTCATTGACATGCATGGCGCCATAGCGCGAGCTGACATTCACCACCGGCGGATTCTCGCCCAGGGTCTTCCAGACAACGCCACCCCAGCCGGCCTTGAAGGCGCGCACGACATTGATTTCCTTGTCGGTCGGCGGCGCCGAGGCGAGCCAGAATGGATTGGGTGATTTGATGCCGACGAAATTCGTGCGGATGTCAGCCATGGTCGTTCTCCCATCGGGCGTCCCGTTGACGGGACGCAGCTTGATTCTTCCTTAGCGATTCTTGCCGTGCAGATAGCGGTCGATGGCGATGGCTGCGACCTTGCCGTCCTCGACACTCTGCACGGTGAGGTCGATGCCAGAGTCAACGCAATCGCCGCCAGCCCAGACATTGGGCAGCGACGTCTCCATGTCATCCGTGACGACGATCTTGCCATTGGCGAGATCCAGCGATTCATGGGCCTTGCCATTGACAGGGTCCTTGACCAGCTTCTGGCCGATCGCCTTGAAGACGACATCGCAAAAGAGGCTGAAGGTCTCGCCCGTGCCGATCAACCGGCCCTGGCCATCCAGCTGGGTATATTCGAATTCGATTTCGCGCACCGCACCTTGATGCGAGATCAGGCGCAGGGGCTTTGCCCAATGCTTGATCTTGACGCCATTGACCTGGGCGAATTCCTGCTCATGCCAGGTGGCGCTCATCTGATCCGGACCACGGCGATAGACCAGGGTCACGTCCTCGGCACCAAGGCGTTTCGATTGCACGGCGATATCGATTGCCGTATTGCCGCCGCCAATGACGACGATCTTGCGGCCGACCGGCAGGCTGGACTTTTCCTTGGCCTGACGCAGTGTGGCGATGTAGTCGACGGCATCGAGCACACCGGTGACATTTTCGCCATCGAGGCCAAGGGCATTGACGCCGCTCAGGCCAAGTCCGACGAAGACGGCGTCGAAATCGCGTCGCAGTTGTTCCAGCGTGATGTCGCGGCCCAAGGCCGTTTCGGTCTTCGGCGTGATACCGCCGATTTTCAGCAGCCAGTCGACTTCGCGCTGGGCGAAATCATTGACCGTCTTATAGGCGGCAATGCCATATTCGTTGAGGCCACCGAGTTTGTCATGGGCTTCGAAAATCGTCACGTCATGGCCCAGCATGGCGAGGCGATGCGCGGCAGACAAACCGGCTGGACCGCCACCCACGACGGCGACCTTCTTGCCGCTGAGCGCCTGACGCTGGAAGGGATGGACGCCCTGCGCCATCAATCGGTCAGTCGCATAACGCTGCAAGGCACCGATATTGACGGGCTTGTCTTCCGAGGTGTTGCGGACACAGGAGTCTTCGCAGAGGATTTCCGTCGGACAGACCCGCGCGCACATGCCACCAAGGATATTCTGCTGGAGAATTTTCTCCGCTGCACCCCGGACATTGTCCGTCGAGATCATGCGGATGAAATTCGGGATGTCGATGCTGGTCGGACAGGCTTCGATACAGGGGGCGTCGAAGCAGAAATAGCAGCGGCTGCTTTCGACCAGCGCCTTTTTGCGGTCGAGGACCGGCTTGACGTCATCGAAATTCTCGGCGAACTGCTTTTGCGAAAGGCGTGCAGTCGCGATATCCGGCGTCGCGGATTGCGTCATTCTTCTCTCCCATCTACTGGCATCATCGTAACGCCTGCCTCTGGCAGTGCCCGTGCCTGACGTTGACCGTCTTATTGGATTGAAGCATGGCGAACTTTGACCATTTGATCAAGTTTTTTCTGACCGCTTGATCAGTTTTGTCGTGTTAAGGTCAGCGGAGCAGTCACGCGGTGGGACAGGCCCTGAACCCGCCGCTTCGGGGAGGGTGTCGATCAGTGCCAATTACGAAAGTGAAGACCGAAGTCAGGCCCGTCTTGAAGAGTGGTCGTCGAAACGCCGCTGCCAAAGGCATTCGCCAGATCTCGCGCGCCAGTATCGAAGCGCGGATTCTGGTTGCAGCGGAATCCGTCTTTGCCGAGACCGGCTTTACCGGTGCCACCACGGCGGAAATCGCCAAACGTGCCGGTGTGCCCAAGGCCAATCTTCATTATTATTTCAAGACCAAGGAAGACCTTTATCGTCAGGTCCTGCAAGCGATCCTCGAACTTTGGCTGGGGACCGGCGATCTCATTAAGCCGGAGACCGAACCGGCCGAGGCCCTCAGTCACTACATTGCCGCCAAGATCGAACTGGCGCAGCAACGCCCGCTCGCCTCGCGGGTCTTTGCCAATGAGATCATCCATGGCGCGCCGCAGATCAGTGACTTTCTGCAGCATGAATTGCGCGATTGGGTGGATCGTAAATCAGCCGTCATCGACGGCTGGATTGCCGCCGGCAAGATGAAGCGTGTTGACCCCCGCCATCTCTTTTTCATGATCTGGGCGAATACCCAGACCTATGCCGATTTCGCGGCACAGATCGTGGCGGTCCTGGATCGCGAAGCCCTTGCGCCGGAAGACTATGCCGCTGCCGCACGGCAATTGAGCGAGATCATTCTGATCGGCTGCGGGCTGTCGCTACCGAAGACTTGAGGCGATCTGCTCGACCCGAAACTCTGCAATGATTTCGCCAAAAGAATGGCCGGTCGATATGACCGGCCATTCTCCTGATCTAACGGCTGCTGCTTATTGTGCGGCCTTGCTGCGTGTCACAGCCGCTGGCTTGCGTCGATCATTGGCCCGTTGCACGGCATCAAAGACGGCCGGGAACGTCGGTCGGTTGATATAGCGCCCTGCCCCTTCAACGACATTCAGCTTGCCATCGGCCCAAACCACCCTGCCCTGGCTGATCGTGTGGCTGGCAATGCCCTGCACCGTCATCCCTTCAAAGATATTGTAATCGACCTTCTGGTGATGGGTCTTCGCCGAGATGGTGCGCGTGCCCTTGGGGTCCCAGACCACCAGATCGGCATCGGCGCCAATACTGACCGAGCCCTTGCGCGGATAGATGTTGAAGATTTGCGCCGCATTGGTGGAGGTGACCTTGACGAATTCCATCGGCGTCAGGCGGCCGGTGCCGACACCGTGATGCCACAGCACCGACATGCGGTCTTCGACACCGCCCGTCCCGTTGGGAATCTTGGTGAAATCATTGCGGCCGGCGGCTTTCTGATCGGCACAGAAGCAGCAGTGATCCGTGGCCGTGGTCTGCAGATTGCCGGATTGCAAGGCGCGCCAGAGAATTTCCTGGTTCTCCTTCGGCCGGAAGGGCGGGCTCATGACATGCGCCGCTGCGACATTCCAATCGGGATGGCGATAGACGGAATCATCGATCAGCAAGTGGCCGGCCAGCACTTCGCCATAAACGCGTTGGCCTTCATTGCGGGCCCGGGTGATGGCTTCCACCGCTTCCTTGCAGGAATTATGGACGATATAGAGCGGATTGCCGATCACCTGCGCCACGCGAATGGCGCGATTGGCCGCCTCGCCTTCGACTTCCGGTGGCCGTGACATTGGATGGCCTTCGGGACCGGTGATGCCCTTCTTCAGCATCTCGGCCTGCAGATGATAGACCAGCTCGCCATTCTCGGCATGGACGGTGGGAATGGCGCCGAGCTCCAGGCAGCGCGCGAAGCTCTTCACCAAATCCTCATCCGGCACCATGATGGCGTTCTTATAGGCCATGAAATGCTTGAAGCTGTTGACGCCGCGTTCGCGCGCCAACACGCCCATCTCTTCATAGACCTGATCGCTCCACCAGGTGACGGCGACATGGAAGGAATAATCGGCGCAGGATTTCTTCGCCCAATCGCGCCACTGGTCATAGCCGCTCAGCAGCGACGTATTCGGCGCCGGGATGACGAAATCGATGATCATGGTGGTACCGCCGGCAAGGCCGGCTGCGGTGCCGCTGAAGAAGTCTTCGCTGGCCACCGTGCCCATGAAGGGCAGTTGCATATGGGTATGGGGATCGATGCCGCCTGGCATCACATATTGGCCACCGGCATCGAGGACCTTGGTGCCGGCTGGCGCATCCAGCTTGTCGCCGACCGCCTTGATGACGCCATCGGCGCAATAGACATCGGCGCGCTTCATTTCATCGGCAGTGACGACGGTGCCGCCCCTGAGCAATAGCGACATGTAACCCTCCCACTTGGCTGGCGATCGTCCGGTTTGTCCGAAACTTGATCAATTGGTCAAAATGATACGCCGATGGACCGGGATGGAAAAGCGGTTTCTCGTCAGTCTTGCTTGCCTTCGACTGAGGCAATGGGGTGCCAAAGATGTTGGAAATATTCAAGTGTTACCGGGCGAGCCTCATTCGCTGGCTGGCTGGTATACACGGCGTTTCTCGACATGCATCAAGCTCATGCTACCCGCAATAGTGCCCATTTCATTAACGATCTTAGTCGCGTTAAAGTGGTGACATGCTCAGTATCAAATTCCCCTGTAAAATGGATAATAACACACTATTATAGACATATTGGTCAAAATTATTGAAAAATTAACCATGTAAATTAGACCAATGATTGGTAATGGTTGGCGTGCGGCATTTGTTCCTTGGGATGACACGTTCGCGTTTCAATTTAGAAACGGCACCGTCAGGTCAAGGGTTTTCTCTATTTTGCATAAGAACATCGGGTCGTCAGAAAATAACCTTTTAATCGTATAGAGCCTGCCGAATGCAAAACCTACGGCGGGAGGGCTACGAAGCCTCCCAATTCTCTAGTTGTGTCTACAGCATCAAAGGCACATCTCTTCTCAGGCTGACGGTCGGTGCACACGTCAATGCGATCGATGTGAACTGGTTGACGCTGGTTGTCTACCTGTTCGCAACCAGTCTAGCGGAGATAATTGCATATCAGCGTCATCTCTATATCGCGATGCCGGCTGAAGTGGCTCTTGGTACCGCAGCGGTTGCATATCCAGTGATTTACCAATGCTGTCGGTATTTATTGCCGCAGGCTGGTCGACGTATATTGGCGTTGGTCCTCGCTGCGATCTTTTTTGGATTCTTCTTTGGCGCAGGAATCTTTACCCCATCGGATGATAAGACTCTTGGCCTGTCTTTGGGAATGGTGCTGCTCGGCGCGGGTATCGCAATGCTCGTCGTCACAGTCGGTCGAATATCTCTGCAATATTCACTGCTGTCTCAACAATGCCTAGCCCTCGCAGCTGCATCGATCGCGCTGATTTTATCTGGGCCGTTGACGGCGCCATTTGTCGTGATGACTGTGCAGGATCTGCCATCAATTGCGGATGCTATCCTTTATCGCCTGGACCATCTGCTCGGGTTACGTTCATTGACGACGTTCAGCTCGATGCTGCTCATGAATGAACATCTGCGCTGGGTTGTCGGCGTGGCTTACAAGTCGCTGCTTTGGCCGATACTCGCTGCTGGACTGTCGGAGGCAATATTCGCGCCCAAGCGCGCAAAGGGTCTCAGCCTGCGCTTTCTAATCGCACCCTGCCTCGGTTTTCCGCTCTATTATTTGGTGCCGGCTATCGGACCCGCCTATTATCACGGAGATCTGTTCCCGTTCGATATGCCAATTGGCCAGGAACACCCCGAATGGGTGAAGGCGCCGATTGCCACTGTGCGTAATGCGATGCCATCCCTGCACGCAACCTGGGCGATTCTCTGCTTTCTTGCTCTACGGTATTCGCCGGTATGGCACAGATTCCTGGGCGCGATATTTTTGTGCCTGACACTCATCGCAACACTTGGCCTTGGCGAGCATTACGTCGTTGATTGGCTGGGAGCGTTGCCGCTGGTTCTACTGGTTCGCGGTGTCTGTTCTCGATCGCTTCCGCTGGGATCTAAAGAACGACGAGCTGCAATCGGGGCCGGCGCGGCATTGCTGTTCGGATGGGTCCTCATTGTACGCTTTTCACCAGCGGCTCTGGATTTCGTAACTGCAATACGTGCCTATTGCATCGCTTCACTTGTCTTGCCGATTGCTCTGGAACATGCCTTGGCAAAGGCCGAAAAGCGCCATACCGTCGACGCCACTGAGGCAGTTGTTTCGATCGGCAACACGCCGCAACCGGACATTTTGGGGTGTGATCAGCGTGAACCAAGCCCCGCTGCTGTAGGTGCTGGCAACGGCGACTAAGCGCTTAACACCACTCTTCTTCGCTTCGGTTGCCATGATTGCTATGCGCTTCTCAGTGACGGACCGGTGCTTTGATGTGCGAGACGCTCGACGGTGCGTCGTCGTTGTCTCACAGCGGGCTTCATGATCGGGTGGATCTCAATGTATGACAGACGAAGCTGAGGCAAGGAGAAGGCTTAGCCCAAGAACCGTGTCGACATGAGGCCCAGCACACCAAATTTGGCAATTACTTCGTCTCCGGGGACAATCGGCAATGGCGCCATGCAGGTGCCGGTGGTGACAATCTCATCTGCCCGCAATGTGACGCCAAGCTGCGACAGCTCATTGGCCAGCCACGTCAAGGCGACACAGGGATCACCGAGGACGTTGGCTCCCGCCCCGTCGCGCTGCAATTTGCCGACGACAGTTGCAGTCACCCGATGCTGCGCCAAATCGAGATCCCGCCAGAAGGCTGGCGCTGCGGGTCCCAGAATGAATTGATCTGCACAGGCATTGTCGGCGATAAGCTGCGGCGCGCCGACCGAGACGAAATCGATGTAGCGCGAATCCGGAATCTCGATGGCGAGATGCAGGGCCGCGACGGCCGCCATGACCTCGGACACGCTTCTGGCTGTCGCCTGTGGCGGTAGGTCGCGGCCCAGGCGAAAGGCAAATTCCGGTTCGGCCACCATCATCTGATTGGCGCCCAAGATCACCGGTTCATCCAAAGGCGCCACGCGTTCAGCCAGCAGCCGGCCAGCGAGTGGACCTTCGACGTTGATATGCGCCTGCCCGGCTTTGCTGGTGGCGGCGATCTTCCAGCCGAATAGTGCTAACTGTGAACGTGCTTCGAGCTTGGCCTGGATGGCGTAACCGTCAGCGCGGGTATAGGGCCGGATCTGGTCTGGCAGGCCGGCAAGTAAACTGCGCTGCTGCCAATGCTGATACAGCAGATCAGCAGTGGCTTGAATCGCATCGGCTCGAGGCAACTGTGCGGGCATCGGCTCGGATCCTTCCAGCTTGCCGGCTGACGTCGGGCATATGAGGAGTTGAGCCAGCCTTGATCATCCTCAAACCGGCTCTAATTGAAATCAGGGGCGCTTTTGCGCCATTTCGGGAAAGCGCCGTCGCAGCTCAGCGACAAACAGTTCATCATATAGAAAGACAAAGAGGACCTGATCAAAATCCAGGTCATCTTCCG
>WNFM01198116.1_pt2 | contig 10306 bp, 7 predicted proteins | sample 5400271 | NCBI WGS metagenome assembly WNFM01 (sample SAMN13153352, study PRJNA577476) | soil metagenome | isolation source: 60 cm saprolite on Douglas fir-dominated hillslope | place: USA:California | collected 2013-09-17
GCGCCGCGCGCGCGCGCTGGCGCTGTTCACCGTTGACGGTCAGGGACAGCTCCAGTGTCGTGGGATCGCCGATCTCCGCCCGATCGACGATGCACGGCCCCAGCGGACAGGTGGTGTCGAGGGATTTACCCTTGAACCACTGCTCGTGCCGGCGCTGCAGGTCACGCGCCGTGAAGTCGTTCGCGACGGTGTAGCCAAAGACATGCTCGAACGCCCGCTCCACCGATATGTCGCGGCCGCCCGCCCCGATGACCACGGCCAGCTCCACCTCGTAATCGAGCAGCCGCGTGAGCCGGGAATCGAGCCGTACGTCGCCGCGCGGTGAATTCACGGCGTGGGTCGCCTTGGTGAAAAACTGCGGCACAGTCGGCAATCTTGTCTCTTGCCCCACCTTGGCAAAGCCTTCCCGCACGTGGTCGAGGTAGTTCCTGCCGACGCAAAACACATTGCGGACCGGGTTGGGAATGGGCGCGAGCCATTCCACCTGCCCGGCGTCGAGCCAGGCCTCGGGAAAGTCAGCGCCGCGTTCCTGCAGGCGACGGACTGCCTCGAGGGCGCCGCTCCCGCCGCGCACGATGGCCAACATGCTGCTGAAGTCTGCCGCTTCGTTGGCCCGCCGGCCGGCCACGGCCAGATCCAGGACCCGGCTGGACTCCCACAGGCCTGTCAGGGTCCGGCCCTCGTGGACGCAGGTCACCAGCTTCATCGCCTCACCCTCCGCGTTGCCTGGGCCGGAGATTATCCCTCATGGCGGCGCTTGGCCTCCCTGCGGCGTGCATGCAGCACCCACTCCGTGTAGCCGTTGGCCTGCCTCCGCCCCTTGAACACCAGTTCGCAGGCCGCCTGGAAGGCCAGACTGCGGCCAAAGTGCGGCGCCATCGGCCGATACCCCGGCTCGCCGGCGTTCTGCTCGTCGACGACCCGGGCCATGCGCTGCAGGGCCGCGAGCGCCTGCTCGCGCGTGCACACGCGGTGGTACAGCCAGTTCGCCATGTGCTGGCTCGAGATGCGCAGCGTGGCGCGATCCTCCATGAGCGCGACATGGTGCGTATCGGGCACCTTGGAACAGCCAACCCCCAGGTCCACCCAGCGCACCACGTAGCCGAGGATCCCCTGGGCATTGTTGTTCAGTTCGCGCTCGATCTCCTCGGCGCTCCACTTCGGCTCCGGCGCGAGCGGCACCGTCAGCAGCTCGGCCAGCGCCGCGCGCGGCCGGTGGCGCAACCCGGCCTGCACCGCCTGCACGTCCACTGCGTGGTAATGCAGGGCATGGAGTGTGGCGGCCGTCGGCGAGGGTACCCACGCCGTGCTGGCGCCGGCGCGCGGATGCGCGATTTTCGTGGCGAGCATTTGCGCCATCAGGTCCGGCATCGCCCACATGCCCTTGCCGATCTGCGCCCGGCCGGCGAAGCCGCTATCCAGCCCGATGTCGACATTCTGGCGCTCGTAGGCATCGAGCCAGCGGGCGTTCCTGATCTCGCCCTTGCGCAGCATGGCCCCTGCGGCCATGGAGGTGTGGATCTCATCGCCGGTGCGGTCCAGAAACCCGGTGTTGATAAAGACGACGCGCTCACGCGCCGCGCGGATGCATTCGGCGAGATTGAGCGTCGTTCGGCGCTCTTCATCCATGATGCCTATCTTGAGCGTATGGAGCTTGAGTCCGAGCAGTTCCTCCACGCGAGTGAAGAGGCGCGCCGCGAGGGCGACTTCCTCGGGCCCGTGCAGTTTCGGCTTGACGATGTAGACCGACCCGCTGCGGCTGTTGCGCACCGGACCGGCTCCGCGCAGATCGTGCAGCGCGATGAGCGCGCAGACCGCGGTGTCAATCATCGTCTCGGGAACCTCCGCACCCTCGAGGCGCACCATGTCGCTCATCATGTGGTGCCCGACGTTGCGCACCAGCATCAGGCTCCGCCCCGGGAGCGCCAACTCGCCGCCCGTCGGGGCCTGGTAGAGGCGATCCGGATTCCGAAATTGCGCTTCGAGTGTGCCGCGCATCAGGCCCAGCCAGTTGCGGTAGGCCGCGACCTTGTCGTCCGCATCGACCGCCGCGACGGAATCTTCCAGATCCTGGATGGTGGAGACGGCGGACTCCAGCACCAGATCGCTGATCCCCGCCGCATCGGCGCGCCCGATCGGATGTGCGCGATCGATGCGCAGTTCCACGTGCAGCCCGTGGTGGCGCAGCAGAATGCCCGAGGGTGCAGCGGGAGCGCCCTGGAAACCCACGAATGCGGCCGGATCGGCGAGCCCCTGCAGGCCGGCTGCCGTCGCTACGGCCAGCGCACCCCCGTTCACGCGGTACGCCGTGGCATCGCGATGCGACGCCGAGGACAGGGGAAAGTACTGGTCGAGAAATTCCCGTCCGTAGGCCACCACGCGCGCCCCGCGATGCGGGTTGTACCCCTCGGCGCGCGCAACACCGTCGCTCTCCGGCAGCACGTCTGTGCCGTAGAGCGCATCGTACAGGCTCCCCCAGCGTGCGTTCGCGGCATTCAGGGCATAGCGCGCGTTGCTCACCGGCACCACGAGCTGGGGGCCGGCGATGGTTGCGATCTCCGGATCGACATGGGTCGTTGCGATGCTGAACGGCCCCCCAACGGGCACCAGATAGCCAATCTCCCGCAGCATCGCTTCATAATCCGCGCCCAGCCCGCCCCTGCCCGGCTGCGCGCCGTGCCAGGCGTCGATCCGCCGCTGCAGCTCATCGCGTCTGGCCAGCAGTGCGTGATTCACGGGAGCCAGCTCCTTCAGGAGCGCGGCGAGTCCCTGCCAGAAGTGCTGCGGCGTAATCCCGGTGCCGGGAAGGGCTTCTTCGTTGACGAAGCTCAACAGTGCCGGTGCGATCTCGACACCCGTGCCACCCACAGCGTCCGCTGCGCGCGTCCCGTGATCCTCACACAGGTCGGCGTACTCCGGGTGCTGGCGGACAAACCAGGCCACAAACGAACAGCCCGCCACCATCCGCTCCCCGCGGCTGCGAATCAGGTCGAGTGCCTGCCGGACCAGAGCGGTGCTCGGCATGATTCAGCCACAAGGTCGGGCCGACGCGGCGGTAACTGATGAACGCCAGCCCGCCGTCAAGTTCAAGTTCGAAGCGCGAGTCCGCAGTGTTGTCCCGCAATCCTTCAGCCATAAAGACCGAAGTGGCCGCGCGGCTCGGAGCTGTCGTACATCCCCCGATGGTACAGCTACCCGCCAGGGCCGGTCAGGTGACAACATCATAACCGCTCTGTTATCGCATTGATGGCGAGCGCTGCGAGATCATTGCCGCTTTTAAGGGAGCGCTACCCAGAATGACCCGCCGTGGAACACTGATCGCCCGCATCGCCTGCGGACTGCTCTGCTGGGCCGCCGCGGCAGGTCCGACGAGCGCGGCCAACGTCACCCTGCTGAACGTGTCCTACGACCCGACCCGTGAGCTCTACGTACAGTACAACGCCGCCTTCGCCGCCTACTGGAAACAGAAGACCGGCGATACGGTCACCGTGCGCCAGTCCCACGGCGGCTCGGGCAAGCAGGCGCGCTCCGTGATCGATGGCCTCGAGGCGGACGTCGTCACGCTCGCGCTGGCGGGCGACATCGACGCCATCGCCGCGAATGGCAAGCTGCTGCCCGGGACCTGGCAGTCGCGGCTGCCTGAGAACAGCGCACCCTACACTTCGACGATCGTGTTCCTGGTGCGCAAGGGCAATCCGAAGCGCATCCTCGACTGGAACGACCTGGTTCGTCCCGGCATCAGCGTCATCACCCCCAATCCCAAGACCTCGGGCGGTGCGCGCTGGAATTACCTGGCGGCCTGGGCCTGGGCGCTGCGGCAGCCGGGCGGGAACCCGGCGAGGGCCGAACAGTTCGTGGCCAAGGTCTATAAGAACGTTCCGGTACTGGACTCCGGTGCGCGCGGCTCGACGACCACCTTCGTGCAGCGGGGCCTGGGCGACGTGCTGCTGGCCTGGGAGAACGAAGCCCACCTTGCGCTTAAGGAGCTGGGGCCGGGAAGCTTCGACATCGTCTACCCTTCGATCAGCATCCTGGCCGAACCGCCCGTGGCGCTGGTCGACAAGATCGCCCTGCGCCACGGCACCACGCGCGTGGCCGAGGCCTACCTGCAATACCTGTACACTCCGGCTGCCCAGGAAATCATCGCGCAGAACTATTACCGGCCGCGGAATCCGGCCATCGCGGCCAAGTATGCCAGCCGTTTTGGAGCCATCGCCCACCTCGCGACCATCAGGGATTTTGGCGGCTGGGCGCGGGCCGAGACTGAGCATTTCGCGGACGGCGGCAGTTTCGATCGAATCTACGCCGCGCACTAGGCCCCGATAGGGCGCGCATGTCGATCAGGATCGAGCAGGTCACCAAGCTCTACCAGGGTATCCCGGTCGTCAATGACGTGACGGTCGAGATCCAGACCGGAGAGTTCTTCGTGCTGCTTGGGCCCTCGGGCAGTGGCAAGAGCACCCTGCTGCGCGCGCTCGCCGGCCTGACGCACATCGACCACGGCCGCATGTCGCTGCACGGGCGCGACGTCACCGAAACGCCCGCGCGCCAGCGCGGCGTGGGCCTCGTGTTCCAGAACTACGCCCTGTTCCGCCACATGACCGTGGCGGACAACATCGAGTTTGCGCTGCGGGTCCGGTGGGTGCGTGCCGCCGCGCGGCGCCGGCGGCGGCAGGAACTGCTGCAACTGGTCGCTCTCGAGGGCTACGACGAACGCTATCCCAGCCAGCTTTCCGGCGGACAGCAGCAGCGCGTCGCCGTCGCCCGCGCGCTGGCGCATGAGCCGGCCGTACTGCTGCTGGACGAGCCCTTCGGGGCACTCGACGCCAAGATTCGCGTCGAACTGCGCGAGACCGTGCGCGCGGTGCAGCAGCGCATCGGCATGACCACCATCCTGGTGACGCACGACCAGGAAGAGGCGTTTGCGCTCGCCGACCGGCTGGGCGTCATGCAGATGGGGCGCTTGCTCGAGACCGGTTCACCCGAAGAGCTCTACCGGCACCCGACGACACGCTTTGTCGCGCGCTTCCTGGGAGCGGCCAATCTGTTTCTCGGCGAAGTCTCGGGCCAGGGCCTGCGGCTCGGTACCGCCACGCTGACGCCGGACCCGTCGGCCCCACAGGCCGCCGTGGGCACCGAGGCCGTGCTGGTGGTGCGGCCCGAGGACATCGAGATTGCGCTCCAGACCGGTGCGCCGCAGAGCCCGCCGTTTGCCGGCGGCAAGGTGCGCGCACTGACCTTTGCCGGGCACCAGCAGTATGTCACCGTCGAGCTCGACGAGCTCAGCGGCGTGGAAACGGCCACGGGCGATGGTCGCGGCGCCGGCGAAGCGGTGAGTGTGGATGCGCTCCGCTCCGCGGCGGAGCAAAGCGCCGCGCCGCTGAGTCTGGGCATGCCCGTGAATCTGGGTGTGCGCCGGCTCCACGCCTTGCCCACTCCGATCTCGAGCTTCCGGTTGTTGACCGGCGACGCGGCGCATAGTGCCGCGCTCGAGGCCAATCCGTTGCTGACACAGTTGCTGCGCAGCATGCAGGCGCGCGTCATTCGCCAGCCACCCACCGGAGCGCGCGTGGAGCGCCTGGACGCCGGCATCTGCGTCCTGCCGCTCGCGGCGGACACGCCGGATGCGATCGGCGCCGCAGTGGCGCAGGGGGCGCGCCGCCTGCTGTGCATTCCGCCATTGACCTCGCTGCCCGCGCGAATGCTGATCTACGCCGGCGAGGCCATGCGCAGCAGTGCTCTGCTGGCGCTGGTGTCGAGCGCCATGCGCCACCTGCCCGTGCCCACGACCGCGGTCACCATCCAGCGGCCCGAGGCCAGTCGGAGCGAAGTCGTCGAAGCACAGCGCAAGCTCCTGGATACGCGAGCCGATCTGCGCAGTGCGCACGGTCTGGATCTGCGCGGCGAGCGTTTTGTGGGCGACCTGCGCAGCTGGCTCGCCCACGTCGCCGCGCAGCCCGAACCGCTGCTGATCGTGCTGGAATTGCCGGCGACACCGGAGACACTCGCCCAGTCCCTCGCCGGAGACCTGGCGCCGCTGTTTGCGCCCGGCTCCCGGGCGGCGGTGCTGTTTGCCATCGAAGCGGCGCCGTGAAACTCTTCGGAGCTGCCCGGCTGTTCAGCAGGCCACGCCGCCAGCAGATCCTGCCCGGCTTCGGGCTGACCATGGGCTACACGGTCACCTACCTCAGCCTGATCGTCCTCATCCCCCTGGCGGCGGTGGTGTTGAGCGCTTACGGCCTGCCGCTCACCCAATGGCTAGAGGTCCTGGCCGCCCCGCGCGTCCTGGCCTCCTTCAGGCTCAGCGTGAGCGCCAGTCTGATCGCGGCGGTGGTGAATGCCGTATTCGGGCTGCTCATCGCCTGGGTCCTCACGCGCTATGAATTTCCTGGCCGGCGCCTGCTCGATGCGCTGGTCGACCTGCCCTTCGCGCTGCCTACCGCGGTCGCCGGCATTGCCCTCACGACGCTCTACGCGCCCAACGGCTGGCTGGGCCGGATCCTGGTCCCTTTAGGAATCCACGTCGCCTTCACACCCCTGGGCGTCATCGTCGCGCTGAGCTTTATCAGCCTGCCCTTCGTGGTGCGCACCCTGCAGCCGGTGATTGCCGATCTTGACCAGGATCTGGAACGCGCCGCCGACACGCTCGGGGCCGGTCCACTGCTGGTCTTTCGCCGCGTCATCTTCCCGGCCCTGCTCCCGGCGCTGATCACCGGCAGCGCCCTGGCCTTTTCCCGGGCCCTGGGCGAATACGGTTCGGTGATCTTCATTGCCGGTAACATCCCGCAGGTCTCCGAGATCGTGCCGCTGGTGATCATGACCAAGCTCGAGCAGTTCCAGTACCGCGAAGCCGCCGTGGTCGCGGTTGCCATGCTGCTGCTGTCCTTCGCCATGATGTTCGTGGTCAATGCCGGACAATTGGCGCTGCAACGCCGCCACCTGGGGAAGCGATGAGACAGCGCGAGGATTTCCCCGGCAGCTCCGGCGCGGCCCGCGTCATCGGACGGGTCCTGCTGGTGAGCGTCGCGGTGTTGTACCTGGCGCTGTTCCTGCTGCTGCCGCTGGTGACCGTCTTCGTGCAGGCCTTCGCCCACGGCGTGGTCGCCTACTGGCAGGCACTGGCCGACGCTGACACGCTGGCCGCCATGCGCATGACCCTCACCGTGGCAGCGATTTCCGTGCCGCTGAATACCGTCTTTGGCATCGCGGCGGCCTGGGCGATCAGCAAGTTTGAATTTCGCGCCAAGGGGTTTCTCCTGACGCTCATCGACCTGCCCTTCGCGGTGTCTCCGGTCATCGCCGGTCTGGTTTTTGTGCTGGTGTTCGGCGCCCGCGGCTGGTTCGGCGACTGGCTGAGCGATCACGATTTCAAGGTCATCTTCGCGATGCCGGGCATGGTGCTCGCCACGACTTTCATCACTTTCCCCTTCATCGCGCGGGAGCTGATCCCGCTCATGCAGGCGCAGGGGCGCGATGATGAGGAAGCCGCGCTCTCGATGGGCGCCGGCGGCTGGCGCATATTCCGCGTCGTAACGCTACCGAACGTGCGCTGGGGGATGCTCTACGGAATCCTGCTGTGCAACGCCCGCGCGATGGGAGAATTCGGCGCCGTATCAGTGGTCTCGGGCCACATCCGCGGCGTGACCAACACCTTGCCCCTGCATGTGGAAATCCTCTACAACGAGTACAATTTCGTTGGTGCCTTTGCCACGGCCTCACTGCTCGCCATGCTCGCGCTCCTGACACTCGCTCTCAAGACTTTGCTGGAAGGCAGCCACCCGGAGCTGCGCAGCGCACGGACCCGCAAGGCCAGCACCGCGGCGCCACGGCTGGCGCCGCGGTGAGCGTGCCGCCAGCCCATTCACCAAAGTTCCGGCTGGCCACCTGGCTGAGTGCGGGGAGCCTGCTCATCGTGCTCATGGCGCTCACCGTGATGGCGGTGACCTCATCGGTCATCGTGAGCCAGTTCGCGGCACGCCAGGCCCTGGCGCGCAGTGAGCTGGCCGCCAGTTCGGCGCGCGAATATTTCAGACGCCTGGGCGAGAGCAACCTGGTGGCGGCGCGCACCCTGGCCGGGAATCCAACTCTGGCCCGCCTGCTCGAGTTCCCGGAGGCTCCTTCCTTAAGCCTGTTCCTGCGTAACTACTGCGCCTCGGTGCGCGCCACGGCCTGCCTGGTGCGGCACGCGGACGCGATTGTCGCCGCTTCGGCCGCCGTCCCGGCGTGGCCCGAGATCGCTGCCGCCCGCGCCGAGCAGGGCGAGGCCTTTGCGCTCGGGCCGCGCAGCGGCGGCCCACCCCTGCTGGGCGCGCTGGTGCCGGTCGCGACTCACCCCGGCCTGGAAGTGCTGATGCTGCAGGCGCTCGCCGGCACGGCGCTCAGCGAGGCAGGCCGGCAGAGCGGCGCGGCGATCGACGTGCAGAACCTCGCCACCTATCGCGCACCGGATGACGATCCGCTTACGCCGCTCCATGCCGCCGCATTGACGAATGGCGTGCATGCGGCGGTGCGCGTGAGTGCCCTGGACTCCTACGCCGCGAGCGTGGTCATGATCAATGGCACGGGTGAAGCGGTGGCGCTGCTCGACGCGCGGCTCCCGGCCCAGGAGTTCGACCGCTCGGCGGCCGCCTACCGCCGTGTCGTGATCCTGGTCAGTCTACTGGTCGCGGCGCTGGCCGGACTCGCCGGACTCGTCTCCGGGCGCTGGCTCGCCGCGCCGGTCGTGCGCCTGGCGGAGATGGCGCGGCGCATCGGCCAGGGCGATTTCAGCCCGGCCGTGCCGACTGTGGTGCCGCGCGAGCTCGATTCACTGGCGCACGCGATGGACGAGATGCGCCAGAACCTGATCGAGCTCACCGCGCGACTGCGCAGCCGCGAGGCGGAGGCGCAGGCCGTATTGAGCGGCGTTGTCGAGGGGGTCTTTGTCACCGACGAGCAGCGCACCATCGTGTACGCCAATCCCCAGTTCACGCGCAGCGCGCCGGGCGCCGCCGGCGGTGCTATCGGAAAATTCTGTGGCGATGTGTTGCATCCACACCTGGCCAGCGCGGAGCGGCCCTGCGAGCGCAACTGTCCAATCGTCGCGGCGCGTCAGGGCCGGCCGGCCCGCGCCGCCGAGCAGCTCAAGGGCGCAGACGGGCTGCTGCGCTCCACGATTGTCGTCAGCGCGCCGCCCGCGGATGGCCGGCAGGTGCAGCTGCTGCGCGATGAAACGGAGCTGGAAGGTGTGCGCCGCGCCCGTGACGGCGTGCTCGGCAACATCTCGCACGAATTTCGCACCCCGCTCGCCGCGCAGCTCGCGGCCATCGAGATGTTGCGCGATGGCATCGACAACATGGATGCGACGGGACAGCGCGCGCTGCTCGCAAATGTCGAGCGCGGGGTGCTGCGCCTGATGCGCCTGATCGACAATCTGCTCGAGAGCGTGCGCATCGAGTCCGGGCAGCTGGAGCTGCGGCGCCAGGAGGTGTCGCTGGAGGCGACCGCCCAGGAGGCCACGGAGCTGATGCGTCCGCTCCTGGCGCAGGCAGAACTCATTGTCAGCCTGGATTTCAGCGCACTGCAGGGCGGCAGCGTGCCCGGCGACGCGCAGCGCCTGCAACAGGTCTACGTCAATTTGCTGTCGAATGCGGCCAAGTTCGCGCCCCGCGGCAGCACGATCCGCATCGGTGCGTCGCGGGCCGGCGCCCGGATTGAGTCCTGGGTCGATGATGCCGGCCCCGGAATCCCCCCGGGGGATCCCGGCGCCATCTTTGAGCGCTTTCGCCGCGGCGACAATGCGGAGCCGGATGCGCCCGGCTTGGGGCTCGGCCTGTGGATCGTGCGCTCGATCATCGAACGGCACGCAGGCACCATTCGCGTTGAACGCACGGCCGATGCGCACACGCGTTTCGTGATGAATTTGCCGGCGGGCGCGGCGGCATGAAGATCCTGCTCGTGGATGATGATCCGGACATGCTGGCGGTGACCAGCTTCGCGCTGCGACAGGCGGGCATGCTGGTGGTGGAGGCCGGCTCCTACGACACGGCGCTGGCGGTGTTTCATGAAGAGCAGCCGGACCTCGCGATACTCGACATCAATATTCCGGGCGGCAACGGGTTTGACCTGTGCCAGGCCCTGCGGCGTGAATCGAAACTGCCCATCCTGATGCTCACGGTGCGCAATGAAGAGGCGGACCTGGTACGCGCCCTGGAGCTCAGTGCCGACGATTACCTCGGCAAGCCCTACAGCCCCCGCACCCTGATCGCGCGGGTCAGGGCGCTGTTGCGGCGGACCGCCAGCGCCATCGATGATCGCAGCAGCGCGG
>WNFM01205995.1_pt1 | contig 10306 bp, 10 predicted proteins | sample 5400271 | NCBI WGS metagenome assembly WNFM01 (sample SAMN13153352, study PRJNA577476) | soil metagenome | isolation source: 60 cm saprolite on Douglas fir-dominated hillslope | place: USA:California | collected 2013-09-17
CAGCGCCAACTCGGGACTGGCGGCATGCCCCAGGCCGCCGGGTGTGCAGACGTCTGCACACAGTAGGGCGCTGTAGGAGGCGCGCGCAACGCCCATGGCGAAACGGTCTGCGGGATCGCCAAGACGGTGTACGAAGAACCACAAGCCGCAACACGCCGCGCCAGATTCCTGTCACGCGGTTGCAAATCCACGACGTGGGCCGCCACGTCGCCCAAAGTCGCTCTCCAAGCACTGAAACGCGCCGCCCAAGTGGCTTGGCTACTCCCGCTCGCCCCTCAGCTCGACGTGAAGGGGACGAAAGCGTGAGCAGCAAAGACAAGCCGCCGAAACGGGCGGCTTAAGCATTTCCATTCTGAAGCTCCCTTCCCGTCCCCAAGGGAAGCGAGGAGAACTCCGCATGAGCAGCAGCTTTTTAACAGGCCAAGGAGGGCCAATGCTCAGGCGCGAAGTACGACACAGCCCACCTTGGAAGGCCGCCGCGCTTGAGTGGCTGAAGGCTCCGAAGACCCAGTCCGAAGAGAAGGGGTAGAAGACGCGCTCTGCCCCGCCGCGCGCGCCGAGCATAGCGCGGGCGACCGAGGGAAAACGCTTTCCTTTATACTCGCGCAGCCTATGAAAAGGAGACTCACCATACGTGACATCGCGTCGGCCGCGGGTGTCTCCATCTCGACCGTCTCGAAGTTCGTCAATGGCACGCAGCGCTTCTCGGCCGATGTCGAGCGCAAGGTTCGCGCAGCCATCGACAGGCATGGCTACCAGTCTAATCCGCTCGCGCGCGGCATGATCACTGGCAAGACCGGCGCGGTCGGCGTCGCGATCCTCGATATCCGCAACCCGCACTTCACGAGCCTGATGAAAGGCGCGAATCGTGTTGCCCTGGAGCAGGGCCATAGCGTTCTGTTCGTCGACTCGGAAGAGAGCCCCTCGCGCGAATACGAGTTGCTGAGAACCTTAAGCCAGCGCGTCGATGGCATGTTGATCGCCTCGCGCATCACCGACGCCCAGATCGACCGCATCCAGGCGTTTGGCAAGCCGATCGTCTTCCTCGGCCGCGTTGCTCCCGCCGGTATTCCAAGCCTAGGGGGCGATGGTCGCCTGGGCGGCTCGATGCTTGGAGAGCTGCTTGTGAAACAGGGGCATCGGCGCATAGCCTACCTCGGCTTCGCTCCGTCTCGGCCCGACCGCAACCGCATGCGCGGCCTGGCCGAATATCTGCGCAAGTATCGGCTGGATCTGGTCCGCTTCGAGGCGCGCGACCCAGTGTCGGCGGAAGGCGAGCGCGTATGCTCGGCCATTATGCTGAGCAAGGATCGTCCGGACGCCCTGGTCTGCTACAACGATCTGCTCGCGCTTGGTTTCATCCACGAGGCTCGGGTGCTTGGCTTCGAAGTACCGCGGGACATCTCGGTCGCGGGTTTCGACAACATCGCCTACGGCCGATTTACCTCGCCTGCTCTCACGACGGTTGATTTGCAGAGCGAGCGCATGGGCGAAGAGGGCATGCGCATGCTCCTGCTCGCGATCGCCGGCGATGCGAGTGCGTCGGATGGCCATCTCGTCCTCGCCCCGCGCCTCGTGGTGCGCGAATCGACGGCGGAGCGGAGCGCGGGCCGCAAGCGCACAAAACAAGCTTAGATTCCGTCGAGGACGGCGCGCCGGCGTTGTCGATACTCCTCCTCGGTGATCAAACCGTCGGCTTGCAGTCGGTCCAATATTTCCAAGCGTTGCTTGACGTTTCGGTAGCGCACCGCCCCTGCCTCGGCGGAGGCAGGGGCGGAGTTCGCAGCCGGTTCACGGGCGGCGCTCGGCGTATGCAATGCGGGCGCATCAAATACGACCCAGTCTGCTCGCTTCCCGTCCAGATGCCCCATCGTCGAGTCGGGCACGATTTTCCAAATGGGATCGAGCCGGTGCGCTCGCCGCCCCGGCTCGAAAGCGGGCGGCGTAAAGCCAAGCTCGCCGCTCTCGTAACGCTCGTGAACGAGTCCGAAAATGAGATTCAAGCTGCCTTCCCGCGCGAAGACCCGAGCAGTGGTCACCCGGCTAGGCGACGCGTTCCCGAGCACGCCATTTTTCCCAGTTATCGCGAAGACAACGTCCTGGGCGGGGGTAGCCATGGCAAGCGCCGAAGCCAGAGGCGCGGCAATTTTCTTCAACTGCTCTTCAGTGAAGACGGCCACCGCGTCGGGGGAGATGGTGCGCGCGACCTTGAGGGTGGCAAGCATATGACGGAGCCGCTCGGGGGTTACCGAGTATGGATGGTCATTTGTCGGGGTGTTTGCTTCCCGCTCGTCAAGCCGCACGAACTCTGACCGGGGCTCGCCCTGCGCGCCCGCAGCGATACCCAGCAGGGACGCAAAGGCCAGTGCGACGGCGGCGGTGCGACGGAACATGCTCGGAGCCTTTTCTTGATGCGGAAGCGTTCGTGAAACGTTTTCCAGCACTATAGCGTCGCGTCGGGGCCGCCACAACGGCGGGATGCGCTGTGGTCTTGACAGCGACTTGAGTTGTCATACAACATACATCTGTTGGAAAACGTTTTCCACCAAACGGAGGGGGAAATGGAATCAAGGGCATCCGCAGCACTCGCGGCCGTCGTGGCCATGGCCGCCGCGCCAGCAATGGCCGGTGAATTCGCGGTGTATGGCATCGCTGACGTCACGCTCGAGCGCGTTAAGTCGACCGGGCAGACATCCGGGCCACAGATCGACTGGCGTAATCGAGTGAGTTCAAACAGCTCGTACATTGGATTCAGGGGGCAGACCGAGCTCTCCGGGCAACGAGCGTTCTTCCAGGCTGAATACGGCACCAACTACGACGCGCAGGGTGACGGCGCGGCCGGCACCAACCAGTTCAGCTATCGCGACATATTTCTCGGCCTGGGCGGCAATTGGGGCGACATAAGAGCGGGCCAGCTTACGTTGCCCATCCGCTCGATCAGCGGCAAGACCAACTACAACCCGGGAAGCACGTCGATCTCGGAGACCATCAATCTGGTGACGTCGATCAACGGCACCAACGCCGGATTCCATTCGCGCAAGCAGAACGCAATCCAGTACACGACGCCGGTCGTCCTCAATGGCTTTAGCGCCGCGCTTGCCTATGGCGCCAACGAGGAGAGGGTCACGGGCGCGGGCGCCAAGAACCCGCAGACCTTCGGATTGGGCCTATATTGGGAAGGCCCCGGCATGCTGAGCGTCTACTACGCGTACGAGCAAAGGTCGGATTCGCTCACCGTCGCAAGCCCGGCGGTCAGCCCGCCGAGCAAGGGTACGGACAACCGCCTAGTCTTCCGCTTGAATTTCGGCCAGGGAACCCGGGTGCTCGCCGGCTTCGACTCGCAGAAGGTCGACGGCACCTATGGCGCTGGCGCCACCGCCGGCACCGGATCGGTCGGACGCAACGCATGGGCGGTGGCCGCTTCGCAGACGTTCCGGCAGCACGAGTTCATCCTCGAGTATGCGAAGGCGAGAGCGTTGAACTGCGAGGGGGCGGCGGCACTTGTCGCGAACTCTTCGTGTGTCCCGACCAGCCTGGGCACCGTGAAGGACACGGGTGCCAAGCAAGTCGGCTTCGTCTATCACTACCACTACACCAAGGACCTGATGATCCAGGCGTATCTAACCCGGATCAGGAACGACGCGAGGGCGTCCTATGATTTCGACGTGAACCCGACGCGGAACAGCGCCTTGCAGACGGGGACTCAGACCGGGGCTTCGCCGACGGGCATGGGTCTCGGCATGCGCTATTCGTTCTAGACGAGCTGTCTGTGCGGACGGTGCGCATCCTGCTCGCTGCTTGGAGCGTATGCCTCGCTACACCGCTGCTGGCAGCGGAGGAGCTCCAGGTCTGGATCCGCGCTTCCACGGAATCGCGCCGGACCTACGACGCGATTGCCGCGGCGTTCAAGGCAAGGACCGGGGTCGGCATCGAGTATTTCAATACGATCACGGATTTCGAGCAGCGCCTGGCGCGGGCTGCCGCGGGCGGCAGCTTGCCGGACGTCGTGTTCGACGACGCGGCCTATCTCGGTCAGTTCGTCTCGATGGGCATCGTCGCGGAGATCGACCGTGCCGGACTGAAGGGCGGGGCCGACGTCGTGGATCGGGCCTGGGAAAGTGCCCGGGCAGCGGACGGCAGGTATTACGGCGTCCCCACTTCGGCCCAGGCTTTCGCGCTTTTCATCCGCAAGGACTGGCGCGCCAAGTTGGGGCTGCCGCTGCCGCGGACCTGGGGCGACCTCGAAGCGCTGGCGCGCGCGTTCGTCGAGCGCGACCCCGACGGCAATGGCAAGAGGGATACCTATGGCTTCGTGCTGCCTGCATCGACGACGCGGGGTTATGCGAGCTGGTTTCTGTCGAGCTTCGTTTGGCAGGCGGGGGACGACATCGTCCGGGCCGCTCCTGGGGGATTCAAGGCGTCCCTTGGTAAGCCGACCGGCGAAGCCCTCGCGTTCATGCGTTCGCTCATCTGCCAAAAGCTGACCCAGCCTGCAGCCATCAACGCGACCACCGCCGACGCGATCCCGGCATTTCGTTCCGGACAAGCAGGGATCTTCTTCACCGGCCCCTATCACTTCGCGGTGTTCGACAAGGAACCGGGCAAGGACCGCTACGAGGTCGTCGCGCCCCCGCCCGGGCCAAAGGACGCCACGGTGCTTGCCGAGGGCACCAGTGGCTACGTCATGAAGGCGAGCTCGAAGAAGTCCACGGCCCTTGCCTTCATCGAGTTCGTCATTTCGCCCGAGGGTCAGGAGCTCGGCATGACGGGCGCGGGAGGGCAGCCGGTCGTGCGCCTGCCAGTGAACCGGAAGGTGGACGTGCGCAAGGTGTACCGTGACGAACGCTGGGATCTCATCCAGGAGCTTTACAGCAAGAACGGCCGTTACGTCCCGCGCGTGCCAAACTGGCAGCCCATCCGCCAGGTAACCGCCGAAGGATTCAATCGCGTTCTGGCGAGCTGCGGCTCGAACATCGACCAGGAACTGGCAGCGCTGAGCGATAAAGTGAACGCCGAACTCGCGAAGCAGCAAGCGCTCGCGAGGTAGCGGTCTGTTCCGCTTCAACCCGATGCGTCGGCTCATCCCGTGGCTCTTCCTCACGCCGGCGCTTTCGGCCTTCGCGTGGTTCAAGTTCATTCCGATGCTGAAGGGCCTCGAGCTCAGCTTCTACAAGGTGAACTTTGCGACCGAGCACGAGTGGGTGGGATTGGGCAACTTCGCGCGCGCCGCGTCCGACGGCGCCCTCCATGCGGCTGCGTTCAACACGACGCTCTATGTCGTAGTGACGGTGCTCGCCTCGGCGTTCATCGGGTTCCTGCTCGCGCTCGCGCTGGAAGGACCTGCGCGGCACCTCGCATTCATTCGCACGGCGATGTTCATGCCCGCGGTGACCAGCGCCGCGATCCTCGCGGAGATCTGGCGCATTCTCTTCTTTCCCACCCGCGACGGTGTGGTGAACGGGATGCTCTCGTGGGCGGGCGTCGGCGAGCAGGGATTTCTCGCCGATCCCGGACAGGCGCTCGGCACCCTGATGCTGTTGCACATTTGGAAAGCAGTGCCCTACGACACGGTGATCTTCGTTGCGGGGTTGTCCACCGTCAACCGCGAGCTCTACGACGCAGCTTCCATCGACGGCGCAGGCTGGCTCGCGCGCCTGCGCCATGTGACGTTGCCGGCGCTGCTGCCGACGATAGCGATCGTCCTGCTGCTCGGATTGATCCGCGGCTTTCGCGTCTTCACCGAGGTGTACGCGACGACGGGCGGCGGGCCCGCAGGGGCGACGGAGGTGATCATGACCCACGTCTACAAGATCGGCTTCGATCAGTTCGACTACGGCTATGCGTCGGCCGTGTCGTTCCTGCTTTTCACCTTCACGATGGTGCTCACGCTGGTCTATCTCGCCTGGCACCGGAGGATTCTGCGGTGAGGCGGACAAGCAGCGCCGCGACGGAGGCGGGCCGCTGGCTGGTCTACGCGCTCGTATTACTCGTTTTCGTCGGCCCCTTCTGGGGCATGGTCATGACGGCGTTCAACGGACCGACCGTGCGTCCCGGAGTGCTGCTGCTTTGGCCGAGCGACCCGACCGTCGAGCATTTCCGCTTCGCGTTCACGCAGGGGCACGTGTGGCGCTACCTGCTCAACTCCGGTGTGGTAGTAGCGTTCGGCACCGTGCTGCAGGTTTTCGTCAGCGCTCTTGCCGCGTATGCGTTGGCGCGCAAGCGCTTCACTGGCGCCGCGCTCGTGAGCCTCGCCATCCTCTCGACGATGATGATGCCGGAAGAGGTGATCGCCATTCCGCTCTACATCGTCCTTGGCAAGCTGCCGCTTCTCAACGTGAGCCTGCTGAACTCGTACCTCGGCATGATCCTTCCGCTGGTCGGCTGGGGCTTCTCCATTTTCGTGCTGACCGAGTTCATGCGCGCCATCCCGGTCGAGCTGGAGGAGGCGGCGCGCATCGACGGTGCGAGCGAGCTGCAGGTGTTCTTCTGGATCATCCTGCCGCTCGTCAGGCCGGCGCTCGCGACGGTGACCGTGTTCGGTTTCCTGATGATCTGGGACCAGTACCTGCTGCCGCTCATCGTCACGAATCGCGAGGAACTGTATACGTTACCGGTCGTGCTGAGCACGCTGCGCTCGGACGAAACGATCCGTCCCAACGTGTTCATCGCCATCACGCTGCTCGCGATGCTGCCGAGCATCGCGATGTACCTGGCCCTGCAGAAGGCGTTCAACCGCGGCCTCCTCGCCGGCGCCGTGAAGGGCTGATCCGCTTGCGAGCGCTTTTCGCGTTCTTGCTGCTCGCCCTTACGGGCGCCCCCGCCTGCGCGGCGCCGTGCCGCGCGATTCCCGATCCCGTTCGCGACATTGAGGCCAATCGCTACTACGTCGATGCCGCGGGCACGATCGTCGATCCCGTGCTTAAGGCGAGGAAGGACGCGTCGGTCAAGCCACTCAAGAATTTTCTACGCGTGGCGAGCGCGGCAGCAGACCGCTATATCGCCTCCGGCGAGCGCGAGTCGGCGCGCTGCGCTCTCGAGGCGCTGGGCGCGTGGGCGCAAGGTGACGCGATGCTCGGAGCGATGTCGAGCCGGCAGGCCGACTACGAACGCAACTGGATGCTCGCTGGCGTCGCGATGGCGTACCTCAAGGTGAAGCCCCAGGCAACGCCGAGCGAGAGCAAGCTGATCGAGGCATGGCTTGACCGTGTGGCCGTGGAGGTGCGCCGTTTCTTCGATAACCCTGCGCGCGCTCGCAACAACCATTACTACTGGGCGGCTCTTTCAGTGGGTGCTAGCGCGACCGCCACCGGATCTTCGTCCCATTGGGAATTTGCACGGCAGGCCGTTCGTGACGCGGCGAGCGCCGTCAGGCCGGACGGCACCCTGCCCTTGGAGATGGCTCGGGAGCGCAGGGCGCTGTGGTACCACGCGTTTGCGCTTGCTCCGCTCGTAGTGCTCTCGGAGCTCGCGGCACGGCAAGGCGAGGACTGGTATGCGATCGACGACGCCGCGCTGCGAAGGCTTGCCACCCGAGTGCTTGACGGCATTTCCAATCCGGAAAGCTTCGAGCAGCGGACAGGCTATCGCCAAGAGGGTTTTGAACGAGGCGGCCTTACAGGCGACATCCTTGCCTGGATCGAGTTCTACGGGCGGCGCTTCCCGCAAGAACAGCAGACCACCCGATGGATGGGTGCGCGCCGCAACTACCCGGAGCTCGGCGGAGACCTTGCCCAGCTTGCGCTCCACTGGCACGTTGGAGAGACGCACTGATGAAGTGGCCCTGGCTTGGACTGTCTGCGCTCTTCTGGGCGTCGGACTCGCTCGCTGAGCGCGCGTACGTTCCGCCCCGCGCGCAAGACCCGATGAATCAAATCGTCATCCAGGAGATTCTGCCGACCCTGGACGCGCTCTTCGGGCTGGTCGCAGCGCACGGCCTCGACACGACGATGGACGGTGTCCCGGTTTTCCGGCCGCGGATGGAGTCACAAAGGGACAGGTTCCTGCCCGGCAAAGTGGCGCTGGGATTCGCGCAGGTACTAGTTGCCAGGCAGAGCGATCCCGGGTTCGAGAGGCGGTATCTGGAGAAGTACCGAGCGGTGGTGAGAATGCTGCTCGCCCCGGACGGTGATTCCAGGAACGCGATGCCGAACGACACCTGGGGTATTTACTACTATGTTTCGGCGATCCACAAACTGAAGGCCGCGGGGCTACTCGACGGACAGAGTCCCGCCATCGATCCACAAGACATGGCAGCGCTCAAGGAACAGAACGACTGGCGCCACTTCGTGCATTACCCGGGCGAGAAAGGCGTGGAACCGAGCCTCTTCTATACGCTGAAAGGCTCGCTGCCGACCAACTACTACGGCGTCGCGTTCGGCATTGCCGCCCTGCGCGAGCTCCTTGAGTGGGACGACAGAAAAGAGGCGCATAGCGACCGTCTGCTCGAAAAGATGGTGTATCACTACGGGAAATACGGCGGCGAGCGTCACTGGTCCGATGAAACCTCGGGGCAGCGGCGTTTCGATCGGTACAGCGTGCTGCTGATCGCCGAGATCGCGCAGCGCTTCATCGCCACCGGCAGGGAGCGGGAATTTCTGAGTTACGTCCACCCGGATTTTCCGGATCTGAAGCTCGCGGACGTGCTGCGCCAATCCGTGGAGTTCATGTTCCAGCTCGCGAACGTCTCGGGCAACGGTTTCAACTACGGCAGGAGCCTCGGCCCGTACGCCGACACGGCCGCCCTTGAAGTGCTGTCCGCGGCCGCTTACCTCAGCCGCGATGGCTCCATGCCGAAGCTGCTGACATCCAGGGAAAGCCAGTTCGCGTATGCGTTCGCGACGAGGGTGAACGCCAAGCTCGCCGATTTCTGGATCGATCGACGCTGGCTCGCCCGTCCGACCGGAGAGCCGTTGGCCGCATTCAATCTATGGACCAAAGGCCGGCGACCTGACGCCTATCGGGCAAAGCATCGGATACTCGGAGACAACTTGAGCCTACTGCTTCAAGTGATCTATACGAATGAGATCTGGAACGCGATCGGGTTCAAGGACCGGCGTCCCATGCCGGATGAGAACTTCAGAAAGGTGCTGAAGGCTTTCGAGCCTTACAAGCTGATCACCTTTTCTAAGGCGAACGCCGAACAGCCCTCATCGACGCGCTACGACGCCGCAACGCTCGTCGTCCGCGATGGCGCGTGGGTCCTGAGCCTGCCCCTGGTAAACGGCGGCACGTCGCTCTACCGCTACAATCCTTACTTCCCGGTTCCGCAGTCCACGTTGCTGCTAGATGGAGCACCCGACCAGGATTGGCCCCAGTTGCTTCCGCAATTCATCCTGGACGACGGATCGACGCTCTTACCGCTCTCGTTCCTAAAGGACATCGCGGGCGGCGCAGATGGAGAAACCTCGCACCAGGTCACCTATCGACAGGACGGCCTCTGCAGAGTGAGCGGAGAAACGCCTGTCGAAGACGGACGTATAAAGGTGAACACGACTTATCGATTCAAGCCCGGAGAGATCGAGCGCGAGGACACCTTCACAGTGGCCGAACCCGTTGGGGTGAAGCGCATCACGATGCAGTTCGCTACCTACTCCACCGAACCCGAGACGCACGCGAGGGGGCAAATCGTCCAGTTCGCAAAAGGAGCAATTCGCTCGATCGAGGCAAGCGGCCTTGGGACGGCGGTTGTCGACGACGTCTCACAAGATGAGCGCTACAACACCCCGAATGGAGCCTTACGCACCCGGGCGACCTGGACTACCGGGCCGATTCTCCTCTCGCCGCATCGATCGATGACCCTGGCGTGGAAGTTGCGCTACCGCCTCGCGCGCTGATCATTCCCACGAGACGCGGTAGACGACGCGCCAGCCGCTGGACGTGCCGGTCTCGGCGCACAGTGACTGGCAGCGCGACAGGGCATAGTCGAGCTTGACCAGGCTCGAAGTCACCGTGCCGAGCCCCTGCTCGTAGCTGACGTAGCTGTCCCATAAGGAGATTTGGACTCTGCGCGACACTTCGATCGCTTGATAACGTCGACCGCAGCGATCGAAGTCCCCACTAGAAGATAAGGGGTCGTACCTGATGGACTTAACCCCTTGAAGGAATTGGCGCGCCCGGCAGGATTTGAACCCACGACCCCCTGGTTCGTAGGTAATCCGCTAGGCGCAACTCATTGATGCACAAGTATCACGGCGCTGCCCGTTCCGATGATTCACATGCCTGGCATGAGCTGGGGAACTGACGAGGGAGCAACGATGATCAGGATGCCAAGTCCGATGATCGCCACCGCCAGCGGCACGTCGATCGC
>WNFM01229423.1_pt1 | contig 10304 bp, 10 predicted proteins | sample 5400271 | NCBI WGS metagenome assembly WNFM01 (sample SAMN13153352, study PRJNA577476) | soil metagenome | isolation source: 60 cm saprolite on Douglas fir-dominated hillslope | place: USA:California | collected 2013-09-17
CCGGCAAGCCTGCCGGGTTCAGCTATCTCGGGCCGGTGTTTCGCTATCGCGGCGGCCAGCCGAGCGAGTTCCTGCAGGCCGGCATCGAATCCTTCGGGCGCCAGGACCGCGCCGCGGCCGACGCCGAAATGCTGGCACTGGCGCTGGAGGCGACCAGCGCGGTCGGCGTCAGCGATGTCGAAATCCGCACCGGCGACGTGGCGCTGTTCAACGCGCTGATCGACGCACTCGATCTCTATCCGGTATGGCGGCGGCGGCTGATCAAGGATTTCAATCGCAAGGTCTCTCTGGAGCAGGATATCGAGCGGCTGACGCTTGCGACCGGGACCAGCCGCAACGAATATGAGGGTGTGCTCGCAGCACTTGCGGGCTCCGACCGCAAAGCGGCGCTGGCGCTGGTGACCGATCTGATGTCGATCGCCGGCACCACCAATGTCGGCGGGCGCACGGTTTCGGAAATCGCCGACCGCTTCCTCGAACAGTCGACCCTGAAAGGCGGCGCCCTGCCGCGCAACGCGCTGGAGACGATCAAGCGCTTCCTCGCGATCGCCGGCGACCCCGACGAGGGGATCGCACAATTGCGCGCGCTGGCCGCTGACGCCAAGCTCAACATCACCTTGGCGATCGACCAGTTCGAAAGCCGCGTCGGCTTCATGGCCGCGCGCGGCATCGACACAAGCATGACGCGCTTTTCCACCTCGTTCGGGCGCGGCCTCGACTATTATACCGGCTTCGAATTCGAACTGCATACGAAAGGCAATGGCGGCGAGCCGCTGGTGGCGGGCGGACGCTACGACGGATTGATGACCCAGCTTGGCGCCGCGACCCCAATCCCGGCGGTCGGATTTTCGATCTGGGTCGAAACCTTGACGCAAATCGGCCGCAAGGGCGCCGCAAGCCGGAGCGCGTCATGACGACGCCCTTCGTCCTCGCGGTTCCCTCGAAAGGCCGCCTGCAGGAGAATGCCGAAGCATTCTTCACGCGCGCCGGCCTTGCATTGGCCAAACCGCGCGGCGCCCGCGACTATCGCGGCACCATCGCAGGCCTCGACAATGTCGAGATCGCCTATCTCTCGGCGAGCGAGATCGCCTGGCAGTTGGCGGGCGGCATGGTCCATCTCGGCGTCACCGGCGAAGACCTGGTGCGCGAAAGCATGCTCGACGCCGACAAGCGCGTGCTCCTGATCGACAATCTCGGCTTTGGCAACGCCAATGTCGTGGTCGCGGTGCCGCAGGCCTGGATCGACGTCCGCACCATGGCCGATCTCGACGATGTCACCACCGGCTTTCGCGCCCAGCATAATCGGCGGATGCGGGTGGCGACCAAATACATCAATCTGACCCGGACGTTCTTTGCTTCCCACGGCGTCGTCGACTACCGCATCGTCGAGAGCGCCGGCGCCACCGAAGGTGCGCCGGCCGTCGGCACCGCCGAGATGATCGTCGATATCACGACGACCGGCGCGACGCTTGCCGCCAACGGCCTGAAAGTGCTCGACGACGGCGTGATCCTGCGCAGCCAGGCCAACCTCGTGGCTTCGCGCGATGCCGACTGGTCGAGCGAGGCGCGCGAGACCGCGCGCGTCATCCTCGATCACATCGCCGCCCGCGCCCGCGCCAGCAAGTACCGGGAGGTCCGCACCCGCTTCAAAGGATGCGACGCAGCACTGCTGGCGGAAGCGCATAACCGCTTCGGCGTGGTCTCCCCGTTCGGCGGGCCGACCTCTTCGGGAATGGTTACGCTGCACTGCCCACCGGCGCAGCTTTACGCGCTCGGCAGTTTTCTGCGCGCGCATGGTGCTGAAACGGTGTCGGTGGCCTCGCTCGACTATGTGCTCGACCGCGACAATCCGCTGTTCGCCAAGCTCGAGGCGTTCCTGCGACAGTGAAGCGCATGTCCGTTCATCGTTGCGACAGCTAGCAACACGTAGCATATGCTGTCATTTGGGCGGTTTGGAACCTGATCATGGTGCTGGGTACCGACGTTTCTGGCTTAACGACCACTGCGGCCAATGCTGCGGCGCAGGGGCTTTCGATCGTCGTGCCCGCGTACAACGAGGCGGCCGGGCTTGCGTTGCTGCACCAGCGGCTCGGCGGGTTGGCAAAGGCGCTCAGGCAGCGTTACAGCATTGGCTGCGAAGTCGTCTATGTCGACGACGGCAGCACGGATGCAACGCTCAGCATCGCGCGCTCCCTCGCACCCGATGGGCTCGATGTCCAGATCGTGTCGCTGTCGCGGAATTTCGGCAAGGAAGCCGCGCTGATGGCCGGACTGGACCATGCCCGGCGCGGCGCGGTGCTGTTCATGGACGGCGACGGCCAGCATCCGCCGGATCTCGTCGAGAAGCTTGTGAGCCACTGGATCGATGATGGCTACGACGTGGTCTATACCGCCAAGGCCAATCGCGACAATGAATCGCTGCCGCGGCGGCTCGCGGTGCATGGCTTCTACGCGCTGATCAATTGGGGCGCGCGGCAGAAGATCCCCGAAGACGCCGGCGACTTCCGCCTGCTGTCGCCGCGCGCGGCAGCCGCATTACGGCAGCTTCCCGAGCGCAATCGTTTCTTCAAGGGGCTCGCGAGCTGGATCGGCTTCCGCCAGATTCGCGTCGACTACGAACCCGCAGCGCGCGCCCACGGCATGACCACCTTCAGCGCCGGCCGGCTGGTTGGGCTTTCGATCGAAGGCCTGACCTCGTTCTCGGTGGCGCCGCTGCGTTTTGCGAGTTTGCTCGGCGTGCTGCTCGCGTCCGCAGCCTTCCTGTTCGGTCTTTCGATCCTGTGGGAAACCTGGACCACCGGAAAGTCGGTTCCGGGCTATCCCTCGCTGGTGGTCGGCCTGATGACCATTGGCGGCGTGCAGCTCATCATGATCGGCATTGTCGGCGAATATATCGGCAAGATCCTCTCCGAGCTGAAGGCCCGCCCGATCTATTTCGTCGCCGAGCACAGCGTCAAACCCGTCGAGACCGAGATCGCTCCAGCCGTCCACGAACGGACCGCGGCCGAATGAACGGCGCCGGGCCGCCGCGCCGCATCTGGCTGTGCGCCGACGATTACGGAATAAGTCCCGGCGTCAACCGCGCCATTCGCGACCTGATCGGGCGCGGCCGTCTCAACGCCACCTCGGTGATGGTGGTCGGCCCTGCGATCGGCCGCGACGAAGCCAGCGCGCTTGGTGGCGTCGCCGCCAACAGCCCGCGCTGCGCCATCGGCCTGCACGTCACGTTGACGGCGCCGTTTCGGCCGCTCACCATGCACTTCAACCCGATCGACGGCGGCCTGTTCTTGCCGTTTCCGAAACTGTTGCGCGCGGGGCTGTTGCGGCGGCTCGATCCGGAAATCGTCCGCGCCGAATTGATGGTGCAGCTTTCGGCCTTCAACGAAATGTTCGGCCGTCAGCCTGATTTCGTCGATGGCCATCAGCATGCGCAGCTATTTCCGGGGGTGCGCGACGCCTTTCTGAGCGCGGTGAAAGAGGCTGCGCCCAACGCCTGGGTTCGCCAGGGCGGCCGCCATCAGCCGCTGGCCCGGCGGCTCGGCTCGCCGAAGGCATTATTTCTCGACCTCCTGAGCGCGCAGTTTCGTGCGCGCGCCGCGCGCGCCGGTATCGCGTTCAATCCCGGATTTGCCGGCGCCTATGATTTTTCGCGGCAAGCCGATTTCAGCACACTGATGCGACAGTTTCTCGACGGGCTGCCGGATGGCGGTCTGATCATGTGTCATCCCGGTTTCGTCGATGACACTCTTGTCAGCCTCGATCCGTTCACGGTCCAGCGCGAACATGAACACGCCTTTCTCGGTGGCGAGGAATTTCCGCGCCTATTGGCGGCGAACAAAGTTACATTGAGTTGATATCCCTCAAAAATCCCGGCGGGCAGGTTGTCGCATACCTAAATTTAATTCCGCGCCCCCATTACTGGCGACACAAAGCCCCCCTACATCTCCCCGCGCGCGTCGACGCGAGCGAGGGAGAGAATCCATGACACCGCAAGAACGCCAATTGATTGACGACCTTTTCGACCGCCTCTCCAGGGTGGAGAGCGCGCCGCGCGATCCCGACGCTGTCGCGGCGATCGCGGAAGGTTTGCGTAAGGCACCCAACGCCGTTTACGCGCTGGTGCAGACCGTGCTGCTGCAAGATGAGGCACTGAGGCGCGCCAACAGCCGGATCCAGGAACTTGAGGCGCGCGGCGCGGGCGAACAGCATCAATCCGGCGGATTTCTCGATTCGATGCGCGAGACGGTTTTTGGGCAAAATCCGTCGCGCGGCTCGGTGCCGAATGTTCCGCCGCCCCAGCCTTCCAGTCGTCCGGTCTGGAACAGCGGCCAGGTGCTGCAGCAGGCGCAGTCTCCCGGGCATTATGACCAGGGTCCATACAATCAAGGTCCATACAATCAGGGTCCGTATAATCAGGGCGCCTACGGTCAGCCCCCCGGCGGAGGCGTATTCGGCGGAGGCGGCGGCTCATTTCTCGGAACCGCTGCGGCCACGGCGGCCGGAATGGTCGGCGGATCGCTGCTGCTCAACAGCATCCGCGGGATGATGGGCGGCAGCCATCAGGCTTTCGGCGATACCGCCGGCCTCGTCGACAAGCCCGCAAGCCAATCTCCGTGGAGCGATCAATCGAACAGCGATCTCGCGCGCGACGCAGGCGTCAATGACATCGGCTCATCCGGAGGCCACGCCGACGCCAATTCGCGCACCGGATTGCTCGACACGGCATCGAATGAGGATGACAATTCATCGAGCGATAACGGCGACGATCACGACGACATGGATCTGGATTCCGACGATTTCGGCGGTAACGGCGACAGCGACTACGCCTGATCCGGTTTGAAACATTGTAAAAGCAAAACGGCCGCCCGTGTAAGGCGGCCGTTTTCGTGTTCGGGTCTTAAAAAAAATCAGATGACGACGACCCTCGCGCCGACATTGACGCGGCCGTACAGATCGATCACGTCCTCATTGCGCATCCGGATACAGCCGGACGAGACATTGGTGCCGATCGTCCATGGCTCGTTGGAGCCGTGAATACGATAGAGCGACGATCCCAGATACATCGCGCGGGCGCCGAGCGGGTTTTGCGGGCCGCCTTCCATGTGCCGCGGCAGATCGGGGCGCCGCGCCAGCATTTCCGGCGGCGGCGTCCAATCCGGCCATTCCTTCTTCGCCGAAATCTGCTTGACGCCCGACCAGGTGAATCCGGGGCGGCCGACGCCGATGCCGTAGCGCAGCGCCTTGCCGTCGCCCTGCACCAGGAACAGGAACTTGTTCGGCGTGTCGACGATGATGGTGCCGGCGCCTTCCTTGCCGTGATACTCGACAACCTGCTTTTCGAATTTCGGATCGAACGGGCGCTGCGCCGGATCGACCGCCTCTTCCTGCTGGCGCATCACCTGTTGCGGCGCCATCGGCGGCAACATCTGCAACTGGTAAGATGGCCGCTGCTGATCGGCGGGTTGTTGATAAGCCGGTTGCTGCTGATAGCGCTCACCTTGACCGGGCCCGTCGCCGAACAGGAATTCGATAAAGCCGCCACCCATGTTGGAGCGCTCGGCATAAGCGGTGCGCACCGGCGGCCGCTGCACGCTTTGATCGGCGTAGATCACATTGGGCTCGGGGAGGGTTGCGGCTTCGATCGCCGCGGCGTGATCAAGCCCGATAGAGAGAGAAGATGCGCCGGCGAGGAGCGCAAGAGACATTCTTTTCAACATCGACGTACTCTGTACTGTTTCGTCTTGTTACTGTTCGTCTTGCAGAGCGCTCGTTTTCGAAGCGCCCTGCACGCCACCAATTAAGATCAAAACCGCCTCGGTTTGGTAAACAGAAACGGCGTTTCGATTCACCACGTCGCCAATTCCGCACGGTTTCGTCGGTTACCGTTTATTTTCGATGAACGGCGGACATCCATGGTTAATCGTTGGTGTCTGCGGGCGGGCGGCACCCGCGACAACAGTTCCCGGCGTGAACCCGATGTTAAATCGCATCTGCGTAAAACGTGACGAGTGCAGGTCGAAGGAAAGTCTCATGCCGATTCATCGCAAGCGTTTTCGTATCGAAGAAGCCTTTGTCGGCGACATGCCGATGCCCGCAGCGGTTGACGGCGAAATCGGCCCGATGCATCGCGAGATCATGAGCGAACTGCGCGCCATCCGCGCCCAGATGGCCCACCCCAGTCATGGCGCAGCACCGGTATCAACAACGGAGGGGTCGATCTCGCGCGACGTCGCCGATGCGCACGCGCTGCTTGAAACCTATCGTGCCCAGATCGAGCAATGCGAGAAGCTCAAGGTCGAGCTCGATCTCATCGCCGACGCCATCAACCGCACCAAGCGGGAAATCGCTGTGTTGCACGGCAAGAGTTTCGACGGCAGTGAAATGGCCAAGGTGACCGGCGAGCTTGGCGCCGTGGTGGGCGGCACCGAAGAAGCCACCCAGCAGATTCTCGAAGCCGCCGAATCGATCGATCAGGCAGCGTCCGCACTGTCCAAGGTGACCTCGCCGGATCAGCAAAAGCTGCTCAGCGAGGAAATCCAGGAGCGCGTCGTCTCCATTTTCGAGGCCTGCAATTTCCAGGACCTGACCGGCCAGCGCATCAGCAAGGTGATGGCAACGATGAAATTCATCGAAAACCACATCATGGTCATGATGGAGATCTGGGGCGGCGTCGACGCCATCCGGGCACACGCGCCCCCGATCATCGACGATCGGGAAGGCGACGCCCGCCTGCTGAATGGTCCGAAGCTCGACGGCGACGTCGGCCACGCCTCGCAGAACGACATCGACGCACTGTTCGACTGAATTTGGCGACCAGATCACACGCGAAACGCCGGCACGATGCCGGCGTTTTTTATTTAGTTTTCCGTCATTGCGAACCAACGGGTCGCGCGAACGCGCGCGCCCGGTGACAGGCTCCGCGAAGCAATCCATGGCGCCGCGATGCGGATAGGTGGATTGCTTCGTCGCTTCCGCCTTCGCTCGTTGAGCTACGGCGGACAAGTCGCTCGTCGCAATGACGAGGAAAGCGCTCTTGCCTCACGCCCGTGGCGCGCAGCGGACGTAGACCATGTTGCCGTAACGGGTCGCGGCATCCTTGTCGGTGAAGCGGGTGATCAGGACGCGTCCGTCGAATGAGACGATCTCGCGGTCCTGCTCGCCACCGGCAGGTCCGGGCGGACCGATATAATTCTTGCCGCTCGGCGAGCCCTTGAGGCGCAATTCCTGCGGCGTCGCCTGGTCGGCCAGATGCATGATCACCCCGCCCGAAGTGCCGGCGCCGATCACGTAAGGCTGCTTGCACTGCCCCCGTGCGGCGGCTTCGGTGCGCGCGCGGTCGGCGGGATTTTGGTAGGACGCTAGCCCCCAGCGGCCGACGATCTCGTCGGAGCGGATCGTCGCCGGCATTTCCGGCGCCATGCCGGGCTCCGGGGCAGCACTAGGCGTTGATGATGATAGGGACGGCAGGCTGAAGCTGCTGCAGGCGCCGAGCAATAGCGTCAGCGCCAGGGCGATCCCCAGATTGGCAACCGTCCGCACGCTAACTGACCTGACCATGGCATTCCCCCGGCAAAATTCGTGGCCGCACCCGTCCCGCAGCCAAGCGTAAAACTGCTGTCGGAGCAATGAGGTCCAGCAAATTACGTCGGCGCTCCGATTTGGTTTCGCTAATCACCATGCTATATCCGCCTCACCAAGGGCTTAACCCTCCTTTGCTTGACAGGATCGGCGTCAAGCCATATTCCCGGGCGCACCAATTAGCACTCCGAGAGCGCGATTGCTAAGGATGCGAGCTGTTCTGCCCGGTCGGTGTCGAATAGGCCCGCGTCTTCCGATCCACTTTCGATCGCCCACCAGAGCTGAAAACCACCCTCCAAAAGGAACCCTCATGGCTAAATCCAAATTTCGTCCGCTGCATGACCGTGTCGTGGTCAAGCGTATCGACGCCGAAGACAAGACCAAGGGCGGCATCATCATTCCCGATACGGCCAAGGAAAAGCCCTCGCAGGGCGAAATCACGGCAGTCGGCCCGGGCGGCCGCGACGAGGCCGGCAAGCTGATTCCGATCGAGGTCAAGGTCGGCGACCGCGTGCTGTTTGGCAAATGGTCCGGCACCGAGGTCAAGCTCGACGGCGAGGACCTCCTGATCATGAAGGAGAGCGACATCATGGGCGTGCTCGCCTGAGATAGACGAAAGACCGCCGCGCTACCTCTCGTCATGCCCGGACTTGATCCGGGCATCCATCATTCTCCGAAACAAGATGGATTGCCGGGTCAAGCCCGGCAATGACGATCGGAAAAGCGCATTCATCATACCGAATTTTCCAGGAGCAACTCAAATGGCCGCCAAGGACGTAAAATTTTCCGGAGACGCGCGCGATCGCATGCTGCGCGGCGTCGAGATTCTCGCCAATGCAGTCAAGGTGACGCTGGGCCCCAAGGGCCGCAACGTCGTCATCGAAAAGAGTTTTGGCGCCCCCCGCATCACCAAGGACGGCGTCACCGTCGCCAAGGAGATCGAGCTTGAGGACAAGTTCGAGAATATGGGCGCGCAGATGGTGCGCGAAGTCGCCTCCAAGACCAACGACACCGCCGGCGACGGCACCACCACGGCAACCGTGCTCGCCGCGGCAATCGTGCGCGAAGGCGCCAAATCGGTCGCCGCCGGCATGAACCCGATGGATCTGAAGCGCGGCATCGAGATCGCGGTGCAGGCCGTGGTCAAGGACCTCGAGAAGCGCGCCAAACCGGTCGCGTCGTCATCCGAAGTAGCCCAGATCGGCACCATTTCCTCCAACGGCGATGCCGCGATCGGCAAGATGATCGCGCAGGCGATGCAGAAGGTCGGCAACGAGGGCGTCATCACGGTTGAGGAAAACAAGTCGCTCGAAACCGAAGTCGACATCGTCGAGGGCATGAAATTCGACCGCGGCTACCTGTCGCCCTATTTCATCACCAACGCCGAAAAGATGACCGCCGAGCTCGAGGACGTCTACGTTCTGCTGCACGAGAAAAAACTGTCCGGCCTGCAGTCGATGCTGCCGGTGCTGGAGGCCGTGGTGCAGTCGAGCCGCCCGCTTCTGATCATCGCCGAGGACGTCGAGGGTGAGGCGCTGGCGACGCTCGTCGTCAACCGTCTGCGCGGCGGCTTGAAGGTCGCCGCCGTCAAGGCACCCGGCTTCGGCGACCGCCGCAAGGCGATGCTGGAAGACATTGCGATCCTGACCGGCGGCCAGCTGATCTCGGACGAACTCGGCATGAAGCTCGAAAGCGTCACCATCAACATGCTGGGCCGTGCCCGAAAAGTCGTGATCGACAAGGAAAACACCACGATCGTCAACGGCGCCGGCAAGAAAAAGGACATCGAGGCCCGCGTCAACCAGATCAAGAAGCTGCAGGAACGGCTGGCCAAGCTTGCCGGCGGCGTCGCGGTGATCCGTGTCGGCGGCGCGACCGAGGTCGAGGTGAAGGAGAAAAAGGACCGTGTCGAGGATGCGCTGAACGCCACCCGCGCCGCCGTGCAGGAAGGCATCGTGCCGGGCGGCGGCGTGGCGCTGCTGCGCGCCAAGAAGGCGGTCGGCCGCATCCACAACGACAACCCCGATGTGCAGGCCGGCATCAATATCGTGCTGAAGGCGCTGGAAGCGCCGGTCCGCCAGATCGCCGAGAATGCCGGTGTCGAAGGCTCGATCGTCGTCGGCAAGATCCTGGAGGACAAATCCGAAACCTTCGGCTTCGATGCGCAGACCGAAGAATATGTCGACATGGTCGCCAAGGGCATCATCGACCCGGCCAAGGTGGTGCGCGCCGCGCTGCAGGACGCCTCTTCCGTGGCCGCCCTCCTGGTCACGACCGAAGCCATGGTCGCCGAACTGCCGAAGGAGCCGGCGCCGGCAATGCCGGGCGGTGGCGGCGGCATGGGTGGAATGGGCGGCATGGGCTTCTAAGCCGACCCGACCCCGGTATTTGCCGATTGGAACGAAGGCCGCCTCCGGGCGGCCTTCTTTTTTGGCGAATGGTGGCGAGGTTTGCTAAGGCTTGGGTCTCGGACCAGCACCGAATCGAGTGGGGCGCCCTAAGCTAATCGCCCGATTCTATCTTCGAGGAATTCACCATGCGCGCGCTTCCGTTCTGCCTGATCGGCCTGATGATCGCCTTGCCGCATCTCGCGTCTGCCGAAATGAAGCTCTCGCCGAAGGCCACTCCCGGCGCCAACGAAGTCAGGTATTTCACCTCGATCGACGGCTTGATGAGCGGCAATGCCGACGTCATCCTCAAGGAAACCCGCCAGGGCAAGACCGTCA
>WNFM01029598.1_pt1 | contig 10303 bp, 7 predicted proteins | sample 5400271 | NCBI WGS metagenome assembly WNFM01 (sample SAMN13153352, study PRJNA577476) | soil metagenome | isolation source: 60 cm saprolite on Douglas fir-dominated hillslope | place: USA:California | collected 2013-09-17
GCTCATCACCAGAGGCATTGAGGTGTTCATGACAGGCCCAACTGGGAATGACGAACATATCGCCCTGTTCCCACTCGAAGCGGATCCCGTCAATGATCGTCGCACCTTTTCCCTCGAAGACGTGGTAGATACTGCTGCCGACGTGTCGATGGGCCTGGGTCTGCATCCTGGGACGCAGCAATTGAATCCAGCAGGTGAAGGAGGGCATGACCGGCCCCCCCGTGTGCGGATTAATGTACTCGAGGGCCACGTCATCAAACGGGCTGGCATCCACCAGGGCCAGGTTGTTCAGTGCACGCTCGGTGTCGGCCCATTTGTAGGTAAACATCGGTGGATATTCCACTAGACGTTTCTCCCAGGCAGGACGCAGCTGGCCGACGCCGTATTTGAGCACGGTTCCATTGAGGACCTGCGTGACAGCCTGGCTCTCGTGAGGATAGGGCTCGAAGAAACTGGTATCGAGGTAGTTCGTCAACGGAATATCGAGCCCATCCATCCAGATTGCCCGCTCATCTGAATGGCTTCCATGATCGTGCCAGAGCCATTTGGGTGTCAGCACCAGGTCTCCGCGCTCCAGAAAGACCCGGTCGCCCTCTACGGTGCTGTAGGAGCCACTGCCGTCAATGATGAAGCGGATGGCGTGTGAGGTATGCCGGTGTGCCGGGGCCACCTCGCGTCCATTGAGCCATTGCACCGCCGCCCACAGAGTTGAGGTCGCAAATGGCAGCCCACCCAGGCCTGGATTGCTCAGTCCAAGTGCTCTGCGGTCGCCACCCCGTTCGACGGGCACGAGCCTACCAGCCCGCTCGGCGAGAGAGTACAAATTTGACCACTTCCACAGCCAGGGCACTATCTTTGGCCTGGGCCGCACGGACATGAACTCCTCCTCGATCTGCCAGAGGGGCGTGAGATAGTTCGCCTTCATGTCGTTGTTCAACTGGGCAGTCTCGGCCTGTGTTCTCGTCGCCTCTGTTTCTCTCGTCACCTCTATTTCAGCCATCGTTACTCTTTCCTTTCTTGCATCTTGAGGAAGGACACGACTCTTTACGCGCTCCCTCGGGCGAATAACTCTTCCTTCTCATCTCACCCAGCGAGATGTTCAATCTTAGCTGTTCTGCTGCTCACTCGTGCATGCACCTCCTCGATGTTGCGCGAGCAGCGTCTTCACTTGCTTGACATGGGCCTGATCATGCTCGATGATGAAATGCTGGATGAAGACAGCCAACGTCTGGGGGCCATACTTTATGTGCGTTCCCATCTTCTGCAAGTCGTCCTGGCTCATCTGCTCGAGCAAATGGACCACCTGCTCATAGCTGTTGGTCAACTGCTGGGAAATGAACGGGCGCGCTGCATGACCGTGCTCCGCAATATTTTGAAGCCGGGCGGGGTGGTCCAGGCCGCGCCCGATGCTGGCTCCCGGCGTTGCCAGAACCTTGCGTACCTCACCGGTAAAGAACTGGCGCGCTTCGGCGACATGCACGAGATTTTCGGCCAGCGTCCATTCCTCTGCAATGAAACGCCGGTAGAGGGTGGTATCATCGACCTGGTCGAGGAAGGTGAGCAAGGCTTGTTGGCTCTCGTGCAGATCTGCCAGCATTTCGGGTTGCGTTGGGTGTTCAGCCATGGGTCACCTCGTCGAAGGAAGCTGTGCGTTGTGGCCCGCTCGCCCCTCCAGCGCCTTGTGGAGCGATGACGGAGTTCTCGAGCATACCCAGCTCAGCAATCTCGATCTGTACCACATCCCCTGGTTTGAGAAATACCTGCGGACTACGGGCATAACCCACACCACTTGGAGTGCCCGTGGCAATGATATCCCCCGGCTCCAGCGTCATGATCTCGGAGATGTAGGAAAGCATGGTGGGAATATCAAAGATAAAGTCGCTCGTGTTGGTCTGCTGCATCACCTCACCATTGAGCCGCAGGGTGATGTCGAGGGCGTGGGGGTCGCGAACTTCATCAGCGGTGACCAGCGCCGGGCCAATGGGTCCCGTGCCGTCGAAGTTCTTGCCCTGCATCCACTGCACCGTACGCCTCTGATAGTCGCGCACCGAGACATCGTTGAAGATGGTGTAGCCTGCCAGGTAGTCGAAGGCGGCCTGCGTTTTCGGAATGTCTTTGCCTGTGCGACCGATCACCAGTGCCAACTCGGCCTCGTAGTCCACCTGATTGGAGACTTTCGGCAGGACAATTGGCTGGCGGTGGCCGATGAGCGTCGTGGCGAACCTGGCGAAGAGCACTGGATACTGGGGCAGGGGGCTGCCCATTTCCGCGATGTGGCGGCGGTAGTTGTGCCCCAGGCAGACGATTTTGCCGGGCCGGGGTATCGGCGGCAGAAAGGTGACGTGATCGACCGGAAAGGCCAGGTCGGCGTCGGCCAGGTCAGCACGGATATTGGGATCTGCGGCGAAGGCGAGCACATGATCGACGACCTCCCTGGTCGCCTCATCAGCCTGTAAAAAATGCAGCATACTGGTGGGAAAGGACTGTGAGTCACTGAACAGGGCAGATGATCTTACATGCGTGCGTTGCCAGGCTGCGTAGGTTCCTGGCAGATCAATGACCTGACCAGCAACGAGCGCCCCCAGGTGAGTCCCATGGTCGGTGGAGAAAGTGACAAGTCGCACAAGCTACCTCCTGAGATGACTAGCGGAACGCATACGGAGGAATTTCCTCGTTGATAGTCACCCATTGCCACTGTGTGAATTCATCGCCATTCGACAACGCCCCAAAGCGGCTGCCATTGCCTGATGCCCCCATCCCCCCGATGGGACTATACGCCTCATGGTTGATCGTCTGATCGTTGATGTGCACCATCGCCGTATGGAGTTGATTGGCAATACGAAGCGCACGCGTTGGCGACGCGGATTGGACACTGGCGACGAGTCCGTACTCGGTCATATTGGCAAGTTCTACGGCTTCGTCGTCGCTATGAAAAACGGTCACCGGCGCAACGGGGCCGAAAATTTCTTCCTTAAAGACAGGCATCTCCGGTGTTACTGCCGTCATGACGGTTGGCTCAAAGAACAGGCCTTCTCGACGCCCTCCTACAGCAAGAATGGCTCCGGCGGCAACACTCTCCTGGACAATACGTTCGACACGAGCAGCCTGTCGTTCATTGATCATCGGTCCCAAATCCACTTGATCGCGAAATGGATCGCCGACACGTAGATCGCGTGTCCGCGCCTTCAGCAACTCGATATACCTGTCGGCAACACGCTCATGCACCAGATGACGTCCTGCCGTAAAGCAAATCTGCCCCTGGAAGAAATAGGAGCCGAAGGCTCCGGCCGCCACTGCCTTCTCCACATCGGCGTCGTCTAGAACAATATAGGCATTATTGCCACCAAGTTCGAGCGAGACACGTTTCAGTCCACGACCGGCAAGCTCGCCGACGCGTCGACCCACGGCGGTAGAACCGGTGAACGAGATCATATTGACGTTGCGGTCAAGTACCAATGCCTCGCCAGTCTCAGCATCACCAGGCAAGATATGCAGCACTCCCGGTGGAAGACCGGCCTCTTCGAAGAGTTGTGCGATCAGGGCTCCACCACTCACCGGCGCCTGAACATCAGGCTTGAGCAAGACCGCATTGCCCAGAGCAAGTGCCGGAGCAGCCGCTCGTATCGCCAGAATCAGAGGTGAGTTCCAGGGTGTGATGACCCCTACGACGCCCAGCGGAACGCGCTTCGCTATGCTCTGGCGTCCACTAGTGGACGCCAGGAGATGTCCCTTTGGCTGTGTTGCGAGGGCCGCAGCCTCATGTGTATCGCCGATGGTGAGGAAGATTTCAAAGTGAGCTTTGCCCATAACTGACCCCGTCTCACGCACGATCCACTCAGCAAGTTCGCTGGTGTGTTCTTCGACGAGGCGGGCGAAGGTGCGCAGTACCTGAGCACGTTGCGGCTCTGGCGTTGCCGCCCAGGCGATCTGCGCTTTCCTGGCCGTGAGGGCCGCTCGTGCAACATCGTCTGCTGACGCAATGCCGATGGTTGCAAGCGTGGTCCCGGTCGCCTTTTCCAGAACGTTTTGGGTCCCGCCGCTTGCATCCCTCCACTGGCCATCGAAGATTTTGCCGTTCCACAGTCCCTGTGCAGGAGCATCACTGACTTCTTGAGATGAAGCGTTGTTCATTGATGTTGCCATACAGTCTTACTTCTTCTTTCTCTCGACCGATTCCATCCTGAGAACCGGCTTAATTGTCGTGCCTTGCTCCGCATCCTGGACAGCAGCATTGATGTCTTCCAAAGGATAAAAGCGCAGCAAACGGTCAAATGGAAAACGCCCTTGAACGTAGAGATCGATGAGTCTCGGGATGAAGACATCGGGAACACTGTCCCCTTGCACAATGCCACGGATGGTTCGTCCAAAGACAAACAGGTTGTTCACGTCGAAGCTCGCCTCTGTTCCTGCTGGTGGAGCGCCCACCACCACACAGGTGCCCAGGATAGCGAGTGCATCAACGGCCTGTCGCAGCACCTGGGGGCGCCCGGTTGTCTCGAGCGTAAAGGTGGCCCCACCGCCGGTAATGTGTTGTACCTCCTCAACCACATCCGTTTCAAGCGCATTCAGGGTGTGGGTAGCCCCTAATTCGCGTGCCAGCGTCAGGCGGTTTGGTTTGGTATCGACAGCGATAATCGTCGTACAGCCCGCGACCCGGGCTGCCATGAGCGCACTGAGCCCGACCGCCCCGGAACCAAAGATTGCGATGCTTGAACCGGCCGGCGCCTGCATCGTATTGAGGACGGCACCGGCACCCGTTTGGATACCGCAGCCAAGCGGGCCGAGCATTTCCAAGGGAACGTCCTTACGGACGTTGACCACATTACGTTCAGTTGCTAGCGAGTAGGTTGCAAACGACGACTGTGCGAAGAAGTGTCCGTGTACTGGCTCATTTTGTCCCCGGCGGTGTAACGCAGTCGAGCCGTCTATGCGCGCTCCACTGAAGATGCGCTGATACGACTCCAGGCAATAGGCCGGACGGTCAGCCATACAGTTTGGACACTTCCCGCAGGATGGATAGGTCATTACGACGTGATCACCCGCTTTGACCTTCGTGACGGCTGCACCGACCCGCTCAACCACTCCTGCTCCCTCATGACCCAGCACCACGGGTAGTGGCACTGGATAGTATTGATCGCGGATGATTAGATCGGTGTGGCATATTCCAGTCGCGACGACCCGCACCAACACCTCGTCCTCGCGCGGCTCATCAAGATCCAATTCTTCAAGTACGAAGGGATGTGCTTTCTCAGGTACGACGGCTGCAAGGATAGCTGTCCGCTCCGTCGCGTGTTTGCTCTCACGTGTTGTACGTTGCAGCTCTTGCATCGCTTGCATCGCCCCTCCTTTCGCTTTTTTCTCTTTAGAAATAAGGAGAGTCAAATGACTTTCCTTCTTGCCGGAACAACATGTGTTGATTCACTCTTACCAATACCTCCGACACTCAGACCGCCACCAAAAACGTGGACGGCTGACGAGACAAGCATCAAGTTGACCTAATTTGTGGTAACCATGCTTTGGATGCTGTAAGCATACCCGTGCACTATCCTTGAAACCGTCCCTGCAGGCGTCCCTCTTTCTCGAGCCGGAACAGGGTTCCAGAGAAAGACATGAAAATCAATGAAGACATTGACTCAAGTAGCGTTCTCCGCTCGGGGAGAGGTCTTGATAAGGAGAAAGGTAGATCAGGCTAAAGAGAGATAGAGGCTAGACAAATGACTTAACAGCAGATACACTATCCGTGTTAGGTAAGTCATGTCCTACACGGGGTACTGAGTACAAAGAGGTTGCTCTCTATGACACAACATACACGGGGCCGTTTTCATTACCCGCTCCCTCAGGTCAAAGATGCGCAGTTGCTTCTTCGAGATGCAACTGGCACTCTTCTCTCAACCATTCCCATTGATTCAGCAGAGTGGTATGGTTGGTTACAGGATCACACGCATCAATCCTTTTCGTATCAGACTCCAACAGGGGCAATTACGCTTCGTCGAGAGCAACAGCGTCGGGGGTCGTATTGGTATGCCTATCAGAGCCAGCGGGGAAAAGTTCATAAAGCGTATGCTGGGAAGTCAGAGCATCTTTCTCTGGAACGCTTGCAAATGGTCGCAGCCACATTACTTCAGTCATCAGCAATACCTTCTCATGTGGATGTAGGTTTACATCTCTTTGGTTCCCCCCACCTCTTGTCTCATCAGCAAAATGTTGCTCTCCATTCGACAAAGATGTTTGCTCTCCTGACCTATCTTGCATTGCATAGACGCCCTCAATCACGTGAGCACCTAGCGACACTTTTCTGGCCAGATAGTATGGCTGCTGCTGCTCGAAAAAATCTACGCAATCTCTTGTGGTCCATGCATTCAGCTCTTGGGATTGGCATCATTCAAGGAAATGAGCAGGTGACGCTTAAGAAGTATGTGTGGACAGATGTTCAAGAGTTTGAGCAAGTCTGCCAACAGGTTGCAATGCAAGCACGGGGAAAACTTTCTTCTGGTATGAATGTTCCTCTCGCTCCTACTGAGGCGGGTGCACATGTCGCAACGCTGATGTCTCTTTACCAGGGTCCCTTGCTTCAAGGGATTCAGCTTAACGACCTGCTCGAATTAGATCTATGGCTTGGTGCTGAGCGTGAACGTCTCCAGCAACAGTATTTTCAGGCGCTCTCCACGCTGATACATATTCAGGCAGCGGCGGGAAAATGGTCAGAAGTATTGACCATTGCCCACTCAGTAGTGGCACTCGATCCATTGCAAGAGTCGATGTACCACATGTTAATGAAGGCATATGCCTACCTGGGACAGCGCACGAATGCGTTACGCCAGTACGACCTGCTCAAAGCAGCGCTTGATCGCGAACTGGGAGTTGCGCCGTTGGTCGAGACGCAGCAACTGCGTGATGCCATCGTGAATGGGACGCTCCATAGCGATTCAATCACCTCACCACATGATGTTCCTCAGAAATCGGCACAGTCAGCCTCGAAAGTGAACCCTTCACCGTTCATTGGCCGTCAATTGGAATATGATCTGTTACAGAACGCACTTGCCGAGGCCGCCAGGTCCCCGGGCCGGGCCCATGTTGTCCTTATCAACGGAGAAGTTGGGATTGGAAAATCAATGCTGTGGCAAACATGGTCCTCCTCATTACAGCCAGGATATACTGTTGTAGAACTTCAGTGCCTTGCCTCAACCCAGGCACTCCCTTTCGCTCCTCTCATCACCTTTCTTCGCAGCCAGCAGACGATGCAGCGCATTACCGCGCTATTACCTCGTCCACCTCTTTGGGTCAGTGACGTTGCCGGGCTCGTTCCCGACTTGCAAGCGATCATCCCCAATGCCGGCATCCCAACGGCCCTGTCATCGCGAGACGAACTCCTGCGCATGTTTGAAGCGATAGCCCAGAGTGTCCTTGCCCTGTCCTCACAGCCACTTGTTCTGTGGGTCGATGACCTCCATTGGGCAGACCAGACAACGCTCGATTGGTTCAACTATTTCGTCCAGCGTCAAGGCGATAAGCCATTGCTCGTGGTTGCCGCTTATCGTCCAGAGGATGCTCCCCCATCGCTCATTCAATTCACGGCACAATGGGCTCGTCTTGGTATTCTGCAGCATCTCTCGCTCAGCCCTTTAACCCAGGACGAGTCAACGGCTCTCGTCATTGCATTGGGCGGGGAGCAAGCGCGTAGTGCTGCCATTTACGAACAGAGTGCAGGAAATCCCTATTTCATCAGTGAACTGGTACGCTCTGCACCTCATAGCGTCCCAACGGCTTTAGCCGATCTGCTCCAGGCGCGGTTAGAACGACTTCCAGAAGTGGCCCTGCAGGTCTTACAAGCGGCGGCCATCCTGCTTCCTGATACGGATATTCCTACCCTGCGTCGAACGAGTGGACGCACTGAAGAAGAAACATTGGAGGCGCTTGAAAACCTGTTTCGAGCCGGACTCCTTCGTGAACAGGGGCAGCAGTATGCCTTTGTGCATCCGCTGGTTGCTACGATTATCGTGGACCACATGAGTGGTATTCGTCGTGCAGCGCTTCATCGCCGCGTGGCTGCTGTGTTGGAAAGTATGTATGCTGAGGAGATTCCCACGGTTGCCGGAAGGCTGTTCAGGCATTATCAAGCGGTGAACATGGGACGTCAAGCTGCACACTTTGCAGAGATTGCCGCGACCTACGCACTTTCCCTGGCGGCCCCCGCGGAAGCAGTATTCTTCTATCAGGAAGCCCTTGCCCTGGCGCCTACTCCTCTCCGGCAATTTGGGCTAGGGGTAGCCCTGATCTGGCAGGGAAAGCTTGAGGACGCGAAAGCTGTCCTGGAAGTAGCCCAGGGCGCCTTTGATGAACAGGGGAATTGGCAAGGTGTCGCACAGACCAGCTTCGAGTTAGCGAAACTCTGTCTGGCCATGGGAGATAGCCATGGAGTTCTACGATGGGCGGAGCAAGGGCGAGAGGCCCTGGTTTCGACGGATGATGCTGCTATGCATGCTGTGGCGCAGTATCTTCTTGGCCTGGGGTGTCGAGTGTGCGGGCACGCACTTCTTGAGGCTGAAACACACCTCCTCGAAGCTTCACAATTAGCTCAGACCGCGCAATACCTGGAGTTACGGGCAACGATTTCTGTCGAACTGGGAAATGTCTATGCACAACAGGGTGATCCTGCCAGAGCAGTGAAGGCATGTGAAGAGGCGGTCCGCCTTGCCCGTAGAGCAAAAGATCGCTTTCAGGAAATATTAGGGCATAATAATGCTGCCTATTATGCCCTCTTGCAGGGTAATCTGGAATGGGCACAAGAGCATATCACGATCGGTTTGGCTCTCGCAGAGAAGCATGCTGTAGCAGTACCTCGCCAGTGGCTCTATAGCACACAGGGGGAATTGGCACTCGCGCAGAAGCAATGGGAGGAAGCGGCCACCTGGTTTACGCGAGGTCTCGTGGAGGCGGAGCACTATGGCAATCGTGAGCAGATTGCCAATTATCATGCCAATCTCGGTCTCTCAGCTCAGGGACGGGGCGATCTGGAGAGAGCTGTCCTCTTGCTTGAACAAGCACGTACAGAGGCTACGCTCATAGCAGCACCGCACTTGCATATCCAGATTCACCTCTGGCTGACCGAATTGTACCTGCTCAGAGAAGAGTATGCAGCCGCCAAGGAGGTGTTGAACCGTGCCAGCAAGTTGCTGGAGACAAGCGATTTGGGCCTGTTGCGTAACTGCTTCCAACAACTTCAGACAAAACTGAGAAGCATACTGTAAATGTTGAATTTCATGGATCTGGCACGTTCTGGTGATCAGGTAATAGGTGTACCATTTGGAAATGAAACGGCTGGGAATTTGCCCTTTCTCTGTTGAGAAGTTGCTTTTCCACTGTTTTGAGAAGGCTGATCAAACGTGGGGGTGAGGAGATATCTCATTCACAGAAGAATCAGCAAGATTTCAACTGTTTCAGGTCTGGCACAATTTAGGTGAAGGATGAGCTTTTCTCATGAAAATCATGTTCTTTTTGAGCACAAACACTATCGGTTTCTGTCTCTATTAAAGAAGAGCTTTCACCTAAATTGTGCCAGACCCACATAGCGACGCAGCATCCGTTCTGCATCAGAATGGAGCGGGACACGACGGGCCTTCCCCGCCTTGCCACTACGCACTGTTACGGTGCCACTTCCTACGTCGAGATCACGAAGTTGCAGATCGCAAGCCTCCTGAACACGTAGCCCTGCATAGATGAGCAGCGCCAACAACGCTTCATCACGCGCACGCAGGATGCCGTTCTGCTCAGCACGAGCCACACACAACAGCGCATCAATGGCTTCAGCCGGGAGGGACCGTGGAGCTAACGGCTCCGTCGGCACATCCTTTACCTCCGTTGCCGGGTTCTCAAGGAGCAGATGACGGGCGAGCGCCCAGCGACAATACCCTCGGAGCGAGGCCAATCCGCGGTTAATGGTGGCAGGGGCAGCCCCCTCATCGCGTTGGTGGACCGTTCGCCAGTCACGCAGGTCTTCATGCCTAAGACTTGTTGGATCAAATGTGCGCCGCCGGGTGCCTTCCCACCAAGTGACAAAATGGGCGAGGTCATGTCGTACGACCTTCACGGTCGCAGGTGCGCGTCGCTTCGTCTGCAGGAATGCAAGATACTGCTCAATCGATGGATGCATGCTCTCTCCTCTCTCGCGTGTGACCGCACGTCTCTGCTATTCTACCACAGCCATACAGATTCTGCGACATGTGAAAACACAGGATGAATGGCTCAGAGGCTGCACCTTCTCCGACATGTCGGGGCCTTTTTGGACCGGAACGAGTCGGAGAAG
>WNFM01040576.1_pt1 | contig 10303 bp, 11 predicted proteins | sample 5400271 | NCBI WGS metagenome assembly WNFM01 (sample SAMN13153352, study PRJNA577476) | soil metagenome | isolation source: 60 cm saprolite on Douglas fir-dominated hillslope | place: USA:California | collected 2013-09-17
GAACGGGTCATCGTGAACGCTACATGACCGACGCCGAACACTGCCCCACCGGTGAACAGACCAACGGCTATCCCACCGATCACGCCCGCTCCGGTATGGATGGCCCAGAACGCGATGGCCAACCCGACATAGGCAGGGAGCATGTATACGGCAAAACTGTAGAGCAGGACGCAGAGGGCGCCGAGAGCTGCGATACAAAGAAGGATCCCTGCAATCATCGCCGTCCCCAGATCGACCCGAGGTAAACCCACCTGGAATTGCGGGAGGCGGCGCGAGACATCCTCTCGACGCCGGCAGTCAGTTCCCGCCGTTCTGAGCAAATTGATTTTAGCCCAATTCGCCCGCCCGCACTAGGCTCCGACGTTCACGATGATCACTCCGTTAGTCGCGCTGCGTCCCGTTAGAGCACGCTGAATCGTAGTAGAGCGTATTTAAAGGTGATTGCCGGTTTGGCGCATCAGTCGTCTCCTTGTCTCCATTCCGGGACGCGTTGCGCGCCCGCGAGCGGAGGCATCGATGACTCCGACCAAGATTCTCGTTGGCCAAATTCTGATCGTGTTCGCCGTCGTGATCGGCGGCCTCTGGGTGGCGACTCAATGGGCGGCCGCCGAACTCGACTATCAGCCGCGCTTGGGCTTGCCCTGGTTCACGCTGCTATCCATCCCCGTCTACTACCCCTGGCGCCTTTTTGAGTGGTGGTACGCCTACGACGCGTATGCACCGAAAGTCTTCAATGAGGCTGGCACCATCGCGGCTTCGAGCGGCCTATTCGGTTGCGGAGTCGCGATCATCGGCTCGCTGTGGCGCGCACGGCAGAATCACCTCGTCACCACCTACGGTTCCTCACGCTGGGCGACCCGGACCGAGATTGAACGGGTCGGACTCTTCCACGCCGCCGGCGTGTTTCTCGGGCGGCTTGGGGATCGCTATCTCCGGCATGACGGGCCTGAGCATGTAATGGCCTTTGCGCCGACGCGATCCGGGAAGGGTGTCGGGCTTGTCATTCCAACACTCCTTTCATGGACCGGCTCGGCCGTGGTCCATGACATCAAGGGTGAAAACTGGCAGCTCACTGCAGGATGGCGGCAACGCTTCTCGCATTGCCTTCTGTTTAATCCAACCGATCCACGCAGCGCGCGGTACAACCCGCTCCTTGAAGTGCGCAAAGGGCCGGACGAGGTTCGCGACGCCCAGAACATCGCCGATATTCTAGTCGATCCGGAAGGAGCGCTCGAGCGCCGAAATCACTGGGAGAAGACCAGTCACTCGCTACTCGTCGGCGCCATCCTTCATGTCCTCTACGCGGAGGAAGAGAAGACCCTCGCGCGGGTCGCGACCTTCCTTTCAGATCCACAGCGATCCTTCCAACACACGCTCCGCAAGATGATGGAGACGAACCATCTCGGCACGCCGGAGAAACCCGCCGTGCATCCCGTCGTCGCGTCGGCCGCACGTGAGGTTCTGAACAAATCCGACAACGAGCGCTCGGGCGTGCTTTCGACCGCCATGTCATTTCTCGGCCTCTATCGTGACCCGACGGTCGCCGCGACGACGGCTGCCTGCGATTGGCGAATTGCCGATCTCGTCGACACCGACCGCCCGGTGTCGCTTTACCTCGTCATCCCACCGTCGGACATCTCGCGCACGAAACCATTGGTCCGTCTCGTCCTCAATCAGATCGGCCGGCGCCTAACCGAGCGGCTCGAGGGCGATCCGGGAAAGCGCCGGCGCCACCAGCTCCTGATGATGCTCGACGAGTTTCCGGCGCTTGGACGATTGGATTTCTTTGAGACGGCACTCGCCTTCATGGCCGGCTACGGCATCCGCGCTTACCTGATCGCGCAATCGCTCAACCAGATCTCCAAGGCATACGGCGAGAACAACGCGATCCTCGACAATTGCCATGTCCGGATCGCGTTCTCATCGAACGACGAGCGGACCGCGAAGCGGATCTCCGACGCCCTCGGCACGGCAACCGAGCTCAGAGCCCAGAGAAATTACGCCGGCCACCGGCTATCGCCTTGGCTCAGTCACGTCATGGTGTCGCGGCAGGAGACCGCTCGCCCACTGCTGACACCGGGCGAGGTGATGCAGTTACCGCCCGCCGACGAGCTCGTCCTCGTTTCGGGCTTGGCACCCATCCGGGCGAAGAAGCTTCGCTATTTTCAGGACCGCAATTTCACCGCGCGTGTCTCACCAGCCCCTCGGCTGGCCGATGGTGGCTACCTGGATCGGCCGCCAGCGCGGGGTGACGACTGGAGCGGGCAGATTCGCAGCACGCATGTCCGTCTTGCCGCCGCGCTGGATCGGGAGTTCGGCGAGACAACAAGTTCCGGTGAAGGTGGCCTTCAGCAGCAACGTCATCCGGGTGTCCCAGAACCCGACAGCACGATGCCAGTTCCGCCGGATCGGGACATCGATCTTGGACTGGCTGACGACGATGCGGACTCTGCCGCCGATAAGCGGGCGCTCGATCGAGCGCGTCAGGCCGGTGCAATCGGCCGAGCGCACGCGATGAATGAAGGCGAGCGCAAGGGCCGCGACGCCGATGACGACCTGCTTCCGGCCTTCTGAGAGCATGTCATGAAGCCGCGGCATCATCTCTATCTCGACGATGATTTGAGCGAACGTTTGGAAGCGCTTGCGGCAAAGCCCGGGAGTTCGAAGTCCGCCATCGTAACCGACGCATTGCGCAGCTACCTCGCGCGGCGAGGGGCCAAAGAAATCGAGGACATGCTGAAGGTCCGGCTCGACCGGATCGGAAACCAGCTCAATCGCATCGAGCGAAACGAGCAGATCCTCCTGGAGAGTCTGGCGCTCTTCATACGCTATCAGCTCACCGTCACGGCTCCACTGCCCGAGGCCGATCAAGCCGCCCGCGCGATTGGCCACGACAGATTCCGCGCCTTTATCGACCAGGTAGCGCGCGGGGTGGCGGATGGTCGGAGCGCGAGCCGCGACCTGCTCTCCCGGTCCCTCTCGGAAGCGGCCGAATGAACCACGCTTAGCCGATGGCAGCCCAAAGGAGATCCGTATGTCAGACGTTGTGATCGATATAGCCGAGGACACGATCGCACTACTCAGAGATCTGGCGCGGCTCTGCACTCAGGCCGATCAAGCACGCGAGGGAGCGACGACGCACGGGCCTCTTACGGTACCGGCGCTAGTCGCCATGCTTGCCGAGGACGCGGCCATGATCATCAGCCGACCAGGGTCATGGGAGGGGGCAAACATGGCGAATGTGCTTTCGTCGCATGGCTACCTCTGACGATTCATGAGCGAGAACGGATAGGCGTCACATGAACAGTCTGGCGGGTCATCCCGAAGCCCACGACCGGCGGCGCGCGATGTTGCGGACGGCGATGGGAGCGGATATCGCGGCGGCGCTTGCCGATCCGGCAGTCATCGAGGTCATGGTCAATCCGGACGGCAGCTTGCGGCTCGACCGGCTCGGAGAAGGACGCATCGACACCGGCGCGCGCCTCGGCGCCGCGGAGGTGGAGAGAATCATTCGTCTGGTGGCATCGCATGTCAGGGTCGAGGTCCACGCAGGGAATCCCGTGGTCAGCGCCGAATTGCCGGAGACAGGAGAACGGTTCGAAGGGCTGATGCCGCCGGTTTCGACGCACCCATGCTTCGCCATCAGGAAGCCAGCCGCCAAGGTATACACGCTCGACAACTATGTTGCCGATCGCATCCTTTCCCAGCTTCAGCGGTGGCACCAGCTCCGGGAAGACGACGCTGGCCAACGCGCTATTGGCGGAAGTGGCCCGGCTGGACGAGCGCGTAATCCTGATTGAGGACACGAGAGAACTGCAATGCGCTGCGCCCGATTGCGTGGCGCTTCGCACCAAGGCTGGTGTTGTCTGCCTCTCCGATCTAGTTCGATCGACCCTCCGGCTGCGGCCGGATCGCATCATCGTCGGCGAGGTACGTGGCGCGGAAGCGCTCGACATGCTGAAGGCATGGAACACCGGGCATCCTGGCGGGATTACGACGGTCCACGCGAACTCCGCGCGGGCAGCGGTCTATCGGCTGGAGCAGCTCATCCAGGAGGCCGTCGTCACCGTGCCGCGGCGGCTGATCGCGGAAGCGATTGATCTCATCGTGTTCATTCGCGGCGATGGCGACTACGCCATAACCGAGCTCGCGGCCCCGCGACTTCATGCGCTCTGATCAAGGAGGAGTCGATGCGTCCTGTTACCATCCGCCATCTCGGTCCTGCCGTTCTCGTACTGACGCTATGCATCTGTCTGGCGGGTACCGCCCATGCCGCCGGCGCCAACATGCCCTGGGAACAGCCGCTTCAGCAGATCCTCGATTCAGTCCAGGGGCCGGTTGCGAAGATCATCGCGGTGATGATCATCGTCATCACCGGACTGACGCTCGCGTTCGGCGACACGTCGGGTGGCTTCCGGCGTTTGATCCAGATCGTCTTCGGCATCTCGATCGCGTTCGCAGCTTCGAGCTTCTTCCTGACATTCTTCTCATTCGGCGGCGGGGCGCTCGTGTCATGAGCGCGCATATCGAAGGGTTCGAGGTGCCGCTGCACCGCTCGCTCACCGAGCCGATCCTCTTAGCCGGTGCTCCACGGGCAATCGCGATCGTCAATGGCACTGTTGCGGCGGCGCTGGGTCTCGGCTTGCGACTTTGGATCGCTGGCCTGGCGCTCTGGGTGATCGGACACTCGCTGGCGGTCTTCGCTGCAAAGCGCGACCCGCATTTCGTTGAGGTCTTGACCCGTCACCTCCGGCAACGGCCGTGGCTCACATGCTGAACCTCGCGGAATATCGGCGGCGGCCAGACCGGCTCGCGGATCATCTCCCCTGGGCGGCGCTTATCGCACCGGGCGTCGTCTTGAACAAGGACGGGAGCTTTCAACGCAGCATCCAATTCCGCGGTCCGGACTTGGAGAGTGCCACCGAAGCGGAGCTCGTGAGCGCTTGCGCCCGCCTCAACAACGTCCTGCGCCGATTTGGTTCAGGTTGGGCGCTTTTCTTCGAGGCTGATCGATTTGAGGCTCCCGGATATCCCGCCTCAACTTTTCCTGACGCAGTGTCGTGGCTGGTCGACGAGGAACGTCGTGCCGCGTTCGAGACCGGCAGCGCTCCGATCGTGTCAGAATTGACTGGTCCCGGGCATCGCCGCCCGACCGCGCACTTCGAGAGCGCGTATCACTTGACGCTCGCCTATTTGCCGCCACCGGACCAGGTCAACCGGGCCGAGCGCGCGCTACTCGAGACCACGAGCAATGAAAAGGGGCGCGACTGGCGCCAGGAACTCAATTCCTTCGTCGCCGAAACCGATCGCGTGCTCGACCTGCTCGCCGGCTCCATGCCTGAGGTCCAGGCGCTGGATGACGCTGAAACGCTAGCCTATCTGCACAGTACCGTTTCGGGACGTCGCCACGGCATCCTGGTCCCCGAAACGCCGATGTATCTCGACGCCATCCTAGTCGACGAACCGTTGAGCGGTGGCATAGAACCGATGCTCGGCGATCGCCACCTACGTTTGTTGACGGTCCTGGGCTTCCCAGCTCTGACGCGACCAGGCATTCTCGAGGCGCTCAACCATCTCGGATTCCCGTATCGCTGGGTGACGCGGTTCCTTCCGCTGGACAAAACCGACGCGACTCGGGCGCTCATCCGCTTACGCCGCCAATGGTTCGCGAAACGCAAATCGATCACCGCCCTGCTTCGAGAAGTGCTCTATAACGAGCCGACGCCGCTGATCGATTCCGATGCGGACAACAAGGCGGCGGATGCTGATCTCGCCTTGCAGGTTCTTGGCGGAGATCACGTAGGATTCGGCTATCTCACGGCGACGATCGCCGTCACGGACACCAGCCATCGCGGCGCCGACGAGAAAGTCCGGGCCGTCGAGCGGGTAGTCAACGGGACCGGCTTCACGACCATCCGGGAGACGATAAACGCCGTGGAAGCCTGGCTCGGCAGTCTCCCCGGGCACGCCTACGCGAATGTGCGCCAGCCTCTCATCCACAGCTTGAACCTGGCGCATCTCGTACCGCTGTCGTCAGTCTGGGCTGGCCCGGCCCGCAACGACCATCTCGACGGGCCGCCGCTGCTCTACGCGGTCACCAGCGGCTCCACGCCGTTCCGCTTCTCCACCCATGTCGGAGACGTCGGCCACATGCTCATCGTCGGCCCGACGGGTGCAGGAAAATCGGTGCTTCTGGCGCTGCTCGCCTTGCAGTTCCGCCGCTACGCCGAAGCGCAGGTCTATATCTTCGACAAAGGCAATTCCGCTCGCGCCGCGGTTCTGGCCATGGGCGGCGAGCATCATGCGTTGGGCTCGGACGGATCGCTTGCATTTCAACCGCTGAGGAAGATCGACGATCTAGCCAACCGGAGCTGGGCGGCAGAATGGATCGCGACCTTGCTCGCGCATGAGAAGTCTCCGGTCACGCCGGAGGTGAAGGAGATCGTCTGGTCCGCCCTGACCAATCTTGCCAGCGCACCGGAGCAGGAAAGAACGCTGACAGGACTGTCCGTTCTCCTTCAGTCGAACGCGCTGAAGGCGGCCGTCGCTCCCTATACGCTCGACGGTCCCTTCGGTCGTTTGCTCGACGCAGCCGAGGACCGGTTGGCGCTGTCCAGCGTGCAGTGCTTCGAGACCGAGACGCTGATGCATGAGACCGGCGCCGTTCTGCCGGTCCTTACGTACCTGTTTCACCGGCTCGAATCTCGCTTCGACGGTCGGCCGACCATTCTCATGCTCGACGAGGCGTGGGTCTATCTCGATAACCCGCTTTTCGCGGCGCGCATCCGAGAGTGGTTGAAGGTCTTACGCAAGAAGAACGTCGCCGTGGTCTTCGCCACCCAATCCCTCGCGGACATCTCGTCCAGCACCATCGCGCCGGCAATCATCGAAAGTTGCCCGCAACGGATCTTCTTGCCGAATGACCGCGCGATCGAGCCGCAAGCGCGAACGGCATACGATCGCTTCGGACTCAATGATCGGCAGATCGAGCTGATCTCCCGAGCCACGCCGAAGCGTCAATATTACCTCCAATCCCATCGCGGGAACCGGCTGTTTGAGTTGGGCCTCGGTCCCGTCGCGCTGGCGATCTGCGGTTCTTCCTCTCCCGCGGATCAAAGCCTCATCGACCATGTGCTCGCGGAGAACGGGCCTGGCGCGTTCGCGGGAGAATTTCTTGCGACCCGGGGATTGGCATGGGCCGCCGAGCTACTCGGCCAATCTTCGGTCCCGATCCAGGAGGAGACCCAATGACCCGCAAACCGATCGCGGCACTGTTGCTCACTGTGTCGCTGAATGTCTTTTTCCTTGTGGCCCCAGTGCCCGCATCGGCGCAGTGGGCTGTCTTCGATGCCTCCAACTATGCCGAGAACCTGATTCAGGCCGCGCGCGAGCTCCAGCAGATTAATAATCAAATTCAATCGCTGCAGAACGAAGCCGTCATGTTGGAGAACATGGCGAGAAACCTTCAGAATCTCAATTTTTCGTCTCTCAATTCCATGGTGTCCGATCTCCAGCAGATCGGCTCCCTCATGAATCAGGCGCAAGGAATCACCTTCGACGTGAGCGCGACACGGACGGCGTTCGCACAGAACTTTCCGCAGCAATATTCGGCAGTCGTAAACACCGACCAATTGGTCGCCGACGCCCGTCAGCGCTGGCAGAATTCGATGGATGCCTTCCAGCAGACCATGGTGGTTCAGGCTCAGGTCGCCCAAAACGTCCAGGCCGACACGGGAACGCTTTCCTCCCTTGTGAATGCGTCACAAGGCGCCGTCGGTGCCTTGCAGGCGCAGCAGGCGACGAACCAGCTCATCGCGCTTTCCACCAAGCAGCAGCTTCAAATTCAGACCCTGATGGCGGCCCAATACCGGGCGTCCGCCGTGGAGCAAGCGCGGAACGCGGAGGCGGAGGAAGAGGCGCGCGCCGCGACCACGCGCTTCCTCGGCACAAGCAACGCCTACGCGCCCCAATAGCGACCGCGTGACGGAAAGGGCGCCTGTGATGGGCAATCTCAACGTCATCGACCAGTTCATGCAGACCTTCATCCGCTACATCGACAGCGGTTTCGGCTTGCTGAACAGTGACGTCGCCTTCCTGACGACGATCCTGGTCGGAATTGACGTTACGCTCGCGGGCCTGTTCTGGGTGATGGACGGCGAGGCCAACGTGATGGCTCGTCTCATCAAGAAGGCGCTCTATGTCGGCTCCTTCGCCTTCATCCTGAACAATTTCTCGAACCTCGCGACGATCATCTTCAATTCGTTCGCGGGCCTCGGTCTTCATGTCACGAACAACGGCCTCACCGCACAGGATCTGCTGCGACCAGGCAAGCTCGCAGGAACGGGGTTTCAGGCGGCTTGGCCGCTGCTGCAGCAGGCAAGCTCGCTGATCGGCTTTACCAGCGTCTTCAACCACATTGTGACCATTCTGGTCTTGGTCGGAGCTTGGTTTATCGTCGTCCTCGCCTTTTTCGTCCTCGCCGTTCAACTCTTCATCACCATTCTCGAATTCAAGCTGACCACGCTGGCAGGTTTCGTGCTCGTGCCCTTCGCGTTGTGGAACAAGACATCCTTTTTGGCCGAGCGCGTCCTCGGCAACGTCATCTCCTCGGGCATCAAGATGATGGTGCTCGCCGTGATCGTCGGAATAGGCGCCGGGTTCTTCAACGATTTCATCAACGCCCTGCAAGGGCAACAACCGAACCTCGCTCAGGCCATGTCGCTGGTTCTGGCCTCGATCACGCTCTTCGGTCTCGGCGTGTTCGGGCCCGGAATTGCCACTGGTTTGGTGTCAGGTGCGCCACAGCTCGGTGCCGGCGCGGCGATCGGTACGGCCGGCGCGCTAGCTTCTGCAGGGCTCGCGGCCGGCGGCGCCGTCGGCTCCGGTGCCTCCGCGGCTTATGGGCTAGCGCAAGCCACATCCGGCGCTCAAGGCATCGCGGGTGTTGGCGCGGGCCTCGCCGGTGTTGCACGAGCCGGCGCCGGAGCTGCCGGCGAAGCGGCGCGCTCGTTCGGCCAACGGGCAACGGCACCTTTGAGCGAGAGCGCAGCCGTCGGACGGCAGGCCGCATGGCGTGTGACTGGTGGCGGCGGCACGCCGGCGGGACAGTCGGCAAGCGAATCAGCAGCAAATGAATCGACTCCACATTGGGCACGCCAGCTATGGGCCGAACAACGGTCCCGTGCGCGCCGTCACGCCACAACGCAAGCGATCAGAGACAGTGACCGGCCGGGCGCCGCCGCCAATCCCGATCTCGCCGAACGGGAGCACTGAGTCATGCTGTTCAAGCGAACACTCCAGCGCTACAGCCAGACGGACGAGCCGGTGACGCCTTACCATAGGGCGGCCCAGCTTTGGGACGAGCGATTGGGGTCCGCCCGCGTCCAGGCAAAGAATTGGCGATTGATGGCGTTCGGCAGTCTGGCCCTGTCCATCGGCCTTGCCGGCGGCCTCGTCTGGCAATCGGCACAGAGCCGGATCACGCCCTATGTGGTCGAGGTCGACAAGCTCGGCGAAGTGCGTGCGGTCGGACCGGCAATTCAGCCCTACCAGCCTGCCGACGCGCAGATGGCGTGGTACTTGGCACGATTCATCACAGACGTCCGCTCGCTGTCGACCGATCCGGTGCTCCTCCGCCAGAACTGGCTCGAAGCCTATGACTACGCCACCGACCACGGCGCGGTTTTCCTCAACGACTACGCGCGGGCCAATGACCCGTTCAAGGGTGTCGGCGAGAAGACCATCTCGGTTCAGGTGACCAGCGTCGTTCGCGCCTCGGCAGACTCGTTCCAGGTCAAGTGGACCGAGCAAACATATCAACAGGGAAATCTCGCGAAGACCGAGCGCTGGACCGCCATTCTCTCGGTGGTCCTGCAGCAACCGCGCACGGCAGACGTGCTGCGTAAGAATCCGCTTGGCGTGTACGTCAACGGCCTTAGCTGGTCGCGCGAACTCAATCCGGGAGAAACGCCATGATCGCGAGAACCTGCACCGTTCTCCTTGTCTCCGTTTCGGCGCTCGGCCTGACGGCTTGCGCCGAGAAGAACCCGCCGCCCGCTATCGCCTACGACGAGGCGGCATACAAGCCGGCCGTTCCTGACCCCGATCCTCCCAAGCCGGTGCAGGTCGTGCAGATTCCCGAACCGCTGCCACTTCCTGGTCAGCTTCAGCGGCCACCTGCTTCGGCGAAAGCGGATAAGCGCCCTCCGACCGCACGCGTCGAGGCGGCGAACAAGGCGGCACTCAGAGAGCCCACGTCCTACGGCTACATCAATGCCGTGCAGGTATATCCGTTCTCGGATGG
>WNFM01342198.1_pt2 | contig 10303 bp, 11 predicted proteins | sample 5400271 | NCBI WGS metagenome assembly WNFM01 (sample SAMN13153352, study PRJNA577476) | soil metagenome | isolation source: 60 cm saprolite on Douglas fir-dominated hillslope | place: USA:California | collected 2013-09-17
GAGCTTATTAATAAATTCATGGGACGCGATCTTAGAAAATCAGAAACCAGAGGTCTTTATTCATTTATAAAAAAATATGGTCCAGCAGAAATCCAAGGAAGAGCACAAGGAATTGTCAGTAGCATTGAAAACGAGCCTACCGGAGCAGAAACAATCAGTCAACATATTGAAGATATTCAAATACTAAACGGTTATAAACCACAGTTCGGTATTCATGACTTAATACGGGATGAAATCGAAGTTGAAGAAGCCGCACAAGCTAGAACCGTAAGTTAATTACAACTTCAGTTCTGCCTCAATAAACTCATCAATTTCACCATCCAGTACTGCATCAGTATTTGACGTTTCAACCTCAGTCCTTAAATCTTTAACCATTTTATAAGGATGAAGTACATAACTTCTTATTTGTGTTCCCCAACTAGCTGGTTTATATTCACCTTGTATTTCTTTTTTATCAGCAATTGCTTGCTCTTGAGATTTTGCCCAAAGCTTAGCACGAAGAAGGTTCATAGCAATTTTTCTATTTTGTTCTTGAAACCTCTCAGTTTGAGCAGTAACTACAATGCCACTTGGAATATGCTTAAGGCGAACTGCAGTTGATACTTTATTAACGTTTTGTCCACCATGTCCACCAGAGCGAAAAAACTGAATTTCAAGATCCTCATCTTTTATTTGAATATCAGGAAGGTCCACCTCTTCAAATTCCGGAAGAAGTTCAACAAGTGCAAAAGAAGTTTGTCTTAACTTATCAGCATTAAAAGGGGATTGCCGAACAAGTCGATGTGTTCCAACTTCACCCTTAAGATAGCCATAAGCATAGGATCCTGTTACTCCAATCACAATACTTTTTATTCCAGCTTCTTCCCCATCGGTTTGATCCAAAACGTCAGCTTTCCATCCTCGTCTTTCAAAAAATCGCAAGTACATACGCGTTAGCATTGATACCCAATCCATTGCTTCAGTCCCCCCTTGTCCTGCATGAATAGAAAGTGTTGCATTTTTCTTGTCATTGACGCCACTTAAGTAAGTTTTAAGTTTAATTTTATTAAGCCTTGCTTCAATTTTTGCTACCTCTCGAAATAACTCATCACTCGTTTCAGAATTAGTTAATTCACTAATTATTTGTATTTCTTCATCCAAACTAGCGACTTCATCAAGTTCACTTTTTAAGTCAGACAAGTCCTGCATTACTTGTCTTGCTTTATTCTGATTATCCCAAAGTTGAGGATCAAGAGATTCTTCAGTTAATTTTTTTAATTTTTCTTCTTTTTCAGATATTCCAAAAGATTTTTTAAAATTATCAAAATCCTCACTTAATTCTTTGGCTCTTGCCTTTATATCAACCATACCTGAAGTATATCAGATCACTTCACAATTGCTGAGCAGCTTGAGCAGCTTGCTGGAACATTTAAAACATCAAGTAACTGTTTGTGTCCTGTAGCTAATACATTTTGAATAGGTGCTGGTGCATTCTTCCATCCCAAAGCTGCAGTAATTACAGTCTTCCCTCCAACAATTAAAAACCCTTCTAAAACTAGAGCTAAAATAAATCCCACAACCAGTCCTATTCCAGCTCCAGACAAAGACCAACTCATAAAAGACCGGCTCATATAAGCCATAACTAAAACCAAAATAAAAATAAGAACAATTATTGCAACGGCTTGCCAAACATTTGGAGCAATACTAACGGGTCCTATATGTAATTTCGGCATTAACTAATTATACTCCCTTAAGGAGTAGCAGTAGGAGAAGCACTTGGTGTATCAGTTGCCGCAGGTGCATTAGTTGCAGCTGGAGCTGCAGTCTGCCCTTTTCGAAGACCTGTAACAATTTGAATATCAATTCCACTTGGTAGTGTTGAATTATTTGTTGTTACATTTGTGTAAATACTTTGAAGTTTTGATGTTATTTCAGCTACTACGTCCTGTCCAACACTTTCTGCAAAAGTAACTTGAGTGTCTGTTGCGTCCTGTGTTGTTGCATTTCCTGCTTTCACATCTGTGTAACCCAATTGTTTTAACTGATCAACCAAAAGTCCAGCTTCTCCAGCAATCCCAGTCCCATTTAAAACTGAAATACTTACCTTAGTTTTATCAGCTGGCGTTGCGAGAGGTGTTGGACTTGAAGTGTCAACAGGTCCAATAGTTGCTTCAGGTGTTGGACTTTCCTCAAGTGAAGATGACTTAGAACTCTTAAATACAAAAAAGGTTACTCCACCAATTACAAGAAGAAATAAAATTAATACAAGAAGCCATTTCCAATTTTTCTTTGATGTTGGTCTTGCGGGAGGTGTTGCTCCCATAAATCCAACTGAATTATTTTGAGTTCCTGGTTGGTTTATTTGTTGTTCTTCCATTTGAAAACCTAGTATAAACGCTGACTTCAAAGTTGTCAAATTCACCCCAAACTTTTCCAAAGGTAGCGAGAAACCATACTTCGATACGGTTTCCATTTCAAAGAAATTTTTTCAATTTGAGTTAAGTCATTAATATTAACGCCGTACAAATTAGAAACTGCTTTTCGAAGACCTAAGTCCCCAAGAGAAAATACATCAGGCCTTCGAAGTGTAAAAATTAAAATCATTTCAGCAGTCCATTTGCCTATCCCTTTTACTTTTGTTAATTCATTAATCACATTTTCATCATCTAAATTTTTAAGATTTTCTAAAATCAATTGTTTTGTCTCAACAAATTCTGCTAAACTTTTAACATATGATGCTTTAGCTCCTGATAACCCAGCTGTTCTTAATTTAGTATCAGATGTTTTTAAAATCTGTTTGGCAGTTGGAAACGTTCGGTATAACTTTTTAAATCTAAGAAATATAGTGTCACTTGCTTTGACAGATAATTGCTGTGAAATAATAGCTTCAATTAAAGCTTCAAATAAATCTCGCTCAGCGCTCCATGTTAGCTCGCCGTGTTCCTTTATTAGTTTTTTAATTACTACGTCCTTTACCATATGCCTACTTATTAATAATCCATTTTGAAACTTCAATTCCCCCAAAGTGTTTTGTATCAATTAATTTACTTAACTTCAAAGCAGAATTTATAATTTCATTTCGATACTGAGGTGGAATTCTATCGGTTGTATCTATTATTAAATATAAATAAACCTCGTCTCCATGTGGGCTTTGTAAAGTATTATATGGATAAATTTGATTTCCCCCAGCAAAAGTTGGTAAATAACCATATTGACTTGTCCCCTTCCAGTAGTACTGATACCCCCAAACTGCATTTATATATAGTGGATTAGTTAATGTATTAATTTCAAATGGCTTACCTTTTGATTCCTGATACGTGTAATCAAGCACGCGAAATTGATCACTTACAAGGCTTGCTGGGTCTGGCTCTAAAAGAATTTGCCCTTTCCCGTACGAGTCAGAAATTGCCAAAATATTTGCCCCAATTATAAAAAGAAGAATTAATACAACAAGAAACATTGGTTTCACCTTAGAAATTAAATATGATCCAATTAAAATTGCAGAAGCAGGCCTTCCAATATAAAACCAAGGAGCGTTATGTTGGCCTAAAATAAACATAATAGCAGGAGAAAAAAACCACAAAAGAAGAAACATATTCCGCTGCCTTACTTTCTTATCCTTAAAAATTTCATATATTAAAAGAATAACTGCAAAAATTCCTATTAAAACTCCGGCTGTTGCATTTTGCGGCCAAAAATTCAAATGAAACGTCTCCCATTTTTTTGTTAAAAATTCTATCAGTAAATTAAAAAATCCACTAGATTTACTTCCCCCAACATACGATCCAGCAAAAAGGATTGATTTTATACCTCCAAAATGGAACTTAATTTCAGTTGCAATCATTGATGAAGTAGTTAAACAAAAAAGAAATATTGATAAACTAGCTAATTTTATGCTTGGTAGTTTAGGCTTTAAAATTATCCAAGCTAGGAGTCCTGTAGGAATTAAATAAATAAAAAATAATTCAAATTGAATAGTTATTCCTAAAAAGAAAAAAGACAAAGGTAGTCCCCACTTTTTACCAATTTTATATTCCCAAAGTCCAAAAAAAACGAGAGGCAAAGTCAAAAAAGTTCCAGTGGGGTTAGATAGCCATCCTGAATACTGAACAAAATAAAAAGAAACCGATGCGACAGTTGCAGCAATTACTCCGATTTTTTTGCTCTTAAACAAATCTTTTGCAAATAGATATAAAACAACAATAGTTAACGCATTAAAAAAACAGTTCCAGATAACTACACCAATTGGATTACCACGCGCAAAAATAAGAGGAATAACCATGTAATACCAAAAAATAACTCCATGATGAAGATTTGGATTATTTCCTGCAGTGGGTCCAATAATAGCAAGATGATGATCACGAAAAATTGTTGTTGCAGTAAATAAATCACGAGCCTGATCAAAACCAATAATTGTGTTAGCTGGGATTACTGAAAGAACTCGTAAAATAAATCCACCTAAAAATATCAAAAAAACGATTCTTTTCATGTAAGCCTATTCTACTATATTAAAACCCGGGGAAATAATCTACTTTTATTTGTTTTTTAGAAAGCTTTAGGTGAGATAAAATTTCTTCAAATCCAGTTACCATTCCATTAGACCCTGATAAATAAAACATTCTGTCCTTAAAATCAGGAATTTCAGCTCTTATAAAATTGGCTGTTATATGGCCCTTCTTCTCTGATTCAAAGTAAATAACTTTAACCCCCAACTTTTTCTTAGCTTCGTTAAATATATCTTGGTAAACCATATCCTCTTTTCTTCTTTCACTATATATAAGGACAATATCTCTTTTTTCGTTAATATCCAATAAATATTTAAGCATGCTGCGGTACGGCGTCACTCCAATTCCTCCTCCAATAAAAACAAGTTTTTGTTTAGTGTCTTTTGGCATTGTAAGATCCCCAGACAACTGGGATGCAGTTATAGCGCTCCCCACTCTCATACCAAGCATTTCTTTTTTAAAACTGCTTGATTTATCTTCAGGAAACTTCACTCCAATCCTAATTTCAGTTTCTGTTGGACTTGTTGCAACTGTAAAATACCTTCTATTTCCACGACTATCAGTATGTTTTTGCCCAAGTGTCCACTCCAAATATTGACCAGATATGAAGTTTAATTTCTGCTTAGTTGTAAAAACAAAATCATAAATACTATTTGTTAACTTTACTTTTTCTTTTAGTCTTAACAAGAGTTTTTCCTTAGGACTAACTAAATATGAAATTGCATTTCCAAAAGTCAATGCAATTTCAGGAGTTGTAAAAAGTGTCCCTATATGAAGTGGTGCAAAAAATACTCCAGTAAGAGCCCCATAAATAGATTGCAAAACCTTAGTAGGGGGAGTTGTTAGAGGTTCAGTTAACATTATAAATGCAAAAAATAAAATGGGTGAATCAATAAAAATATTTTTAAAAATGAGTAAGACATTCCCATTTCCACGCACCACATTAGTTCCAAAAGTTGCAAGAATTGCAGTAACTATAAAATAAAAAACAAGGTCAAATCTTCGAATTTTACGAACTATTAAAACTCCAGCCAAAGTAAATGGAAACATAGCTAGTGTCCCAATCCACCACGACGCATATCCATGAATAGTGAAAGCCGTGACGAAAACCGCCAAGGACGCTGGGTTAAAAATATGTTTTCCCTTAATATTAAATATATATTTAGAGGCCATTGCAACGCTTGCTGCTACTACTAAAAATATAATTCCATTAACATTCATTACAGGAGTTATAATTAAAGCCAAAATTAAACCAGTTATATAAAAAGACTCAATATTAATTTGAACTTTAAAAACCTTCTCAAAAAGTTTATTAGTAAGATAACAAACACCTATTAAAATAACAGTAGAAAAAATAAGTGGTATTGGCCCAAAAGGAAAAACTCCAAATATACTATATATAAAGGCTACAACAAGAAGAAAGGTTAAATAATAAAGTACCAAACGGTACATAGTAATAGAGTTTAGAAGGTTATCTATGATTTTTAACATATTTTTCAAAGCCCGTTGTCATTGTACCAATTCCATTACTATCTATCATATATCCTTCTAAGTTCTTTTGCTTTTCGACAAAATTGATTCCTTCAACTCCCATTGCAAACGCGGGTGTTGAAAAACGATCAGCTTCATACACATTCTTACCAATTACAGTCAAACTCACTATTTCATTAGTTATTTGTGCCTTCGGATTGTAAATATGGTTTCCCTTCTCATAAGTCCCACTCGTTGCAATTCCTTTCCCACTTAAATAAACAATCTTGACGTTTTCATTAGTCTTAAATGGATTACGTATTCCAATAGTCCATTTTTTCCCCTCACCATTCTTTCCTGAAGCTTGTATATCACCCCCTGCATCAATATAAAAATTCTTAAATCCCTTTTTAATTAAAATTTTTGAAGCATTATAGATAGCCCACCCCTTAACAATTCCAGAAGGATCAAAGTAGTTATTGCGATATATGTCAAAGTACCCATTTGTTTCCTGTTTTGTTTTATTGGCAAGTTCTAGAACTAACTTCATGTCAGCACTTATTTTTTTAATTTTTGATTTTGAATTATTAATTAGTGTTACTTCACTAGTAGCCTTGTATGGACTAAATTTTTCATCAACTTCTCTAAAGTAATCAAATATTTCTTCAAAAACCTCATTATCGAAAGAGTCCACAATTTCAATAATTACTGGCATACCCATGATGAAATCAATTTTGCGCATGAAGTTAAACCTTTGCCTGATCTAGGGCTGATTGAAGACTTTGTATAAACCCTTCTGTGTCTTGTGTTGCTCCACTTACAACATCAATCTTTGCAGATTGTGCTGTTATTGCTTCTTGTTTTAAAGTAGGCTTAGCAGAAGCTGTTACTTCAGCCGTGTGTCCACCACCAGTTGGAAACTGCAAATATTCTATATCAGTAATTCTTCCCCCACTTATAGTTACTCTCACCTGTATATTTCCAAATTGTGAAGCACTTCCAACGGCACCTGTGTAGATTCCATCCTTGTACTGTCCAGTGTTTTTTGGCGTTACAGTAGGGCTTGGAGTTAGATCAACTGGCATTTGATTTTTTTGAAATAATACAAATCCACCAATTGCTAGAATTATAATTAAAACAATAATTATTTTTTTCATGATGTAATAACAAGCTTCCCTTATCTCTTATCCATTATATATATTTATATTGTCTTGTGAAGTCTGAAAAATTACTGAGGTTTTTTGTTTCAAAAAAGAGGAATTCATCACCAGGGAGGAAATAATAATTCAAGGTTATCTTTTTTCACAAATTCCTGTCCCGGATTCAGAAATAAGTCTTAGTACCTCACGAGAATTTTTAGCAAGGATACATTCTGCAGTACAACCTTTAACCAAACATTGCATTAACGCTCCGTCATTTGTATTTTTTATATGTGAAGTATTGATTTGTCGAACTAGTTGAATCCCCAATTCAACACCTATTTTTCTACCAACTACTTCCTGTGTAAGTCGGCGAAGACACAACTCCAATTCAAATTCCGTTTCTACACTAGTCTCAATTCTTACTGGTTCTTTTTCAAAATTACGTTCAAACATAAAAAAATTCACTATAATGACAACTACCTTCCACCCATCAATTTCTGATGTTCAGCTGTATTTAAAAGCCCACATCGTTTATATTTTTTCCCACTTCCACATGGACATAAATCATTTCTTCCTATTTTTTTGCTTTCTATTTTAACACTCGTGCTTGTTGGTTTTTGAGTTGCACCAACTAGTCCAATATTATCGCTTGTATCAGCATTAGTGACAGCCTGTGCAAGTGGAATTTCATTTGGCATGCGTCCAACATCTATTCTAAAAATTCTGTGTCCTAATTCTTCATCAACGCGGTCAATTAAAGTTTCAAATAACGTATAAGCTTCATTTTTAAATTCAACTACAGGATCCCTTTGTCCATATGCCCTTAGTTCAATTCCTTGCCTAAGATCTTCAATGTGATCAATGTGATCTATCCAAAGGTGATCAATCGCAGATAAATACGCAAATCTTTCAATTTGTCGCATAACAGTTTCTCCAACTTGTTTTTGACGAGCGCCGTGCGCATTAGTAATGACGTTCACCAAAAACTTTTGCATGTCATTCTTTTTAGAAATTGTCCGTATCTCTTTTTCAATATTTTTAAGTGAATTATCATCAAAAGGCACAATATCAGCCACAGTCATTGCAATTTCATCGTAATTTGGCTTTCCTTTCTCAGGATAAATAAGCATGAGTTTATCAACTTGGTGTTCCAATTTTTCAATTATTTCACGCTTTAAGTCAGCTGCTTCCAAAATTCGTCTTCGAAGTTTATAAATAATGTCTCTTTGCTGATTTGCTACATCATCATATTCAACGACGCGTTTTCGAGCATCAAAATGAAATCCCTCAACTTTAACTTGAGCAGATTCTATTGCCTTAGAAATAAGTCTATTCTCAATAGGCTGATCCTCTGGAATTTTTAACGTATTCATGAGGCTTCCTATTCTTTCTCCACCAAAAACCCTCATTAAATCGTCTTCAACACTCAAGTAAAACCTAGAAGACCCAGGATCCCCTTGTCGACCAGATCGTCCTCGAAGTTGATTATCAATGCGACGTGACTCATGTCGCTCAGTTCCAATAACGTGGAGTCCCCCTGCTTTAACAACTAATTCATGTTGTTTTTCCCACTTTTTTAAATCAGACTTCTTTTCAGGAACCGCTCCCCCTAAGATAATATCTACTCCACGCCCTGCCATATTTGTTGCAATAGTAACTGCCTTGGCTCGTCCTGCTTGCGCAATGATCTCAGCCTCTTTTTCATGATTTTTAGCATTAAGTAAGTTGTAGGGAACTTTTCTATCGTCCAGAAATTTTGCTACAATCTCATTTTTTTCAATTGAAGTTGTCCCAATTAAAACAGGTTGCCCATCTTTATATTTATTAAACGCATCCTCTGCAATAGCTTCATACTTAGCTTTATATGACTTATAAATAACATCAGCATTATCTTTTCTAATCATTGGTCGGTGTGTTGGAATTACAACAACCTCAAGTTTATAAATTTTCTTAAATTCAGCTGCTTCAGTTGAAGCTGTTCCAGTCATACCAGAAATGTGCTCATACATTCTGAAATAGTTTTGAAATGAAACAGACGCAAGTGTTTTACTTTCCTGCTGAATAACAACTTTTTCCTTGGCTTCAACTGCCTGATGTAGCCCATCACTCCAGCGCCTTCCAATCATAAGTCTTCCTGTAAATTCATCGACAATGATAATTTGTCCATCTTTCACTACATATTCGCGGTCACGAAGATATAAAGCTTTAGAGCGAAGTGCATTTTCAATGTGATGAATTGCATCAAAATCTTTCTCATACAAGTTATCAACTCCAAGAAGTTTTTCAACTTTTTCTATTCCTTTTTCAGTGAGTGTTGCACTTTTATATTTTTCATCAATAGTGTATTCAGTTTCAGGTTCCAATTCTTTAATAATCTCAGCAAACTTATAATATTTGTCAGTTGGTTCAGTGTCCGGTGCTGAAATAATAAGTGGAGTACGCGCTTCATCAATTAAAACAGAGTCCACTTCATCAACAATTGCAAAGTAATGCCCACGCTGCACCATTTCAGGTAATGACTGCACCATGTTATCGCGCAAATAATCAAACCCGTATTCATTATTTGTTCCATATGTAATGTCAGCGGCATACGCAGTACGGCGCTCAGTTGGCTTTAAGTGATAAAGTCGCTCGTCGCCGTGTGATTTATCAGTAAACCGTGCGTCATATACAAATGATTTATTTTCTTGAATAATTGTTCCAACCTTCATACCCAAAAGATCAAAAACGGGACCATTCCATCCAGCTCCAAGACGAGCTAGAAAGTCGTTTACAGTAACGAGGTGAACACCTTTGTTAGTTAAAGCTCGAAGGTAAAGTGGAGCTACAGCAGACAAAGTTTTTCCCTCTCCTGTTTTTTGCTCAGCAACTCTTCCTTTAAAAAGCGCAATCCCAGCAACAAGCTGCACATCAAAAGGTTTTTGTCCCAGAACGCGAAACGCAGCTTCACGAACTAATGCAAAAGCTTCCGGCAAAATTTCATTTAAGGTCTTTTCCTCATCTTTTGAAGTACTTAACTGTTTTTTAAATTGAGCCGTCTTTTTAGCAAAATCTGTGCCTTTAAGCTTTGCCATTTTAGGGCCATATGCGTTTATTTCATGAACAATTTTTTGAAACTCAGCTACTTCTCGTGCATTAACATCAAGTATTTTTGAAAATATATTCATATCTTACGAACCTAATTGTAGCAGACAAACATTACGTTTG